>MKWU01004366.1_pt1 | contig 16882 bp, 13 predicted proteins | sample 809101 | NCBI WGS metagenome assembly MKWU01 (sample SAMN05860141, study PRJNA318959) | sponge metagenome | host: Aplysina aerophoba | place: Slovenia: Piran, Adriatic Sea, Gulf of Piran | collected 2013-05-07 | reverse complement strand
ACCCGCGCTGGGTGGAGTTCGTGGACGATTTGCCGAAGACCGTGACCGGCAAGATACAGCGGTTCAGGCTTAGGGAATAGGAGTTTGCAGTCCTTCGACTTCGCTTCGCTACGCTCAGGACGAACGGGGAGGGGCTTTCTCGCTACTTCTGTCCTGAGCTTCGCGAAGCGCTCGGGACGAACGGAGAGAGGCTTTCACAACCGTTCGTCCTGAGCGTAGCGAAGCGAAGTCGAAGGACGCCATTTCGCAGGACGCCGTTCAAGGGGGTTTCATGGACGACTTGGTAGCGTTGAGAGACAAGGTAGCGATCTCGTGCAACATCCTGGCCCTCGAAGGGCACTGGGACAACATCCTGGGGCATGTGTCGGCCCGGATTCCGGGCGAGAACGCCATGCTGATGAAGCCCCACAGCTACGGCTTCGAGGAGATCCGGCCGTATCACATCATCAAGGTGGACTTCGACGGCAACAAGGTCGAGGGCGAATACGAGCGCCACTCCGAGGTCTTCATCCATACCGAGATCTACCGGGCGCGCCCGGACGTGAACTGCGTCATCCACAGCCATCCGCCCTACGCCACCGCTTTCGCCTCGCTGAGACAGCGGCTGCGCCCGGTGAGCCACGAGGGCTCCATCTTCCACGACGGTCTCCCCCTCTTCGACTACACGACGATCCTCATCCGGACGCCCGAGCTTGGGATCGAGCTGGCCAGGAAGCTCGAAGGGTACCGGGCCGTGCTGATGAAGAACCACGGCTCCACCGTGGTGGCCGAATCGGTGGAGACCGCCACCCTGTACGCCATCTTTCTGGAGAAGGCATGCCGCATCCAGCTCCTCGCCAGCGCCTCGGGAGATCCCACCTGGAGCAGCGACGAGGAGGCGCGCGAGAAGTACGACCAGATCTACACGCCACATCGACTGGGCAGCATGTGGGACTATTTCGTGCGGCGGGCCAAACGGCTCGCCATCGACTGAAGGGCGCATGCACTGGAGGTAAGAGAATGGCCGAGAAACTTCATCTGACACTGGCCTGCGGCGACTACGAGAGTATCCGGGCCCTCAAGGAAGGCGTGATCAAGCCGGACGGCATCGAGCTGACCGTGCTGACGGACATGGACTCGTCCACACGACACTGGCGCGTGTCGCGGTATCGTGAGTTCGACGTGGCCGAACAATCGTGCTCGTCCTACCTGCTGGCCAAGGATCGCGGCGAGGCGGACGACCTGACCGCCATCCCGGTGTTCCTGCACCGCCGGTTCCGCCACGGCTTCATCTTTGTGAATGCCGACAAGGGCATCAAGGAGCCCAAGGACCTCAAGGGCAAGACCATCGGGCTCAAGAACTGGCAGGCCACCGCGCTCCTGTGGATCCGCGGCATCCTGCAGGACGAGTACGGCGTCCCGTTCACCGACCTGGAGTGGCGCGCCGAGAGGGAAGAGGATGTCCCCTTCGATCCACCCGCGGGACTGCGGATGGAACGCCTGCCCAAGGGCAAGCGCGTCGAGGACATGCTCGTCGAGGGCGAGCTGGACGCGGTCATCCACCCGGATATCCTCGCGCCGATCCTGGAGGGCGACACCCGGGTCAAGCGCATCTTCGACGATCCCAAGCAGGTCGAGCTGGACTACTTCCAGCGCACCGGCATCTTTCCCATCATGCACACCACGGTCATCAAGCAGGAGATCGTGGACAAGTACCCCTGGGTGCCGATGAACATGATGGTGGCGCTGGAGAAGGCCAAGCAGTGGACCTACGACCGGATGAACAATCCCCGGATCGTGCCGTTGGCGTTCTTCCGCGACTCCTGGGAAGAGCAGCTCGAGCTGATGGGCGAGGACCCGTGGGTCTACGGGCTCAACGACACCAACCGCAACAACGTCGGCACGCTGGCGCGCTACTCCCGCGAGCAGGGCATGATCAGGAAGGACCCCGACGTGGACGAGCTCTTCCACGAGAGTGTCCGCGGCGAGGAGTGGAAGCTGGCGCGCTCCCGCGGGTAGCGCCCCCTTCCAATGATCCCTCCTCCCTTCGAGTACCGGGCGCCGGAATCGCTTGACGAAGCGCTCGCGCTGCTCCGTGAGTACGGCGAAGATGCGCGTCTCATGGCGGGAGGGCAGTCCCTCCTGCCGATGCTCAAGCTGCGGCTGATACGGCCGGAGGTGATCATCGACATCGGCGGCCTCCGGGAATTGAAGGGCATCGAGGAGGAGGCCGATGCCGTGCGGTTGGGCGCCCTGGTGACGGAGCGCACCCTCGAACGCACGCTTGGGCAACGGCAGCCGCTCCTTTCCGAGGCCGCCGCGAGCATCGGGGACATCCACATCCGCAACCTGGGTACCATCGGAGGCACTCTGAGCCAGGCGGACCCATCCGGCGACCTCGCCCCCGCGGTGCTGGCGCTGCGGGCGACCCTGACGGCCCGATCGGCCGGCGGCAGCCGCACCATCGCGGCCCACGAATTCTTCTCCGGGCCGTTCGACACCTGCCTGGCCGATGATGAGATCGTCACGGCCGTGGACGTACCGGCTCCGGCCGGCGTATGCGGCCACGCCTACGTCAAGCTCACACGCCGGGCCGGCGACTACGCCGTGGTGGGAGCCGCGGTGCTGGTGAGCCTGGCGCCCGACGGCACCTGCCAGGACAGCCGGGTCTCCCTGTGCGCGGTGGGTCCCACGGCTTTCGTCTGCGAAGCCGCGGGCCGCTCGCTCCACGGCACGACGCTGACGGACGCGGACCTGGCCGAAGCCGCGGATCTCGCCGGCAAGGACGCCGACCCGGTGGGTGACGTCCACGCCTCAGCCGACTACCGCAGCGGAATGACCCCGGTGGTAGTCACCCGGGCGCTGACGCTGGCGCGGCAAAGAGCGCGGGCGCGGCTGGACGGTGCTTCCGGCGGGGACGGCTGAAGACGGACGAAGATGCAAAGGATCCAGGTCAGCACCAACATCAACGGCAAGGCCTACTCCTTCGAGGTGGAACCGCGTCTGCTGCTGGTGGACCTCATCCGCGACAAGGCCGGCCTCACGGGCACCCACGTGGGTTGCGACACCGGCAACTGCGGCGCCTGCACGGTGCTCATGGACGGCCTGACCGTGAAGTCGTGCCAGGTGCTGGCGCCCCGGGCCCAGGGCGCCGAAATCCGCACGGTGGAAGGCCTGGCCGGAGACGGCGAGCTGCATCCGATCCAGGAAGCGTTCTGGGAATGCGACGGGCTCGAGTGCGGCTTCTGCACCCCCGGCATGTTGATGACCACGGTGGCGTTTCTGGAGGAGAACTCCCACCCCGCCGACGATGAGATCCGCCGGGCCTACTCCGGCAACCTGTGCCGTTGCACCGGCTATCTGAACATCATCAAGGCCGTCAAGCAGGCGGCCCTTCGACTTCGCTCCGCTGGCGCTCCGCTACGCTCAGGGTGAGCGGAGACACAACACCAGGCTGGACGACCATGGCGACCTACGTCGGCAAGAGCATCAAGCGCAAGGAGTCCTTCGACTCCATCCAGGGGAAGAACACCTATATCGGCGACATCGAGGTCCCCGGGATGCTCCACGCCGCCATCCACCGAAGCCCCTACGCCCACGCCCGCGTGACGCGGGTGGACCTGTCCGAAGCGCTGGCGCAGCCCGGCGTGGTGGCGGCCATGAGCGGCGAGGACGTCCGGCGGCTGTCCCGGCCCCTGGCGCCCTTCCCCTTCACCCGGACCAAGCCCTACACCAGCGACTACCCCCGGGTGCGGTTCGCCGACCACTACGGCCTGGCGGTGGACCGGGTGCGCCACGTGGGCGAGGCGGTGGCGGTGGTGGTGTCGGAGGACCGCTACGCGGCGGCGGACGCGGCGGAGGCGGTGCGGGTGGAATACGAGCCCCTGCCGCCGGTGGTGGACGTGGAGGCCGCGCTGGAGCGGGGGACCGTCCGGCTCTACGAGGAGTGGCCCGACAACATCCAGTACGAGTTCCGTTTCAGCGAGGGGCCGGTGGAGGAGCTGCTGGAGGCGGCCCCGGTGGTGATCCGGGAGCGCATCGTCCAGCACCGCTACACCGGGACGCCGATGGAGCCCCGGGGAGTCATCGCCAGCGTCGACCAGCGGGACAACCTGCTGACGCTGTGGTCGTCCACCCAGGTGCCGCACGCGCTTCCCAACCTGGTGCTGGAAACCCTCGGCCGCGCGGACCTCAAGATCCGGGTGATCTCGCCCACCATGGGCGGCGGCTTCGGCATCAAGTGGGCGTTCTATCCCGAAGAGGTGCTGATGCCGCTCTTGTCGCTCCAGCTCAACCGGCCGGTGGGCTGGCGGGAGAGCCGCAGCGAGCACATGGTGGCCTCGCACCACTCCCGGGCGCAGGTGGACCACGTGGAGGCGGGCTTCGACCGGGCCGGCCGCATCACCGCCCTCAAGACCCATGTGATCGTGGACCTGGGCGCCGCCTACCCCAGCGGCGGCACCTCCCTGGCCTTCGTCACCGCCAACTTCATTCCCGGGCCCTACCGCGTCGACAACTACGCCACCACCTCCTTCGGCGTGGTCACCAACAAGACCGCCGCCGGGCCCCACCGGGCCAACGGCAAGGCCGAGTCCAACTTCATCATGGAGCGGGTGATGGACCGGGCCGCGCTGGAGCTGGGCCTCGGCAAGGACGAGATCCGGCGCCGCAACCTGATCCAGCCCCACGAGTTTCCCTACACCTGCGTGACCGGGTCCACCTACGACAGCGGCGACTACCCCGCGTGCCTGCGGAAAGCGCTGGCGGAGGCGGACTACGCCGGCCTGCTGGCGGACCGGGACCGCTGCCGCCTGGAGGGGCGCTACCGGGGCGTCGGACTGGCGTTTCTGCTGGAGCCCCTGAGTTCGCTCCGGCCCAACGCCTACAACGCGGGCTACGAGACCGTGACGGTCCGGCTGGACCCGGTGGGCAAGGCCTGGGTGTTCTCGGGTGACGTGAACATGAGCATGAGCCACAAGACCACCCTGTCCCAGGTGGTGGCGGACGGGCTGGGCGTGCGCTTCGAGGACGTACAGGTGTTCGAGGGGGACAGTGCGCTGGTGTCGTCGTCCAGCGGCTCCTACGCCAGCCGGTTCTCCACGGTGACGACCTCGGCCGCCATCAAGGCCTGCGAGGCGGTGCGGCGGAAGATGCTGGCCATCGCGGCGCACATACTCCGTTGCCACCCCGAATCCCTCGACTGCGCCGGCGGCATGATCCTGAACCGGGAGAAGCCGGGCGTGGCACTGACGGTCAAGGAAGTGGCCAACATCGCCTACTACTCCATCAACCAACTGCCGGGGAACATGGACCCCGGCCTGCACGACACCCATTATTTCATCAACCCCAACACCAGCTTCGAGCCCGATGCCAAGGGCCGCACCTCGAACTTCTCGACCTTTCCCTACGCGGCCCACGTGGCCTACGTGGAAGTGAACGCCGCCACCGGCGAGACCACGATCCTCCGGTACCTCACCGTGGACGACTCCGGCAACCTGTTGAACCCGATGATCGTCGACACCCAGATCACCGGGGCCATCTCCCACGGCGTCGGGGGCGCGTTTCTCGAAGAGCTGGTGTATGACGAGCAGGGACAGCTCCTGTCCGGCACCTTCGCCGACTACCTGATCCCGTCCATGGCGGAGATGCCGGACCTGGAGATCCATCACATGGTGACGCCCATGCCTTTCACTCCCGGCGGGTTCAAGGGGGTGGGGGAGATCGGCGCCATCGGCCCGCCGGTGGTGCTGGCCAGCGCGATAGAGGATGCGCTGGCGCCGCTGGGAGTCAAGATCATGACGCTGCCGCTCAAGCCGGAGAACATCTGGCGGGCGATAAACAAGAAACAAAACCAGGGAACAGGAGACGAGCGATGAGCGAGGCAGGGAACGGTTTCACGGAACGGGCGACCCGCGAGCTGGCACGGGTGGCGGCGATCTTCGCCGCGGGCGAGGCGGAGGTCGCCGAGACCTATTTCAACTGGGATCAGCGGGACCGCGACAAGGAGGTCCTGTGGCTCACCAAGCAGGCGGGCCGGGAAATCGAAAGCACCTTCACGGGCCTCAAGGAGGTCGTCGAAAAGGTGGGCGCCGACTTCATGAAGTCGGACCAGTACTGGGTCGACCAGTGGGGCGGCGACGTGGACCGGAACTGGCTGGAAGAGAACCTCTTCCGCACCAAGCAGGAGCTCAACCACGGCAACCGTTGCGTCGATATCATCGAATGGCTCACCGGCGAGCCCGTGGACATCAAGGAAGTGGTGCGCCGCTACAACCGCTGGACCCCGGATCCATCGCTGCCCGACATGAAGGAATGGGTGCGGCTGGCGGAGGTGTTCAAGGAGCAGGAGGCCCGCCAGGAACCCTGGGCGCGGCTCATCAACTCCCAGGGATTGCTCGAGGGCGGCAGTTGCGGCCTGTTCTACGCAGCATCCCAATTGAGCGGCAACGAGCTCAACGACCGCCTGGCCGAGGCCTTCACCGTGGTGCTCGACGACGAGCGCGGCCACGGGCCGGCCAACATCTACCAGATCGCCGACGCCTTCACCACCCAGGAAGCGGTGGACGGCGCCAAAGGGCTCATGGTGGAGCGCGGCATCCAGCGCCTGCGCATGCGCAACGAACAGTTCAGCTTTCCCATCGACGAGGCCCGCATCCAGGACATCGCCCAGGGCAACATCGGCCTCGACGTGACCAAGGCCATCTGGGGCGAGACCCTGGCGCGGTTCATCGACTGAACCGGCACCAGCTTCGCCGGACACTGGTCCCATCCGTCGGTTACTGACGCCGAAGAGCCGGTTTGGGGTGGTTGGAGCAATGCGCGACTCCAGTAAACGTATGTAGCGGAAAGACGAAAGCGGATGTCGCTTGGACGCATCGAGCGCGTCCTCCGCCGACTCGCTCCGGGCAACGGGGGCCGTTACAACTTCCACTTCTTACGCGTGGTGGTACATCTCCTCTGTTGCTGAAACACAACTGGGTAACCCGCGTCTCGCCAGAATAGCGTACGCCCTCTCGATTTGAGGGTTGGCCACAGATTTCGCGTATCAACCGCGACCGTTGAATCTGTAGGCCGAGACAGCAGTTCGCACCCGACGGACCAATGCTGGTCGGGCTCTACCGCACGTCAACCTCATCCGCGCCGAGTCTGCATTCGCATCGAACCCTTCTTGAAGGGAGATCGCTACGGGTTTTCTCACTCGTTTCGAGATCGAGGGGTCCAATATATTGTGATAAAAAAACCGTGAATATAAGGAGAGGATTACGGCAAAAGAAAATGACCGTCGCTAATTTGATCAAACTTCTCTTTCCCCCTCGCCAAAAAAAGCGGCTTACTGCGGAACAAGACGCTATCTTGCGCCATCCGAATGGGCCGGCGTGGGTTCTGGCCGGTCCAGGTTCTGGGAAAACAGAAGTGCTGGCCCTTCTTGTGCTACGTCTACTCTACGTCAACAACGACCCGGTACAGTCCCAGCGTGTCGATCCTGAGTCGATTTTCGTCACCACCTTTACTGAGAAGGCCGCTCGCAATCTTGCGGATAGAATTGGTGATTACCGCCGTCAAGTCGTCGCGCGGTATCCCGACTTAGCCTCCATCGACACCTCGCGACTACATCTTGGTACTTTGCATGGGTTGTGTAACGACTTGCTACAACAACACCGAGCGTCGAACTACCAGAATTTTCGGTTGATGGACGACCTAGAAAGCAGCATGTTTGTCTATGAGCAACTCAGCATTGTCAACACACCTGCTCCGTCCACCGATCAACCGTTCTGGACTCACTTTTCGAATATGTTCTCGCCTCATGAGTGGCAGCCAAATAGGGGTTACTTGCCAAGTAAGTGGAATTCTACGGCCGCCCTCGTCAAGATGTTCAACCGCATAGTCGAAGATGGCGTGTCCGTCGCTGGCATGCAGTCTGCGGGTGGTGAATGGAGTCGCCTAGCGAATCTCTATGACGAGTATCAGACAAAACTCCGGAACGAACACAGATGCGACTTCGCACACCTTCAACTACGGTTCCTAGAATTCTTACAAACCGCAATAGGACAGCCCTTTCGGGAGGGCGACGAAAGTGCTGGTAAGGGCCTACAATGGATTCTCGTGGATGAGTACCAGGACACAAACCGCATTCAAGAACAGATCTACCTTACACTTGCTAGCCGCAGGCCCTGCAACATAGTCGTCGTCGGTGACGACGACCAAGCTATGTACCGATTTCGGGGGGGATCCGTCGAGTGTATGGTGACGTTCGATCAGGCTTGTCGCACGTACCTTGGTCTCGACCCGAAGGCAGTTCGTCGCTACCCTCTCGTTGCAAACTTTCGATCTCATCCTGACATCGTATCCTTCTGTAATGACTATATCAGCGCATTCCCCTCCATGGCTCAACCCGGGGCTCGTGTCCCAAATAAACCACCGTTAGTCTCGCGCAGCAATATAAGTGGTGGCTACCCCGCTGTGGGACAGTTGAGGGCAAAAAGCCTTGCAGCACTTGCCGGTCGTTTCGCGGACACGGTGCGTGATCTAGTCCAGAACCACATAGTGCAAGACTACAATCAATGCTGCTTGCTCCTGAAGAGCACACGGGAATCACCTCGGAACGCGGGCCCGTATGTGGATGCTCTTCGGGGCCGAGGCATTCGTTTCTACAATCCACGTAACAAAGCGTTTCTCGACCAAGAAGAAGTACGTACCCTGCTCGGTGCGCTGCTCGCGTTGTTGGATCCCGACCTCTCCAACGTGCCGCAACGACCTCAACCTTTGGCAAAGTTGATCGCGTCGTGTAGACAAGATTACCTGCAGTGTGCTGCACAAAATCCACCACTCGATCAGTACCTTGAGAAGTGTAGACGCAATTTAGAGGGACACCCCAACACTTTTCTCAGTGCGACCGTCCAGGAACTGGTGTACTATCTCCTCGCCCTACCGCCGTTTGACAGTTGGGCGGACGACCCAGTACGACGTTTACGGCTTGCGCGAATTACGGCACTGGTGGAGAGTTATGCGGCCATGCCCGTGCCGGACCATCCCGAGGTTTCGCGAGGGGGGCTACGTGCATCTACACAGACGCCGGGCGGAGTCTCCCACCTGTGGATGAGAAACTTTTACTACCTATTGTTTGGCTATCTATCGAGGGCGGGGCTTGATGAGGAAGAAGATGACGACGTAGTCGTGCCGACGGGCATGGTCCCCATCATGACCATGCACCAAGCAAAGGGGTTACAGTTTCCATTTGTCTTTGTGGGCCACATGGGGGAGCGGTCGACTGTCTCTGTATCACACTATCTGGAGACGGAATTGGCGCAGTTTCCAGGTAGTTCCGGACGACCGTTTATTCTGTTGCCGGCAGATGTACGGGCCGAGTTAGACTTTATTCGCCAGTACTATGTCGCCTATTCACGAGCGCAATGCGCGTTGATTCTGATGGGAACCGAGGATCACTTTACCAAGCAGGCAACACCTTGCGGTCCGAGTAATTCCTGGCTCCCGAACCGGCTTTTGCCGTTGTAGGATGGGACACTAATGGCTGTATGGGAAAATTTCGTAGGTGTAACCGTGCCACCTACACAGGCGGGTACACCCAAGCCTCGCTTCAGTCTAACATCGGACATCCTGTCTTTTCGACGCTGTACGCGACAATACGGTTACTTTGGTAACGACGGTTTCGTACCTGCTCAAGCCACTCAAATCTTTTATGGTACGATAGTTCATCAAGTGCTCGACCGGTGTCACCGGCACTATTGGGGCCTCCTTGGCCACCCGAAGTCGACGATGCCGAAGGACGCCGACATTGATCAGTACTTTGCCGAGGTCCAAAACGGCCTGAGGTCTCGCGGGGTACGACCAGCTTCTCAGGCGGTAGCGGAAAAGGCCAGCCGTGTAATTAAGATCTTCAATCGTGTGGAGGGGCCCGTGCTGTATCCCCTGATCCGGGATACGGAGTTTAGGCTGGAAAAGGAGGAAGACCAGTACGTCCTGCGCGGCGTGGTAGACGTTCTGGCGCGAGATGCGTCGGCACCGGATGACCCGGCTCGAATGGAGATCTGGGACTATAAGGGTACACGGTTTCCGGAATTGTCATCCACCGATTTGCGGGACTATACGTGGCAGATGTGCGTGTATGCTGAACTCTACCGTGTACGGGTAGGGACGTATCCGGCGAAAGCAATACTGTACTTTCTGAACGAACTTGACCAAGACCCGAAACCAAAGTCGCGTCCACTCCGCGCTGTCTATGAGGTTAAGTTTACGAAGGAGAAGGTTCAACAGGCACTAAAGGAGTTCAGTATCACGACCCGCGCCATTATCCGTTGTCGCCAAGACGATAAGTGGCCCGTGCCTAAGGAAGCACCACACAAGGAAACATGTGACATCTGCGATATACGGTGGAACTGTCCGGTACCCAAGGTACCCTACAAGTTGCGCCTGCCGATTGTTCAACAACGCTAGAAAGGCTATTCGACGCGTCTGGACAACTGCCGTGTGTGGGGAGGTGAGGGGACTTGTCCACCCACATATCGCTGGTAACCGCCGGCTCGAAGTTCACACGCCGGACAAGAACCGCAACCATATCCCCAGTCGTGCCGATGACTACGGTCGCCGTGGTAGCAGGTGTGGGTATACTCCACGATCAAGTCAATCAGTCGAACACCACCGAGGGCTCGTGCCATGGCCCACGTCTCTGCTTTGTCCATCCACATGAGCGGGGTATGGATCACAAACCGACTCCCCATCCCAAGATTAAGGGCCAACTGAACGGCTTTGATGGTGTCGTCCCGACAATCGGGATACCCCGAGAAATCTGTCTCGCATACACCGGCGACAAGATGCCGAGTTCCCCTGCGATAGGCAATCGCCGCGGCCATCGTCAAAAACAGAAGGTTACGCCCAGGGACAAAGGTATTTGGCAGTCCCTGGCTGCTGATCTGAATTTCCACATCGTGGGTAAGCGCCGTTTCCCCTAAGGACCTGAGAACACCGAAGTCAACCACGTGATCGTCCGCAATGCGATCCTTCCACTGCGGGTAAGTGGACTGCAACTCCTCGCGGACTACACGTCGGCACTCCAACTCAACCGAGTGCTTTTGCCCGTACTCAAAACCAATTGTCTCCACGGACGAAAAACGATCTAGCGCCCATGCGAAACAGGTGGCAGAGTCCTGCCCCCCGGAGAAAAGAACCAAAGCACTGTCGTTATTCATTGGGATCCCCGCATGATGCCGGCAAGTCCCTGTTGGACCCCGACCGATTCGATGGGTTGTGGAGTAGATCCGACCCTTCTTCGTTAGTCAACGCCTGTTTCAGTTCGCCAACGAGGCAGAACGATAGGCGACGGATATCGGAAGGGACGTGTTGAAGATCGTTCCATCGTCGCCGTTCTTTCCCAAACACCCACTCCCCTGATGTCCACGCAGTAACTCCCTTTAGGTGCCGTAGCCCTCGCGAAAAGGCTTGACGGTCCTCAGCACCGGTAATTACGTGCAGTGCTTCCATAACGTACCCCATGGCTATGATGCCTGCGCCGTGCACGAGGCGAGAGGTCTTGGGTGTTCTGCCTTCCCAATCGTCCGAGAATACATGCCGGACGGCGTGGAAGAATTCACTGATGATCTTAACGCCTCTTTCCATAAGCAAACTCGTGTCGTCAGCGTAGAACCGCAAGACTCCATCACTCAAGGAATTCATAATGATCCGCTGTACAGCAGTGTCACGTATCACACCCCTGGGGTTCGTTTGTTGGCGGATTAGCCCACGCAGCGACGAGTCGCCCTGGTAGTTGAGTGCCTCAGTCATCAACGCGGCTCGGCTGCGACTTGACAACCGCGAGGGGAGGTCACTTACTTGCGGCAAGAGTTCATAAACGAGGGGCTTCGGTAAAGGACGAGTGTTGTTGATTAGGATGAACTGCTTTTGGAGTTCCTCGAGGCTGTCGCAGATAAACCCGGAGACAAGTACGTCGAATTCACGTTCGCGTAACTCATTGAGCGCCGTAAAGCGTTGTTGCCCGTCAACAATCCAGCCAGGAGGGCCCAGAGACACGTCAATTGTGAGTCGACCGAGGTGGCCGTCCGAAGAGGACACGCCCTCCAGGGTCGCCGCGGCCGTAAAAGCCACCACGATAGGATTCGGCAGAATCGCGTTCGGCTTTTCGAGATAGTCCCGAATCTCCCGTATGTGGTTTGCTATCTGAGGACGCTGAAAGCCGTAGAGAGAACCACCCTGATCTCGTCCCGCCCGTTCTACTCGCGCGAAACGAGCCACATCCGCCTTCGACGTAGTAAATGAAAATACACTATGTGCGTTGCTTTGGTGCGGCACAATTACGTCATAGTGTAGAAGGTCTCTATTGGTCATGTCCGCGCTCCACACGGAGTTCTTGCAAGTGTCGGTGAAACACATGCAGATTATGCATACCACGCCGTTTGTTTCGGTTAGAGTTTCTAAAAATAAGGGCCTCGATGCCGCCCTCTCGACACACGCGGCAATCGCAGGATTCCCAGGGACGATCGGCGAGCGTTCGGGCGTAGGTCCTACGTTGCCGTTCAACGGCTGCGGCACATTGCGGGTCCGACTCATCGTTCCAGTTGAGTTTCGTCCAATAAGCAATAACCGTATCCAAGGCTTCATCGAGACCCGCTTCACGCCGGGCCAGTCGGCGAACACCTGAGAGTGCTGCCTCTTCGAGACTGCGGGCCTCCTCCTGATTGAGGCGGCCCTCAAGCGCTTTCCTCTTGAGTCGGCTGTTATCGGTGGCTTGAGGGATACGTATCGCCGTGTAGAACCGCAATTCGCCATCGCGACCGCGAACCCAATAGTTCTTCCGCGCATCCTTGAAGGCCCGCAAAAGCGGAGATGTCGTGTCAAAACTAGCGACACCGTAGGCTTCGAGGTCAGCGAGGTGCTCAATTTTGCCGAAACCAAGTACGTGTAGGAGCACGTTTGCAGGAACCGCTTGGCGCACCGCATCCAGGGCGCGTCGGACCTGCCCGATTCTGAGCGGAACCGTGCCCCCCAGAGAGAGATAACGGTAGCCCATCCGAACAAGATCGTGCGCGGCTGTGGCCATGCTAGCGGCCGACCAGCCCTGAATGACGCCAACGGGGGTAAAGTGCCGACCGAGTCGTTTGGCCGCTTCAAAAAATTCCGCCGCATTTTGCAGTGTGATGTCGTACCTTCGGCGGATGTCCTCCGGAACATCCAGGGAAGAGCGTTCAGCATCTGGATCGTCGAAATCAAAAATGAGGTGATCTGGCGAAAACCCGTGCGTGAAGCCGCCATCAGCGTAGAACTCCACCGTATCGTCGACTCGGTACGGCGGTTCCTGCATATCCCGGTACGTAAAGGCACCGCAGTCCCCCATCATCAGGCTGCCGGGGAACCGTTCTAGGGGATAGCGCAAAAACGGGCGAGCCCCTTCACGTCGGAACCTCATCATCTGCGCTTCAGTATACTTGCCAGGGAACGATGCATCACCGACGATGCTTCGTGACACGAGAATTCCGTCATAGGGGGCCTCGTCTAAGAATTCGTGAGGGAATTGATCGTCGCGATGTGCAACTCGCCCGACTCCATTGCGGTCTACGGCAAAATTGTACGCGGGATCAATGAAGTCAAGACTGTCGGCGAAAACAAACCTCATCACGCCACCCTCGTGAATGCATGGACGTGGTCCAGTCGTGCAAGTTGATCAGAGAGGAGCCTAATGTCGCGACGGACATTCTGTATATCGTCCCAATCGCGCTCAATGTCAGGCCAGCGTCCGCTAGTCCAGCAACAATGCGGAGCTATCCGAGACATGGTTATGCTTGCGTAACCCCGGATATCGGACACTCCAAGTGCTCGGGACATCACTCGATCCATGAGATACCCCATGGCCTCGATACCTGCCGAGTGCATCAGGCGACTATCCGAAGGCGGAAGTCCCCAAGCCTCTGGAAAGGCTTCCCGGACGGCATTCCAGAAAGCGACAAGAATTCGATACATATCGGCGACCGCGCCTGACTGCGAAGCGTAGGCCTTGTAAGGCGCCAGTGCTCCCAGCGGACTATTGATACTGTTGCGGATAGCTTTGATGAGCGCGGTGTCGACCACTACTGCATCAGGGTTGTCCTCTGAAGGTCGCCGTATAAGGCCCCGAAAGGGCGAGTCAGGACTTACATTGAGGTAGTTGACTAGTTCGCTAGGTATACGCCGCGGTGCTAAGTCTCTCGGTAGTTGGGCATCCACTTCTGGTAAGAGTTCATTGATAAGTCGCGCCTCAAGAGGGCGCGCTTTGTTCACGAGAATGAATTGCTCCCGGTGGATCGCCAAGTCTTCTGACACGAAAGCAACGACGGGCACGGGAAAGCTCTTGTCGCTCGCCTGCGCGAGAGCGATCGAGCGCTGCTGGCCATCGACGACCCACGCCACTTTTGAACCGTCACGGCGGATCGGAATCCGGAGAGTTCCAGCTTCCGAGGCCTTAATTTCCCCTTCAGGCTTACCGCCACGGCTTCTTGCAAAATGCACGCGCGGTGATATCGCGAGGATGATGGCATTCGGGAACAGGACGGGGCCTTGGTCGAGGAATTCAACGATGGCCCGCACATGGTTGCGGATCGGTTTGCGTTGAAAACCTTGCAGCGTCCCAACTGTGTCTCGGTGGACACGGCTGATCTCGGCTATCCGCAACAGGTCCGCTCCGGGCAGAAAAAAGGCATAGACGTCAATACCTTGGGCTTGGCGGGTTCGTAGTGCGCGCACAGTGAGTGTAGTATCCGTGGTCTTGTTTCGGTCGCTCATCCTGCTGTTCTCCGGGAAATCACCGTGCGGTACAAACGGGCGAAGCGTGCCTGTTCACAGGCGATTCCTTCTACCTCGCGCAACACGCGAAGCAACCGTCCGATTCCCTGCGTCGAGTGCAGGTGGCGTTCGACCACCGTCATAATGCCCTGGTCGGAATGCCTAGCCCGCTTGGGCCGAGGGGGCGCCTTCTGATCCGCCAGCGTTGCTGTAACCCAGTCGCGGTGATCAGTGGCATCCGCGTGGGGGAAAACCGACAAACCCTGCGTCACGAAGTGCAGGACTGCTCGCTGTGCGAAGTCGGAACGCGTACCTGGCAACACCGCATCCAATCGCTCGTCATAAGGTAGCGTAGAGGCCTGGAGGTGTGGCGGTAGAAGTTCGTTGAGCCTCAGTCCAATGATACGCAACCTTGCCACATCTTGTTCCGGCAGTTCGCTTAGAGCGGATGCCAACATCACAGCATAGGGGCGTGTCAGACCTACCAGCACTGGCCTACGAGGCGAGTCTGACAACGCTTGCACAAGAGGCGTGGCGAACCGGCCTTGGCTTACGGCGCTCCACCAATCGCTTGGGTCGAATCCCCCAGCAGCACGCGCACTTACAAGGTCGTCTCCTCTACCGCCGATTGTGATACCGTATGAGGGGATCACACAATCCGCTGCGACCAAGCCCAGTCCCGCCGATACAACATACACGGGTGCCCTGGCAATCCGCGCTGCACGCTGAGCCAAACGAAATCCGTGACTGGAGTACAAAGCACCCGCCGGACGCACACCGGCCAACTTGTTGACCCGGTCAAGCCATACAGTTTCAAGATCTCTCTGCGAGCATATAGGCAGCGAAACTGCGCGCATTTCCTCACTGGGGCGCACCGTTTTTCGGCGCGTGCAGTTGACTAACACTGCTGCAGCGAGACGACTGTCCGGGTGTTTGTTCCTAGACACCCATTTGTTGAAGTTTTCCAATACTTTGCTCCATTTTTGGGCAAATCATACCCATTTCTCGGGATCTGCACAAGTAGCTACAGCAGTCCTCCTTTACAATTCTTCGCCCCCCTTGCGTTAATTCCTTTTGAAGACAGTCCTGCGGCAGACAGTTGTTCAAGTAAGAAGTTCACAAAATGAGCCAAAACTGCATCTCACTAGCTAGATTTGTGAGGTGAGTTGGCAAACCTTAAACAAACGACCCCCTGGATGACCGCAACGCCGCAAGCCTGATGTCCCTGAACTCCGACAGCCTCCTGCTACCTAGGAAGGGATCCTCCGCTAGTATTTCGCGTTAAAACATGTCGTTATGCAGGGGTCGCACACGGACAAATGGGTGATTGGTGGAACCTGACAACTGGGAAGCGGACGTGGCGTCTTACATCGACCTCGAAGCCAGAGGCGGCATCGCGTTCATCACGCTGAACCGGCCCGAGCGGCTCAACGCCATGAACGAGGAGATGTGGGCGGAGTTGGGGCGGGTGTGGGACGCGTTCGTGGCGGACCCGGCGCTTCGGGTGGCGGTGGTAAGCGGCGCCGGCGAGCGGGCGTTCTCCACCGGCATGGACCTGAAGGAGCGGGCGGTGGCGGGCGACCCGCGGGCGCGGGAGTTCTGGACCTCTGCGCTGGCCCGGGACCCGGGGCGCCGGGAACCCGTGTGGAAACCCATGATCGCCGCGGTGCACGGGTACTGCCTGGCCGGGGGCTTCGAGATCGCCCTTTCCTGCGACATCCGCATCTGCAGCGAGGAGGCCACCTTCGGCCTGCCCGAGATCAAGCGCGGTTTCTTCCCGGGCAGTTCCGGCACCGTCCGGCTGCCCCGCATCGTGCCATTGGGGATGGCCCTGGAGATGCTCTACACCGGCGAGTCCATCTCCGCGGCGGAAGCCTTCCGCTGCGGCCTGGTAAACCGCGTGGTGCCGCGCGACGGGCTGATGGCGGAGGCCGAAAACCTCGCCCGGAGCATCGCCGACGGCCCGCCGCCGGGGCGGCCGGTCAGGGGGGGGGTGCGGGGGGCCCTGGCCCTGCCGCTGGCCGACGCCATCCGCTTCGAGGCCGGCTTCCGCGCCATGGTGGGCGGCACCGAGGACGCCGGCGAAGGCCCACGGGCCTTCAGCGAGAAACGGAAGCCG
>MKWU01004365.1_pt1 | contig 16889 bp, 14 predicted proteins | sample 809101 | NCBI WGS metagenome assembly MKWU01 (sample SAMN05860141, study PRJNA318959) | sponge metagenome | host: Aplysina aerophoba | place: Slovenia: Piran, Adriatic Sea, Gulf of Piran | collected 2013-05-07 | reverse complement strand
ATGGCGATCATCCCAGCCGGGAGTTTACGGTAGGAGTTACGGTTGTGGAGGTGAAGGCGCCCAGGGTGAGGGATGTTCCAGCTGAAGTATCTACGGATGGCTTTGAGTCGAAGATAGTGAAGGAGCGGCCGCCACTCTCCGGCGTTGTTCTTCTGTCAAAATCGCCGGTGTGTTTTCGGATGCGGGTTGTTGTCTCTGGAGGGTCATTCTGAGCACTTTCTATATGCTGTATAAGAGTGATTATAACGCATTTAGAATTGCGCCGGAACAGGTGTTTACACCGACTGTTTACGTAACACCCACGACTGGTAACGCAGCGCAACACTCAACTGTTTACGCTGCATAAAGCAGTGGCGTCTTGCGCGAGCTGCGCCAGACAGGACCTGCCGCGGCAGAGCGGGATGAGACTGTTTACGCTGGCGGGCAATCCGTCCGGCGCCGGTGTTTACGCTCAGGCACCCGGTTTCTACGTCCTACGGTCGCGTAACCATCTACGTCAACATCTACGTCAACGTTTGCGTCAACATCTACGTAAACACTGGCATTGACTTGACCTCCGAGTTTACGCTAAACCTTATAGAAGAACGTAAACAGAACAGGCTTCATTGCAGACCCTGAGGAGACAAGAGATGCGACTGGACGTGAGAATCGGGAAGATCGGCGAAACGAAGAACACTACCAGGTTCGAACTGCTTGGCGATTCTCCGCCGATGAAGGACTTCTATGCCAACACCGAGGTGGTGTCCTCACTCACGTTTGACACGGAGGAGATGGTACTGAGCATCTGCAGCGAACCCTTCGGCAATGGCGAGGTCGCACTGGCGTTCCCACCCGTTCCATTCTTCAAGGAATTCAAGGACGTCGTTCGGTACCAGCACACTGCTGAAAGGAAGGGCAAGGGCCGGCGCAAGGGCCGGGCAGCTCCAAATACGTCTGATACGCCTGTGAACCTGGCGTATGTGAACAGGGCAGCTCTAGGCGATGGGTTCATCGCGGAAAAGCGGCCCATCCACTTCGGTCTGTCTCCCGTCACCAAGGATGGAGCGGAAGGAGAAGAACAGGCCCCGAGCGACGACATCGATGTTGACGAGAAGATTGACCGCGCAGCCGCCTTGGCTGCGTTCGACGACTTTCTCAGGGACTCCGTACGGGTGAAGAGGGGCGCATTGCTCACCAGCCGGCGGATCATGGCCGTGTGGGCCGCGCGTTGGGGTGCCGATTCAGGCGAAGACATGATCGCAGGCGTTCAACTTACCGACGTGGCCCGCCGTTTCCGCGGGGTTTTCGGAGTCACCGCGGTCCAGAAGCCCACCCGGATCGATGGCACATCCCAGCGCTACTGGGACGGCTATACGATATAGGGCCCACCCACATAGGGCCCACCCACGTCCGGGAGAGGTTGAATAGGCCACGAAGGCTTCGACACTACCTCGGCACAAGCCCACACTGATGCCTCATGGTCCAGGCTTGTTTACGTAAACACTGCATAAACTCGTACGGAGCGCGCGCAAAAGCTGTGAGGTGGTCGGTCGGTCGCGCACAACCCTATGCAGTATGCCGTGCAGCCCGACGTCACGCGGCACAGGCCTGTTCAGGGATACCTTGAGCCGAATTCCGTGGTCGGTACTCTGCGCATAACCCTGGCCGCGTCTGACATGCCGTGCAGGGGGATGTTGGCAACGGCATTGCATAACGTCTTCTCCGGGGCTCTTTTGATTTAAGGTTTCCGAATGATGCAAAACGACCACCCGGCCGGTTACGGCATATCACCCTCGCGGACCTGCACTCTGGGGCGCAGCGTCACGCGCACTGTTTACGCTCGGTGACATGGAGACGGCGGGACGATTTTCGGTGCCCGTATGCGACGCAGTCCGGGAGAAGAGCAGGAAGAGAGGCCAGGTCAACGAAACCGCCGGTCCAGCTCCACGGCCGTTCCCGAACGGGCGCGGTCCGGAGGATGCAGCCGCGTTCGTTCTCGCAGGGCGCAATTCGCGGATCGCACGATGTGCGGCGCATATCGACGCATTACCGATAGAGGAAAGACCAGGTGGAGACTGACGGGCTGGAGGGAGACTGAGGCGTACCGTGGTAACCTGAGCGTGTGCACTGCCGGCTGACAGGCTCAAGGGAGCGGCCGCTCGCACCCACCTGCAACCCCACGTCACAGAGCAAGACGCGCTCCCAAGACCGCGCAAGAGTCTGACACACCAGACAGCTTGATGTCAATGGCGCTTCACCTCCTTGCCCGGCTTCGCCTCCGAGGAACGCAACATCGTGGCCCGTGAACGCTGAATAAAGCATGTGCCACCCTGTCCTGAGCGGTAACCAGGATCCTGCATGTGCCACTTGCGGGTGGCACATGCGTTTACCGCGTCGCTTCGCGGTGGGAGAGATTCTGCATCGTCATGTGCCATGTAAGTATTTTCCGTACAGGTTCTATGTGCCACCCGGGTGGCACATGCCCGATTCGGTCCGTGCGTGACCCGGAGTCCGCCGCTCCGGATACGACCACGTTCACGCCCGTTCACGGCTGAGGTTCACCGGCGGGCCGGAGGGCGCGGGCGCTCCTGCACAACCTTCGCACAAGTTCGCCCAAACGCCCGTGATGTTTACGTAAACACCGGCCGAATCCGCGCGTCAACGGGCCGGAGAGCCGCCTTCAGTGCTATGGCGCGATTCGGAGCGGAAATGGTGACGCGGCACAGGTGGATGCGACGCCCGATGTTTACGCTCGGTGTTTACGCTCTGTGCCGGCCGGCCGCTAACGTAAACAGCCGCCGGCCTGCCGAGCTGCGATGCGGTCGTTCCGGCCGGCCCGGCATGTGTGTTTCGGTTTTCAGCTCAGAAAGAAAGAGACGACAAACACGCCAACCAGCGCCGCAAGGTATGCGAGGTGACGGTCGTTCCTCATACCCTCGCCAAGCGCGAGGACCGCGCCGGTCATGAGAATCCAGCCCAAAACAGGATGGACGCTGATATCCATGCGACAGCCGCTCCGTTATCAGGATTGCCCTATATTAACAATCGGTACACCACGGGCAAGGGAGACCCGCTCGATGCACCTCAATGGGCAGGCCCGGCGTCAGGAAGGGAGGGCGACAGACGCAGCCGGCGATACCGACGCGTGTCCCCGCTTCTGACGGCATCTCGCCGGTTTTAGCACCTTTCCACCCCGCGATTCGTACCTATTCACCCTGCTATTCACCCGCAAATTGGAGTGCATGAAAATAGCTGCCTCTCCACCCCAAGCTATTCACCCCCTCTCCGCCTGTACCACGCGCCCGCCACCCTTCTATTCACCCCCTTTTCACATCTATATATTCTATGCAGGGTATTACACCCTATTCACCTATTCGCTCGCACGTTCGCCTCTTACCTTTCCTGCCCGGCCCTGCCGTACTCGATCTCACAAACTTCGTCCCATTCGGGACCGGTGTAGACCGGAAACCCGGGCTTCTTCCGGCAGTCCGCACAACCGGTGTGCGGATGCACGAACGTGGATTGCCCGACGGGAGTTGTCGGGGATGGCGTTTCTCCCTGAATGAATAGCTATGTTTTTCTACTTCTCTTTTCAGCCTGCCGTTTGTTGCAGTGGATAGTCGCACCGACCACCTCTGGCAGAAGCGAGGCATGCAGGGTTGTGAGGGTTGCGAGGAGCGGCTGCGTTCACAGCGTCAACAACGCCGGGCATGATCTGGGCGCTGCGCTGCCCTCAGCCCGATGCCTCATGCGGCAAGCACGCCGAGTTATCCGCTTTCCCGCCGGATTGTGCGCGGGTGTGAACGCAGCCTACGGCAGGTGTTTTCATCGACGGTTGCGTGCACACTTTAGGCTCCTCACGGTGACGGAAGGACGTCAGGTAGGCTCGGAGCGAGGCGGTGGCCGAAGGTATCCAGTAGCGCCGGCGCGCTGCAACTTCTTGCCGCAAGCGCGCGCTATAATCGTCGACCGACCGACCGGGCTATCCATCCGTGTCGGATGGGCCACTGCGCCTCTGTACGGTGTGTCGCGGCGCCTGTTTTGGCATTGAACACAACCGACGCCTTGTACAACCCGTGTGTCGCCCTCTGCCGATATCCATACGGGGGGAACCTGGCTGAAAGAGCAGTTCGAGGCGATGGCTGCCAGAACCGATCAGACGCTCCCTGGGGGAGACAGGTAAAGAGCAGTTTTCAGTTGAAAGCACTTTATGCTTTTGCTAGACTGCAAGTGAAGTTCGAAATCGCGAGGTGGCCTTTGCGAAATCGTCAGAACATCGAGGTGGTACTGCCAGCAGCTATGCCTGCCTGCGACAAAAGCCCGCGCCATTGGATCGTACGGGTGCGGATGGATGAATGAGAGAGCCGTTTGGCTCTCTTTCTTTTTGTCTTGAGTCAGTAGTGAGAGGAGACGACATGATGGCTACGGGCTAGAGAGGTTTTCCGGGAGGAGCGATTGTGACCGATTATAGTGAAGAGATACCGTACGACGAGATCGAGGCTCGGTTTCTCGCCCAGGTCAAGAAGGTGGGAGTCAGAGGATTCGGCCGGCAGCACGACATAGATCCCGGGGTTGTCAGCCGCAACAGAAAGTGGATACGTCAGAAGAAGGGCATGGCTGACCCCTTCACAAAACGGCTCGCCAATATCATGCAGGCGGAGCGGGCAGCGGATTTGCACCGGCTACACCTCGCAGAGCAGGCGGCGGTAGCGGAGCGGGATCGTCGGGAGAAAGAGGCGAGAGAGCGGGCGGAGGCGGCAGCGGCCAAGCGAGATGCTGAACAGAAGGCGGCGGATGCAAGGGCCAAAAGGGAAGCTGAACAGGCGGCAGCGGCGGCAGCCGCCAGGAGGCAGGCTGACGAGGATCGACGACAACGTGAATTAGTAGAAGCCTTCATTCTCTCCTGCGAAGGCTGGGAGGAGAAATTCCGGGCGGCCGGGTACATGGTGGAAGGGCAGATGGTCGAGGGAGATGCCGACGAGCTGCTCCTCGCTGGCATCTCCGACCTCGCTTATGTCGATGTCGGCGTGGCCGCCGTGGCGCTTCTGCCGGACGGCTACGTGATCTGGCGAGACAAGACGGTGGCATTCTTCCGTGAGGGTGTCCCGTACAAGCTGCGCCTACAGCCGACCGCGGTGCGAGAAGGGCAGCGGCGTCCCGAAATGATCGGCAACTTTGCGGCATCGGTCGTATACCGCGACCCGCTGCCCGACCAGCTCTGGCGCTACGGCAAAGAGGGTGTCGAGATTATCACGGAGTGGGGACGCCTGACCGATACCTATGGTCACCTGGCGGCGGGCAAGTTGCCACGATTTGTTCGTCCTCAGACCGTAGCGGCTTTCGAGCGACTGATCGACATCGAAGAACAGAGTGAGTACGTCTTTGAAGACTCCTGCCTGGGCCCGGATGCGCACGACCGGCTGAAGGCGCTTCGACGCCGGGCGATCCTGCCTGCCATCGCGATAACGGCAACCAAGATGGTTGACGGAGCCGGCAAGTCTGCAGCCACGTGGTTTCGCGCGAACTGCTGGGCGTTGCTGGCAGGCCTGGCCGCAGTCTTGCTTGCGATCGCTGTGGCCGTCGGCATCGCGTGGGGCGCGATATTGGGCTGGTCTCTTCTGAAGGCGTTGGGTAACTGGAGCAAGGACAACTGGATAATACCGGTTCTTGCAGCGGAAGCGCTCTTGATCGGCGGCGGAGTCACCTGGTGGGTATGGCCCAAAGAGAGAGATACAGGGTGGACGGTAGCAGGCCGCATCTGCTGTGTCGTCCTGGGACTGGTTATGATAGGGGTAGTAGTAGCCGGCCTGATCTCTATAGGCGAGGCGGCCCATGAAATCGCCGTCGCGTTTAATCCTCTGAAACAGGGCATCGATATCCCCTAACCCGGTGTCATCGGTCGCAGCCCCCGGTAGCCTGCGCTCAGGTGCCGGGGGCTCAACCAGCAGTCCCTGAAGACGCCGCCGGCCCTCTCCAAATCCTCAAGGCTCGTCACGAGCATCGGCAACTCGCTTCCGCCCTTTGTGGACGCGTGGGTTACGAAGTTGCCGGCGTTATCCCTGGTCTCATAGACGAACAGGATCGTCGGCCGTCCATCCGGAAAGTCCTGTGCGGTGCTCTCCGCTGCAAAGTAGTGCCGGTACTTCTCGATCTTCTCCGACATCGGGAATGGAGATGTGGCGCTTCGCTCGAACTCCACGACGAACGACGCGAACGACCTGTCCGGATGCTTGAGAACGAACGTGGCGTCCGGCCTGATGGAACGCGAGATGTATGGGTGCTGGCGGTTCGTGCTTCTACCATGCTTGAAATGCCTCTCCCATCGATGCGCAGGCAGCGCCTGCACGATGTCCCAGGACAAGCTGTTTCTGCAGGACTGCATCAGCAAGGACAAGAAAGCGTACACCCCATCGGTGTGAAGCCGCTCCTTCAGCAGAACGTGAGCCTTGCTCCCCGTAACTCGCATCCCGGGCACGTGATACTTCTTGTCGCTGTCCTCCTCGCCCTCTCCGCACGGTTCTATGAGCCAGAACGCCCGTATGAACTGAGCGCTGCTGCGGTCCACCGTCCGAAGATAGCGAAGTCCCAGTTCACTGAGCGCCACCCGCCGGCCGTTTCGTCTGCGGCCATTGACGGTCCGGCCGATGCTGAAGTAATGCACCAACCCGGCTCTCTTCAGCTCCGCCTTGACCCTGGTCAGGTGTCCCTTGCTGACTCCCATCATTCGCTGCAGCTCCGGCACACGGATGATGGGGTAGTCGTACAGCAGTCTCAGCAGGGTCCTGCCTGACACACTCAGCTCCGATGACACCATCCCCATCGTGCCGGCATCGTCACGGATGTCCGGAGACGGCAGGATGGGATCTTCCTCCGCTCGCCTGGTGGGAGGCATCTTTGACGGCGGCGTTTTCGCCAGCGCGTCGGCCATCGAGGCCCTGGTCCCGAGTGGCGTCTCCCATACGCGTGAGTCCAGGGCCGACCCGACTACCTTCGCCTCGACCGCGACGTGAACGCCTTCGACGTCCGCGTTGTCCATAAATGCCAGTGCTCGCTCATGCTCGATGACTCCGGGCACCAGCAGTAGCGTCGTGTAGACTTTCCCCTTGGCTTCGCTCCTCTTGTGCATGTTCCGGATGGCCTCCAGCCGGCTTCGAATTGCCTTGCCGGTGTGGGTGCTGCCTATACGGGATATGGCTATGGTACGTCCGTCCTGCAGCTGCAGAACCGCTTCGAGCACCCCTTGTGTCTCCCATCGCCAGGTGAAACGCAGCCCTTCAGCGTCTCCAGCGGCTGCGGCTGCGGCTTGTGCCACCCTGTAGAGCACGAGCGCAACATCAAGGCGCTGCAGCAGGTACTCTCGCCCCTGGGCCGATAGCATGTCATTGTCCGCCACCAGGTCAGACGCACTTTCACCCGCGAGTCGTGACTGCGCCAGCTCCTCGATCCCCGCGAACTTCAGATAGGCGAGCCTAACCCTTGTCCCGTCCGAACGTGTGTAGGGCACCGTGCCGACGTATCCATGTTCACAGAGCCGGCGCAGGGCTTCACGCGCGGTTCGCTTCGGAAGGCCGGTTACCGCGGCAAGCACGACGCCATCCACAAATGGCATCTGGGCCAGTGCCGAGAGAGTCAGGTCAGTACTTCGGGATATGTAGATCACGGGCCTGCTCAGCCTCTCAAACCAGGCGGGGTCGAAAATGCAACACAGCGGGGTCTAATAAGAGAAAGAGGAAACTCAGAAGGTGTTGCAATATCCCCCACCATTATGCCGTTCTTCGCAGAATAGACAGGCTTAAGGGGATAATGCAAGGTGCATCGTCCCAAACAACGAAAAAGTCCTGGTGGATACCCTATGCACCGCATCATCAAGGGACATACAAGACCTAATCCCAGACTGCAACACCCGATATCCACCCCTGGAAACAAAAACGCGCACCAACGGCAAAATGTTGCATCCGAGAATCGCACCGACCGACACGCATCAGCGTTCACACCCGTTCACGCGCTCCGAACACAGAGGGGATCCGCCGGCCCTTATGCATCGTCCCCACTCGCCGGTCAGTAAACGGATAACTCACTGATGACGGGATCAGTCGCTCCGGCACAACCTCAACACAAGTTCGCCCAAGCGCCCGTGATGTTTGCGTAAACACCGGCTGAACCCGCGCTCACGAGCGCCAGAATCATGAGGTGTCCGAAACTGTCCGGAGGACGGGAACGGGCCGGGGAGCCCCGTTCGGTGCTATGGCGCTGTCCGGAGCGGATATGGCGACCGCGACATGGTGGATATGGCACTTGATGTCTACGCCTGATGTTTACGCTGGCGCCCGATGTTTGCGGTAACGGTTTTCCGCGCCCAGGCCGTTCACGTGCGCGAGGCTGCCCCTGTACGTCAGCAGCAACGAGGATTTGCCGCGCTCCGGGGTCCTGGGAGAGAGCTGGCTTGCGCCGCTCGATCTGCCCGCGGGCCGGACAGCCTTCTGCCGGGACGGACGGGCCGGTGACGGACGGTGCGGATTCGCATAGGTGTTTACGTAAACACTGACGCCGGTACTGGCGTAAACCCCCGGCTGCGGAACGTAAACAAATACGCCGACCGGAGAGTTCGTCCGGGCGTGAGCGGAGTCATATTCTCCTCTTATCGGGACAGCGCCGGTGCGGCACTTCGAGGTCTCCTCCGAGCAATCGCCAAGCCGCAAGGCAGTTGTCGCGCAGGCGGAATGGATTGCGCCCGGCAAGTCAGATCGACACGGCACACCTGACATCCGGAAGCGCCTCAGTTCTCAGCCGGCGACGCGCACGCACGAGGCAATTTCAAAATCCGACGGCCCGCAATGCCCATTTCCAAGCCGGACTGTCGTACCATTTTATAAAGGGACTGCTACAAGGGAACCCGCAACGCGGCGGCACACAAAGAGACTGAAGGGTGGAGGACAGGGTTCGGGCGCATCCGGCCCGGCGAAAATGACGCCTGCTAGTTGGCGTCGACGAGCCTTCACCAGGAGTGTGGATTCCCCTATCGGAGACCGGGAGGCGAAGAATATGGACGATAGGACAATTCGGGACAGTAATGGTCGAATAGCACGATCTGCGTCAATTCCGGAAAATCCATAGCCGCACAATCGCCGCAGAGAGCTTATTTTCGAGCGAGTAGTATCATGACACCTGAACGGACTGGAATAGACGCTGCGCAAGCGCCTGCGGGCGCGTGGAGTGGGTTTGCGGTGGTATCATCACCTCGTCATTCAGCCCACCAGCCCCGTCGCATAGATCGAGAGGGATAAGCCGATGGCAACACGACCGGCAGGGGAACTCAGCCCCGAAGAAAACCTTGCGCTACTGACACAGGCCGTATGGGAGCAGATGGGCGGCCACACTGACCAGTGCCCGCCGGACAAGATACCGACGTTCCGCCAACTCGACGACCTCATCTCGACGACCGCATGGGGCGCGGAGGCCCGCAATGAGTTCTTCCTGCGCTGGGTCATTGTTGAGAAGATTTCGGACAAGAGCTTCGATGGTGTCAGTAGCTTCGCGCAGCTTGCGCACCTAATCTGGGAAGAAGCCGAAAAGACCGTGCCAAGCGCCAAACATCCGCTCGCACCGTTGATTCACGCATGGCATTCGAGACCTGTGGAAGTCCTTCCTGTCAGGGACGCAGATGGCAATTTACGGAGCGATACGATTGCTCCACGCATCGCAATGCGTGAGAGCGGAACACAGACCGACAGGCTGTACTTGTCGCCTGCTCGCGTTGAACTTGACGGCACAGGCAATCAGATAGTTTTTCCGGGCTTTGGCGAAGGCAACAGGACGGGGCGTATTCCAGTGCTGCCTGTCGAACTCTATGACCTAGGCGTACAGGCCGGAACAAGCAGGGGCGGACACGGTGGAGCTCCAATCCCCGCCCGCATGCTTGTCAAACTGGCCGCCGCGCCCTCAACTTCTGTGAGACACGGAGAGCGGTTTGTGACCTACAACATCACTCTACGAGACCTCAGAGACGCGCTATACCCACCGACATTTCTTGATGGCAGGTCTCGGCAGATTCGCCCGGTAAGCTATCTCTGGCCGCGCGTCCGCGAAGCAATCAGGATAATCAACCAGGACGCACGCATCCCCGTCCTCAACCCCGACACTGGCTATGGATATTACCACCATCTGCTACGCATCAACGAGAACTTCGGAAGGATCGACCTGAACATGCCGATAAGCGTCGTTCTCGATATACCGCCGGAGGTCGAGGGTGGCGTCCAGTTACCCAGACGCCTTGATATGTGGGGAGCTGAGAGTGCACCAGCCTATCGCGCACTGATTGGTCTGTCATTCCTCTGGCACGAGCCAGGACGCACGCACGCACCACTGGGCGGTCGCTGGCTGCGCAAGACAGGACCAGATCCCTACGACCCGCTGGACGATGACGACGCGATAGCGTTGGCGTATCCGAGCAGCGCGAAGGCTAACCGCCGTGAACTGGCACGTCGCGCATGGGGCGCACTAGAGAACCTCGAAGAGCACGGTGAGCTGCGGATCGACGAACGGCGCATATTGCCTCCGGAGTCTAGCCCACAGTAATCGGCCAAAGCATGTCTTTCACTATCTCTGAAAGGGACACCTCAGATATCTGACGTCATACTATCACTATCGTTGAAGGGGACACTCACTATCTCTGAAGGGGACAAATAATATCGTTGAAGGGGACACTCACTATCTCTGAAGGGGACAAATACGCCCGTTTTCAGGTATAAATCACGTTTCTCTACATGCCCTACCCCTACCCTCTACATGGGGAGGGGGAGGGGCAGGCAGGGAGCAGGGCTTCCTATCGGTCGCCCGCTCCTGCCTAAGACAGTAGAGCCATAGCACCCAGAAAACATCACACTCACCAAATTTTCCACCAGCGCCGTCCGGTCTCGCCACCTGCAGGCAGCATCAGTGTCACCCGGTCCACCGTCGAGTGCGCCTCCTCAAGACGCCTGTTGAGGTCCTGATTATGCGCGTCTGCCTGCCCCAGGCGCTCGCGCATCTGGTCCACGAGGGCTTGGAGGCCCCGGTTCTCAGCACGGGATTCAGTCAGTTCCAGTTGCAGAGCCACCACATCCTCCGACAGATCTGCCCTGTCGATGTCAGTTCCTTCGAGTGTCTGTTCCACCAGGCGGCGTACCCACGGCCCGCGGTGGTTTCCCCCTGCGGCGTCGACAGCATCATCAAGACGAGCTGCCCAGGTGGGCGTCAGGTAGAACGCGATCCGCACGCTTTGTCTCTCTTCTTCGCGCTGCTCAGTCATCGTTACAGCCCTCCGAGTGTCTGATAGTGTCTCTTTGGGGCACTCGGACGCACTCCCTGACACTCTGTTGGTCAAATGCAACACCTATCAGTCTGTGATTGGTGTTCGGCACTGGAAGTGCTTTATAGTGCTCGTGTGAGGCCCTCACCAGCACTATAAAGCACTAACGGAGTGTCTGGTAGGCACTGGAAGTGCTGAATGTAGGGATTTCAGCGTTTCCTGGCTGGGAATGACTCCTGCCTCCTGCTCGCGAGTAACATCGCGTGCCCTTCCACAAAGTCTCTGAACAGAATAAACTCATTGCCAAGAGTTCTTGGGGGTAGCGTAATGGCAAAGCCGGTTGAATCCCAAATGACGATCTCCTGCCTTCAGTGCGAGTGGTCAGTGGAGACCGTGAACACTCCGGCCCAGGCGTCATCTACGTTCCTAGAGGCCGCATATTCTCACATCGATGCCCACGAACAGCACGCTGTCGAGGTAGTCCAACGGCTCAGGCTGTACAGCGAGAACTACGTCGAGCCGGCTCCATCGCCGCAGGAAGCGCGAGGTCCCGCGGTCAGGCAGGACACGGGTATGCAGGGCGATCTGCTGGGTAGAGGCGCGGCCGGGACCACTGATAGGGATTCTGTCTGAGGTTTGCCGGCGTGCATTACGAAAGCGGCCAAGTAGAGTATGGTTTGAGTGGTGTTATGCAATTTATGTTTGCATGTAACTACCAAAGTATGGTAGTTTCACCCAATGGTCGCGCCAACGTACAAATCAATCTATTTCCGAGACTATCCGAAACTCGACTCGCGGCGTAGGGCGCTGACACTTGCCGTCGGACCTGGAGAGCCAACGCTGGCTATGGCGATCCGCAGCATGAGTAGCGACCAACTCCGGACGGCAATCGGGTTTTCGTCCTATACTGCTTTGATGTCTGCCGCAGATGCAGAAGACTTGCCTGTGCACACATTTTGCATACGCGCCCTTAAGGCATGGCTTCGCAATCGAAACGAGGAGGCGGGAACAGGTCTTCCAGGTCTTGGTGGCCCAATCAGTCATCTCATTACGTTCTCGGAGGATCAAGCAGCCCCCTTCCAACGCTGGTTTCCACTACTCGAGGGGTATTCCCTCTCCTTCGTAGAACTCTTGCTTGCTGAGCGTGCAAGAGGCGCCACGCGTGTCCTCGATCCCTTTGCGGGTGTAGGAACTACTCCGCTGGCAGTAGCTCTGAGAGGCTCATCAGCATTCTACGCCGAAGTTAACCCGGCACTTCAGAAGGTCGCCGCCGCGAAGCTCAAGGCACTTGCACTTAATCAGGAACAACGAGCCACGGTCGTGAGTGAACTCCGGTCCTTGGCACACCATCTGCCCGCCGTAATCGAGGTCGCAAGAGCGGACCAGGGGTTAAGAGACGCTTACTTGCGCACGTTCGGTGGCAGTGAATTCTTTGACGACCAAACACTCGAAGCAATCCTATCTGTACGGCGGGTCATCGATGTGTTGGAGACGAGACTCGAACTGACTTCCGACCTGCTCGAGATTGCCGCAATCGCCTCCCTTCAGCCTGCGTCATTCCTTATACGAGCAGGCGACTTGCGATACAGAAAGGGGCGTGAACTGGGTCGAATGGAGACTTTCACGGACGGTCTCCTCAACCGCGTTCTAGCCATCGCCGACGATATCGAAGCAACCGAAGGCATTGCTGGCCGACCGCTCCTAGTGGCGCAGGACGCACAGTGCCTTGACCGAATTCCTCCACTTGGAATTGAAGCGGTAGTAACGAGTCCACCGTATTTGAATGGGACCAACTATATACGGAACACAAAGCTTGAACTATGGTTCGTCAGAGCACTGAAATCGAAGTCAGATCTTCGGTCGTACCGTGATGCGACAATAACTGCGGGGATCAATGATGTGCGGGGAACCGAAGTACCGGTTTCCTCCGAGATGGCACGCGCAGTAATCTTTGACTTGAAGAAGAATGCCTATGATTCGAGAATCCCCAGGATGGTGTCGTCGTACCTAAACGGCATGTCTCGGGTTTTCGGTGGACTTGCCACTCACATGAAAGTAGGAGCGCCAGTTTTCCTTGACATTGGTGACTCCGCGTATGCGGGAATCCACGTTCCAACAGACAAACTGCTAGCCGAGGTAGCAGCCGACCATGGCTTCCGATTGCTAGAGAGCGAAGTGCTACGAACAAGAGTGTCTCGGACGGGAATCGCCCTCTCTCAAACGCTTCTGACTTTCGAGTTCGTACCTCCCAAGACGAATGTTCAGAGGCGGGAAGCCGTACAGCCTCCGGCATTCACTGCCAGATGGGAGTCCTTCAAGGCTGAACTTCCTCACCAGGGCGTTCCTTACGCGAAGCGCAACTGGGGCAATGCGAGACATAGTATTTGCTCTTATCAAGGGAAAATGAAGCCTTCACTCGCTCGCCACTTGGTCGATGTCTTTACACCCGAGAATGGCGTTGTCCTTGATCCGTTCGCTGGCGTCGGCACAATTCCTTTTGAAGCTTGTCTCACGGGTCGTCGTGGTATCGGGTTCGATATATCTCCCGCCGCTCTAGCAATCATGAAGGCAAAGTTGACCCCTCCGAATCGGTCGCAGACTGTTGGCCTCATCGACGACCTCGAGGAATATCTGAGCACGGCCAAAATTGATGACATCGACCGGTTTCGCGCTCGCGAAGTGGCTTTTAACGGTCCGCTGGAAGATTACTTTCACGAAACGACCTTTGATGAGATACTGGCAGCAAGGGCATACTTACAATGCCGACAGGAAACTCCAGCAAAGGCGTTCGTCCTTGCGTGCCTCCTTCACATCCTGCACGGGAATCGACCCTATGCATTGAGCCGCCGATCACACTCAATGACTCCATTTGCACCTACTGGGCCGACTGAGTACCGTGCTCTCATACCTCGCCTCCGTGAGAAGGTAAGACGCATGATTGATGCACCTTTGCCTGAATCATTCGTGGAGGGAGAAGCGCTGCTACAGGACGCGACGGCTCCTTGGCCTGGATTCGCCACGGAGGTTGATGCAATCATAACTTCACCGCCGTTCTTCGATAGTACTCGCTTCTACCTCGCGAACTGGATGCGGTTGTGGTTCTGCGGTTGGGAGAGGGAAGACTTTACTCTGGAACCGCGTAGATACGTCGATGAGCGGCAAAAACTGAGCTTCACGGTTTACGAAGCAGTGCTCCGGCAGGCTCGCGAGCGACTCAAACAAGGCGGTGTGTTGGTCCTCCACTTGGGAAAGAGTCGAAAGAGCAATATGTCAGAGGCGCTGGTGCGGGTCTCTGCTCCGTGGTTCCGAGTAGTCGACCGATTCGATGAGAGCGTCACCCACACCGAATCGCACGGGATGCGAGACAAGGGTACCGTGACGTCTCACCAGTATCTCGTGTTGGCCTAGTGGGAGGGGGCACAGTATTAGCCTCGCAACACGACCTGCAAGCGCAGTCGGTCTTCGCTAAATACCGTCCGCCGCGCCCGGAAATGGCGAAGTCGAGCCTCACTCTAGTCTCTTGGCGACTCTAAGCCACTCAGAGCGAGGAGCACTATAAATTATGGTCGTATTGGGTGTCTGGACGGATGGAAGATCTCCCCACGGGTCCTGTATTGTCCATACTTCCCCGGTGGACCGGGACGAGTCGAAATTCTCCACACAGAACACGACATACCTTTCACCATATTTCTCAGACGCTTCGACCTCCAGCCTAGTGAACTCGATGCTTGTCAAGGTGGCTATGCTCGACTTGACCTCACAGTAGTAAACGCTTCCCGTTGCTGGATGTCGTGCCCAGAGGTCAAATCCGTAGCCGCGTAACCTAGAGAAATCGCGGACATCGAATCCGTTTGCCTCAAGTAGACGCCTAATGAATCCTTCGGCCTCTTGGCCGCTGTTGGCTACAATACTTGGTGGAGGAGGGATGTCGAACAACGGATTAGCAGCCGGCGTTTTCAGTGCTACTTGCCGACGCCCTGGTCTCCTTAGATCATCGGGGATCGAGGTTTCCACAGTGCTGCTGCCCTGTGGAAATACGAAGGCGTTTGCCACGGTTGCATCGACTGCCGTCCCCGCGAGTACAAGTACCGTGTCGTTCCTTCGGAACTGGGTTCCCAACGCAAAAAGTGAGAATGTGTGGAGGTCCATGTCAACCCAATTCTGATAGCTCTTTGTGCCTGGGAATACAGGCGCTTCCAGCGCAATCAGTCCATCGCGGCTTCCCTGCGTGCGAGTTCGGAAGTCTCTGACCAGTTCTATCGCTTCGCTAATTGAATTTCGGTCATCGCGTCTCATCCTAGAAACAAACAGCCTGTACTCGTGGCGTCCCAAGTATCCATCAGTCCCTTCCAAAACAGCGCTGAGCACCTGATACGGGTGGACGGAAATTCCTGTGTAAGAAGCCATAACCTGCGGTCGGGTCCAGTCCTCGTGGACGAATCTCACCTCGCGGAGAATGGACTCAAAGATAGTACGAGGCTCAGTGGCTTGAGCAAGTTCCAACCCGTGGTCCGTTAGCCGAAAGGGGTTGATGTACCTACCCCGAACTCGCTCGATCAGCCTCAGAGGTCGCCACATGTTTAAGAGGATATGTCTATTGAGAACTACTCGTGCACCGCTTGCGGGAACGCTTCTTCCCAAAGCTCGTTGGAGATCATTGTAATCGTCGTCGTTGAGAGATCCGCTCTGTTCCCCAAATCTTCCATACACGAACTGCGCTGCGGTTACCAGCGTGGCCACGTCCGGATGTTCCCGTGTGGTAAGCCACCAGCCATAATTATGGTTGGGAAGACCTTGATATAGAAGTGTTAGCCACTGGCGGAGGTCAGGCATATCTTCGCATCGATTCCCATAAATTCCAACTCTGCCGATGGATATTACGATATCTTCTATCGTATCTATCTTCAAGGAGAGCTGAAACTATGTCAATGGCGGCGACGTTAGGGACAGCAAGGCGAACTAATGGACCTTGTGTTGCATCTGTACTGATTCGGGAATCTCAAAAACGTGCTCCTCCTCACAGTGATCCATACTGCTGCTCCCAATTCTCCGATTCGACGGAACTGATCTATGCGAACTGGTATGGGGAACTTGGCTCCCTCAGGTTCCTTACGCCGGTGTGTTGTTGCCTGAAAGTTGCGCCACCCTCTTTTGATGTCGATACAATCGCTGCAGAGCCAGATGCCGCGAGGCGTTCCATCCGGCCACTACTCGAAGAAGAGGAAACACCAGCCGCGTTTCCAGCAGTCCATGCAGTCGGTGATTCGCCTCGTCTGTCGTTCCATAACCGGCCCCTGCCCTGGCGCGTTTCTGCCTCATCCTACGTGCAAGAGTATATCCGATACATTCTTGCAAAACGGGCGGAGGTTGTCCAACTTAAGGAGGGGTCTCAGCTATGGAGAGGTGGGTCGGATGCAAGCTTTTGCGGTATTTCCTTGCATCGGGATCTGAGGGGGATTTTCAGGCGGCGTGAACCGTTCAGCAGGATGACGCAACAGTCGGAGAGACTGCCGGTAGCGGAATGTCCTATTCGCCTCGTGGGCGGCGAAGCTCTTCTTCCAGCTCCGCCATACGAGCCTCGGCGGCCAGGCGAGCCGCCTCTTCCTCTTCGGCACGGACTTCT
>MKWU01004364.1_pt1 | contig 16890 bp, 20 predicted proteins | sample 809101 | NCBI WGS metagenome assembly MKWU01 (sample SAMN05860141, study PRJNA318959) | sponge metagenome | host: Aplysina aerophoba | place: Slovenia: Piran, Adriatic Sea, Gulf of Piran | collected 2013-05-07 | reverse complement strand
CTCCTGCAATTTTCATGCTTGCATATGCTTCATCTTCTGCTGCAACACACAACCGGCGGGAATACTTCTCATACGTTCTGCTGGACATGTAGCCTGGCATGTTCAGCACTGAGAAGAATTTCCTCATTGCACTTCGTCCTCTGCCGATAAGTCGCGATGCTAGGACTGCGCGTTGATTTAGCTCCTTCTCTTTCACTAATGATGTTGCAAGTGTGCCTTGAGTCACACTGAGTACAGCATATTTGAAGGTGTGAGGCTAGACCTTGTCTTGCACTGCTGGACTCTTCTATCTGTAGCTTCCCTTGACACTTGCAGCACATGGCTGCCTTTCCAAGGACTTGTTCAAGGGAAGGTAGGTCAATAATCCTGTAGCCCTCACACTGATCCAGGCTGTCGTCCAAATCTGTACTGTGGGAACCTCCAGTTGAGCTGTCACTGGCTGTCGACTGTATCCGAGTTAGATGAGCTCGCAGAATCATCTGATTTATGTGAAAAATCATCGCTGTCAACGGTCGGTTTCTTCAGGGAGAGCTTTTTTGCGCTGGCTGTAGTCTCCGCTGGCTTGTTCGCCGATACGCTCGATCCGGTAGCTGTAATCAATGCGCTCGTAGCGGCGCTTGTAGTGTTGCTACTACAGCCAGGATCGCTGCCGGGCTGCAGCTTCCGATCGGTCCTTAGCTTCTTAGCTGGAGAAGAGCTTGTTGCCTCTGCAGGTCGCTTGCGTCTTCTGATCTTCCGGTACTTCGTTCTCGCCATCTTGACACACCGTAACTATAGAAATGACGTTCCTATTGGTTATATCTTGCGAAATAAATGATTAGAAAATGGCTGCCACACGCTGCCATGTTTATTTTCGCTTGTTTATCGTATGGCGCTTAAGATTTAGATAGAATAATGGCTATAGATGTAATTCCTGCTATAATCTCGATTTTGAGAATGTGAGAATAAAATACCAATTTCTAGGTAGATAACTACCTTAAACTTAAACCTAAAGAAGCTCTGACTGCTTTCCTGCCTCTGATTGAATCTGTGGAGAATTACGGCATGGAGTTTGATCGCTATATTGTCTTCTGCTCCACTTACAGTGTAGCACCATTCTTCAAATACTAGTGGCCAAGCTGGGCAAACGGAAATGCCTATTTCCCCTGGGTAGCACAAAGTCGATCTGTAATATATTTACAGCCTCGTCAGCAAAAAAAGGACAAAAATGATATTCTGGAGGAGTTGCCAAGACAGATGGGGTTCTAAGGATTCTTGTGGCCACAATAGCCTTTGGGATGGGAGTTGAAACATCTAATGTCTGCCATGTTATTCATTGGTGAGCACCACATACGATTAAAATGTATGTTCAAGAACCTGGGAGTTGCAGACGTGATGGGCTCAATTCGTTTTGCACGTGAATATGGTAGACATGTTGGGGCTATCATCAGTGTTAGTAGATACGGTATGAAGCAGCAACATGCAACTACAATCACCACCACCACCGGCCATGCAGATATGACCAACACAGCACAATGAGGGCTAAGTTAGTAGGGTGAATGGTGGCCTGGTGGCCTGGCCTCACGCAAGTTGCAGTGATTGCTGCATCATGTTATATATCCGGTATACCGCAAGGCTCAATTTTAGGTCTTCTGCTATTTATTATCAATATGAATGACCTTGGAAATGATCCATCCTCCTGCATAGGCCTCTTTGCTGATGATTGCAATATCTCTAAAGAGGTGGCAGCATATCAAGATTGCCTGTCTCTTCAGGAAGGCCTTAACAGACTTCTCACATGGACAAACAAGTGGCAGCTGTCACTGAACACTAGTAAGTGCAAGGTAATTTGTATCTCACGCAAAAAACACATTCCCGCCTTCTGAGACCACATTAACAGCAACAACCTCGAGTGGGTGGAGTCTTTGAAATATCTTGGTTTAAAGTTCAACAGTAAACTTACCTGGGAAGACCACACTATTGAGGTACATCCAAAGCGCAGCACATATTAAACTTATTGTAATGTAGAAAAATGTACAAAAGCGGGCTGCAAGATGGGTATGTGGGGTTACCCGAAATCCAGTTGAGCATGGATGGTTTCGTTCCTACCCCGACTTGTGTGCTGAGCTTTATTAGATGACACTTGAACAGAGAAGACGATTTCTCATCCATTGCCAGATGTACAAGAAGATCTTACATAGTTTGGAGTGCATTAAATCTAACAACTATTTTACTACTAAGAATTGGGTACTACGGTCCCACCCCTACTCTGTAATTATTCCTCAATCCCGTACAAATCTTTTTAGTTACTCCTTTTTTGTTAATGGTCCTCAATATCTGGGATTTGCAATCATCCTTTAATTCATTTAGATCCAAATTATTATCTTTTTTTATATCATAATCCTCAGTTCGTCACACCTACCCCAACTGTGCCCTGTATTCACTATACTCAGGATTCTATATGTATGTCCTTGGGGAGCACTGTCGTAGGATTACCTTTGTGCAACCCTGTCTGTATGCCTATATGGACAAAATTAATTCAAACCAAATAAAAATCAAATCAAAATCATTTAGCACGAAGCACTCTAAAAGGTAAAACAATCTCTTCCACCATTTCTTTGACCTTCTACTACAGTTGTACAGATATCATCTGGCCTCCTCGGTCTACACCTCGCATGTATTTGATGTATTAAATGGCACAAGGTGGGGCAGAAACAGAGATAGCTCTCCCTCTGTCACCTCGGCGGGAGACAGAGTAAGTGCCATGTTTAGGAGCACTGTGAATGATGATCAGGAAGTAAACTGGTCTATGATCAAACCAGGCAACGGCTGTTACAGGTCCATTGAAACAGTAGGAGTGCTCACCTGTAGTGATCTTAGTTGTTACTTTTTTAAGATAATCTCTTTTGGAAAATCTTTGCGATCCTTCCTGACTGTGTCACAAGTCGACCCTTCCTGACTGTCACAAGTTGTGATCCCACGTTTGAACTGTTCAGCTCACAGTGCTGAAGAGGTATAAAAGTTGTCAGTGTACAACTCATAGCCAGTTTTCTCCAGGCCATCCATCAAATACAGGACAACTTTCATCGCTTACTCCTTTGAAATATCAATTCCTTCCATGGTTCCCTTCCCACAGTAGATTAGAATGTGCGAAATATATCCTGTTGTTGCTGAGGCCAGAACGAATCCCTTGATACCCCACTTGTGGGGTTTGTTCTTGGTATACTGTTTGAATTCCAGGCATCCCTTTCATACACTCATCAACTATAAGCTGGCATGGTAGAGAATATTCACCAGAAAAATTCACCTATAGGTTGTCTAGGAACATTCTGACTTTTTGTACAGTTTGTCATGTCCTAGTTGGCCAATTGGCACTTGCTTCTCAGAATCGGCTAGATGGAAAAAACGCCAGATTTGCTGGCACCCCATACTAGGCTCATAACATTGCTGAATGATGGGATGGAAAACAGAGGATATTTCTTTGCCAGTACAACTCAGTTCTGGGAAGTTGGATGATGCCAAAAGCTTGTGCTGCATATCGGTTGGTCTCAGTAACCAAGAGATCCAATATGAAATTGGTGATAAAATAGAAGAAATAATCAAGTGGTATCAATTTTCAGTTAGGTGAAGATGTTGGTCTAGTTTTGGTCATACGGAAGCTTGGAATGAAGCCCGTTTCTACAGGCTTATTTCTCCATGCCTTTGATTGGTCATAATTAGGGTCCAGACCATTCTCTTCACTACTGTCATCGTCATCACTGTCGTCAGAATTTCTGACTTCTTGACTGTCACGTTACTCAATTTCTAAAAGATCCTCTGAGTTGTCGTCCTCCATTTATCACTGTCTTCATATACTGTTTCTTCATCCAGGTCTTCAACATCGCCAGTTCTGTCCTCACAATCCTGGAGTTCAGTGGTGGCGTTGTCATCGTCACCCGCAGTACTTGAAACGTCTTCTGCCTCCTCAAAATTGGTCTTTAAAGCTATTAGCCGGCGTTTAACATAGATGAAGTCTTCATCCAACTGCTCCTCTTCACTTCGCTATCCACTAAATTTGGATCATCCAGATCACAAAAAACTTCCACAATTTCATCTAAGTTCAGAAGACAGAGAGCGCATCACCATCTTAAAACACTAAGCAAACTTTCCCTACTTCACTCACACCTTTGTTGTCCTTAGCAACCGACGTCTCATGCCCACGCAAGTACAGTCACTACAAAGAACAATGCCCACGCATTGTGCTGATTTATAATTGAGGTTATTGCACAATACTAAACTTGCTAGATTGCCTATACTAGGTATACAATGCATAGATTTGGGCCACTATAGTGGCCTACACCTGTGAAAGTGATAATGTAGCCCTTTTCATTTCTTTACTACGTATGATTCACAGATCTGTACAACCATTATTAAATACACACACACAAGTGATGCTTTCATCTTGTTTACTGTTCCAGCTGTCAACCAGAGCATTTGTCATAACCTGGTACTCAGCAAGTCAGTGTCCAAACTATGCAGGGAGATCGCAGCAACAGTAGGCGTGTCCACACGGAATCTGCTTCGAATTGGCCCCCCATATAAGCAAGCAACCTACTACAATGAGGGAACCAATTGCATTGGAGAGGAGAGTAGCTGTCACCATATGGAGACTAGCTACTAATGTTGAGTACAGGACTCTTGGTGAATTGTTTGGGCTTGGGTGTTCCACTGTAGGGAAGATAGTTCTCGAGACCGGTTTTGATGCCAAGTCTGGTTTTCCCAAAGTTGCTGGTGCCATCGATGGAACACACATTCCCATTATAAGGCCACAAGGGAATGCCACAGACTATTTGAATTGCAAAGGGTATCATTCCCTGGTGATGCAGGCAGTAGTCGACTTTCTCAGGTGCATCAAGGACTGTCCCACACAGTTGTGGGCAACTTCCTCCCACAGCGTATCAAATTGTTTACATTGTGGTTAACATATGTAAAGAGAGTCATCCAGTTCGCATTATATCACTTGCAGCAAGCGTGCACGTGAAAGGACAAACCGTGATACAAATGGTGCATGTGTGTGTTGTACAGCCCATGCTTGTGCTACAGCATCTAGCCATACAGCTACAGTGGTCTAAGATTGTGATCTGTTCAAAGCGTAATGGTCCATGTGCGAAGTAAAGCTTTACAGCACTTGATTTTCTTGTGCTTGTCCTCCCACTCGGGTGTCAGAGAAACTGGTAGCATGCCAGACTGCTTTAATCTGCTTTACAAGTGAGTGGCTAGTAATCTATCGTGCTGTCTGCGGCAGTCCGTATCATGTGGTTAATGTTCTGTCATACCTAGTTAGCTCACTAGAGCCACCAATGACGTCAAAAATAATTCTGGAGTGACTTGATTTCAGCTGAAGCGGCAGTGGCGACTCTAAGCAAGGTGAAAGGGAGATGTAGTGGTTTTGTGAGCCTGAGTGCTAGTAGGTAAATCAGTTTCTGTTCACCTTCATTAGCAGTGATCTCTACATTATTGCCAATCTTGTCCTCTTCAATACCTGTGCCAGGGTCATTGCCTTCAAGAGCTGTACGAATAGAAACAGCATGTTTTTTAATGTGTGTGTGTGTGTGTGAAGATGTAGTGGTTTTGTGAAGTTGAGTGCTAATTCAATTTCTGCTCACTGTAATCGTCAGTGATCTCTCCGTCAATGACAATGTTGTCCTCTCTTCAATACCTGTGCCAGGGTCATTGCCTTCAAGAGCTGTATGAATAGAAACAGTGTGTGTGTGTGTGTGTGTGTGTGTGTGTGTGTGTGTGTGCTTGTGCGTCTGTGTGTAGAATGAAGATGCGTGTGTGATGTAGTGGTTTTGTGAAGTTGAGTGCTAATTCAGTTTCTGCTCACCGTCATCATCAAGTGATCTCGCCGTCAATTACAATGTTGTCCTCTTCAATACCTGTGCCATGGTCATTGCCTTCAAGAGCTGTCAATAGAAACAGCATGATTTCTAACATGTGTGTGTATTCGTGTACAATGTGATGTGTATGATAATGCACTCATTGAGTACATTGTCATACACAGGTCATATGATTGCAATAAATGCTGATATTATGCCTAACACAGCAGAAAACCGTACAGCCTTTCTCATGACCAACTGGTTTTGGAACCATTTTGAAACTGGTTTATGTTGATTGCGCTGAAAAGGCGCTGTCCTGATCTTTAGCGTAGTTTGGTGGTTCGCTTAGGCACATTCGCAGAGCAGCAGCTATGGTTCAAGCAGTGCGACAACAGTGAAAATCATGGCAATGCCGATTGTCATCGGTTGATTGCAAAATTGCCTACCCAGATTTTATCAAGGCCCACTCTTTCGCCATTGACCCACCTTCTCCCAAGAGGACGCTTTCCGCTATGTAGCCTATGTCACCCACAGCCTTCCACTTCAAGCTAAGGCGATGGCAAGGAAGCCGTCGCACCATCTGCCCAGGAGGAGTTAGCAGACAACCGATTTGGCTGCAAATTCCGTAATCCGCTTCCCTTTCTTCCGTAAGACAAAGATGGCCTCCCCTTCATTTCGCAAGCTCCTGCTCAAAACCCCACCTAGGTCACCCTTCGACCGGCGCTCAGAAAGGCGAACCATGTTCACTGCGAATCCTCCATACGGTTTCGGAGATTAGTGCGAACAAAAAAATCGACCTAGCTCCATTATAATAAGATGCTTATAGGTGCGAAATATTAGAATGGTTCCTTTGTGTGTTGCGAGTGTTTTGAAGTATTTCTCAAACTTGACAGTTAGAAGGCGAAGAAGGATGTCAGCAACATGTTTGTAAACCATTATGGCCCTTCACTGGTAGGTGCATTTCACCAATTACACTCATAATCTTCTGTACACAATCCATCCTTCTGAAGCTGACCCATTAGCTTCTTCCTGAGGTAGTTTACGTAAACCTTAAACTGCTTCTGCCATGTTACACTTGTCTTTAATGTAGGGTTTAAATTTCATGGTTATCCCAGATCACAAAATTGTCCCAAACGTTTAGGACATACTTTTATGCTAGTGCATGTGTGGACCTGTGGACCTAAGGTTGTGAAGTCTTCATGTCTCTTTTCTATTCCTTGTGTGTTGTTTTCACTGTCATCACTGGTCCTCTGCTGTGGGGGTGATGGGAGAGATGAGAAGTGTTGACGCTGGGACCCCTGGTGTTGTGGGCGTGGATGTGAGCAGTGGTTGACTAATGTCTGCTGTATGCCTGGGGGAACTTGCAGAAGGAAAAAACATCTCTGTGGGGTTACCCTGTCTGTCGTACAGCTGTATGTGTGGTGCAAGGAGGGCAATGAAGGATGTCGTCCCAATGTCTGCCCTTGTTCTCCTCAACCAGCTTCTTGGACATGCTTTTGAAGTGCTGCAGTGGTGGACCCTGTGGCTGAGTGTTGGGGTGTTGCTCTCCCTCCGTCCAGGAAATGATACGCAGTGTTTGTCTTGTGTCCAACATACCCCTTCCCCTCCAGACAGATAAGGAGAGATTCTCCTTAGGTGGACCTGCCAGCTCCACATTCGTGTTGACATGAGTTCTTTAGTGATGGAAGTTCCTTCATAGGCCTGCAGGCCTTTGGCTGGCCTCACTACCTTTGTTTCCTTCACCTACACCTTTCCCTGGTTCAACAGTACTTGCAGGCGAAGAAAAACTTGTGTCAAAACATTCTGAGGTTGCCTGTTGGTGCAGCTTTCTGCCACTGTCGTGACTTGCCCGAACAAACGCTCCTCGAACTCAGTATTGCAGGATTGTAAACAGAGGAACTGAGGGGCAGCATGGCAGGAATGTCGTGCAAGTATGACCCAAAACGTTTCTGGCGTGTGATGGTATGTGGGTGAGGAATGAGGGAAAGAAGCAGTTCGTGATGACCCACGTGCAATTGTACAGCTGTAGTATGGTACCCAGGTAGCTGATCTGGGCAATCCACACAGCACTCTCTACGAGAGCTTCAATCATGCGTAATACCCTACCAGCGAGGAACTTGAAGAGTACGATGGCTGTAGCTCGCAGATCAGGTCCCGTAACCTTCTCCTTTCGGAGGCATGTGCTGTTGTTCTACATCAGCCCTGATGTCTACTGGCAGAATGTGTGGCAACTCTGCGAAGAGGTTAACGAGGTGTCCCTTAATACCATTAAGAGACTCAAAGTCACTGATTGCATAGTCCTTGAGACTGAGTTCCTTCATGCTACCCTTAGGATTTGTAAGAAGTAACAGGGGAACATGTTGCAATCCTCATAAGTGCTGTATCAGGTGTTGCCTAACCTCTTTGCTCTTTCCCTCAGAATCAAAATGCCGTGCAGCCAACTCCTGACGAACCTCTTCCAGGGATAGTTGTGCAAACGAACCTCTTGCAGGGATAGTTGTGCAAACGGCTTCACACATAGCCTCTTTCCTCCATGTACACCGGCAAGCACATGGGTCTGGATATCATGTAGGGATCGATAATGGACCTGATTGCAACGTGCTGAATCAGCGAATGAGTCAACTTCCACACCACACGAACCACACTTGTACTTCCCTCCAAGTTGACATCCTCCTTCCATCCACTGAGCAATCTTGTCGCCATTGAAGTACCGCAAGACATCTGTGACCTGAATGCCATCCTTCGTCTGCAGGGTTGTCTTCCACTCCTTCAAACAGTCTACTCTGTCGGCAGTGAGAGCCACGAGATCTTCTGCAGAAGATGACCCAGCTGCCAGGATGTGAAGGTATGGCCGTTCAACAGCTGCTTGCACATCCACGGACTCACCTGTGAGTGCTGTATACTCAGCATTGGTGTAATGTACCGTGCTATTGTACACCTCTTTGAGGGTCACTAAAATGTATCCACAACCACACACAGTGGAGTGATCATGCCACACAGCAAAGTGATGAAGGGAAAGAAGCTTTTCCACGTGCTGGCACAGCTCACTGTTGGACATATCACTCCCTTTTCTTCCAATTAACTCCTCTAGCCTTGCTCTACCTGCAGCAACGATGCTGTCTTTGTGACTCAGTCGCATGAATTGGTAGTGGTCCTCCAGTGCTTGCCTACATATATCCAGTAGTGGTATCTTATGGTCTTGAATGCTTTCCCTCACTTGCTCTGTACCATGCCTCACACGAGTGATAATGTATGGAGCACAGAGTTCACCAATGTGCAATTCACCTATAGTATGATGATAGATATGTACTTGAACCTATATTATGATGAATTACTGAGTGAATGGTTAATTTTGTTATATTTGTGCATATGTACATCATAACTCTTTCACATGTATATACATGCATTGCTGTGACAGTGTATCCCATTGTAAACTGTGCTGTGTACGTACGTATGTTACAATGGTGGTGCATATTTGATCTAACCTGACTATCATTTCTGCCAAGGTGCTCTGCACTGCCTTCTTGCAAGGTCCACATCCGACACTTATATCACTGCCTGGCAGCCTCCACTTCCTTGCTCAAATTTCCGTCCTGATCGTGTATCTAAGGCCACAGTGTCGATGCCATGCCTCATTGCTGTCTCTTTAACTCGGCCCCTGCTATCTAGCACCTGGTATGCCACGTTTATCAGCTTCAGCAGACCAATTGATTAGTACCTCTGCTGGCCAGGATTTGAGCATGTTCATAGCTGCTGGAACATCCCAGTGCAGGTTGCTTTCTGCCGGTGAGTGAGATTTCACCTTGCCACACTGTGTAGGCCTTTCTAGGTATAGCTCCCTCCTCCTCTTCAGGTAAGATGAGACGGATGCTTTGCTGTCACCCAGACTCTGTCTGGGGATAACGGAAGAAAGTGTGGCTTTTTCCGTGTCACGAACCTGCCTGTCCCGTTTCCTCTTATTTGCACGCACTTCACTCCTAGTTGGTTTCCTCTGTAGGCTGCGCTGTTCTACAGAGATGTTAGGTCAGGCTTATAGGTTGGCCCAGGGAACACTTCTTGCAGTGCTGTATGCTGAATGGCACAAGCCATGCATTGTGAAGTGAATGCCTGGCTTTCTCGTCTGCTGGTAGTTTCTCCAGTTCCTCTGAGTGAATGTCATCGTGTACTCCTGACGCTTGCAGTTCGAGTTCCAGTTGGCACTGAAGGCGTTAAGAATGGCACTGCATCGGGCTTCTAATAGCGGTGGCCTTTTCGCCGAGGTGGCTTTATAGAAGCCCTTGGGGATGCCAAAAGATGAGCAGGAGAATAGGCTTTGAAATCAATCTACTCTCAGATTGTTGTTAACAGCTCTTGCCCCTTTCGCTAGTGTGCTTGCAGCATGCTCAGCTATTATAAGCACAGTTGAACTGAAGTAGCACTGGGGTTTTGGCCATGCTGCAACAGTAGAAGAGGAAGAGAAGAGCGTATGCACTGTCTATTCATGTGTATAGTACTGCCTCTGTTGTGCGTGCATGTTCAGCTAGTGTTGTTATAATGGTATAATTATGCGATAATAGTGCCTCGTAAGGATTGTACGATTATATTGGCTACGCACGTGTGCAAATCCCATGCAACTCACGTATATTTCCAAGTGTAAGGATGTATACTAGCTGAATACTGCAGTGCTCCACGAACGAACAAGGATTCAATTTTTCCGCTCGATTTGAACTTTCCTGCTATCCGGTCTCATGACACCAGTTGGCTTAATAAATGCAAATGGCGGAGTATGCCAAACTTGTGCCGGAAGGGAATCTCCACGGTCTTGAAGGATTCGTCTGTGGCTTCTATTGTCACTACTGCAGACTGAGACATCGTGTTTCCAGTAGTTTTGCTTAGGTGCTTGTTTGTACAAGCCTTTATTATGCCTTGGGGAGACCAGATCTGAGGTCACAAGTATAATTTCGTTTGGCATGTTCATGGCTCGTGCACGGCGGAGGAGCATTCTAGAAGAAAGCACATTGGTCAGTTAATGAAGATAATTGTAATAACATGGTAGATACAAAAATCACATGCATTTAATGTCATCTACAAGACCATAACGAAGGCTTTGGGGTTAGAAATGGGTTCACTCTTGCTAAGCTTCTCAGAGGGAACCCGCGATCTTTCTTTCATCTGTCACCAGGCCTGTACTGCTTAAGCATCCTTTTACTGCTGGGTAGTGTTCAGTCTTTTGTTAAGCCTGCATTTAAAGAATATAACACAATATAATAATACTGTAAATGATTGTGCAATCTCGCGTGCCAATCCTTAATGCACCTGAATCTGAATGTTGCATTCCTGCAAGATAAAAATTACCTCATGATTGTGTACACTACATCATAGACTACAGTGTCACTGGACCAACCTTCCTTAAGACTGGATATGGTCCATGCCACTGAGCTAACAGCTTCCTTGTCGAAGTGGGGAGTAGGACAAGGACATGCTCTCCTACCTGAAATTCACGATCTCGGCCATTCCGGTCATACCACTGTTTCTGCTGCTGTTGGCCAGGTTCTCTCGGGGCAACTCAGACATCTTGGCCAGCTTCTCCTGCATGGTCAACACATACGACACGATGCTCTCACTACTCTTGGAACTGGCTTCCCAGCACTCCTTCAAGATGTCCAAGGGTCCCCTCACAGCCCATCCATACACTAGCTCAAATGATGAATACCCAGTAGAAGCTTGGGGTACCTCTCGATAGGCGAACAGCAAGTAGGGGATCAGTCTGTCCCAGTCCTTACCCTCATTGGTAGCAGCTCTACACAACATGGCCTTCAAGGTCTGGTAAGTCGTTCAACCAGGCCATCAGTTTGAGGATGATAGGGACTTGTCCTGATTGGCTGGATGTGCAGTAGCTGGTAAACCTCCTTCAGGAGTTGCGAGGTAGAGTTGGTACCTTGATCCGTCAAGATCTCTTGGGGTATGCCAACTCATGCAAATATCCTCATCAGCTCCTCCGCTACTTGTTCTGTGCATCAATTGAGCGCAAAGGAACAGCCTCTGGATACTGAGTCGCATAGTCACAGATGATCAGGATATACTTGTGGCCTGCTTGACTCTTCGGCAATGGTCCAACAATATCCATTGCTATCCTCTGGAAAGGTTCTTTGATGACAGGTAAAGGGATTAGGGGTTTTCCCATTACAACACTTCACTGACATTTCTGTTGTTCCCTAAGCTGGGCTGCTTCACTACTTCCATAAATCTGAGGTAAGTCTACTTCAACTATCCAGTGTTCTATATTCAGTCTTGATATGAGCAAAATGGGGCTTCATCACTTCCTTTCAATCAAACTTTTAGGATGCCAGGGCACAGAGTCGAGTTGCCCGGGCTTAGCTACGCTACTGCTTCAGACCAACTTGGCCAGCCTCAATTTATATCAAAATCACTACAGAAATTAGAAAAAGGATCTAATTACAAGGATTCTTTGATCCATCACACAGCGATTGAGGAGCATTGCTAGACTGAAGGAAATGAGCATCAGCCTGAGCAAATGTGTAAAATCCATCTCTTAGTTCTCTCACATGATGGATTGTGTAACAGCAGCTTTTGCCGACAGTACTGCTCATACTTTGAAACTGTAGGATCAGGGGAGTTGTAAGGGCGCACAATGACTGCAACCTTCTGTCAAGGTGGTGGCTGTTTGCCAGGCTGCCTTGGCATTGTGTGGTGCCGAGAGAAGTAAATGAGTGACATGCCCTGGAAAGGAGAGACTTCTGGTCGAGCACAGTAGTGGTCTAAAATGGCTGATTATCCTGCAAATTGTCCTCCACTGCATGAGATCCGTCTAAGCTTATATAGCCAAAGTCACGAGAAGCTTGAAACCAGGGCAGTTGGAGGAGTAGGTGGCTGGTCTTTTGAGCAGAGTAATCCCTCTCTTCTACACTGCTGATGAGTTTCTGCATGGCCTTCAGAGAGGGGTTGTCATCAGTGAGACTCCTGACAATTGTGGAGAATATCTCTTTCAGGGGCAAGGAGTGAGGGTGATAGTTGGTGGCATACTTAGCACAGTACGTGATGACTTTCTGCCGAGACGTGCAATACTCCATATTGACATTGTCACACCATGCAGAAAGTTGCATTGGGCTGTAGCTATTCAAAAGGGCATCATTTCGTGCAGTTATCACGACTGGCTCTGTACCATCTTATTGAATCACGGATATCTCCAGTTGCAGTGGCTTTGGGTAGCCAAAGTGGCAGACCTGTTGTCCTCCACAAGTACGAAGGCAGTACGTAGCTGAGGAGCAAGTATGGTCTTGGCATGTGGAAACAAGAGCAGCCAGATTTTGGTGGAAGTCAGTTACATCAGTGTATAGGCCTGGTTGCAGATGTGAGAATGCGTCTGTGGTGGTGGAGCACTTTCTGCGTTGGTTCCATCGGGAAAAACTGTTGGGTTGATGGTGTCGACAAGCCTATCAATGAACTGGGTTATCGTGTCCTGTGCTGCATGAGCATCATCATCCTGTAAGCGTAAAAGTTGCTCAACATCAGGTGCATCAGGAAACCAACCCAGCCATGTACACGAGGGCTACAATGGTGCTGTCACTCAAATCGCATCCAGTAGCACCAAGGAGACTAATGTAGACAGCATCCATGAACTTTTGAATGTGATGGTGAAAGAACCAGTCTGCTACAGCTGGGTTGTCTGTCACTGCCTTGGAGCGACTGGAGCTGGACTCACAGATGAGACACGCTAACTTAGGCCATTGCAAGTCAGCTTCACTGTGGGTGAAGAAAATTGTGGGTAGACCCAGAGTGTCTACCATGGCAATGAGGCGACTACGTTGCTTCTTCACCCAGTACTGTCTTGTGCCATGCAATGTGGAGGCATAGTGTAGAAGAACACGGCTGGAAACACCTCTCCTTCTCAGCTCTGACCATCTCATGAAGCTCCTGCACTGACACTTGAGTGTTGTCAGGGTGCTGGCAAATGTAGATCTGGCCAGTCTGAACTGCATGCCAATGCATCTCAGTGTTCAATACAAAGTACCTGAATCAGCCATCCCTATACATCATCAGTGCTTGAAATAGTTACCAAGTGTAACTGCATAGATTCGGCTGGCAACTAAGTCTGCACGGCCTGCTGGGAAGAATGTAGGGAAGGCACATGAGATGTAGCCTTTTGAACTCGTTGACTGAAGTTCATCAAGTGTAGGTCATGGTACTGTTGGAGGTGTAGTGTCTAGCAATTGGTATGAATGTTGTTGGAAGATAGGCATTGTACGGATCCACAACTTCAGTTGCTGAAGCTTCCTCATCACTGTCAGCCCCCGAGGAACCCAATGTCACAGTGCACATTCCAGCCAGGTCACCACCATCTTGGCAATGGTACGGTAGTAGACTTGTTAGCCGTCAATCACTGCAGTGCACGAAGTACCACAGACCTCATTAATTAGGAGGTGGTATTCAGTAACGTGAAAATAAGATGATGATTATGCTAGAGGATACTTAAATGGGGTTCAGGTGCATTTTCCAGACCAGTACAATATATGACGTAATAAATGAGTGACACAAAATATAACATCACTATAATAGGCTAGAATAATTGCAAAACGCTAGTATATCATGCAACATGAAGAGAACAATGAACGGGACATGGAATTTCCCAAGGAACGCAATGCAAAGACAACCGCGAAAGCGTCAGAATACTAGTACTGGAAACGATCACGTTTGTGTTGATTGTTGTGATCAGCATCGAACTAGAAGCGGGATTGCCATCATGTCAAACTGGGTAGATGTCAGCAATGTGTGATCAATGATGTTATCAAAGGCATTCTGGGCTGATGTTATCAAAGGCATTCTGGGTTGTTGTTCTATAGCGCTCTTTCCACATAAATTTGTCAATGTACTAAGGGAGTTAGTTGTTGTCCATCCACTTCCTACATACACTTGAACTTGAGATAGGCATTTATATAGATAAGATTCCACATTCTGTGTGTAGACTCCGGTAGTGGGGTCAACAAAATGCAGAGAAAGATTGATTGTTTCATCCTGCTGAACATTCAGTAGCCGTTGGTTTCAGCAATAAGCAATCCATTCATCAGAGCTCACAGTTGTCCCTGGTCAGACATGTGCCTGTATGATTGGTAAGAGTGTAGCTGCTGTCCTGTCCTGGACTACCTCCATGTAGCCCAGAGCTGGAGACTGACTGCAGTCTACAAGTCCAAATACCAAACCTTTCTACTTGTCGCACGTCCTTGGTGATTTTGTGAAAGTAAAGGCCTGTTCACACAGTACCTTCCATGCGCATTCGATGCGGATTCGAGCGTTAACACTCTGATGCGCATTGGTGTCGATGCGCATTCTAATTCACATCCGTGAAACCACCTCGGGAGGTGGTTTCGATGCGCATTCGCCTCGCAGATCCGGCTTCGCGTGTAATCACGTGATAGATTAACACATTATTGCGTAACGTCATTCGGGGAAGCGCAAGGAAATCGGTGGCGCCTAACGAACGAAACAACAAATGAAAGCTTCTTTTGTTCTCTCGAAACAGTTAACACTGTCGACAACTACATACCTCAGTGTTATCAAACGTTTTATAGCGATGGCTGGAGCGGACTGGACAGCGGAAGAGACAAGAACACTCATCAGTCTTTGGGGACAGTCGCATGTGCAAGCCCAACTGGACAGGGTGGCTCGGAATAGGCCCATCTACGAAGCAATCGCTCGTGAGCACGCAGACGCTGGGTATGATAGGACATGGCAACAATGCAGGACCAAAATCAAGAACCTCCAGCAGCGTTATAGAATGTGTGATCTCCCTTCTTCTCCTGTCCGCGCGGTGCTTCCAGCAAAGCCGAACGTAGTTCAGCCACAAAACGATAGCTAACGTTGCGATTGCTTCAACGTACGGCATTTTCTTAAAACTGTTGCATAACCAGGAAGCGTATTTGTCACATGCAATATGACTGCCCGCCAATTTCAAAAGTACAGTGTGAACGCGATCGATGCGCATTTGATGCGCATCAGACGATGCCGAATCGCATGCGCATCAAAATGTGAACACGCCTTAAAAGTGAAATAATTTAAGAGAACAAAGTGAGTATTCTTGAATGAATAAGGTAGTGCTGGTGGCTTCATTACCCCTTTGGTTGCAACCACTGCACACACCCATGCACACATGCCAAGTTGCACGGGGGCGGGTTGGGGGCCACAGGGCGCTGGCCAAGCATACCCTAGCATTCTATGGACAGGGATGCATTGCAAATGGTGCATGGACATATCCATACAAAATATATGCCTTACATACAACCACACACACACACACGCATGCACACATGCACGTATGCATGTAAATAGGTACCCATTCTACATCTCCACAGAATCGCAAGGGGACGGCATTCATGGGCACCAAGTGGACCAACTACATCAAGAGAATCTTTCTGCAGTACACGGGAAAGGCCACAATTCTCCGGTCATCCTTTGTGACTTCCAATGAAGGGCAAGCAAACACTTCCACCACATCTCAAGCAATCGATTGCTGCCAGCATGCAGCACAATCGATCTACTTAAGTGGTACCCATGATGGAGGAAGTGAACCCTATTTATGCCTATCCATGAACCATCCCTTATCCAAACCTATCCATGGTCTTTCGCCACTAAGGGAGTTGTTGTCCATCCACTTCTACATACACTTGAACTTGAGCTTCACCCGGTCCCAATAAGATTCCACATTCTGTGTGTGGACTCCGGTAGTGGGGTCAACAAAATGCAGAGAAAGATTGATTGTTTCGTGCTGCTGAACATTCACTAGCCGTTGGTTTCGGTGATAAGCAATCCATTCATCAGAGCTCACAGTTGTCCCTGGTCGGACATGTGCCTGTATGATTGGTAAGAGTGTAGCTGCTGTCCTGTCCTGGACTATCTCTCTATCAGAGCTGGAGACTGACTGCAGTCTACAAGTCCAAATACCCAAACCTTTCTACTTGTCGCACGTCCTTGGTGATTCTGTGAAAGTAAAAGTGAAATATATTAAGAGTACTTATATATAGCACTTGCATGTGTGCTCCTTTTATTATATACTATGAAC
>MKWU01004362.1_pt1 | contig 16895 bp, 24 predicted proteins | sample 809101 | NCBI WGS metagenome assembly MKWU01 (sample SAMN05860141, study PRJNA318959) | sponge metagenome | host: Aplysina aerophoba | place: Slovenia: Piran, Adriatic Sea, Gulf of Piran | collected 2013-05-07 | reverse complement strand
CAGCAGTTCCAGGAACAAATCCTGCATGACATGACTTGTGAAGGCACCGTTGATGAGAACACCGGTCAATGCGATGACTTCACCTTCTTCCCCTAGAACGGATCAACTCGATGCCACTTCCACTGAAACGCTTCGCCGTTCTGAGCTTCACCCTTCTCCTGCTGGCGGCCTCTTCGGAGGCCGCCAAGCGCATTCACCTGGACGACTTGCTGCAGGACATTCCCATCCAGGCGAGAGTGCGCCACACCACAGTGATCGTTCTTCCCCCTTCGGAGAACATCCTCGACTTCATCGCCGGCGACACCACCACCTGGGCCGTCGTCGGTTCCGCCAACGTCGCCTACCTCAAGCCCGGCGAGAAAGACGCCTCCACCAACATCGTTCTTGTCTGCGAATCGGGCCACATCTACAGCTTCAAGGTCACCGAGAACGAAAACGCCGAGCCCGATCTGGTCGTCTACATCGACTACGCCGCCGCCATGATCGAAGAAGAAGCGCCCGGCAGCACCAAGCCGGTCCTTCACGAACCCAAATACGTATCCCGCATGGACGTTGCGGTGTATCAGGAAGCCGCCAAGCAGGCCGAAGACAATGCGCGCGATGCCTGGAAACGCGCCGAGCAACGTATGCAGGCGGCCATCGATCAGTTCCGGTCAACCTACCCCACCCTGATCCGCTTCGAGTACCGCCTCGACAAGAAAGCCCAGCAATCACCGTTCGAGATCGCCGGTATGTGGCATGACGGCCGCTTCACCTACGTTCGCTCTCACGCCACCGAAGCCCCGGCGCTATATGAGAGCCGCGACGGCGATCCTTCGCTCGTCGCCTACGAGCTCACCCCCGATGGACTCTTCATCGTCAATCGAGTGCTTGAGGACGGACACTTCCAGATCGGAAAGCAACGTGCTAAGTGGTGGCGTGAGCAGCCGCCCGCACAGCCCGATCCTCAACTCGTACGCGGCCGCATCTCTCTTGCCACTCCCAAGGTGAAGGATGAAACTCCCCAACCTGCTACCGAACTGGATCAGTAATCGAGTCGCGGACCCCGAAGGGACCGCTCCCAAAGGGTTCGTTTTCAAGATCGGCGTCGTCTTGTTCGCCCTTCTGATGGCTTCCGTCATCTTTCTCGCGCCCGCCGACGAAACCGGAGAGCTGACCACCTCCGCGCCGGCGCTTCCGCCGCCTGCTGGTCCATCCGCCGTCGCCAAGGGCGATCAGGACATTCAAACCGCCGCCGATCGCCGCGCCGCCGCACAGTCAAGAGCCGCACGCCGCAAGCAACAAGCTGTCGATCGAGCCCGCCAGGCCGAAGAACGCTTCCTTCGCGAACAGGCCGATCTCGAAGCCGAAGCCGCAGAGAACCGTCAGGCCATCACCGCCGCTCGTCAAGAGAACCTTACGGCTGAGGAAGAGCTCTATCAGAACCTTCGCCTGGAAAGAATCCAGCGCGAAGACATGAGCATGCGCTCGCCTCCCGTCGCTCTCAGCTTCCGGTCCAACGAAACCCAGGCAAGACCCATGCTCGTGGAGTCCGATCCAACTCCCCCGCCTGGCACCGTTCCCCAACCTCCGGCGCCGTCGCCGGCACAGCCTCAATCACAGCCAACTCCTACTCGCGAGGAACAGGCTCTGGAAGAAAGCAATCTGGTCGTCGCCACCCGCCGTCCATCTTCCTCTCGCGGCTGGGAGCGCATCGATGGAGGACAGTGGATCGAAGCCGTTCTTGTGACCCAAATACGCGGCGACGCCCCCGGACCGGCGATCGCTCGCGCGTCAACTCCGTTCTGGTCACGCGACCGCCAGCGCATCCTCATTCCGCGCGGCGCCCGCTTCGTCGGCCGCGTCCAAGCCGTCCAGGGAGTAGACCAGTCACGTCTCAGCGTCACCTTCGACCGCCTGATCTTCGACAACCACAACCTCCGGATGCCCTTCGCCGGACTCTCGCAGGCCGGCGAAGCCGGACTCAAAGACAAGGTGAAACGCCACTACCTTGCGACCTTCGGCGCAGCCGGCGCTGTCGGTGTCATCGCCGGACTGACTCTGCGCAATACGCAGAGCACCGGCTTCAATGTGCCGGCCGGTCAAGCCGCCCGCATGGAAATCGGCCGTTCGCTGGGAGAATCCACCAGCGCCATCATGAGCCGCTACCTCAACCGGATGCCCACGCTCATCATTCGCGCCGGACACCGCATCCGCATCTATTTCGTTTCCGATCTGTACGTTCCCAGGAGGCCCGCATGAATCCCGTAAATCGAGCTCGTTCACTCCATTCGGCCGCAAACCGGCCCGATCCCGAAAATATGTCGCGCTCAGAAGCCGTAGAAGCGACAAACTCCAACGCGCCTGACCCCCAGCACCACCCTCGACGGCACCGCAGCCTTGGCTTGCTCATCGTCATGGCCCTTCTGCTCATGGGAGTCGGACAAGCAGCCTTTCCCGTCATCGACATATCCTCCATCGCTCAACTCATAGAACAAGTGCAGATCGCTAACGACACGTTAGACCAAATGACTACTGCCAGAGACGCCCTTCTCGGCCAGGTCGCCAACTTCACCGGAATATGGACCGATCTGACGGGCGAAGCCTACCGTCTCGGAGAACGAGCCAGCTCGCTCACAACCGAATTCAGCCTGACGCAACTCGACTCCCGCCTCTCCTCCATGAGAGACGCCGATAACCTCAACTGGCCCACTCAATCGGATGTGCAAGACGCCTACGCGGGAGAAGACAACGCCGTGATCCAACAAGTGCTCGCCACTCATCAACTGGAGACGAACCGCCGCGACGAAACTCTCAATGCCCATTACGACTCGATGATCGCTATCGCTGCAGCCGGCAGGTTCCTCGAAGACATCGAATCAACATCTTCCACGCAGAACAGCGAAACCACCCAGGGGCTCGGCGCGCAGCTCGACCGTCATATCGCTGTCTCTTCGGCTACTCGTGACATTGCCGCTAAACAACTCGAATTGACCACTGCCGCCCAGCACCGCGCTGCTCGCCTCGAACGTCTTGAGTCTGATCAGCAATCCGAACAGAAACGACGCGCTCTCCTTCTCCGTATCGAAATGCAGGACGCCATCGCAGACCATGAAGCGAACTTCGATGCCGCCGCCTTCGATCGAAGCCTCTATACCCCTGTCCTGCCCAGCTACTGAAGCATTGCCCATTGAGCCCTGATCCATGGCCGTCACACCGCCACCACCTGACAGCAACCCCAAGTTCGTCCTCGACGGTCTGACCCAGGGGCTCATGGATGTCGCCGACGGCCCCATCCTCGACGCCGGCAATGCTCTCTGGATGGGGCTCGCTCTCATCATCATTTCCTGGACCGGCATGCGCACGGCCCTCTCCGGCGACGGCTGGAGCCCATGGGAAATCTTCAAACTCATCATCATGCTTTCCATTCCACGCGGAATGCTGCAGTTCTACGGCACCGACTTTCCCGGGATCGGACTCTCCTTCCCCGAAATCATCGTCCACCAGGGATCGTGGCTGAACGGAATCATCGTTGACGACACCGGCAGCGAAGTATGGGAATGGCTCCACAACTACATCAGTGCAACCTGGAGTACTCTCAGTCAACAGGAAGTCGGGCTCGCATCTCTCTTCAACGTTCACTCCGCCGCCGCTAAACTCGTCGTCCTCGGCGTTCTCGCCTTCTCGTCCTTGCTGACCTTGTTCGTCATTCTCATCGGCTATTCCTTCATCCTTTTCGCTCAGATCGCCATTGCCATCCTCACACTGTTCGGCCCTCTGTTCATCCCCTGGATGATCTTCGGCCCTCTGAGCTTTCTGTTCTGGAGCTGGTTCCGCATGATGATCACCTACTCGCTCTACGCAGCCGTTGCCGCCGCCGTCTTCCGCATCATGATGCAGCTCATCATGACAACCGGCGACCGCTTCCAGAACAACTTCAACCCCGACCAGGTCATTGCCGCCCTTGGCGATTCCAACGCCCTATCTACAGGGCTATTCAGTTCCGTCGTCTGGTTCATCAGCTACGTCCTGGCACTGCTCACATGCTTGCTCGCCACTTTCAAGATCCCCGAAATCGCAGGCGGCCTCGTTAGCGGAGCCGCCGCAGGCGGCGGACTCGCGGGGACAGCCATCGCGGCCGGCGCGGCCGTCAAAGGCGGCGCCGCTGCAAGCAAGATCGCCGGCAAAGCCACAGGAGGTTAACCCTTCATGAACGAAAAGAACGTCCGCGAATACGCCGAAGCCTGGGCTGCACACGCTTCCGCCGCGCGCACCCTCCGCTGGATCGTCGGCGCCCTGATCCTCGTCTTGTTCATTACCTCGATCGGCTGGGTTCGCAGTGCCTCGCACGAACCTCAGCCGCTCTTCGTTCGCGTCGATGACGTGGGCCGCGCCGAAGTCGTCAACTACCAGGCGCTGCAGTTCGACAAGAACCCCGTTTCCCCTGTCACCAAGTTCTTCCTCGCCCGTTTCATTCGCGACCACTACGAACGGCGCCAGGGTGGCGTTCGCGAAGCCTGGACGCGCAGCCTCTACTTCCTGACCAGCGAACTGGCGCAAACCGCCAGCGCATCCGACTCGGAAAACATCGCCGCCGTGATCGCCGGACAATCCTCCGAAATCGTCATGCAGGACTTGACGCTCCGCATCACGCCCTCCGAACTGCCTCCCTTCACGGCCATCGCCACCTACACCCTGATTTACCAGCGCCGTGGAACCGAATTGGGGCGCGAGCTCTGGAGCACCGAGCTGCGCTTCCACTTCCTCGACGGCGTGCCCTCCGAGTACGTCCTCGTCAACCCCATCGGCCTCAGTGTTTCCTACCTGCGTTCCGATCGCGCGGTCAGCGAATAAGGTGCTTCACGTGGACAACTCTCAATTCATTCTGGCCTTCAGTCAGGGACGGTCCGCTCGACGCGACGGCTTCCGCAAACTGAGCAACCCCTACTTCTCCGAACCTTCTCTCGTTCACTTGAAAAGAACCTGGGAAGGAGGATGGGAATACGAAGCCATCGCCGAAGGATGCGCCACTTCGGCAGAAATCAGCAGCGAACGGTTCGTTCCCATCCAGGCTCCTTTGCTCGCGCACGTCTACCGCTTCTTTCATGACTCGCTCGATCTCGACGAGAAGAGCTTCACCGAACAACTTGAAGCTCTCTCGATGAGCTACTTGCCCGGCAAGCTGGTGCGGCTCACCGTCTTTCTTCCCAAACACAAACCGCCTAATACGCCTTGATGTTCAACAAACCCTCTCTCTCCAGCACCTTGCACTTCGTCGTCGAAGTGGCTCTCTTTCTGGCGACCGTAGCCGCTTTTGGCCTCATCATCTTCCTGGCGGGAAACTCCTCCATTACAGAAATACCGTGATGTTCGATTTCATCGCAATCTTGCTTTTCCTCGAAACCGTGCTCTTCACCGCTCTTCTCACCTACTGCGGATTCGAGTCCTTACGCCATGATCCGTAAAGTGCTTCTGAACGTCCTAGCCTTCCTGAAAATCTTCCTCGTTCTATCCCTCTTCCTTGTTTTCCTTGGGTTCCTGGTTCACCTAAGTAAGCCGTTCTCCTGCGTCGCAAGCTGTCCCTGCGGCTAACCGTCGTCATGACCATCGACATGCACCGCGACACGTCGATCAGGAAGTCGGTCACCTTTGCTCTCTTCGACTCGCGCATCGAAGAGCTGCGGCTGCCTTCCCCAAGCACCTACACCGCAACCCGCAACCTTTCCACCGACGATCTTCCGCAAGCCGTCGAGGAAATGGAAACCACTCTCGCCGCCGTGCCGGAACTGAAACGCAAACAGCAACGCCGCCCCGGCCGGTTCACCAAAAAACCGGCTCTCTGCTACACCGTCTATTGGGAAGCCGACTACAGCCAGCAAGACGAAATCAGCCTCATCGAGCAGTCACTTGAGTTCGTCAACGCCAAGCGCCTGCAGTCAATCCTGATCGGCCGCAGCGACTATCCCAAACGCACCTGCGTCATCGTCAACGTCGTCGATCCCTCCAGCGGCAACATCCTCATCAGCCGCCAGCCCTATTACGAGCTCATGCGCTGGCACCTGAGCAACGAACCCGATCGCACTGCCGCAGAATCGTTGACCACCGGAATGGGACGCATCACGATTGACTCCCTTCGAAGACAGGATCATCGCCTTCTCGACCTGCCTCCTCAGTTTGCGGAGGCGGTTCGCAGAGTCCCCGGATACAACATGGATTCCGCTACCTTTCGTATGGTGCATCGCGCTGGACCGTCCACCTTCCACACTGCCGAGTTCATCGACACCATTCATGCCGACATCCATGAAGTCGAAATTACGACACGCCGCAGACAACTCCTCGCAGCTTGGCGCCAGGAAGCCGAACACAGGATCAACCACAAGCTCGATACCCGCCGCAAGATTCTCATCGGCGGGTTCATTCAAAAACTGACCGAACCCGACTCCGATCTCAGTAAGTCCATTCGCAACTACATCAACCGCGAACACACAGACCCCCGCGACCGCTCCCTCTTCGATCTTCACACCTTCATTGATTCCAAATCCCCTCATGCAGCCGCCTTCGGTAAAGGTCTTCTCGTCGGCTTTTACCCGAAGAAATACAAACGCGAATGGTGCGCCGCATTCTATGGCGATCCCACTTCGTTGCCGGACGACCTCGACGGCTACTGGATCGAGATTCGACCGAAACAGCCTCGTGCGCCCTGGTTCGCCGCCATCACTGAAGTGCTGTCGCGCACCGACGACAAGCTCATCGTTCAAACCACACCGCGAAACGAATACAACTTCTTTTCCAAGTAACTTCACCATGAACCTTCCATCACGTGACGAACAACGGATTGATGAGCTGCAGCAGCGCCGCCAGAAACTCGAAAAGGAAGTCAAGAAACGCCGCGCCAAGCTCCAAGCTGACCTACGCCGCGCCAGCAAACGCATCTCGGAGCGCGAACGCAAACTCGAAACCCGCCGCAAAATTCTAACCGGCAAAGCCTTTCTCATTGCTATCGAACACGACCCACAGCTCAGAGACTGGTATTACTCCGAGTTCCCTAAGCACCTTACCAACGATCGCGACCGCGCCCTCTTCGACTTGCCGCCGCTCGATCCGGATAAGCCGACTTCCAGTTCTGACGCAACTGCGAAATCCACCCGTCGTTTTCCATGGCCGCGCAACCTTCTCAAGATCAACAGCCACATCAACCGCCTTTTCCGAAAACCCTCAAGATGACTTCCGATTGCCACCGGCCCCTGATGCACGAACCCCAATCCGGACAGCTCTCGGATCGCTCTTGTTCGACAGGGCAACCCCGTCTTGCCCACGCCACACTTCCACGGAAAGAGCATTGCTACGCATGACAGCGCTTCGCTATCTCTCCTGTGGTGTGTTCTGCGCTTTTCCGCCTTCTGTTGGTGAGCGGAAAGCTCCAAACACTTTACCCAGGAGGATTACTCAATCATGCCCAGCAACAACAAGCCCGTAGCGGAAGTCAGGATCGGAGCGGTGAAGGCCGCGATCTGGCCCAACCAGACCGAGTCCGGCGCCGTCCGGTACAACGTCACCTTCTCGCGCATCTACAAGGATGCCGATGGCAACTGGAAGTCCACTTCCAGCTTCGGCCGCGACGACTTGCTCGTCGTGGCGAAGGTCGCCGACCAGGCGCACAGCAAGATTTTCGAGGTCGCCAACGGCCACAGCGCCGACCAGGAGGTTCAACAGCCGGACTAACGTCCAGGCGTTACCGGGCGGGGCGCAAGCCCCGCCTTTTTTTTGGGGAATTATCCAGCAAACTAGCCAAAACGCTTGACGGCTAGCTCTTGACCTTGCGCGTTCTTGGAATCCGCTTGCTCGGGTCAGGGGGCTTTGCGGCGCGGAAGATCGCCTTGGCGATCTGCTCGGCGGTGGCGTTAATATCGATCCGGCGCGTGATCGGCCGGCCTCGTTTGGTCTTGCCCATTGTGCGGTTTCCTCCTTGGGCCATCTACTGTTGATCCATCTCAAGGAGTGCGACCCGTTCTTTGGTTTCATCCAGGTCACTCCTGAGAGCCACTACTTCGGTAGATATTGCTTCAATCGAGCCTTTGATGGCGTTGACATCAGCCTTGATCTCGACCACGTCGCTCTTGAGATCCTGGATGTCCTCTCGCAAGGGGGCGACCGCTTCTTCGATGAGGGGCCTGACCTTGGTTTCGATGGCTTCTTCGACAACGGGCTTGACTGCCTCAGCGATCATCCCTTGAAACGACTTGGCGAAGAGAATCGCTTGTCCGTTCGGCTTGGGATCTTCGTTGCCCATTGTGCGGTTTCCTCCTTGGGCCATCTACATCCTAGCAAGCCTCAGTACTCGTAGATGCAGGGTGCTATGGTGTGGTCATGAACCGGCCTACCCCTTCTTCAGTTCATCGACATAGTGACCGACCTGAATCTTCAGGTTCCGGTGGAACGAGCGAACAGCGTCCCGAACCGCAGGATGTTTGCTCGAATCCTGAAGGTAACGATCCACTTCCTCGTCAATTGTACTCACTGGCAACTGACCCAAAACACCAGAAAGTTTCAGTTGAGACCTGGCGAGACCTGCGGCTAAGATGGACATGAAGTCCATCAGGGCATAGTCGAAGACCGTGTGCTGCTCGGCATCTTCCCCGTTCGTCTGCGGCATCGGCACACTCTACCACAGCCCTCAGTACTCGTAGATGCAGGCTCCGTGAGACTTACAACCTGCCAAGCACGATGACCCTGACCTCCGCATCCACTTCCGTTCCGGTGGTGTACAGCCTGAATGAAATGAAGTACCGTCCAGATGGAGGGCGGCGCCCACTTGCGTAGGGCAGGATGTATACGGTTTCGTTGACGGAATAATCCCCAGGGCGCCGCGATACATGGTCCGCGGTGACCTCTCCGTTCTCCACAACCGCATCAGAGCCATGATTGACATACAGAGCGATGTCAACATTGGTGGGCGTGGTGCGGAGCTGCACTTCCGCCATACTCGCATCGTCCGGAATGGCCGGAATGTCCACCGTGAAGCCGTGATCCCCGGAGAAGAAGGTCGGGGAGCTGACGGCCGGCAGGGAAACCTTCGCCCCTCCCCAGTAGTTACCGGGCTGGCCGTCGATCGGTATGTCAACCGTTATGTGATTTTTGCCCTCTTCCTCTTCGCCGTCCTCTTCGTCCTCTTCGTCCCCGTCCGTCCCTGGTGGGCAACCACAGGAACCGTCGCCTGAACCTGGTTCCAGAGTAGTTGCCGTGGCGGTGTTCGAGAGATCGGAGGCAGTCTCGTCGTCAACGAATGCACTTACACGGTAGGAATAGGTGGTGGATTGCTGGAGTTCGGCATCAATGAACACCGTCCGGCTTGCTCCGATGCCTGCTGTGACACCCCAATTGCTGAACAGCCCGCTCTTTCGTCTCTCGATCACGAATCCAGACTCGTTCTCTGAGTTGTCCTGCCACCCGATCTGGATTGCGGTCGGGCTGATACTCTCTGCCGTGAGGTTGCTCGGCGCAAGAAGGGTGCTGACGGGTGGCGGGGGAGCACCTTCATCGAGGCAGGAGTTGAACTGGGAAACATGGTTCCTGATTTCGCGCCGGGAGAATCGGCAGAAGGTCAGTTCGGGCCACGGCTCCCAGCCGCTCTGCATGATCGTTGCTTCGCAGCTTGTGATCGGCGGGTTCTCCTCGTCGGGATGGTCGGCGTCGAAGTTGTGGCCGATTTCGTGAGCAGTGAGATTGAACGCAGCCTCCCCGTGTGCCCGCTTAGACCACCCGTAGCCAAGAGAACGGTCGCTGCACGTGGTTCCTAGCCAAGCCTGCCCCCCGATGTCTAGGTCTTCCCGAGCGGTCCAGAGGTGCGCCAGATCGTAGTCTTCATGGAAGAAGTGAGCATTCCAGTGGTCAGTGAACTCATCCAGAAGGTCGTCTTTCCCCGTGCCGCGGTAAGGATCGTTGCGCGTTGTCCAGGCGTGCTGATAGACAATCTCCAGCTTCAGCCTCAACTCCTCCTCGTAGACTCCTTCAACCTTGTTCATGATGCTCAGGATTTCGCTGTTGGCTTCTTGAGCACCACCCAAGGCTCCGACGTACTCGTAATCCGCTTCCGTCGCCACTTCAACCGCATAGTGCGTCGTGTTGTCTATCGCGGCCTGCCCCTCGATTTGGGAAACGCCCTTTTTCAGGCGATGGTGGATAGAGGAAGTCCCGCAGCGCAATGGCTGCTCGTGAATGATGTCTGAGTGCTTGTAGACCACCATCTCGGCCGGTTCGGAGTCGGGGATGTAGTTTTGGACGGGTTCGATGTAGCGCCAGTCCCCAGGGGTGAAAACAACCCCGTCGAAGCGGTCTTCGGCGATGGTGAAGCGCCCTTGGATGTGGGGCGCCCCGACTGCGGTTCCCTTGAAGGTGTTTACCGCAGGTGACAGCGGAAGCTGGACACGTAGGCCGTCATCTCCGGTCACCTCAGCCCGGTATCGGTGCGACCGTAGATCGCGGGGTTCCATCTCGAAGACGAACTCCGTGCCGGCGATCATGACGGCGAGCGGTTCTTCGCGCTCTCTGACCTGACGCTCGACCTCTTTCGGATCGAGTTGGATGACTTCGTAGGCTGAGAAGATTTCTTCGAGCGCCTGAATCCTATCGCTCGGCTGAGCAAATGCGATGTTGGCGAAAATCAGCCCTGTTACAACAACGGATAGCGAGATTCGATTGGTCAGGGGTCACCCCTAGTGTAGCGAGAGAAGCCGCGACACAAGAGGTGCCGGGCCTTGCAATCGTCAACTCCAGGAAGAGAGGCGGTCCTGCATATTCACCACAGGCCCGGGGAGCTACCCTGAGCCTTGCGATGTGGTTGTTGTATTCGGCAGGAGACCCGGCTTACGGGTTTCCTGGAATCAACGATTGCGGAGATTGTTGTATCGCAGTCGGAGGGTCAGCGTATACCACCACCGGGCTGTTGTGCTCTTGTTGTGGTAGTCGGCCTCTGGTGGTAGCCTAAAAACAACAACGACCGACGCGGTAACGTCGGCCGTTGGATCTTTGAAAACCTAGCCGTCGAGGGTCGGCAGGAGAAAGAGATCGCTTCCTTTCTTCTACCCCACTCGTTACCCGTGTGTCAAGATTCTCTTTCGGCGGAAAGGGAGCTTCATGAACGTTATCGACTGGGGGAAGTGCGAAGGGAATGTCTGGTGTCCCTTGCGCCGCATAAATCTTGAGGCAATCGGCGGCACGGGGGTCTATATCATTTGGTGGTCTTCAGAGGACGACGGGCAAACAGTGCGCGTGGGCCAAGGGAATCTCCAGAACAGGATTTCACAGCACCGCCTCGACGAGAAGATCATGGAGTACGAAATGCTTGGCGTTCTCTACGTGACCTGGGCGAAGGTGCCAGAAAACTACATGGATGGGGTTGAGCGGTACCTGTACGACTCTCTCAAGCCACAGGTCGGCCAACGTGCTCCAGATGTTGATCCGATTCCAGTAACTCTGCCATGGGGATAGCCGAGCTTTGACGTCCTGCACCGATCACATTGATCGTTTCAATCAGCGTCTCATAGGTATCGCGCACCCACGGCAACTGGCTACGATTCAACTCTTCTTGCGCCCACTCTTTGAGTTCCTGCATATTCTTTTCTGGGTCCATATCCTGCACTTTACCTCACTTCAACGTCCGCCACCAAGTCCCGGTAGCGCAGCCGCTTCCGGTCGAGCCCTCGCGCAATGAGCGCCATTTGAGCGATGGTGTCGAGGCCGCGGATGTTGTGGCGTCCGGCGAACTCCTGGACGTAGCGGTTCAAGTGCTTGGGGCTGAGCTTGTGATAGGTGCCGTAGTAGCCGCGCTTCATGAGCGCCCAGAAGCTCTCCAGGCCGTTCGTGTGGGCCTGATCCCTGACGAACTCTCCGACACTGTGATGTACGGCCTCATGATTGCGGAACCCCTTGTAGACGGCGGCCTCGTCGGTGTACAGGGCGGCTTCTTTCTCAGCGACCCAGGTGACAAACTCCCACACCATTAGCTTGTCAACGAACGGGACGGCCCCGGCTGAAACCCTGTTAGTGGCTCGGTCTTTCGCGCCGATCACCGGCGTCTTTCCCACGGCTCCCCGTCCGGCTCTCAGCTTCTTGCTCGCGTGCTTGTTGCTCTCCTTGCCCCCGAAGTACGTTTCGTCCACTTCGACGGGGCCGGCCATCAGTTCTTCCCCTTCCGTGAAACCCTCGCGGATGCGTTGCGCCAGGTGCCAGGCGCTCGGCTGCCGGATCTTCAGGTCGCGGTGCAGCTTCATGCTCGATACGCCCTTCAGGCTGGTGGCGACGAGGTAGATGGCAACCGCCCACTTCTGATAGCCGAGCTTGCTCGACTGCATGACCGTACCCTTGCGGACGCTGAAGTGCTCGCGGCAGTCCTTACAGCGGTACGGCATGGGCTTGCGACTCTTGACGTCGGAGTAACGCTCCGATCCACAAGTGGGGCAGGAGACTCCGTTCGGCCACCGTTGCGCCTCGAACCACTTCTCGGCGGCGGCATTGTCGGGGAACAACTCGAACAGTTCCACCAAGCTCATTCCTTGGCGCTCGCAACGTCCAGGATGACTTCGTTTCATGGCTAGTATTCTAGCGTAAACCTACCTGATCGTCAAGCGTTTTGGCTAGTTTGCTGGATAATTCCCTTTTTTTGCCTCTTCGAGGAATCCTGACACGGCAACACATCCGATGTGCGCGCATAGCGCAGCAGCAAGACACGATCGCCGATTCAGACATACCTATTGCCTTTTTTTGCTGAAATGCCCAGGACGTGCCGCAGAGCGCGATCTTGCGGCTGTTTCAGAAAGTCTCCCCCGTCTATTTGACCGCTTCGTTCTCGCTGCATGGATTCTGCGCTTTCCGCCAATCAGGGGTGAGCGGAAAGCTCCAAACCCAATTCGCTAGGAGAACACCTGTTATGGAACGTCGATTACCTGCCGCCCTTCGTCAGCCGAGAGCGATCGAGCGATTCGCCGGAGAGAATCGTTTCCTGTCGAACTTCTTCCTGAAGCCGCTGACCTGGAACGGAGAGCGTTGGCCGAGCGCCGAGCACGCTTACCAGGCCGCCAAATGCAGCAGGCCGGAGCAGTTCCGGATGTTCCGGAACGCGCCGACTCCCGGAGCGGCCAAGCGTTTGGGGCGGAAGGTGGAAATGCGCGGCGATTGGGACCGCGTGAAGGAGAAGGTGATGCTGTCGGTCGTGCGGGCGAAGTTCGCCGACCCCTACCTGCGTCGCCGGTTGCTCGCCACCGGCGAGGCCGAGCTGGTTGAAGGAAACGAGTGGGGCGACCGCTTTTGGGGAGTCTGCCGCGGAGCGGGTGAAAACCGCCTCGGGAAAATCCTCATGCGCGTGCGGACCGAGATACGGTCCTAGCCCTTTTCCCTGCATGGATTCTCCGCTTTCCGCCAGGTAGCAGTGAGCGGAAAGCTCCAAATCCTTACAACAGGAGGAAAGACTCTTTATGGCGAACACCACAACCACCACCGATCCGAAGAAAACCGGACTGTTCGCTGCCTTGCGCAGTGCGCATGCTGACGAATTTCTGGCTTATAATGCCGTCGAAGAAGTTCGAAGCATGGCCGGCGACAGCAGCGATTCGAAGTACGCAGTCCTGACAGCCCGGATTGATTCCCTCGAAGCCACTGTCAAAGCACTCGACTCGAAGTTCGACTCCAAATTCGACGCACTCAACTCCAGCCTCAGCTCACTGCGTTGGATCATCGGCGTTCTGCTAGTCCCCATTTCACTAAGTGTCTTGGGCACCTTGGGCCTTTTACTGATGCATCTAAAAGGCTAGCTCACTGCCGCCGCCGCCGCTTCCACCCCAGCGGCGGCGGCTTTTCCTTTGTCATCTCGGACAAGCATTCTAGAATGGCGCCAGATGCAGAGTTGCTCCACCCAGCTTGCGCTGAACCATCAGAGGCTTTCCATGAGCATCACCAACCCCGAAGATCATGAGTACGACTGGATCAGCGCGACTGAAGAATGCTCTGTCGCCTGCGAATTCGCGCAGCTCCAGGACAACGCACGAAGATGTGTCGAGACCAGAAACCAGAAGATCAATGATTCCTCCGAGAAGTTCACTCTTGAAGTCGTAACCGAGTCTAAATTTCTGGTCAGATCATGCTCGGGGCATTTCGTTTCCTTCGCCTCCCACAGCGATTTCATCGAGGTGCAATGTGCTGATCTCGTCGGTGACCACGGTACGACTCCCTACTCTCTTTGCCGCCTCTCATTGACCCTGAACGAAGAAGCGGAACTCAGGTACCGGATCAATGGAAAAGGCGAGCATCTCCGCTGGCAAGTCATGAAACATACGCTCAAGAACCTGTTGTTCCTGCTGCCACGACAGCTCGAATCCACTCCGAACTGACCGCAGCAATCCGCAGCCACGCTGTGGTCTGTTTCCAGCCCTTCTAGCAACCACCCTTTCCGATACTCCCACACGGCGTTGCTGAGAGAAGCTCCTCCGCATGGCTGCCTCGACAGCCCCGCCGCGTGCGGCGCCGGCATTCGCGATCAAGAGAAAAGCCACGCCAGGTGGCCGGCCATCCCCTCGGGTTCGAGCGCGGCGGCTGTGACCTGAGCACAGTTGCGCCAGGTCCACGACCGGCAAGCGTCAGCTCCGCTTCGCTTGACCGTTTCCTCTTCATTGCCCACAATGCCGGCAATGACCGCCATCGAAATGCCCCTGCTTCGACAGGCGATCGCCAATGCCTTCGGCATCCTCTTGCTGATCGCGGTCTGCGGCTGGCTTGCACACCGAGCCTACCAACATTGCCGCGATCTCTTCACGCGTATCGATAACTCGGAATGCACATTCCTGATCGTATCCACCACTTCCCTTCGATCGAAGCTCCCCGTCACCACCGCTGCCCGGAAAACCTCGCGCTGAGAGGCCGCTGACGCGGCGATCCGCTTCGCACCGGACCCCCAGCACCCCCGGGATTCGTCATCGGACCAGATGATGCCGAGCGTAACGCCGGCTGCCTTCGTTGCTCCCTCCGCCAGCCGTTTCCTTCCTCTGGCCGGGTTCTCCGCTTTCCGCCATCAAGCAGTGAGCGGAAAGCTCCCAACCCTTACACCAGGAGGACCACTTCACGATGGCAGACCAAGAACCCGATGCAACCCTCGAAGAGCGGCGCAACCACTACGAGGACAAGCAAGAGAGCAAGCGTGAGCGGTTGCTCGCACGTGCCGAGAAGGCCGATCGGGAAGGTGATGCCCGGATCGCGAGAGCGAACCGCGACGCTTCGGCCATCCCGTTGGGACAGCCGATCCTCGTAGGCCACCACTCGGAGAAGCGTGACCGCAACTTCCGTAAGCGTATCAACACCAACTTCGAGAAAGGCCACGAGCTCAAGAAGAAGGCCGGCAACCTTCGCGGCCGCGCCGCCAGCGTGGGCACAGCCGGGGTCTCTTCGGACGATCCCGATGCGGTCATCAAGCTCACCGAGCAGCTCGCAGAGCTCGAGAAAAAGCAGAAGCTCCACAAGGCGATCAACAAAGCCTTGCGCGTTTCCGACCGCACCGGCAGCGACGACGAGCTGAAGGCCCTCGGGCTGAGCGAGAAGCTAATCGCGCAGCTCAAGACCCCCGACTTCGCCGGCTACCGCGGAATCCCCTCTTACGTTCTCTCCAACAACAGTTCGAACATGCGCCGGATCCGCCAGCGGATCGAGGCGTTGCGGAAAGCCGCGAACGACCAGACCAGCGAAGAGATGCACGGCGACATTCGCATCCTCGACAACGTCGAGGACAACCGCGTACAGATTTTCTTTCCCGGCACACCTTCGCCGGACGTTCGCAAGAAGCTCAAGCAGAACGGTTTCCGATGGTCGCCCACGGCGGGAGCGTGGCAGCGTCATCGGAGTAATGCCGCGTTGTGGTGGGCGCGGCGTTGTTGCGGAGTGGAGTAATCCATGACCGCAACCTGGCCCTTGGGGATCGACTCGATGCCCAAGGCCCTTTTTTTGCACTCGAGCTTTCACTCTACAGCGCAATCCGAATCCAGAGAAGCCGACCTGGCCCCGCCAGCGGCCGCAACTTCACTGGACATCTTTTCGAGGTCAGATCGCTCGCTCCGGATCTGATCTCTCTTGCTTCACTATTTCAGTCAGAGAGAAGCATCCAACGGCCGACGTCACCACTTCTCCCTCCCACAATATGTAGTCAGAGCACTTGGAGTCCCCTCATGAGCCAACTCTACGATCCCGATAAGGAACGCCCTTCATGGACAACAGCCAAGCCGATCCCCTGCGAGGACTGCGGCACTCTTCTCGAACACGACTGGTGGAAGAGCGGACCGAAATCCCGCGTCTGCCGGCGCTGCCAGAACAAGCGCTACGAAGCCAAGTCCAAGGGAACCCCCGAAGGCGAACTTCGCCGCAAGCGCAAGACGCTTCTCGCCAAGCTCAAGCGCATCGAGGACCGCATGGCACGCGATCAGCGCACCCATGCCGAAGTCACTGAAGAGCTCAAAGCCCTCAACAACACCTGACCCCATCATCCACTCGGCGCCGAAGCGGGCCCCAACCGCTGGGCTCGCCCGGCTTTCCCGAATTGCGCTCCTTGATTCGCACCCTCACTCGCGGCGGGTTCTCCGCTTTCCGCCAGGTACAGGTGAGCGGAAAGCTCCCCACCCGCCTGACAGGAGGCTTCATCGATGCCCCAACGCGCCGACTCGATCATCGCCTACACCGCCGATGCCGACATCTATTGCCCCGACTGCGCCCGCGATTACTTCCAAGCCATCCACGGATGGAAATACTTCCTCGCTCTGCTCAGCGCTCCGCACGACCAGCACGGCATTCCCGAAACCATCAAAGACCAGGCCGGCAACGAAGCCGGAGTCGTTTTCGCGATCAGCGAACCCGCCGACACCCTCGAATCATGCTGCAACTGCCGC
>MKWU01004360.1_pt1 | contig 16922 bp, 16 predicted proteins | sample 809101 | NCBI WGS metagenome assembly MKWU01 (sample SAMN05860141, study PRJNA318959) | sponge metagenome | host: Aplysina aerophoba | place: Slovenia: Piran, Adriatic Sea, Gulf of Piran | collected 2013-05-07 | reverse complement strand
GCGCCCGCAACGCCGGCCTCCTCGCCGCGGCGATCCTCGCCTCCGGACGGCCCGACATCAGCGAGGCGCTCGACCGCTACCGCGAGCGCCAGACCGCCGGCGTTCTCGCCCGGCCGGATCCCCGCCAAGGCTGAGGCGTGCGTATCGGCGTGATCGGGGCCGGCCAGCTCGGGCGCATGCTCGTCCTGGCCGGACGGCCGCTCGGCATCGACTTCCTCCTCTACGACCCGGCGGCCGACGCCTCGGGCGGGCGCGTCGCGCCGCTCGTCGTGGGGCGCTTCGACGACCGCCGCGCGCTCGAGCGCTTCGCCGCGCAGGTCGACGTGGTGACCTTCGACTGGGAGAACGTCCCCGCCGACTCCCTGCGCGCCCTGCGCGGCCGCGTCGCCGTGCGGCCGCCGGCGCGCTCGCTCGCGGTCTCGCAGGACCGGCTCGCCGAGAAGCGCCTCTTCCGCCGACTCGGCGTCGCGACCGCCCCCTTCGCCGCCGTGAACTCCCGTGCGGGGCTCAGGCGCGCCGTCGGCCGCGTCGGCCTGCCCGGGGTGCTGAAGACGCGCCGGCTCGGCTACGACGGAAAGGGCCAGGCGTGGCTGAAGCGCCCCGACGACGTCGAGACGGCCTACGCGGCGCTGGGCGGGCGGCCTCTGATCTACGAGGCGCGCGTCCCCTTCCGCCGCGAGCTCTCGCTGCTCTCGGTGCGCGGAGCCGACGGCGCGATCGCGCACTACCCGCTCGCCGAGAACCGCCACGAGCAGGGCATCCTCCGGCTCAGCTCCGCCCCCTACCGGGACGGCTCGCTGCAGGCGCAGGCCGAGGCGCACCTCGAGGCGCTGCTGGCCCGGCTGCGCTACGTCGGCGTGCTCGGGGTGGAGTTCTTCGAGGCGGAGGGTCGCCTCATCGCGAACGAGACCGCGGCGCGCGTGCACAACTCGGGCCACTGGACCATCGAGGGCTCGGTGACGAGCCAGTTCGAGAACCACGTCCGCGCCCTCGCGGGTCTCCCGCTCGGCGGCACCGCCGCGCGGGGCCACGCGGCGATGGTGAACTTCATCGGCCGGCTCCCGGACGCCGCACAGGTGCTGGCCGTGCCGGGGGCGCACCTGCACGACTACGAGAAGAGCCCGCGACCCGGCCGCAAGGTCGGGCACGCCACCGTGGTTGCGGGAAGCGCCCGCGAGCGCGACCGCGGGGCGAGGCGGCTGCTGGATCTGGGGCGGCGCGCGCTCGACGAGTAGCCCGACCGGCCGCCGCCGGCCGGGACGCCCGGGTCAGTACGTGCCGACCAGCGGGTCGGGCGGCCCGAGGCTGAGCACGTCGAGCCGCGCGCGGAACGCGTCGACGTCGAGGCTCATGATCTGCAGGTCGTGCAGCACGCCATCGCGGTCGATCGCATGGCGCGCGAGCCGCGCCTCGCGGCGGAAGCCCATGCGCGAGAAGACGGCGATCGCCGCGCGCTGGTCGGTGGTCATCTGCGCCATCATCTTCTTGACGCCGAGCTGCCTGGCGAGCGCGAACGCCTGCTCGGTGAGCAGACGGCCGAGGTGACGCCCGCGCATCGACTCCGAGACCAGGACGCGCAGCTCCGCCACGTGGCGCGTCCAGTGCAGTCCCTCGCGTCCCACGGTCGCGACGCCCACGATCTCGTCGCCCCGAAGGCCGAGCACCGTGACGTACTGGCCCGCCTCCACGAGCTCGAGCCACGCGTGCACGTGGTCGGGGTTCGTGATGTCGCGCCGGAGGAAGAGCAGATCGTGCTCCGGCAGCTCGCGCGCGAACGCGAGCAGCGCCTCCTGGTCCCCCAGGGTCGCGAGCCGCAGGGTGACCGTCGCGTCTCCCAGCGCAATCTGCGCCGGGTAGTCCAGAGGCTCCTGCGCCTGCGCCTCGACCTGCTCCGACACGACCCACGCGTGGCCGCCGAGCAGGCGACCCAGAAGACTACCGATACCCATCACGCACTCTCCACCGCATCACCCTGCCATGGTAGGGCAGAGGTCCCCGTCTTGACACCCCGGACCGGGCCCGCGCGCCGCCTCAGGGCCGGCAGTAGTCGGCGACCTCGCGCACGAAGGTCGCCTGATCGTAGAGCGGGTGTGCCTCCCCGCCGGCGACGATCTTGAGCTCGGCGCTCGGGACCAGATCGGCGACGTGCGCGATGTTCTTCACGAAGGCGTCGGCCTCGCTGCAGAGCACCAGGGTCGGCACCGAGACGAGCGGGAGCCTCGCCTTCGAGTCCCAGCGGAAGAGGGCGCGCAGCGCCATGCTCGTCCGCGGACCCGGCTTGATGTAATCGATGAAGAGCGCCGTCGAGCCGCCGGGCCCGTAGCGCTGGACGCCGGCGTGGCTGTCCCACGCCGCGAGCAGGCCCGAGCCGTCCTCGCCCGCGTCCCAGTCGGCGAAGAAGGGCGCGTCGACCTGCGCCAGCCGCGTCGCCGGGTTGCGCCAGAAGGGCATGCCCGAGATCACGAGCTTGCGGAAGCGCTGCGGCTGGAGGATCGCCGCCTCGGAGGCGATCACCGACCCGGTGTGGTGGCCGACCACGGCCGGCTGGTCCAGCCCGAGCGAGTCGAAGGCCTCCAGCAGCACGCGGGCGTAGTCCGGGATCTCGAGCACGCGGTCGGCGGGGGGGGGGGGGGGGGCGCCCCGGCCGGGGGCGTGAGCACGGGGTCGGCGGGGGCGGGGTCGTAGTCGCCGTGGCCGAGCGTGTCGAGCGCGTAGATCGTGAACTCGCGGGCGAGGTCGGGGATCACCCCGAAGAACATGCGCGAGGAGAGCCACGTGTTGTGGAGCAGCACGAGCGGCGGGCCGCTGCCGGCCGTGCGGTAGTGGATCTGCCCGAGCGAGGTATCGGCGAAGCCGCGCGTGAGCGTCGTCCCCTCCGCCAGTACGCCGTAGGTCACCGGTCACCTCCTCCGCGCCGCGCGCCCGCCACGGCCGCGCCCGTGTACGCGCATACGTAGTGCAGGGGCGCCCGCTTGTCCAGTCCCCGCAACCGGCAAGGTACTTGCCGGCGCGGTACTCCGTCAGCCGGCGGCGGCCGTCCGCGCGCGCTCGTTCCACGAGGCGACGACCGGGAGCACCTCCGCGACGAGGCGGCGGCTCTGCTCGAGCATGCCGGCGTCGTCCCCGGCGAGCGGCCGCAGCACGAACTTCGAGACCCCGGCCTCCACGAAGCTCTCGAGGCGCGCGAGGATCGCGCCGGCGTCGCCGACGGCGAGGTAGTCGTCGAGGAGATCCCCGCCCAGGCGCCGGAGCGGAGCCGCGGCCTGCTCGACGGCGGCATCGTCCCGGCTGCCGAAGCGGAAGGCGAAGGTCGCGCCGTAGTGGTCGTCGTCGAGGGGACGGCCCGCCTCCGACGACGCGCGCCGGATCGCGGCGACGGTCTCGCGGGGCTGCGCCACCGTCTGCAGCCCGCCCAGCCAGCCGGTGCCGACGCGCGCGGTGCGGCGGATCGCCGCCTCCGAGGCGCCGCCGATCCAGAGCGGCAGCGGCTGCTGCACCGGCCCCGGCGCGATCGTGAGGCCGCGCACGGAGTAGTACTCGCCGCGGAAGCTGACGTCGCTCTCCGACCAGAGCCGCGTCAGGAGCTCGAGCGCCTCGTCGGCGCGGGCGCCGCGGAAGCGGGGGGAGAGTCCCGCGGCCTCCCAGTCCGCCGACCGGGCGTTCCCGACGCCGAACGCGGGGAGCAGACGCCCGCCGGAGAGGTGGTCGATGGTGGCGCACTGCTTCGCGACGAGCAGCGGATCGCGCAGCGGGAGCACCACGACGTTCATCCCGAACTTGAGGCGCTCGGTGCCGCCGGCGAGCGCGGCCATCAGCGCCATCGGCTCCCCCGGCGGCGCGGGGGGGGGCGAGACCAGCCGATCGCTCTGCCACAGGGAGTCGACGCCGCCGGCCTCGCAGAGCTCGACCCAGCGCCAGAAGGCCCGCGCCCCGGAGAAGGGATAGGCCGCGAGGCCGAGACCGACGCCGATACTCATCCGGGAGACCCTCCGCGCTCCGCGCGCGCTCGCCGCCTGCGCGGCGCCTACTCCTCGGGCGTCTCCCCGATGTCGTAGTCGACGCCGGAGATCGCGGAGACGATCGGCACGAGCTTCTCCGCGACGATGCGGTCGTGCTGCTCGCCCTGCGAGTACTCGCGGTAGGCCGAGCGCGTGGCGAAGTCCATCGTCATCACCCAGTCGTAGCGACGGCCCCGGCGCGACTCGGAGATGTTGCGGCCCATCGAGATCGCGAGCATTCCCGGCATGCTGTCGTGGATCGCCCGGAAGCCGCGCTCGACGTCGGCGACCTGCTCGTCCGTCGTGCCCTCCTTGAACCCCAGGCAGATGATGTGGCGGTGCATCGCTCCCCCTTCCCGTTGCGCCCGCATGCTACGGCCCCGGGCCGCCGGGCCGCGAGCGCGCCGTCCGCCCGACCGCCGCCGGGGCGGCGGGGGGTTACCCTCTCCGTACAATGGGACCGCGCCCCGGTCGAGCGCCGGGGCCGGACCGTAGCGGCCGCCCCGAGGCCGCATCCCCGGGGCGGCCGAGCCGCGTGACGGGTGACGGGGCCGTGACGACGACGAGCAGACGTTCGTGACCTCCGCCCCCGACGGCGCCTCCCAGGGCCCGGGGTACGATCTCTTCGTGATCGGATCGGGCCCCGCGGGTCAGCGCGGGGCGATCCAGGCGGCGAAGCTGGGACGCCGCGTCGGGCTCGCCGAGATGCAGGGCGCGCTCGGCGGCGTCTGCATCAACACCGGGACGATCCCGAGCAAGACGCTCCGGCAGGCCGTCATGGAGCTCTACTCCGCGCGCGAGCGAGAGGAGGGCCTCGCCCTCAGCGCGCGCTCCGTCGACATGAGCAGTCTCGTCTCCCGGGTCAACCACGTGATGCAGAACGAGCAGGAGCTCGCGAAGCGCCACCTCGAGCGCAACGGCGTCGAGGTGCACTGGGCGCGCGCCTCGCTCGTCGGACCCCACCGCGTGCGGCTCGAGCCGGCCCGGCCGGAGGGAGGGCCGGCGGTCGAGGTGCACGCCGACCACATCCTGATCGCCACCGGGTCGACCGCCACGCGCAGCCCGGAGATCCCCTTCGACGGCGACCACGTGCTGACCAGCGACGACGTGCTGGAACTCGAGCGCGCCCCGCGCTCGCTCGCGGTGGTCGGCGCCGGCGTGATCGGGGCGGAGTACGCGAGCATCTTCGCCGCCCTCGGCGTCCGCGTCGTGCTCGTCGACAAGGCGCCCGCGCTGCTCCCCTTCGTCGACGACGAGATCATCGCCGCCCTCACCTACCAGCTGCGCCGACACCACGTGACGATGCGCCTCGGCGAGGAGGTCTCGCGGGTCGAGATCGTCGAGCGCGGCGGCGAGAGGCGCGTGCGGCTCGGGCTCGCCTCCGGGAAGCAGATCATCGCCGAGCGCGTGCTCTACAGCATCGGGCGCTCCGGGGCGACCGCCGGTCTCGGGCTCGAGGCGCTCGGGATCGAGCCCGACCAGAGGGGACGGGTCTCGGCCGACGAGTACGGCCGCACCTCCCTCCCGCACATCTACGCGGCCGGCGACGTGATCGGCTTTCCGGCGCTCGCCGCCACCTCGATGGAGCAGGGGCGCCTCGCCGCGGCCCACGCCTTCGGCGGGGCGATCCACCTGCAGCCGGAGCTCTTCCCCTACGGCATCTACACGATCCCGGAGATCTCGATGGTCGGGCGCACCGAGGCCGAGCTGACCGAGGCCGGTGTGCCCTACGAGGTCGGGCTCGCCCGCTACGGGGAGATCGCGCGCGGGCAGATCGTGGGCGACGTCTCGGGGCTGCTGAAGCTGCTCGTGCACCTCGAGACGCACGAGGTGCTCGGCGTGCACATCATCGGCGAGGGGGCCTCCGAGCTCGTCCATATCGGGCAGATGGTGATGGGGCTGCGGGGCGTGGTGGACTACTTCTCGGAGACGGTCTTCAACTACCCGACCTTCGCCGAGTGCTACAAGACCGCCGCCCTCGACGCTCTCAACCGGCTCGCGGTCGTCGATTCGCTCGAGCTCTAGCCGCCCCCGCCGCCGGCCGGCGGCCCCGGCCGCGGGGGCCTGACGACCGGGCTCGCGGCGCCCGATCCGCCCGAGCCCCGCCCCCCCCGGCCGCCGGCCGGCGGCCCGGGCGGCGGGCGCTTGACGGGCGGGCGCGGCGAACGCCGATAATCGCCCGCTCGGCCGGGGACACCGGGGGTGGCGAATGGAGGCCAGTGGCGCGCGGGCGCTGATCACGCCGGCGATGGAGGCGCGGCGCGGCGTGTGGGGGCCGCCGCGCGCCTCGGCGCCCGTCGAGCGCTACGACATCCGCGTCTGGGCGATCGCGGCCTACTGGCCCGAGACGCCGCCCCGCCTCTACTGGGACGACGCGTACGCACGGGCGACGCGCTGGCGGGGCGTCGTCGCGCCGCAGGACTTCAACCCGTTCGGCTGGCCGGTCGACGGGCGGGGCGAGACCGGGGGCCCGGCCGGCTTCCCCCCCGCCGGGGGGGCGTGGTGGGGCGGGGCGAGCCCGGGGTCCGGGCCGGCCTCTCCCAGGCGGGGGTGCCTTCGATCAACGGCGGGCAGAGCGACGAGTACGGCGTCCCGATCCGTCCGGGCGACTGGATCACCGAGCGCTCGCGGCTGCGCGGCTGGGATCACCGCCGGACGCGAATGGGTCCGACCGTCTTCGTGACCACCGAGGTGGTCTGGCTCAACCAGCGGGGCGAGTTCGTTCGCCGGCGGCTCTCGGTCAACATCCGCTACCACGCGGACGAAGACCCGGAGCAGGAGGCCCCGCCGTGAGCTACCGGGTCACCTTCGACGAGGTCCGCGTCGGCCAGGAGATCCCGCCCTGGTCGCGCACCACCGCTCTCATGCACTGGAACCGCTATGCCGCCGCCAACGACGAGTTCGTGCCCTTCCACATGGAGGACGAGGCGGGTGTCGAGGCGGGGGGGAGGGGCGCCTTCGGGATGGGCAACCTCCGCCACACCTACCTCGTGAACGCCGTGCGCGACTGGGCCGGCGACGAGGCGGAGATCCGCGAGGTCGGTTGCCAGTACCGGGCCTTCAACTACCGGGGCGACACGCTCACCTGCTCCGGGCGCGTCGTCGAGACGAGCGTCGAAGCGGGCCGGCAGGGGCCGGTCGGGCTGGTCCGGCTCGAGCTCGTTGTCACCAACCAGGACGGGACGGTCGCCTCCCCCGGCCATGCTCTCGTCGCTCTCCCGCTCACGCGCGAGGCCGCCCTCGCAAACGCCGCCCACGGCGATCGGCTATAACGCGTGCGAGCCGCCCCGGGAGGTGCACCGTGATCGACAGCCAGGTCCACGTCTTCGCGCGCGAGAACCTCCCGGACGGCAACCGGGCGGAGTTCGCGCGACGCGCGGCACGCTCCCGGCTTCCCTACCGCGACCCGCAGGAGATCCTCCCCCGCGTGGGACGGGGCACCTGGGATCCCGAGGGCTCGGCCCTGGTCGAGTTCATGGATCAGGCCGGGATCGAGACCGGCGTCAACGCCACCTGCGACTTCGGCCCCTGCTTCGGCGAGGAGGCGGAGTGGGACGGGCTCCGCATCCACGAGCACGCCCACGAGGTCGCGCAGCTCCACGCGGGGCGGATCGCCTTCCTCTGCGGCGTCGACCCCCGGCGCCACGACGCGCTCGAGATCCTCGACCGCTCCGTCACGGAGTGGGGCGCGGTCGGCTGGCAGTGCTTCCCGGCGAACGGCTACGCGCCGACCGATCCGCTCTGCCTCCGGCTCTTCGAGCGCTGCCTCGCGCTGGGGATCCCGGCCGTGATCCGCACCGGCTCGGGCGACATCGGTCCCTACACCGCCTACTCGCATCCCTACTACATCGAGGACGTCGCGCGCCTCTACCGCGACCTCGAGATCATCGACGAGCATGCGGGGGGCGGACTCGACGGCCTCTGGCGCGAGTCGCTGCTGGTGGCGAGCACCAATCCGAACGTGTCGCTCGGGCTCGGCCTGTGGCAGGGCGGCGCGCTCTTCGGCGGGGCGCGGGCCCCGGGCCGCATTCCCGAGTTCCTGCGCGTCCTCCACACCATGCGCGAGCAGGTCGGCGCGCACCGGCTGCTCTGGGCCTCCGACTACATGCGGGGCTTCAACGTCGAGCACGCGGTCAGGTGGGCGGAGCTCTTCCGGGGGCTCCCGGCCCTCGCCCGCGAGCACGGCTTCCTCTTCGATGAGGACGAGGTCGACCTGATCACCGACCGCAACGCGCGGCGCCTCTTCTCGCTCCCCGGGACGGGCGGCGCGGCCGGGGCCCCGTGAGCACCGGCCCCGGGCCGGAGCGAGCACCCGGGGCCCCGGCGCCCCGCTACACGCCGGACGGAGAGCTCGTCCCGCCGCCCTCCGCCTCCGATGTGCTCTACGAGGCACGCGGCCCGGTCTCCTGGATCACCCTGAACCGCCCGCTCGTGCTGAACGCTATTGACTGGTCGGTGCGCCGACAGCTCTCGCGGGCGATAGACCAGGCGGCGCGCGACGAGGAGGCCCGCGCCGTCGTGCTGCGCGGCGCGGGCCGCGCCTTCTGCGCCGGCGGCGACATGCAGTCGTCCCCCGAGCCCGACGACGGCGTCGCGGCGCCCCCCTTCCTCGACCTCGTGCTCGCGCTGTGGAACCTCGACAAGCCCGTGATCGCGGCGGTGCAGGGGCATGCGGTCGGCCTCGGCTGCGAGCTCGCCGGCGTGTGCGACCTGGCGGTCGCGGCGGAGGATGCGCGGCTGGGGGAGATCCAGATCCGGCACGGCTACCGCCCGCCGGTCCTGATCACGCCGTTCCTCGCGGGGCTCCGGGGTGCGAAGGAGCTGCTCCTGCTCGGAGAGCTCGTCGGGGCCGAGGAGGCGCTCCGGCTGGGCCTGGTCAACCGCGTCGTCCCCGGGGAGCGCCTCGAGGAGACCGCGGCAGAGCTCGCCCTCCGGCTCGCCGCGCTTCCTCCGGCGACCGTGCGGCTGAACAAGCGGCTCGTCAACCATGTCTACGAGCTCGCCGGCGTCCTGGAGGCTCTCGACTACATGGAAGAGCCACGCCTGGCCGCGCTCGCCGAGGCGACGGGTGCCGACCCGCTGGGGCGCGAGCGGCTCGGCGTGCTCGCGGAGCGGGGGTGGCGCGCCTTCGTCGCGCACCGCGACGCCGCCGCCGGCTCCCGGCGCGGGGCGCGCGCGGGTCGGACCCGGGCCCGCTCGGGGGGGCGGGACGACGGGCCCGCCCGCGGGCGCGTCGGGGCTGGTGACAGGCGGGGCGGGCGGCGCGATAGTACGGGCGGCGACCAAGCACGAAGAACGGGGTGAGCATGCGCTGGGGCATCTACCTGAACCCGCAGACGCCGGGACCCGAGGATGACGGCCGCGTCATCGAGGAGGTCCTGGGGCAGACCGACCTCGCCGAGCAGCTCGGCGCCTCGCACGTCTGGCTGACCGAGCACTACTTCACCGGCTACAACGCCTTCTCCGATCCGATGATGCTCGCCGCGGCCATCACCCAGCGGAACCACCGCCTGCGCATCGGCTTCTCCGTCACGATCGCCCCCTTCGCACACCCGATCCGCTTCGTGACGCAGTGCAACCTCCTCGACCGGCTCTCCGGGGGGCGCGTGACGATCGGGGTCGGGGCGGGGAACTCGCCCGACGAGTACGCCGGCTGGGGCCTCGATCGCGAGCACCGGCACCAGCGCATGAACGAGCTGATGGACGTGGCCGAGCGCGCCTGGGGCGCCGGCCCCGACGGCTTCGACTACGACGGCGAGCACTTCCACGGCTCGGTCCGGGGGCGCATGATCCCCGCGCCCGTGCAGAAACCGCACCCGCTCATCGCCTACGCGACGGCGACGCCGGAGCGGCTGCGGATGGTCGGGAGCAAGGGCTGGGCGCTGTTGCTCGGCCCGCAGACGGCGGAGCTGCTGGCCGCGAGGCTGCACCACTACGTCGCCGGTATGGACGAGGCCGGACTGGACGAGCAGCAACGCTCCCTCGCCTGGGGGAACAGCGCCGTGCTCCGGCAGATCTACGTCGCCGCCCCCGGCGAGGACTGGCGCGAGACGATCCGGCCCGCGATCGAGACCTACGTGCGCAAGAGCGCCCTCGCCAACACCGGCATCGACGAGCTCCCGCAGGACGACATGGAGCGCCGCGCCGAGCGGCTGACGGAGGTGCAGCTCTTCGCCGGGCAACCCGAGGAGATCGTGGAGCGCATCCGGCCCTTCGCCGAGCTCGGGATCGACCAGCTGATGTGCTGGTTCACCTTCGGGCACATGCCCGACGAGCAGGTGCGGGCCTCGATCCGGCGCTTCTCGGAGCACGTCGCGCCCCGGATCGCCGAGCTCCAGCCGGACGAGGGGCTGCTCCAGCGCATCGTCGAGCGCGCCGGGACGGAGACCCGCACCTCCGCCCAGATCGCCCAGCGTGCCGGGGCGAGGTCCGGCGGGCGCGGCTAGCGGGGGCGATTGGAGGGGGTCCCATGACCACGGCCACCCCGGATGCGATCACCTTCCTCGCACCGACGGGGATGCTCGGGACGGGCTTCCCGGAGGCGTCCCTGGAGGCGGGGCTTGAGCGCCGCCCGGCCTTCCTCGGCGTCGACTCCGGATCGACCGACCAGGGTCCGCAGGCGCTCGGCACCGGGGAGCCGCTGCTCTCCCGGGAGGCGGTGCGGCGCGACCTGGCGCTCCTGCTCCCCGCGGCGCTGCGCCACGGGATACCGTTGCTCGTCGGCTCGGCCGGCACCTCCGGCTCCGACGACTCCCTCGACTGGCTGTGGGATGTTCTTCGCGAGGTCGCCCGCGAGCAGGACCTCCACCCGCGCGTCGCGCTCATCCGCGCCGAGCAGCAGGCGGAGCACCTCGCCGCGGAGCTGCGGGCGGGGCGCATCCACCCGCTCGGGGCGGCGCCCGCGCTCGAGGAGGCGACGCTGCGCCGCGCGCGCCGCATCGTCGCGATGATGGGCCCGGAGCCCTTCCAGGCGGCGCTCGATCGGGGCGCCGACGTCGTGCTCGCCGGCCGCTCCACGGACGCCGCGATCTTCGCGGCGCCGCTGCTGCGCGCCGGCGCCGCCCCCGGTCCCGCGTGGCATGCCGGCAAGATCCTCGAGTGCGGCGCCGCCGCGTCGACGGCGCGAACCGCCCCCGACGGGATGCTCGGACTCGTTGACGGCGCGGGCTTCAGCGTCGAGCCCCTCGACCCGGAGATGCGCTGCTCGCCCCTCTCGGTCGCAGCCCACGCGCTCTACGAGACGCCCGACCCGACGCGCCTGGTCGAGCCCCCGGGAACGCTCGTCACGTCGGACTGCCGCTACGAGCAGGCGGAGGACGGGCGCTCCGTCCGCGTCACCGGCAGCGCCTTCGAGCCTGCCGAGCGCTACACCGTCAAGCTGGAGGGGGCGGAGCTCGCGGGTTACCAGACGATCATCCCGGCGGCGGTGCGGGATCCGCTGCTCCTGCGGCAGCTCGATGCCTGGACGACCACGCTGCTTCAGAAGATCCGCGAGCGAGCGCAGAGCATCCTCGGAGGGGCGCTCGAGCCGGGGGCGTGGTCGGTCGGCGTGCGTGTCTACGGTCGGGACGGGGCCCTGGGAGCGCTCGAGCCCGAGCGGCGCCTGGAAGGCCACGAGGCGATGCTGCTCTTCGAGTTCACGGCGCCCGAGCAGCGGCAGGCGACGGCGATCGCGAAGAGCGCGGGGCTGCTCGCGATGCACCATCCGATCGCGGGGTGGGAGGGGTTCGTGAACGCCGTCGCCTTCCCCTACGCGCCCTACGAGATCGAGCGCGGCGCCGTCTGGCGCTTCTCCCTCAACCACGTCTGGGAGCTTGCCGACCCGCTCGCGCCGTTCCCGATCGCGGTCCGGGAGCTCTAGGCGTGGCGCGGCTGCACGAACTGGCGCGGCTGGTCCGCAGCAAGAACGCGGGGCCCTTCGCCGTCACCTTCGATCTGATCTTCGACGATCCCGCCACCTTCGAGTCCGTCCGCGACGCCGGCGTGGTGACGCCCGAGCTCTTCGCGCGGCTCTACGGCGTGCCCGAGGAGCAGGTCATGCTGGTCGCCTACGCCCCGGCGCTCGCCATCAAGGCGACGATCCCGCGTCCGGTCGCCTCGGGCGACCTCGCGGACACCGACGTCTTCGGTGCCCAGCTCTACGGCCCGCTCGTGGAGCTGGAGGTGGCCGGCGTCGGCCTTCAGCGGAGCGCGGCGCTAGACGGGAGGAGGAGCGCGTGGAGTGGGCGGTGTTCTCGCTCGCCGAGAGGGCGAACTGGGTGGTGCGGGAGATGGCGGCGGTCCGGCCCGGTGAGCAGGTGCTCGTCGCCGCCGACTACGCCTCCGACTTCGCCGTGGTCGAGGCGCTCACCGCCGCCGCCGCCGCGGCCGGCGCGGAGCCCACGGTCGCGGTCATGCCGCCGCGCCCGCACGCCGGCGCGCCGGCGACCCGCGTCATGTGGCACGCCGCGGGCGGCGCCGACGTCGTCATCTGCCCGTCCACCACGGTGCTCCACTTCACGCGCGAGATCCGGCAGGCGCTGACGGAGAAGCGCATCCGCCTCGTCTCGATCTCGATCGGGCGCGACGAGATGCTCCAGGGCGCGGGCTCGGCCGACCCTCAGGAGGTACGCGCGCTGACGCAGCGCGTCTACGACGTGCTCGCGCCCGCCCGGGCCCTGCGCATCACCGCTGCCAACGGCACGGAGTTCCACTGCTCGGTCGAGGGCCGGCTCCCCAACCTCTCCATCGGCCGGGCCGATGAGCCCGGACGCATCGGGACCTTCCCCTTCGGGGAGGTGCCGCACGCACCGATCGAGGGAACCGCCGAGGGGACCGTCGTCTTCGACGGCCCCATGCACACCGTCGGACACCTCAGCGAGCCGGTGCGCTACGAGGTGCGGGCGGGCCGCGTCGTCGAGGTCGCCGGAGGCCCGGAGGCGGAGCGCCTGCGCGGCCTGATCGAGGCGACCGAGAACGCCGACGTGATCGGCGAGGTCTCGGTCGGCACGAACCCCGCCGCGCGCCTCGACGGCGATGTCCAGGAGGCGAAGAAGCGGCTCGGCTGCGTGCACATCGCCGTCGGCGACGCCACGGGGCTCCGCGGGCTCACGTGGAGCCCGCTCCACATCGACGGCGTCATCCGCCGCCCGACGGTGTGGGCCGACGACAGGCTCGTCGTCGAGGCAGGCGCGCTCGCCCTGTGAGGCGCGGCTTCGTCGACACGCCGGACGGACAGCTCCACTACTGGGAGCACGGCCCCCCCGCGGGGCCGCCGCTGGTCCTGGTTCACCTGACTCCCGACGCGCGCTGCTTCCTGGACGCGATGCTCCACCTGGGCGTGCGCGGCCGGCGCACGATCTCGGTCGACATGCCGGGCTACGGCGACTCGGAGCGGCCCCCCCGTCCCTACGAGGAGATCGGCGCGTTCGCCGACCAGGTGGCGCGCGTGCCGCCGGCCCTCGGGATCGAGCGCTACGACCTGCTCGGCCACATGACCGGCGCCAACGTCGCGGCGGAGCTCGCGGCCCGCCACCCGCACGCCGTCAGCCGGCTCGTCCTCTCCGAGCTCGTGGACTGGCGCGCACACGCCGAGCACCGGGGCTCGCACGCTCGCCAATTCCCCGCGCCCGCGCCCGAGCGCGACGGCAGGCACCTCCTCGCGCTGTGGGACCAGTACGCCACGATGCTCGACGAGGAACCGGGCGAGGTGCGCATCGAGGATGTCCAGCGCCGCTTCCTCGCGCTCTGGCTCGCGACCTACCAGGGCCCCCCGATCGGCGACCTCGGCGCGGACGCCGGCGCCCGCGCCATCTACGGCGAGGTGGGATGGTCTGCGGCCGCCCCGCACACCATCGAGAGCCAGGCGCTGAGCGAGCGGCTCGCCGCGATCACGGCCGCGACACTGCTGCTCTGCGCGGGCGAGGGAGTGCTCCGGACCGGCGCCGACCCGCGGGCCGACCGCGACCGACTGGTCGCGCTGCTGCCCCGGGGCGAGGCGCTGACGGTGGCGGGCGTCTCCCACGTCTGGCCGCACACGCGCCCCGCCGCCTTCGCGGAGACCGTCGAGCGCTTCCTCCACGACACGGCGTGAGAGGGGGACGGGCGGTCAGCGGAGCCCGATCAGCCCCGACAGCGTCTCCCCCAGGATGAGCTCGCGATCGTCGGACGAGAGGCCCGGCGCGCCGCGAAGCCACTCGACGGGCGACTCATAACCCATGTCGTAGGGGAAATCGCTCCCGAGCACGACGTGGCCTGCGCCCATCGTCTCCACGACGTAGCGAAGCGCCGGATAATCGTGCGTGATGGTGTCGACGTAGAGGAGCTCCAGGTAGTCCCGCGGGGGGCGAGCGATGTGCGCGTGGGGCTCGCCGCGCACGCCGAAACCGTGATCCCAGCGCCCGATGGCGAAGCAGGCGTATCCGCCGGCGTGCGCGAAGACGAGCTTGAGCGAGGGGAGCCGGTCGAGGACGCCGCCGAAGATCAGGCTCGCGATCGCGATCGTGGAGTCGAGCGGGAAGCCGACGAAGTTCTCCAGGTAGTAGGAGCCTCCCCTCCCCGAGGCCTGCGTGGCAGGGGCGTGCGGGTGGAAGAAGAGCAGCGCGCCGAGGCGCTCCGCCGCCTCGAAGAAGGGAAAGAGCGCCGGGTCGTCGTAGTCGCGGCCGTCGACGTGCGTGCCGAGCGCGGCCCCGACGAAGCCCAGCGCCATCGCGCGCTCGAGCTCCGAGACGGCGCGCGCCGCGTCCTGCAGCGGGACGGTGGCGAGCCCGCCGATCCGCCCCGGGGCCGCCGCCGCCGGCGTCCGCGGGGGGGCGGGGGGGGCCCCCGCCGATCCGCCCCGGCGCCTCCCGCATCGCGAGCGCGATCTCGTCGTTGAGCTCGCGCGCGGCTGCCTCCGCCTCATCGGCCGGGAGGTGATAGTTGAAGAAGTACGGGGGCGAGGAGAGGAGCTGCATCCCGACGCCCTGGCGGTCCATCACGGCGAGGCGCTCGGGGAGCGAGGCGCGCCACAGCGGCTCCTGCGGTCCGGCCAGGCGGTCGCGAGTCACGATGTAGCGTCTCCCGGCCCGCTCGCGCTGGGAGGCGCGGTACCACTCGCCGCCGCCGTCGGTCGCCGTCCAGAAGGCCTGGGGGATGAGGTGGGCATGGACATCGATGTACATCGCGGCTCCGCTCCAACGCTCGTGATGGGCGGCGGTGAGCCTACCCGATCGCCGGCCGGCCGCGGCGGGTCGGGCGCGGGCGGGCGCTGCCCGTCGATCGAGGTCTAGCCCGCGGCGGTGGGCGGCGCCGGCGGATCGCCGCCGCCTGCGCCCGCGCTGCGCGATCGGATCAGCTCGCGCGGGCGGACGTCGAGCGTCCACATCGCGACGACGCCGGTGAGGCTGATCCAGACGATCAGCAGCACGTGCGAGCCCACGGCAAAGGCCCCGGCCTGCGAGAGCCCGAAGCCCATGAAGGCGAGCGCCTCGGTGACGGCCACCTCGTAGGGCCCGATGTCCCACGGTGTGAGGGGCAGCGAGACGATCACGTTCGCGGCGATGGTGACGAGCACCGCCTCCGAGAAGCCCAGCTCGAGCCCGAACGCCTGACCCATCATCCAGTAGACGGAGACCTCGGCCAGCCAGGCCACGATCGAGAAGGCGATCGCAATCCCCATCCCCGCCCCCCCGCGCAGCACGCGCATGCCGTTCACGAAGGAGGGGAGGACCGCCTGGACGCGAGCCCGCACTGTGGGCGGGAGCAGCCCGACGACCCGCCAGCGCTCAACGGCGGCTCCCGTCCCGCGACGGGCGATCACGAGCGAAGCGGTGAAGGCGCCGAGCACGACGACGGCGACGAGCGCCGCCGCCGGCGTCCGAAGCGCCCCCGGATCGAGCAGCAGCAGCGCCGGCAGCAGGAGCGCGATGAAGGCGACGCCGTCGAGCACCGATTCCACGAGGAACACGCTGCTCGTCAGCTCCGCGCGGGGAATGCCGAAGCGGCGGCGCGCCAGCTCGACGCGCAGCACGTCGCCGGCGCGGAGCGGCACCACGGCGTTGGCGAGATTGGACACCAGGAAGACGGGAAGGAGGTCGCGACCGCTGATCCCGCGCCGGTGCCGGAGCAGGACGCGCCAGCGGTAGGCGTGAATCGTCTTCGAGAGCGTGAAGGCCAGGAGGCCGGCGAGCGCCCAGCCGAGCCGCACGTCGGTGAGCTGCTCCAGCCAGCGGTCGAGATCCACCCGCAGCGCCAGGAAGGTGAAGGACCCCGCGGTGAGCGCCACCTGCAGCAGCAGGAAGCGGCGGCGGCCCAGCTGCGCGCCCATCGCGCCCATGGAGCCCCCCGGCTACGGGCTCCCGCGGCTCGGCGGGCACCCCGAGTCGGCAGTGTACGCGGTGGGGGGAGAGGGGCCAGCGGGCGCGCCGGGGAACGGCGTCGCCCCGCTCGTCGGATGGCGGTACGCTGGACCGCCGGGACCGCCGGGGGGCGGAGGTGAGATGTGGCCGGGATCGCAGTGGGCGAGGCGAGCTTCGGCGAGGACGTCCTGCAGGCGTCGCACGAGCGGCCCGTCGTCGTCGACTTCTGGGCCGCCTGGTGCGGCCCGTGCCGCATCCTCGGCCCGATGCTGGAGGCGGTGAGCGAGGAGTACGGCGACTCGATCCGCCTCGTCACCGTCGATGTGGACCAGAACCCCGCCCTCGCGCAGCGCTACGGGATCAGCGGGATCCCGGCCGTCAAGGCCTTCCGCAACGGGGAACCGGTCAACGAGTTCGTCGGCGCGCTCCCCGAGCCGCAGGTGCGCGCCTTCTTCGCCTCGCTGGTACCGACGGCGGCCGACCACGCCGCGGCGGCCGCCGCCTCCGCCCACGCGGCGGGAGAGCCGCTCGAGGCGCGCCGACTCTTCGACGAGGCGCTCGCCGCCGACCCCCGCAACGAGGCGGCGGCCCTCGGCCTCGCCGAGCT
>MKWU01004358.1_pt1 | contig 16924 bp, 16 predicted proteins | sample 809101 | NCBI WGS metagenome assembly MKWU01 (sample SAMN05860141, study PRJNA318959) | sponge metagenome | host: Aplysina aerophoba | place: Slovenia: Piran, Adriatic Sea, Gulf of Piran | collected 2013-05-07 | reverse complement strand
GGACTTTCAGGTCTTCTACACTTTCGGTAATCTTTGGCACTTTTTTATTCATAACTACTTCACCCTTTTGGAAATGATGTAGCATAGAATAACACATCTATGAGGAATATTCAATTAGATTTGGTATAACAAATCTGAGAGCCTTTGGTAAGCGAACAGAGCTATCAAAAGCGACGGATCTGTTATAGGTCCCCGGTATCTCTTTCGAGGCAAAAAAGAGCCCAAGCGAAGATGCGTTGCCTGCGTCCCAAAGTCCGCGTAGTAACATATTGTGACTATCATCGGATTTCTCCTTGACATTCATCAAGCCGTACGTTGCTCTACCTGTTTTTCCGATCAGTTTTCCCCCGTACGCCATCTCGCCAATGCGCCGGCTATAAAAAAGGGCGATAGGTGCTCTGAAAATTCGTCCGTCTTCTTGAAAGAAGGGACGCCGGTCGGTTAATCGTTGCTCCAGATCAGATAAAACGATCCCTTGCACCTCTGATTCAATATGACTGAAGTCGGGATTTATGGTGCCAATGACAGAGGTACTGGTTGTCAGTTTATAAGCTATGTCCCCACCTATGGCCGCTGTTAATCGCGTTGATAGGTTTTCTATTGTTGAGAAATCCTCAGCTTTACCGGAGAAGTACCCGCCGATCTGAAACTTCTTTCCAGTATCCTTCGGATTGAATTCAAGATGGGTCAACGTCCCGAATTGATTTGCGTCAGAAACGTTAACACCAGTGTCCGCCCAAATACTGGTCCGATCGAGACTTTGATGGCGGCGCACAAGGTTAAGTCCCCATATCTGTTTTGTAGACTGAGGTAAATCAAGTATCTCAAATGGAATTTTCATCTCAACTGTCCACACAGACGATTCTACGATTGCAGCGGCAAACCATTCGCCATTCCACCCCAAGTCACCCTGTTTCTCGTCCCGTTGTATGCCAAGTGGATTCACAGCAAAGCAGTAGGAACGACGTCGGTCGTGATGTGTATCAAGATATACGGCAACATGGTCTTCATACTGAAAACTCCCATCCCTTCGCGTCTGATTTGCAATCATGGAGGGTTCTTCTTGGAAACAACGAAAACCGATGTAGAGTGCTTCATCATCGAATCCTATATATACTTCAGTTTTGTCCGGAACTGTGGTCTCCAACTCCGCAATTTTGAATTCGTCAACCCGCGTCACGTGTTGCCAACAATCATCATCAAGTTTACCATCAACCGTGGGAGGTGTTTGGAATTTAACGGCTTCTATGGTCTGAGAATCGGCAACGAGATTTGCCGCCATGGAAAGAGCCATAGCACTCAGTAAAACTTTCCAATATCGAGGGCCAACACTTACATCAAAACGCATGAAGATTTGCTCCTTTTACAAGTGTTTTGGACGGAATAGACCTATCCGTTTTTTTAATTTCTGTAAGGGATCCTTACGATAGTTGATATATTATAAGTTTTTTGCTATATTTCCGTTTCCGGTGAATCCAAGAGGGATTTGAACTGCTCACGATATAATTGGCTATAGAGTTTGCCGGACGCTAACAAGTCAGAATGGCTTCCAACTTCGACGATCTGTCCCTGATCCATAACGACAATCTGGTCTGCATTACGAATTGTAGAAAGGCGGTGAGCGATGACAAAGGTCGTCCGCTGTTTCATAACATTCTGAAGTGCTTCTTGAATGAGTGCTTCGGATTGTGAGTCAAGTGCGCTGGTTGCCTCATCAAGGATTAAAATTTTAGGGTTTCTTAAGATTGCCATAGCAATAGCGACGCGCTGTTTTTGACCCCCAGACAGCTTAAAACCGCGTTCGCCGATCTGTGTCTCGTACCCGTCTGGCAGAGACACAATGAACTCATGTATATTAGCAGTTCGAGCTGCGGCGTAGATTTCCTCGTCTGTTGCTGAGGAGCACCCATAACGGATATTATCTTTGATACTCACATCAAATAAAACCGGTTCTTGTGGCACAATTCCAATCTGCTGTCTTAGAAATTTCAACTCTAAAGTTTGCAAATCATGTCCATCGAGCAGAAGACGACCGGCATTAGGTTCATACAAGCGCGGAATTAAGTTCGTTAGTGTCGTTTTGCCGGAACCTGAAGGACCCACAAGCGCGACAGTCCTACCTGGCGGGACATCCAAATTGATGTTTTTGAGAACTTCAATCTCTTCATAGGCAAAACGCACAGACTGAAACTGAATGTGTCCTGCTACATTATCAAGTTTTTTCTTTTCCAGATCTGGGTCTCCGATGTGTTCATCCGTTAAATCGATAACTTCAAAAAGACGCTTTAGTACCGCTTTGGTCGCGGCAAGTCCAAGGTGGAAGTGGAGTATACGATATACAGGAGCAGACAGGTATTCAAGATATGCTGTGAAGGCAACCAACTCACCAATCGTCAATCGATTCTTTAAGACTTCCATCCCGCCAAAGCAGATAATCGCGATCGGTTGAATTCTTACGACTAACTGACTAATGTTGCCCGCAATCGATTCCAAAACTGAGACCTTCGCTTGGGCGAAGAGGAGTCCTTTTGATTCCCGAAAGAAGAAACGGTCATGATGTTTTTCTGCTGAAAAGGATTTCACCAGTCGAATCGCCGATAAGGTTTGCTGCACATACGAAAGAGTTGATGCTGTTGCTTCTTGTCTCTTTAGGGTCGCTTTATGAAAATGGGATCGAAAGTAGACGTAAGTGAGACCATTCAGGGGAACAACAATCAGGGCAATCAGTGCCAACCGCCAATTGAAGTAAAACATTATCGTGATTATGGCAACTGCTGACAAAGAATCTGTAAAAAAGTGGATAACACTATAAGTTGAACCGGCAAAAATCGCTTCAACATCGTTAATGACCATGGAACCATACTCGCCTGTTTGTCTCTTGGTTAGACTTGGCATCGGAAGACGCAGGAGGTGTTGGAAAAAACGATTCCGAAAATCAAGTAGGATCCGTCTTGTTGTATAGATATAGAATCGGTCACGTATGAGAGAAAGTAGAACGTACACGCAAATCGAACCGACACCTCCAAAGCAGACGATCCAGAGCAATCTTTGATCTTGCTGTGTAATGGCTCTGTCTATTACCAGTTTTGTAAAAAGAGGTATCAGTAGCGAGAAACCAACCATTACAGTCATGCACAACACGGTCTTCACAATCTGGGGCCAGTATGGGAAAACACCTTTTAAAAATCGTTTTCCGACAGCGTTCGGATTCTCTGTTGACATTTTTTATCCCTCCTTATTTCTTTCAACATAGTGGGAAAAGGAATCAGATGTCGATTTTCTGAAATTTAAAAATCCAACACGTTTCTACCATCAGGCACTTAATTATTAAAGACAAAATTTTGGGATAGAAAACGTGCATCGCGTAAAAAAATCTGGTTTTTTTTTGGAATTGCTCCGTGAGATAAGTTCCCGAGGCACAATAAATTGCCGATTGCTTACGTGTCGGAAAAACAAAACGGCACGTTGGGATTGCTTTTTGCAACACAGTCGTCAATTTTGGAAATTCGTGAACTGTGCAAAAAAAACACCTTATGCTGCCGGGATCGGTGTGCATAAGGCTTCAACGGGATCTAAAAATGAAAACGATAATCTTCAATCTATATTTCGGTTCCCCTTTGCGCGCACACTCCCTGCAAGTACATGGACCAACCGCAAAGGTTGAACCAACTACGAGGACACGGTTTAAATGTTTTAAACCTGCTATGCAAGTTGGAGTGTGAACGTAAAAAAATCATTTTTCTCGTTTTTCAACAACGGTTGATAACCGCTAAATATTTGGATTTGTTCGCGTTAGATTTGAGATACTAATATTAAGGATACCGTATTGATTTGGTATTGTCAAATTTTTTATTTCCTTGTAGCCCAAACCTCCAACTGCGAATTCTATAGAGTTACAACTGGCAACTTAGGTTGTATTACGAGGAACAAGGTTTTTCCGATGCGTCCAGATTGATACAAAATATAGGAAGTTCACGGTTGGGAATACTGGCAGATTTTCTTGTGCCAACTACCGAACCTCCCGCAGAGCGATAAAATCGTTCAGCGTTCGGATCTCCTTCAATAATCATTTTACTGTATCCGAGATGCCTTGCTTCTTCTTGGGCGTGCATCATTAACTCTCGACCGTAGCCTTTTCCAATAAAAGCGGGATCCACAAATAGAAAACCCAGTTCTACTTCGGCAACAGAGATGTGTTCTAACGAATAGAACCCTATGGTGTCTCCTGCCACTTCAATCACAAACGTAGGGTTATTCTCAATATAGCACGCGTCAATCGTGAGTTCCGCAAGGCATGCTTGCATAAATTGGTCGGAATAACCCCAATATGATTTGGAACGGAATGCGAGTCCACTCAAATGTTCAACTTCACTCGGTAGAGTTTGTCGAATTTGCCATTTCTGTGTATTGGACACGATTTATGTTTCCTTTACGTAAGTGAGAGATGCACGCCGAATATCTTCTAATTCCTGAGCACTGAAGACACCCGCTTGATAGAGGTTCCGGTACTCTTCAGAGACACTCTGACCGAATATCATCAGATCGTCTGTGTTAATAGTGACAGATACACCGTTGTCAAATAAAGCACGAATGGGATGCGAGGCAAGATCGGATACACCACCCAACATCACGTTACTCGTTGGACACACGTTCAATTGTATCTGATTCTCCGAGAGCCACCGCATGACTTCAATGGATTCTGCGGCACCGATACCGTGTTGAACCTCGTCCAAATCAAGGACTTCGACGGTTCGTCGGACCTCTTCCGCACCCCCAAACTCACCAACGTGCGCTTTGAGTTTCATTTCCGCTTCGCCTGCCTTTCTGTATAAAGGCTTCACGGCTTCAGGAGCACACACTTCTTGATGACTATACAGATCGATTGATTGAAATATGTCTAACTCTATTGCTTGGTGTGCCAATTTCATCCATTTTGGATCGTTAGCACACTCCCGCGCAAAACCGAGTTCTGGACGCAAATCAGTCTGCTTCCGATACCGCTCAACTAATGCTTCAATAAATGCGCGAAGTTCGGTCAACCCTCCCGAGTAAAACTTAAGCAACCGGATGTCGAAACTCATCTCAAGCAGAACAACGCCATCTTGGGTTGCATCATTCAACGCCGATGCCGCGATGAACTCAAAACCTTCACGGTGGTCTAAGTGAGGTGCTAAAACTTCGTCTATGTACGCATGCATCCCCTCAAGTCCTTTCATTTTGAGAGGGGGTTTGGTGAGAGGGTGTCCCAGCCAACGTTCCATATTTTCTCGCCGTGTACTTAAGAAAATATGGGCGTGAACATCAGTTTTGGCGGCTGCTCTTATAGCAACCAAGTTGTCTGTGCGGAGTGCTTCAACGAAATCAATAGACATTATAAATCTACATACGCCAGCCACGGCACACGGCGTGTGCCTGCTACCTTAAAGATGAGCGATGTCTCCCCTCTCTGCATATTCGATGATACGTAAGTATTCACCATACACACGACCTCTGGATACCTCGTGTTGATGCCAATCTTCTTTAGACACTTTAACCCCGTCGTATTCAGCGAAATAGGTAATAGGTGAAAGTGTTTGAAAAGGGAAGAATTTTCGCAAGGTCCGTAAGCATCGACCACTGTGGTGCGCCTTGCATAGAAACGCGATACTCTCAGGAGAAATGTTATGCTGGTCCAATACGTCAAGACTGAAGGCAACATCTTCAAGTGTGTTTGTTGATCTGGCTTGAACGAGGATTACGGTTGATGAAACACCGCGTGCGATAAGCTCGTCACGCATTATGGACGCTAAAGGTCTACCTGTTTCATGGTAGAGCCTGCCACTCAGACCAGTGACCAGTATCTTTGGAAAGCGACCTTGCAGATAATCACGCGCCACAGCGTCTAAGATTTCACTATTAATAGAAGAAGTTCCATAGATGAAAAGGAGTTCGACTGATTGGGACTCGGAAGCCGCGAATACAGTTTGTGTAATGCGCTTAATCTCTTCCGGTGACAAATCATTCACCGCAACTTCTCTTGGAATGGGTTGATTCTTGAAATCACTCATCTACTAACTCAATTTTTCAGTTTATGGTTCTATTCAGGCGATTTTTCCATCTGAAAGTGTGTAGCACTCTCACCGACGATTAAAAATCCCAGCCTCTGATAGAAGGCGATACCGCCGGTGTTGACCTTTAGCACCTGAAGTGCTACACACTGTCCCTCAAGACTGGCATCGTCAAGAATAAACGTCATACAGGCGGAACCGATGCCTTTTCCTTGGTACTCAGGAAGAATAAAGAGTTGATTGACTTTGAGTGTATCAGAGGTATTAGACGTTGCCAAGAAACCGATGTCTATTCCGCGAAACTGGATAATCTGAATATCCTGTGCAGCGAACCGTCTATTATGTAGTTCCTTTTGGTAGTTATCATCCCAACCCCATATCTGTTCTACATACTCACGGAACGCCACCTTCTTCACGGTAAAAACGAATTCGCTATCGCTTGCGTGTGCCTTGCGAAAACTTAGTTCTTCCACAGTAAAACCTCTGTTTTTCAGACCTATACCTCTTTCTTCGCGACAACCGCAAAACTCACGTTGTAAGCCATCTCGTGTGTCCAACTCCCCGGGACAGCGTCAATGTCTGGCAAAGTCCAAGAGCGCTCCTCAACACGCTCAATCCGAAAACCGTTGTCCACGAGTCCATTGAATATATCACTCAGGTAGTGCCGGAAGTCGAATGCGCCATCTGGATACCTGTAAACGCGCTCAGAATACGGTTCAGTAACACGATAGAATTCACCATCCCACTCCAAGGAATGGTTAGCAGGATTGCCGAAATCCACGCGATACTGACCCCCGGGACGGATAATCCTTGATACACCTCTATAGATTTCATGAACGGATGGCACCCAACTCATGGAGGGTCCTTGGTAGATAAGGTCATACGAAGCATCTTCAATTGCGGATAGATTACGGATATTGGCGCAAATTGTCTCAACCGGATAGCCGTAATGCCTCGCGGCAGTAATATCCCCGTCGAGCTGACCCTGTGTAAAATCGATCACAGTCACACGGGCATCCAGCAGACCGAACACTGCTGACTGCTGTCCTCCACCTGCGGCAAGGCATAATACGTCTTTGTGCGCAACATCCTTGAGCAGATACGCAGGATAGATTTGGTAGAGATGATACGGAACCGAATCAAGCCCACCTTCAGCGTATTCCAGAATATCGTCTCTATCAAGGTCGAGCCACGGCACAGTAAAGCCGTTCTTTCTTAAGACTGCGGCTTCCCAACGCGCTCGATTGGCAATCGTAATTTCATCATTCATTTTGATTCACCCATCGGTAAATATGGCGTTGCTCCATTCACAAACAAATCGGCTCTTTTACGAGGAGGATGTGTTTTGATATAGTAATCTTCTTTCGGCATCCAATCCTGTTCCCAAATAGTGCGTGCCTTTTCACCGTCTCGCGCGATGCCACGGGCAAGACGGATGGCTCTCGGACATTCCACCCATATTTTCAAATCGTAGAGATTTGTTAACTCACGCCGCATCGTATAAACACCCTCAACGAGCACCACATCGGAAGCAGAAATTGTATGCCATTCAGCGAGAACATCTGCCTCCCAATCGTACCGCTGGTAATGCGCTGATCGTCCCTCTCTAATGGGGATGAGCACCTGATCGCGGAGACGCTCCCAATCAAAGTCGCTACCGATCGTCCTCGTTGTCTGGTTTTCACGTTGATTGGAAGGGAGGTAGAAATCATCATGCTTGACAACCGCCACGATCCATCCCAAAGTCTTTAGTTGTTGTCCCAGTAATTGCGTCAAGGTGCTTTTTCCAGCACCGCCAAGCCCATCAATAGCCACGAGCAGACAATCTCTTTGACGTTGGAGTGTCTTCAAACAATTTACAATGTTTGTGAGCGAAGTGAAACCCACATCTCCACCCCTTTTTGTTTCAGATCCAGGCAGGTCTGTGGAATCTGTAACAGCGATTATGTGAACCTAATATTACGGCACGCAAAAGAACATATCTTCCTTGATCCCCCAGATGGCAGGAGTGGTGATTTCTATGCTGTTCCCCGATGGATCACGAAAGTAGATAGACCTGCCCCCTTCCCAACAGATCTCTTTCTCTATGTTTATTCCATGTGCTGTGAGATGCTCCTTCCATAGATCAATTTCATGATCTCGTACAGCAAAGGCTATGTGTCCCGCCCCTTGCATCCCATGTTCAGGCGCGTCAAGTGGACCATCTCCAGAATGAATCGTTGCTTCTGCATTAAAAAGAAGCACCATTCGATCCCCACACCGGAGAAAAACGTGGTGCTCCGCTACTTTTGAATACAAAGGAAGCCCCAAGATTTTTGTATAAAAGTGTTCAGCAGCAGACAGATCTGTTACATATAGAGCGACTTCAAGAATCTCTGAAACTTTTAAGGTTGGCGTCATAGCGACATTCCTACATAGAAAAATACGACTCAATCCGTAGGGACGACTTAAACCATCACACTCTCTATCCATGCCTCATCAATTTCGAGACCGAAACCGGGCGCATCCGATGGAGCAACATAGCCGTCTTTGATGACGGAAGTGCCGGGTAGCTTAACCATTTCCTCCAGAGGAACACCCGGAGCAGAGATGCCTTCGGAGCGTTCACCCCACGTGATGGCAGGCATCGCAAATGCGAGATGCTGACCGTAGGGATAATTCATGCCACCGTGCGTAATTACGTTAATCCCATTCGCCTCTGCAATGTGACAAATTTTTGCCGCCGATGTAATCCCGCCACACCACAAAACGTCTGGCTGGAAGATGTCAACCAACCGCCGTCCTGCTGCCTCCGCGAAGACAGTAGGTAAATACCAGTGTTCTCCCGTCGCGAGCGTTTGCCAAGGGAGGCGTTGACGCACTGTCTCATAGCCGACAAAATCATTGGGAGAGATGTAGTCCTCCATCCATTTCAACCCGTAAGGCTTCATCGTTTCACAGACGCGTACCGTATGTTCTATGTCAAAACCGGTCCAAGCATCCAACATCAAGTCGACGTTATCGCCAATCGATTCCCGCGTCGTTGCTACCAATTCTTCCAGTTTGACTAAGCCTTCTTTTCCTTGATCTGGTCCCCACGGTGTGAAGAGTTTTGTGGCTTTGAATCCGAGTTCCATATACCATTCCTGATCGAACCCAGAGGCGTAGCAGAAAATCTTTTCTTTTTGTGGTCCGCCGAGGAGTTCATAAACCGGTCGTCCCAAAATTTTGCCTTTGAGATCCCACAACGCGCAATCCACCGCACTGATGGCGTAGCTCGTCAAGCCGGTCGCGCCAAAGGCGGCGGATAATCGCACCATCATGTCCCACACTTTCTCAGTTGCCATGCAATTCTCGCCGACCAGATATGGGGCAAAGTGATCTGAAATGATTCGGGTCACGGGACCCCCGTAAAGCGAGATACCGAAACCCCATGTCCCGTCTTCTGCCGTTATAATGCAGGCAGGGCGTTTCCATTCTGAATAGGAAACATGTCCCTCTTTCCTGTTAAATGACGGATAACGCGTAATGGGTCGGTTCAGTTGATAGGTTCCGGATCGGCTCGGTGTACGCGGCGTTGTTGTCGGTTTCGGGTTTAGCTCGATTTCTACGACACGAATTTCTTTAATCTTCATAAGGTTTCCTTTCTATACCGGATGAAGTTGCAGATACAGTGACTCTTAAATTTGAACACTCCGTTTTCAGGGAAAAAGCAATAGAGAAAGAGATTAGGGATTTCAAAACTTGACTGATTACGGTGGCATGTTCGGTAAGTGACAGATTTCCTCAAAAAATTCAGGAATTGTCAACAAGCCAGCAGTCCATAAAAATGCTCTATCTCGTTCTGTGAGTTCGTTTAGACATATCCACGCAACGTCCACAAGAACCTGACTTTCCTTTAGTTCAGGATCACTCCCCAAGGACACTGCCTGCGTGCCTATTTCTATCAAATAAGTGTAGTATTGATCACTGGGTGCAAAAGTAACAACAGATGTTGGGCGGATTATAGTCCCTTCGACACGGCACTCCTCCCAAAGTTCCCGCAGCGCAGCTGTTTCGGGTGTTTCATTCGCTTCGATACGGCCACCCGGAAGGCACCACCACTCCTCTCCTTCGTGACGATGCTTGACCATTAGAATTCTTTTCTGCCTGTGAACGAGACACTGCACACGCGACATTCATCGCTCCTTGATCCAGGACCTTCTGATAACGGAAGAAACCTTTTCAATATACAGGGTCTTGTATCTCTTCGCGTATCTTGTGATAGGATGACTTTCGGGGTTATTCATTCAAACGTTCTCAAGTCTTTAGACAATGACACCTAATATCAACGTGTGTTGTGCGATTTTTCTTGCGCGAAACTATTTTTTACTATATGATAAAAGCTTATAAAATACTGTTTATCTTTTGGAGTGATGCTTGTTGAAAGTATAGCATCTTTGGTTGTTTTTCTCTATCAAAAACTGTGTCTCTACTTTCCGCCACTAAAGGGGCGGAAAGTAGGGCAATGAACAGGACATAAGGAGATAAGAGGTGTACAGAATAAGCGTTATTGTAGTTTTCGCCGTTGCTATGAGCCTTTGCTCTACAGGTGTGTTCGCAGTGGATCTTACAGAAGGGCTCGTCGGTTACTGGCCCCTTGATGGCAATGGAAACGACGAATCCGGCAACGGAAACGATGCCGAATTGGAAAAAGGCGCGAAATGGTCCGACGACGGTTGGGTGAACGGTGCCGTTGAATTTGACGGTGGTGGCGGACACGCCGTTGTTGATAATTCGTTTGAATTGACAACGACCGCAATCACGGTGATCGCCCGAATCAACGGCTGGAAAACGATAGATTGGTCGGGAATTGTCGTCGGTCGAAGTGATCCAGCATCGTGGTGGATGGGGGTCGCCGCGAACAACACCCTAACCTATGTGTGGAACAACAACTCCGATCTGACGTGGAACTGGCAAGGTGCTCCAGAAATCCCAGAAAATAAATGGGCATTGGTTGCAATAGCGATTGAACCTGATAAAGCAACGAGTTACATTTATCACAGAGCGACTGATAAACTCGATTCTGAGGTAAACGACATTCCCCATATCGAACAAACAGTCAAAAACTTAAAGTTCGGATGGGATGAATGCTGTGGTGCCAGATACTTCAAAGGGTTGATCGATGAAGTGATGATCTATGACCGAACTTTGGGTGCCGACGACCTCAAAAGGCTCGCAACCATCGGACTGCCTGTCGAAAGTAAAGGGAAACTCGCTGTCACCTGGGCAACACTGAAACAAAATTAGACGAAATATTGGAAAAAGTACCTTTCAGGCAATATGCCGCTCTCCTTTCACAATACCTCAAACCACAGTGGATACGTGTGACCCTGCTTGCTGTATTCATGTTCAGTGGGATAGGGCTCGCCCTACTCAATCCACAAATCCTCCGCTATTTCATTGACACGGCAAAAGAAGGTGGCGAAACGCGAAACCTGGTCATCGCTGGCTGTGTGTTCTTTGGAATCGGGTTCTTTGGACAAGTGCTGATGTTGGTCAACACTTATTTAGGACAAGACATTGGGTGGCGAGCAACAAACTGGATGCGCGGCGACCTTGCGTATCACTGTCTACAACTCGACATGTCCTTCCACCATGAACACACGCCTGGTGAGATGGTAGAACGCGTTGATGGCGATACCGCAGCACTGTCAAATTTTTTTTCTGAGTTCATCGTTCAGGTAGTAGGGAGCTTGTTGCTGCTCGGTGGTATCCTGATTGTGATCACCCTTGAAGACTGGCGCATCGGTATTGCATTGACCGGTTTCGTGGCGATTTCTATTATAGTCTACAACCTAACCCGGAATATTGCCGTTCCCCTCTACACGGCTGAGCGAGAAGGCTATTCCAGACTGTTCGGGTTTCTCGAAGAACGACTGACAGGTATTGAGGATCTTCGCACAAACGGCGGTATCGGTTATACCATGGATCGGTTCTACGATGTGAATCGGGATGTATACGGTCGGGCTGTCAAAGCACATGTGATGGGAGAAGTACTCCAAACAATCAGCGGTGTCCTTTTCGCATTGGGAGTTGCGCTGACGATGGGGATGGGTATCTACCTGTTTCGGCAAGACGTTTTCACAATTGGGACCGTCTACCTCGTTATCCATTACACGATGATGCTTCGAGGTCCGTTGATTATGATTAGTCGGCAGATTAATGAACTTCAACGGGCAACCGCGGGGTTGCAACGGATTGAAGAACTCTACCGCATCACCTCAAACATTGAAGATGGAACGGAAGTGCTTCCAGCAGCCGACGCGCTCGGCGTTGAATTCAACCATGTCACATTTGGCTACACTGAAGATGAATCGGTACTGAAAGATGTTTCGTTCCAACTGACTCCAGGAAAATCGCTCGGGTTGTTAGGACGGACAGGTAGCGGCAAGACAACAATCACCCGACTCCTGTTTCGATTCTATGAGATTAATAGTGGACAGATTCGCGTCGGCGGCAAACCAATTGAGGCACTTCGCTTGGATGATTTACGGAACCAAATCAGCATGGTTACACAGGATGTGCAACTCTTCAATGCAACCGTGCGTGAGAACTTAACGCTCTTTGATGCCGAAATCCCTGACGATCGGATCCTGTCGGTGATTGAAGAACTCGGATTATCGGAATGGTATCAATCTCTGCCGAACGGACTTGACACATTTCTTGAAGGCACAGGTCTTTCCGCGGGCGAAGCACAACTGCTGGCGTTTGCAAGGGTTTTCCTCAAAGATCCGAGCGTTGTTATTCTCGATGAACCGTCATCGAGGCTTGACCCAGCAACGGAGCAGCGCATCGACACTGCGGTGCAGCGGTTATTGAAGGGACGCACCAGTATCATCATTGCGCATCGGCTTGGAACGGTTCAACAGGTAGACGAAATTATGGTCCTCGCCGATGGGGAAATTCAGGAACACGGCGAACGAAATCAGCTTGTTCAAGATCCTGATTCGGTCTTCTCACAATTGCTAAAAGCAGGGTTAGAGGACTTTGAATAATTGGCTCCGTGCATCGTTCCACTTCGTTTCACGATGGTTTTTGATGTGTTTCAACCGTAAGCCAAACCAACGGGCCGGGCTGGATATACGGAGAGGACACTTCTTCGCAGAACCCACCTGAACGAACCGCAAGGAATAAGAAAAATATGACAACAGGGCAAGCATCGATTCGCCTCATCCGTTACCGTCCGTTCCTTTTTCTCGGCACTATCTTTTTTCGCGGATTAGACGACCTAATGCCGTTCTTTGACGGACTTATTCGGAAGGCATTCTTTGATGCACTTGATCCCGTCACTGGAGGATCGGGGGTAGGATTCAATCCGTGGACATTCGTTGCACTCTTTGTTGTCGCCCACCTTAGCGATCGAGGCGTACTCATCTCTTCAGCGTTCGTATGGGCGCGCTGGCGTTACGCTATTTCAACGCTTCTCCGAAAAAACCTAATGACAGCCATCATGGACATGTCGGCACCCCATAGTGTGTCAACCGCCTCTGGTGAAACGACAAATCGGCTACGGGACGACGTCCAAGCGATCCTGAGTTATCTGGAACAGTATATTCACTTATGGGGCAATCTTATCTTCGCGATCTTGTCAATTATCGTGATGGCTCGAATTGATGTAACCGTAACTATCATCACAGTCATCCCGTCTATCCTGATCATTACAGTCGTCAATGTGTCAAGACGATTCATTCAGAGGTATCGTACAGCACAACGTATCACCACGGAACAGTCGACTAATTTTGTCAACGAATTGTTCCAATCCATCTTGGCAGTGAAAGTTGCACGGACGGAACCGAATGTAATTGCTCATTTTCAGAAACTGAACGATGCACGCCGCAAGGCGACTGTGGTGGACAACCTGTTCAATCAAGTCTTGCGATCCATAAGTTTTAATATCAATACCCTCGCCACCGGCGTGGTTTTGATTCTGATTGCTGAACAGATGAAAGCGGGCGTGTTTTCAGTCGGCGACTTCGCACTTTTTACGACATATATCGGTGAAGTTGCCAGAAGTGGGTCGCTCGTCGGCAGTATAATGGCGCAGCACAAGCGGGCAGAGGTTTCGTACTCCCGTATGGAACAGACCGTTGATGAGATGCCGAGGGAAGATTTAGTAGAACACACACCGGTATATCTGCGAGAACAGCAACCACCGCTCCATATCCCTCAAAGGACCGAGGCAGATCAGCTACATGAACTCACCGTTTCTGGTCTTACCTATCTCTACGATAGCGAGACAGCGGGGATTACTGACATAGATTTGAAAATTCCAGCAGGTTCGTTCACTGTTGTTACGGGACAGATCGGTTCCGGTAAATCGACGCTGGTGCAAACGCTCTTGGGTATCCTGCCCAAACAAGCAGGCGAGGTGCGCTGGAATGGCAAAATTGTTGAGGATCCGAAGTCGTTTTTTGTTCCGCCTCGTTGTGCATATACACCGCAGACCCCGAAACTCTTCAGTGAAAAACTCAGTGACAACATCCTCATGGGGTTGCCGTGGAATTGGGATAACCTGAATCGGGCGATCCGGCTCGGTGTCATGGAGACAGATCTACCGACGCTTGAAGACGGGCTTGATACTATGGTCGGACCGCGTGGGGTCAAGTTGTCCGGTGGGCAAATGCAACGTACAGCGGCGGCACGGATGTTTGCCAGAGACTCGGATCTTCTCGTTTTTGATGATCTTTCTTCCGGGTTGGATGTAGATACGGAGCAGATCTTGTGGGAACGTCTTTTTGAGACCACGCGGGCAACTTGCCTCGTCGTTTCTCACCGCCGCCCCGCGCTGCGTCGGGCAGACCAAATTGTCGTCCTAAAAGACGGGCGCGTTGAGGCAGTCGGAACGCTGGATGAATTGCTTGCCTCCTCTGAGGAAATGCGGAAGTTGTGGGCAAGTGATTGAAGTGGACGCGCTGTGAATACTCCTTGCAAACGGGGAGCTTTTTGTTACTTTCGTTTGATTTTTGTAATGGCACGTGGTATTATTGATAGATAAGAAGTAATCAATGCACGACGCACATCTGAGAAATCTACAGGTCCACCGGACCTCAAACGGACGAGAACCTTTCACCGAATGGTTTGAATCAATTCAAGATACAAAAACACAAACTCGGATTGAGGCTCGACTTAACTCGATGAAATACGGCAATTTTGGGGATTATCAATCTGTTGGCGATGGTGTCTTTGAGTTGCGCCTGCACTTCGGCGCTGGTTATCGTATCTATTTCGGTGTGGTAGATAACACGATTGTCCTTCTACTTTGCGGTGGCGATAAGTCTTCTCAGGCACGGGATATTGTACGCGCAAAGGCCTATTGGTTGGAATACAAGGAGACACGAAAATGAAAGAACTGAGAACATGGACTGAGTACTTAATTGAACGCTTTGCCACTGACAAAGAGGAGGCGATTGGCTTTCTCCACGCGGTCATGGAAGAGTATCAAATCCATGGAAATCCAGCGGCGGTTATAGGGGCACTGGATACCGTTGTAGCATCACGAGGCGGGATTTCCGAACTTGCTAGGAAAACAGACATTGACCCACAAGTTATCTCAGAAACCCTATCAAGCACCGAGGCACCGCGGATTGACGCACTTAGAATTATTCTTAATGCCTTTGGGTGCCAACTTTCAATTGAACCACTAACGGCAGTTAATAGCAGTCTTGAGGATGCCACAACGCCATCGCGAGAGCCCGCCGACATCACCTATGAACTTGATGAACGTCGCGCCTCTGCAGACTAACACATTCCCTCGTAAATTACGACCAACTGAGGATATAACGTGAATTCAAATACCGTTCATACGCTTAACACGGGCACGGAACTGTTCGTTGATGATATGCTGATCGCTTCTAAACGTGGCGTAACGCGCACACTGCATCAATGCGTGAAGCATGACGTTTCTGTCCTTAAACCTGATCCGAATAATTCGTGGGAACACGGAGGACCGGATCAATCCAGACGCGTTCACCTCTACGGCACCACGATGTACGATGCCGCATACGGGAAATATCGTATGTGGTACATGTGCCGCATGGGACCACATTGGCGGTTTGAGGCGAATGAGATTCCAGGGCTTTACGTTCCGCGTCCAGACCGAAACCCGTCAACATATAGGGGACAGACACACGATGCGTACGGGCGGAAATTCGTCGAAAACGACCGTGGTGATCTTACCTGCTACGCCGAAAGTGACGATGGATTAACATGGACGAAACCGAATCTCGGACTCTTTGAATTCAATGGAAACCCAAACAACAATATCGTGTGGGATCTACACGGCGCGTGTGTCTTCCGCGATGACGAGGCATCGGACCCCCAGAAACGGTATAAGATGATCGGTTTTTGCAGACGGTATCGCAACGTGTTTCTGCTCACGTCACCCGATGGTATCCGATGGGACGATTCAGACTACTTGGAACCGGTTGCAGATCGGGACAACGAAGGGGCATTCAATGTAATTTACGATAACAAAAAAGAGATGTTCCGGGCTTACGCACTGATACGCGGGGACGATAAAGACGCACGACGTATGATCGCATATACCCAAAGTCCACGCTTAGAGGGACCGTGGAAACCCCTTGAACCGATGTTCGGTGCAACTGCTGAGGACGATGAAATCGGTGTACAGCGGTATGGCGCGGATCGTGCTGAGATTCACAACATGTCGGGTTTCCTCTATCACAATATCTACATCGGACTCGCTGGGGTGTTGTATGTGACAGGACCCGGGGCAGCGGAGCACGAGATTCCTATTGACGGACCGATTGACGCACAACTCGTTAGTAGCCGAGACGGATTCAATTGGGATTATCCGGATTCGATTCGGACACCCATCATTCCACGCGGCGAAAGCG
>MKWU01004355.1_pt1 | contig 16932 bp, 14 predicted proteins | sample 809101 | NCBI WGS metagenome assembly MKWU01 (sample SAMN05860141, study PRJNA318959) | sponge metagenome | host: Aplysina aerophoba | place: Slovenia: Piran, Adriatic Sea, Gulf of Piran | collected 2013-05-07 | reverse complement strand
CGAGGCCGATGTAGTCGCCGATGATGAATTCGTACAGTTCCGGGCCGTTGGCGAGCGGCGAGCCGGGGGGCGCCGCGGAGGTGGGGCTGGAGGGGGTGAAGAACAGGGAGCAGCCCCGTCCCGGGGGCCGGGGCGGGCCGGGCCCGCCGCGAAGTTGGAGCGGAAGGGGTTGAAGAACAGGCAGCCGCCCTGTCCGGGCGTCCGGTCCGGTCCGGCCGCGCAGCCGCTGCCGCCGAAGCCGTTCAGCGCGGCCTGGAAGTTCGCCGCGTGCACGTCGCGCGGGTTGAGCACGGCGTCGTTGGCGCCGTACACCACGGAGAGGTTCCAGGACGTGGAATTCGCGAGCTCGCCCTCAAGGCCGGCGGCGATCCTCAGGGTCTCGTGCTCGTAGTAGTTGAACTCCGGCGGATGCCCGTAACCGTAGGGCCGTCCCTGGAAGAACACGTCCTCCTCAAAAGGATTGGCCGGGTGATACGCGGGCACCACGGGCGTGTTCAGCACCGGAAAGCTCGGCGACACTTCGCGGTTGATGTCGTTGTTGGCGTAGCCGAATTCGGCCCAGAAGTCGGCTGGCCCGCCGCCGCGCCAGTTGCCCTGGCCCCAGAACTGCAGGCGCCGTTCGTTGGGTATGGACGTGAGTTGCGGGCCGTAATCGAAACGGCAGATCTCGCCGCCTCCTGAGAGTTGCTGCAACAGCCCCGCGTATTGCGCGCAGCCCGGATCGGCCACCGTTCGCCCAAGCGACGGCACGTTGAAGCTGCCCGGGTTGCCGAAGCCGCTGGTGGCGGGCCGCAGCCAATCGACCTCGGCCAGCAGCAGGCTGGTGCGGTTCAGGTAGCTGGCGGCGACCAGGAACCCGCCGTCGCCCCCGCCGAACTCGCCGCCATAGACCGCATCGACGGTCAGGTCGTCCTGAGAGCCGTCGTTGGTGCGCGAGCGGTACTCGGTCTGAAACTCGAAACCCGTAAAGCCGCTGCGTGTGATGAAGTTGACCACGCCCGCCACCGCCTCGGAACCGTAAATCGCGGCGGCGCCGTCCTTCAGGATCTCCACGCGCTCGACGGCGAGCATGGGCGCCAGCGCCGCCAGGTCCACGAAGCTCGAACCGTCGTCGGTCTGCGCCGAGGAAAGCACCTGCCGCCTGCCGTTGACGAGCACCAGGGTCGAGGCCACGCCCAGTCCGCGCAGATTGACGTTGGCCGTGCCCACCGTGAAGTTCTGCGTCAGGTTGTCGGAATTGTTCTCGGCGCCCGCGTTGATCGACAGCACCCCCACCATGTCGCGGATGTCCTTGAGTCCCGCATCCACCAGGTCCTGCCCCTGGTAACTGGACAGCGGCGAAGGCGAATCGCTCTGCCGGCTGATCCGGCTGCCGGTCCTGGCGGTGACGACGATCTCCTCCAGCGCATCGTCCTGGCCGGTTTGCGCCGCGCCGTCCGGGGCGGCCAGAGCCAGCGCGGATGCCAGCGCCAGCGCCAGCGCCAAACCTGTCGAATTTATCTTCCCCCGCAACATGTTCGGCCTATAGGGCGTAGGTGCCTTGCGGGGTGCCGACGATCACGACCTCGGGTCGCTGCCGGGCGAACAGGCCCACGGTCACGACGCCGGGGACCTGGTTGATCTCGCTTTCCAGTTCCTCGGGATCGAGGATCTTGAGGTTGTGCACGTCGAGGATCTCGTTGCCGTAGTCGGTGACCACGCCTTCGCGGTACTGCGGCTGGCCGCCCATTGCGACGAGCTTGCGCGCCACGGCCGAGCGCGCCATGGGGATGACCTCCACCGGGAGCGGGAACTTGCCCAGCAGCTTGACCCGCTTGCTCTCGTCCACGATGCAGACGAACCGCCGCGAGGACGCCACCAGGATCTTCTCGCCGGTCAGCGCGCCGCCGCCGCCCTTGATCAGGCGGCGGTGCTCGTCGGTCTCGTCGGCGCCGTCCACGTAGAGGTCCAGCGTCCCGCACCGGCTCAGCGGCGACACCTCGAAACCGAGGCCGCGCAGCAGGGCGGTCGTGGCTTCCGAACTTGAGACGACCTTCGAGATCCTCTCGCGGACGTCCGGGAGAAGCGCGATGAACTCGTTGGTGGTGCTGCCCGTGCCCACGCCCAGCAGGCAGTCGTGCGGGATGCGCTCGATCGCGGCCTGCGCCGCGTGGCGCTTGGCCGCCGTCGCTGCCTCTTTGCCGGCTTTATTCGATCGCAAGCGGTTTTACCTTGGCGGGGGCGAGGGAACGCCTCGCGGGTTGCTGATTGCCGTCATTATATGGAGCGCCCCGCCGCGGAACATCGGGCGAGGCCCCGCGGGGATCAGCGCCGGAACTCGTGGATTTGCCCCGCGGTGATTACGGCGTCCAGTGGCACGTCGGTCGGCTTGGCTTCGAGCTTGCCCACTTGCTGGAAGTCGTAGGCCAGGCCCAGCAGCAGCGGCCGCCGCCAGTGCGTCCCGGCATTGCGAAACGCGAAAGTGCGATCGTAGTAGCCGCCGCCCTGGCCGAGGCGGTTGCCGCCGCCGTCGAAGGCCACCAGCGGGGTCAACACGACGCTCGGCCGCCTCGGGCTCACCCGGCGCCCGGGACGCCAATCCGGCTCCAGTATTCCCCATCGGTTCCTTACCAGCTTGTCGCCGGGACGATACCGCGCGAACCGCATGTGCCGTCCGGCGACCACCGGCAGCAGCACCTCCACGCCCCGTCCCAGCGCCCATTCGATGATCGGTTCGCAGGACACTTCGCCGCGATGGGCCAGGTAGGCTGCGATGCAACCTGCGCGACGGATCGCCGGCAGGGCGCGTGCCCGTTGCACGCATTGCTGGGCGGCGTCGTCGCGCTGCTCGGCGCTCAGAACTCGGCGCCTCTTGCGCATTGAGGAGCGCAAGTCGTCAATCGGCATTCTTGGCTTTGTGTCGAGGGCGGGGACGCCCTCGTTTCCGGTTCTAGCCGGCCGCCTGCGCCTCGGCGCCGGCAGCCGCTTTCTCGAGACGCCGCTCCACGCGCCGCCGTACGCTGCGCACGCTGTCGCGGGTTTCCTTGGCGCTGCTGTCGTTGTCCCGCTGCTCCTGCACCAGGTTGGTGGCGAGCTTCAGGGCCGCCAGCAGGAATACGTTGGTCGTGTCGAGCAGGGGATCCTGCCGCTGCACGTTCTCGATCTGCTCGTCGAGAAGCGGCGCTGCGTTCTTCAGTAGCTCGCGGTCCTCAGGTTCGCAGGCGATTGTGTAGTCCTCGCCCAGGATTCGAAGCCTGACGGTCTCGAACTTTTCGGTCACACGCTGCGTTCCATGCTGCGCAGCCGCTGGACGATCTCGGCGACCCGCTGGCGTGCTTCCTCCCGGGTATTGAAGAGCTGCGAGCGTTCGCCCTGGAGCTTCTCGCACTGCGCGAGCAGCGCGGCGTTCTCGCGCCGCAACTGATCATTCAGGTCGAGCAGCTCGTCGACCCGCTCCGACAGCAATTCGATCTCTTCCTGCAGGTGTTGTTCCTGTGTCATGACGCGCGAATATAGCACGGACGGCGTCTTGTGAAGCGCGTCCCGGGAACGGCCGACCGGCTAAAATCGGCAAATGCTCGCACCTGAAGACTTCGCCCGCCGGCGCCGCGCCCTGCTGGGCGCGCTCGGTCGCGGCTGCGCTGCCGTCGTTCCGGCAAGCCCGGTACGGGTGCGCAGCCGCGACGTCGATTATCCCTACCGCCCGGACACCAACCTCCTCTACCTGACCGGCTTCGCCGAGCCCGAGGCGGTGGCCGTTCTGGTGCCGGGCCGCGACGAGGGCGAGTTCGTGCTGTTCTGCCGCGACCGCGATCCCGAGCGCGAACTCTGGGACGGCAAGCGCGCCGGACCGGAGGGCGCGGAGAAGGAATACGGCGCGGATTGCGCCTATCCGATCGGCCAGCTGGACGAGCTCATGCCGAAGCTGCTGAAGGGCTGCGACACGGTGCACTACGACCTCGGCAGCAACCCGGCCTTCGAGGCCCGCCTGGGCGGCTGGCTGAAGAAGTTGCGCGACCAGTCAAAGGAGCGCAACAAGGCGCCGGTGCAGGTTGCGGCGCTGGACTACTACCTGCATGAAATGCGCCTGTGCAAGCACGCGACGGAGCTGGACTGCATGCGCGGTTCCGCGGCGCTGGCGGTGGATGCCCACAAGCGCGCGATGGCGCGCACCCGTCCGGACATGTACGAATACCAGGTGGAAGCGGAGATCATCTACCGCTTCAAGCGGAACGGGGCGACCCACTCGTATCCCCCGATCGTCGCCTCCGGCGCCAACGCCTGCATCCTTCATTACAACGAGAACACAAGCCGGATGCGCGACGGCGACCTGCTGCTGGTGGATGCGGGCTGCGAGCTTGAGGGCTATGCGTCCGACATCACCCGCACCTGGCCGGTCAGCGGAGCCTATACGGCGGAACAGCGCGCCGTCTACGAGATCGTGCTGGAAGCGCAGCGCGCGGCGATCGATACGATGGAGCCCGGCGTGGCCATCCTCGGCCCGCATCACGCCGCAGTGGGCGTGATCACGCGCGGGCTCAAGCGAATCGGCCTGCTCAAGGGCAAGGTGTCCGATCTGGTGCGCGACGGAGCGTATCGAGAATTCTTCATGCACCGCACCTCGCACTGGCTGGGGATGGACGTGCACGACGTGGGCGACTACGAGGCCGGCGGCGAGCCCCGCAAGCTGGAGCCCGGCATGTGCTGCACGGTGGAACCGGGCATCTATGTCGCCCCGGACAACAGCAACGCGCCAAAGGCGTTCCGCGGAATCGGCATTCGCATCGAGGACGACGTGGCGGTGACCGACTCCGGGCATGAAGTGCTGACAGGCGCGTTGCCCAAGGACCCGGACGAAATCGAAGCGCTGGTCGGATCCGGCTGATGTACGCCGTCGTCGTGGCCGGCGGCGGGCTCACGGGCGCCACGCTCGCGGTGGCGCTGTCCGAACTGGGACTGAAGGTGGCCGTGGTCGAGGCGGTGCCGCCGGAGGATCCGGGGCAGCCCAGCCTCGATGACCGAACCAGCGCGATTGCGCGGACCGGGGTGCGGATCCTCGAGAACCTGGACGTCTGGCCGCGGCTTGCCGAAGCGCCCAGCCCCATCCGTTCGGTGGAGATTTCCGAACGTGGCTGCTTCGGGGGCGCCCGGATCGAGGCCGCGTCGCAGGGGCTGGACAGCCTGGGCAGCGTGGTCCGCAACCGCGTTCTGGGACAGGCGCTGTGGGACCGGCTGCGCGAATCGGACAGCGTCGACCTCTTCTGTCCGGCGAGCGTGAGTTCGGTAACGGTGGAGTCCGACCGGGCGAGCGTCAGCGTCAGGGCCGGCGCCGGAAAGCCGAGGAAGCTCAGCGCCCGCTTGCTGGCGGTCGCCGAAGGCGCCCGCTCGCCGTTGCGCGAACGGTTCGGGATCGCGGCCGAGCACAGGGAATATCCGCAGGTGGCGCTGACGGGGCTGGCCGAGGTCCGCAAGGTGATCCGGCCGGACACCGCCTGGGAGCGCTTCACCGCCGATGGTCCGCTGGCCGTGCTGCCGGCAGGCGGTCGCCGCTACGGGTTCGTGATCGTGTCGAACCGGGGCGCGGAGAGTCTCGGGCAAATGAAGGACGCGGACCTGCTTGCCCGCTTGCAGGAACTGATGGGTTACCGCGCCGGCGAGTTTGTGGCGGTGGGGCCGCGGGCCGTCTATCCGCTGGCGCTGGACCGGGCGGAGCGGGTCACGGCGCCCCGTTCGGTGCTGGTGGGCGCCGCCGCCAACAGCGTCCATCCGCTGGTAGCCCAGGGATTCAACCTGGCGCTGCGCGACGTCGCGGCGCTGTCGGAAACGCTGGCCGCCGGAGGGCGTCCGCCGGCCGATCCCGGCGACCCGGTGCTGCTGGCGCGCTATGCGGGCTGGCGCCGGCGGGACCAGGCCAACGTGGTGCGCTTTACCGACAGCCTTGCGCGGCTGAGTCAGAGCGCCTGGCTGCGCCCGCTGCGCGGACTGGGCCTGCAGGCGTTTGACGTCCTCCCGCAAGCCAAGCCGCTGCTGGCGCGTTTCGCGCTGGGGCAGGGCGGGCGCATGTCGCGCCTGGCGCGCGGACTCCCGTTGTGAGTTCCGCCGGCGTTCAGGCCGCGGTGGCCGGTGGCGGCACCGTGGGCCTGGCCTGCGCGCTGCTGCTTCACCGCCGCTGCGGCTGGGACGTCGCGCTGGTCGAGCGTTCGCCGCCGCGTGGAGCTGCAGCGAAGGAACCGCAACGCGCCCTGACACTCTCCCCCGGCGCCGCCGGCCTGCTGGCCGAGTGCGGACTGCCTTCACGCCCGGGGCATGCGTTCTCCCGGATGGTCGTCTGGCGGGGAGAGGGCCCACCCGCGCCGGGGAACTCGATTACTTTCGATGCGGCCGAGCTGGGCGTGAAGGCGCTGGGCAGCGTGGCGCACGAGGCGCCGCTGCGGCGCGCGCTCTGGGACCTGGCGGCTGATTGCGCCGGAATCCGCGTTTATTCCGGCACGGAGCTGGCGTCCGTGCGCATCGGGGAGCAGTGCGGATATCTGGATCTGGACAACGGCGAGGAGGTCGCCGCCGAACTCCTGGTCGGCGCCGATGGCGCGCAATCGAAGCTGCGCTCGGCGCTGGGAATCGAATTCCATGCGCGCGGCTATGGCCAGACCGGACTGGTGTTCGAAGCGGATTGCGGCGAGCGCGGCGGTGACACGGCCTGGCAACGATTTTCCGACGACGGCACGTTGGCGCTGCTGCCCCTGAGCGAGAGCCGGTTCAGCATCGTCTGGAGCCTGCCCGATGAGCGGGCGGAACGACTCAGGCGGCTGGACGGCGAGGGTCTCATGGCGGAGCTTAACGAGGCCGGCGCGTCGGTGGCCGGAGAACTCACCCCCGCCACGCCGATTGCCTCTTTTCCCTTGCGCCGGGGCCGCGCGGCTCGCGCTTCCGGAGAGCGCTTTGCACTGGTGGGGGAAGCCGCGCGGACGGTGCATCCCCTCGCGGGCCAGGGGCTCAACCTGGGGCTGGGCGACGCCGGGGCGCTGGCGCGCGTGTGCAGCGAGCAGGGCGATGCGCTGATCGGCGATGCCCGCGTGCTGGACCGCTTCGCCCGCGAGCGGGCCCGCTACGGGGAAGAAATGTCACTCGGAATTCACGCCATCAACGCGGCCTTCGAGGGCGCGCTCGCGCCCCTTGCGGCCCTGGCGCTGGGCGCGGTGGACCGGTTGCCGCCATTGAAGCGCGCGCTGGCGGAGCGCGCGATGCGCTGACTCAAGGGTTAAGGCTGGCGCGCTCCCACTCGCCGTCGGTAAAGCGCAGTCGCGAGCCCGGCCAGTAGCCCGGGTCCAGCTTGACCGTGGCGACCTTCGTCGCTCCGGTAGGCGTAATTCCCTCAACGCGAACAATCGGCGTATCGCCAATCCTCCGAAGCGCGGCGGTGAACTCGTCCAGGTTGGCGACCGGGTGGCCGTCCAGGCCCGTAATCTGCAGGAAACGGATCGGCAGGAGATAGCGGTGGGCGGGCGATCCGAAGGTGTAGTGCTGGATGGTGACGCCCTGCGGCCGGATCGCGAGCTGCGCCGCCATTCCGCGCGGCGGGTCCTGAATCAGCGCGCCAGCCCAGAACAATACGTCGCGCAGGCCTTCCCAGCCTAGCTCCACCGTCTCGAAGTTCAGTTCCACCTCTTCGCCGTCGCGCCACACCAGCAACTCGGCCTGCGGCAGGCCGGCCACGGCCCGCTCGACTTCCTGCGGCCGCGTGGCCATGCGGCCGTTGATCGTCAGCAGCAGGTCGCCGGGCCGCGCATGCCCGGCGGCGGGCGTGCCGGCCACGGTTCGCGATACCAGCAGGACCTGGCGGCGTTCGATGTCATGCTCTTCCACCTTGCGCCGCCAGTCTTCCGGCAGCCCGCGGCGCAGCGCCACCGACAGCGGCGCGCGTTGCCATTCGATTTCCAGGGAACGCCAGTCGGCCTCCCGCCGGAGGTCATCGAGCATCACCTGGACATGTTCAATCGGCAGGCCGGCGACGATTTCGTTGGGGCGGTTTCTCGACCCCGAGGCGAAACTGCTCCACAGCGCCACCACCCTGGAGCGGGAATCGAGCAGCACGCCCGAAATCTGCGTGTCCGCGTTCTCCACTTCCAGTATTTCCAGGTTGGCCTCGCGGAACCCGCCGAAATTCGATGGCGCCAGGTTGATGAGTTTCAGCTCCCCGGCCTCGTAGGACCGGATGACCGGTTCCAGGTCGGGGCGAAAGCCGGCCAGGAAGATTTCCTCGCCCGGGTCCGGCGGTCCGGGAGCGAAGGCGGCTTCGCGCAGGGGCGTGTCGCCCAGCAGCGCCGGGTCGTACTCAAGCACGGCGAGGTTATGCACGGGGTGGATGGCGGCGACCTTTGCCGTTACCTCGAGCGTGCCGTTGAAGGTCAGCACCGCGTCGCCGACCGTTTCCGGCACGGTGTTGCGGTCCACCACCACCCAGCCCCTTTCGGTGTCCACGATCAGCCCGGCGCCGTAGTAGTGCTGCCCGTTGACCGCCGACACCACGTAGGGCATGTCGAAGCGCACATGCACGAGCGAGGGCGCGATCCGGCGCAGCCTGGAATCGTCGAACCTGCGCGGCTGCGTCATCCGCGGTTCGGGCGGCTTCGCCTGCGGTGCGGACTCCAGCGCCCGGCACGACCAGTGTTGACTGGCCTCGGCCTGCCGGCAGCGTTCGGCCGCGAACCAGCGGCGCCCGGTGCGGGCGCTGCGCAGCTGGTCGGCGCGCGGGTTGCGCGGCGTGCTGTAGCGGATCTGGGCCACGTCTTCATGCCCCAGTACCGACAGGGCCTGCTCGACGTCATCCAGCGTGCGCAGCGGCAGACCGTTGATTTCGCGCAGGATGGATCCGTTCTCGATCGAGGCCAGCCCCAGCAGGTAGCCCGGTTGCGCCACGTAAATGGTGTTCAGCGGCACGTTGAAATGGCGGGCCTGCTGGTAGGAGGTCTGGTGCAGAAAGGACCCGCCGAAGGCGATGTATTCGCGCGGAGTGACCGCGTGCAGGTCGCTCACTTCGATGACGGCTTCCACGACGCGGCCCCGGCGCTCGATCAGCAGCGTTACCGGCCGGCCGACGCTCTCGTCAAGCACGCTTTCCAGGCGCAGGAAGTCGGGGAACTCCTCGTCTTGAACCCGCAGCAGAATGTCGCCCGGCGTCAACTCGGACGACGCCTCCGATCCCTGCAGCGTGGAGCGCACCACCAGCAGGCCGGCGCTTTCGGGAAAGGCCGCCCGGGCGTCGGCCTCGGCTTCCTCTCCCAGCCCCAGCCGGCGCAGTTCGTCGTACGGAAGCTGCTCGAAGGTGGTCAGCAGTCCGCCGCGGGGTACCGGCTTGCCTTCCTGTATGAGGGCCAGCGCCCGGCGGACCCGCTGCAGCGGCAGGAAATAGCTGCTCTGCGCGCGCACCTGGCCGCCCGCGTTCAGGGCGACTGCGCGCCCCTCGATGTCGATTACGGGGCTGCCCGAGGACCCGCCCGAGGTGCCGGATGCCGCCTGTATGTAGAAGGTGTTGAAATCGTTGTAACGCCCGAACCCGTAATTGGGCGCGGTGCGGTCCAGCCGCGCGATGGTCCCCGCGAGGATCGAGAACCGTTCGCCCGCATCGTTGCCCACCACCCGGATTTCGCGCCCCAGCTGGGCGCCTTCCGGGGCCAGCTCGAGGCCCTCGGGCCGGATGTGGCGCAAACTGGCCGGATCGTAGCGGAAGAAGCCGAAATCATGCACGGGATCGGCGTACAGCCGCTCCAGTTCGATCTCCTCCTGGTTGGCGAACAGCGCCTCGCCCCGCACCGGGCCGGTGGACACGATGTGCCGGTTGGTCAGGATGATCCCGCGGCCGGCGTCCACCACGAAGCCGGTTCCGTCCAGCAGCGTGTTGGACTCGGTGTCGAAGGGACGCGTCTTGTTGACTCTCAGGGAAACGACCGAGGGGCGGATCTGCTCCAGGGTTTCCCGCCAGGCGGCCTCGTTATCCTGTGCCTGCGCTCCCAGGCTTGCCAGCGTCAGTCCCGCTGCCGCCCAGATCAATTTCATAGCCGTAGTTCTCCTTGAATTCACGCTGCAGGCGCTCTCGATCAAAACGATGGTTCTGCGTTCCCGCGCTGCCCGCCTTGATGGCGCCCAGCAGCGCCGCCAGCCTTCCGGTGTCTTTCCAGTCCCATCCTCTCACGATACCGTAAGCCAGACCCGCCCGGAAGGCGTCGCCGCAGCCCGTCGGGTCCACGACTTCATCGACGCGCGCCGGCGGAATCGTCTCGCATTGACCGCCGTGGTGAATCCTTGCCCCCTGCGCGCCTTCGGTCACGATCAGCGCCTGGGTCTCGGCGCAGATTCGCTCCCGGCCCCAACCCGTGGCGCGCTTCAGCATTTCCGCCTCGTAGCTGTTGACCGCAACGCAGGCGGCCATGCGGATGAACTCGCGCAGTTCCCGGCCGTCGAACTTCCCCAGCCCCTGGCCCGGGTCGAACAGGAACGGCATTCCGGCCTCGTGCATCTGCGCGGCGTGATCGAGCATGGCCTGGCGTCCGTCCGGCGAAATGAGTCCCAGTTGCGCGCCGGTGTCCGCCGGCAGCTCCCGGCAGTGCGCGTGGTCCATGGCGCCGGGGTGGAAGGCGGTGATCTGGTTGTCGTCCAGGTCGGTGATGATGTAGGCCTGCGCGGTGAGCTGGTCGGGCAGTTCGCTGACCAGCGCCATGTCTATTCCGAGTTTCCCGAAACGCAGGCGGTACGGGGCGAAATCGCTGCCCGCCGCGGCCAGCATCAGCGGCCTGTCGCCCAGCAGCGCCAGGTTGTAGGCGATGTTGCCGGCGCAGCCGCCGTATTCGCGCCGCATTTCCGGCACGTCGAAGGCCACATTGAGGATGTGGACCTTGTCGGGCAGTATGCGTTCGCCGAAGCGCCCGCGAAACAGCATGATGTTGTCGTAGGCGAGCGAGCCGCAGACGACCGTGGTGAAGGCTGCAGGCACGGGACCGGCGCCCTCCGCTACTGGACCGGCCGCCTCGCCGGCGTCAGGAAGCGCTCAGCGAAGCAAACTCGGCGGCAAAGTCTCCCTGCGGCTCCCCGTCCTCGGCGTGAATCTCGAAGACCTTGTTGAGCGCCGCCTCATGCGCAAGCGCCGAGACGCACACCCGCGCCACGTCGGCGCGCGTGATCCAGATGCCTTCCGCGCGGGTATCGCCCTGCTCGAAGATGATGGTCTGGTTGCCGCCGGCATCGTCACTTAAGCCGCCGGGGCGAACGATGGTATAGGGCACCCCGCTGGCCGCCACCGCTTCCTCGCCCTTGCGCTTCCAGATCAGGATGTTGTTGAACATGCGGTTCAGATAGTGATCGTCGTCGGTCACGCCCCGCGAAGACACCAGCACGTATTGGCCGACCCCCGCCGCCAGCGCCGCTTCGGCGAGGTTGCGCGCGCCCTCGAAGTCGACATGTTCGGCGGTGTTGTCGGGTCCTCCGCCCGCGCTTGCGCCGGCCGCGTTGATTACGGCCCCGACGCCATCCAGTGCGGCGGCGATACTGGCCGCGTCCTTGAGATCGCCGGCCACCGCTTCCACGTCCGCGCCCAGGCGCTCGGCGGCCCTGGCCGTATCGCGCACGAAGGCGCGAACCGGGTAGCCCTGCTTCTTGAGTTCCGCGACCACCAGCGATCCGGTCCCGCCGGTGGCGCCGGCCACCAGCACCAGGGGCTTCGCATTCTCCCGGGGCTCTGCCTGCTCCGCGGTAGCCTCGATGCTCTGCCCGCAGGCGGCGGCGATCAGGGAGGTCGTGGCCAGAAGGCCGATCAGCTTGACCGGGCGCATGGTCAGGAACCTCCCATCGCCGCAAATTCGCCGGAAAAGTCGGTTTGCGGTTCGCCGTCTATTGCGTAGATTTCAAACACCTTGTTGCGCGCCCCCTCGTCTTCAAGCGCGGCCACGCACACCCGGGCCACGTCGGCGCGGCTGATGACCTTGCCTTGCCCTGGAACGTCGCCCTGCTCGAAGGTGATCCTCTGCGCGTTGCCGGGCGCGTCGCTCAAGCCGCCCGGGCGAACGATGGTGTGGGTAATCCCGCTGGCCACGACCGCCTCTTCGCCCCTGCGCTTCCAGATCAGGATGTTGTTGAACATGCGGTTCAGCGCGTGCTCGTCGTCGGTCACGCCCATGGAGGAAACCAGGACATAGTGGCCCACGCCTGCCGCAGCCGCCGCATCGGCAAGGTTACGGGTACCTTCAAAGTCGACATGCTCGGGCATGTTGTCGTCCGCTGCCGGGACGCCGGAGCCGGCCGCGTTGATCAGCACGCTCACGCCGTCAAGCGCGGCGGCGATGCTGTCCGGGTTCCTGAGGTCGCCTACCGCGGCCTCGACGTCCGGTCCAAGCCGCTCGGCGGCCTTCTCCGCGTTGCGCACGAACGCGCGTACCGGGTAGCCTTCCGCCTGCAGTTGCGCCACGACCAGCGAACCCGTCTTGCCCGTCGCGCCCGCCACGAGAACCAGGGGCTTCGCGTTGCCGTCCGCCGCGGATTCGTCCGCCTGCGCGTCGACTGATTGCCCGGCCATGACGGTCAGCAGGCAGCCTGCAAGCAAGCCGGAAAGTGATTTGAGTGTGCGCATGAATTTTTTCCCATGGAATTGCGGGTGCGTATCTTAACCAAACTGCGCTAGGCGCGCAGGGTGCGCAGCCCGACCGCCTCCCGGATATCGCGCATCAGCGGCCGGCTGATTTCGCGGGCCCGCTCCGCGCCGCGCCGAAGCTCGGCTTCGACGTCGCCGGGGTTGGCGATCAGGCGGTCGTAAACCTCCCGCCCCGGCGCCAGCAGGGCGTCGAGGTATTCGAACAGCTCGTTCTTCATCTCAGCCCAGCCGATTCCGGCCGCGTAGCGCTCGCGCATGGCCGCGGTCTCCTCGGCGCCGGCCACCGAGCGATACATGTCGAACAGCAGGCTGTCATCCGGGTCCTTGGGCTCGCCGGGCGCCTGCGAGTTGGTCCTGACCCGCATGATGTACTTGCGCAGTTTTTTCGCCGGGCAGAAAAGCGGAACGACATTGCCGTAGCTCTTGGACATCTTGCGGCCGTCCGGGCCCACCAGCACCGCGCGGTGCTCGTCGATGTCCGCTTCAGGCACCGTGAGCAGGCGGCCGTAATGATGGTTGAAGCGCTGGGCGATGTCGCGCGCCATCTCGACGTGCTGGCGCTGGTCCTTGCCCACCGGCACACGGTCGGCGTGGAACATCAGGATGTCCGCCGCCATCAGTATCGGGTAGCAGAACAGGCCCATGGCGATGCCGCGGTCCGGGTCCGGCACGTCCGCGTCCCGGTTGGCGTCGGTCGCCGCCTTGTAGGCATGCGAGCGGTTCATCAGCCCCTTCGCGGTGAGCGTCGTGAGTATCCAGGTCAGTTCCGGGATCTCCGGAATGTCCGACTGCCGGTAGAAGACGGCCCGCTTGGTGTCCAGCCCCGCCGCCAGCCAGGCGGCCGCAACTTCGAGGCTGGACCGGGCCACTTCATCCGGATTCCGGTTCTTGACCAGCGCGTGCAGGTCGGCGAGGAAGAAGAAGCTGCTGCCCCTGGCGTCGCTGCGGCTCGCCTGGACCGCCGGGCGGATGGCGCCCACGTAGTTTCCCAGGTGCGGGGTGCCGGTGGTGGTGATGCCGGTCAGCGTAATGAGTTTCTTTTCGTTCATGACGGACGGGAACTATAGCCCCGCGGCCTGGCCGTCCTTGCGCGGATCGGATGCGCCGGTGAGAACGCCGCTGCCGGAATCGTGCATGACCGCCTGGTAACCGCCGAACACGCCGCGGGCGTTGCTCATGCGATGGCCCATCGAGGAAAGCTCTTCTCGCACTTCGGAACTGAAGCCCGGCTCCAGGGCCAGCCTTCCTCCGTCGGGTGCGGCGGCCCGGCCGGTGGGCTGGGAGGAGCCGCCGTGGTAGGCGCGCGGAGCGTCGCCGGCCGCCTGCAGGTCCATGCCGAAGTCCGCCACGTTGGCGATGACCTGGGCCTGTGCCTGCGGTTGCATGTCGCCGCCCATGACGCCGAAGGCCAGGCGAGAGCCGCGGGCGAAGCGCGCAAAGCCCGGGATGATGGTGTTGAACGGGCGTTTCCCCGGCGCCAGCGCATTGGGGTGGTCCGGGTCGAGATTGAACAACTGGCCGCGGTTGTGGAGCACGAAGCCCAGGTCTGCCGGCGTCATGCCGGAACCCATGCCCCTGAAATTGGACTGGATCAGCGAAACCAGCATTCCGTCGCCGTCGCCGGCGGCCAGATACACCGTTTGCGGCGAGTTCAGCCTCGGGTCGCCGTGCCGGACCGCGGTCGCCGCCCGTTTCGGATCGATCAGCTTGCCGCGCTCCAGCGCGTACTCCCTGGAAATGAGTTCGTCCACCGGGGCCTCGGCGAAAGAGGGGTCGGCGTAGAAGCGCGCACGGTCCTCGAATGCCAGCTTCTTGGCCTCGGTGAGCAGGTGCAGGTGCTGCGCCGAGCCGAAGCCGGCGGCGGCGAGGTCGTGCTGCTCCAGGAGGTTGAGGATCTGCAGCGTGGCGATGCCCTGGGTGTTGGGGGGCAGTGCGTAGACGTCATGGCCGCGATAGTTCGACGCCACCGGCCTCACCCATTCGGACCGGTGCGAAGCCAGGTCGGCTTCGTCCAGGAAGCCGCCGTTTTCTTTCATGTAGGCGGCGATCTTCCATGCGATTTCGCCCCGGTAGAACGCTTCCCTGCCGCCCTTCGCCAGCAGTTCGTAGGTTGCGCCCAGGCGCGGGTTGCGGAAGATCCGGGCCTTGCCGGGCGCTTCGCCGTTCGGCATGAAGGTGTCGGCGAATCCCGGGTAGTCGGACAGCGCGCGGGCGTTGGAGGCCCAGGCCGCGGCCGTCAGCTGGGCGACCGGAAACCCCTCGTGGGCGAGCGCGATGGCGGGCGCCAGGAGCTCGGCGAAATCCTTTCGGCCGTAGCGCTTGTGCAGCTCGTGCCAGCCGTCGACCGCTCCCGGAACCGATACCGGCAGGGGCCCGCGCGAGGGTATGTACTCAAGCTCGCGCTCGCGAAAGACGTCGATGTTCAGGGAACGCGGCGCCCGGCCGCTCGCGTTCAGCCCCGTGGGCGCGTCCTTTCCGGCTTCCCACACCATGGCGAACAGGTCGCCGCCGATGCCGCAGCCGGTGGGTTCGGTGAGGCCAAGCATGGCGTTGGCCGCTATGGCCGCATCGGCGGCGTTGCCGCCGGAGCGCAGTATTTCGAGAGCGGCCTGGGTGGCGAAGACCTGGCTGGTCGCCACCATGCCGCGGGTGCTCAGTGCTTCGGAACGCGAGGCGAACGGCTGGCCGGCCCCGCGTTCGTAAACGGCTTTCACAACGCGTCGGCCAACTCGTTCATGGCTTGAGCCAGCTGGAAATCGAGATCGGTGATGCCGCCCGCCTCGTGGGTGTTGAGATGCACGTCCACCTTCGACCACACGTTGAACCACTCGGGGTGGTGGTTGAGCCGTTCGGCGGCCAGCGCGGCGCCGGTCATGAAGGCGAACGCCCTGCGGAAATCCGCAAAACGGAACGAGCGGTGCAGCTTGCCGTCGTCCAGGCCCCAGCCGGGCAGCTCCTGGAGTCTTGCTGCGACCTCTTCCGCCGAAAGTAAATCAGCCATGGGATCCTCTCACGTAAACAGTGTTGCCATGCCGGCATATTCTCACGCGCCTAAGTCTATCTGCAAGGCATTATGCGTAGCTGCTCAGGGGGACTTCCGGGAGTCCCGCGAAACATGGACGAGGCTGAAACTGTCGGGGTCAGATTCAAGCGGGACTGGGATTGGGGTAACAGTCTTTTTGTAGCGACTAAGACAGACCCTTGGCTCGGCCTTGTGAATGGCTCCGAGTAAACCCGTAAGATCTCATAAAGTATTGATTATATTTATTATTCATGTTATAGTTCGGGGGACTTCAACGGACTGAACGGAGCCTCGAAATGGATCTTCACTGCACTGCTTCCCACGCCCCTGTTCGCGACGCCGAGCGCGCTCCGGCTGCTGGCGCTCTTGAGTGTCCCTCACCCCGCAAGGCGCGTTATCCCCACCCCGATGCCGAGGTCCGCATGGCCGAGCGGCAACGCGAAGACGCGTCTCTTAAGGCCCTGGAGGCGGAGATCACCGAGTTGTGGGGACACATTAACGCCGCCACCGCGCAGTTCCTGGCGCTGCTGGCGGAGTTCGACCGCAGGGAGGGCTGGGCCCAGCACGGCATAGCAAATTGCGCCCACTGGCTGAGCTGGCAATGCGGCATCGGCCCGGTGGCCGCGAGAGAAAAGGTGCGCACGGCGCGCGCCTTGACGTCGCTTCCGAAGATCGCCGGCGCCTTCGGTGAAGGCCGCCTGTCGTATTCGAAAGTCCGCGCGCTCACGCGCGTGGCCACGGAGGCGACGGAAGACACCCTGCTGCACATCGCCCTGAACGGCACGGCGGCGCATGTCGAGCGCACGGTGCGGGGATTTCGGCGCGCCGTGCGCCATCTCGAGCGCGACGAGGCCGCGGCCATGCACGACCGGCGTTACCTGGACTGCCGCCGGGAGAGCGACGGCAGCGTGCGACTGAACGCCCGCCTTGCGCCCGAGGCGGGCGAGATGCTGCTCAAGGCGCTGGAAGCCGCCCATGCGCAGCTCGAGGAGCGCGCCGGCAACGCGGCTGATGCGGCGGCGGCTGATGCGGCGGCGGTTCCCGAAAATGTTTCCGCGGAAACATCCGGGACGCATTCCGCGCTGCCGCCGTTTTGGGATGCGCGGCCTGAAAGTGTTTCCGCGGAAACATCTCCGCGGAGTGTGGGTCAGCGGCGGGCGGACGCCCTGGAGCACATCCTCGGGCGCGATCTGGCCGGGAAGTGCTCGGGATCGGCCGCCGGCGCTCACGAGCTGGTGGTGCACATCGCCCACGACGCACTTTGCGACGTGCCCGAGAGCAGCGGCGCGGAATT
>MKWU01004354.1_pt1 | contig 16934 bp, 17 predicted proteins | sample 809101 | NCBI WGS metagenome assembly MKWU01 (sample SAMN05860141, study PRJNA318959) | sponge metagenome | host: Aplysina aerophoba | place: Slovenia: Piran, Adriatic Sea, Gulf of Piran | collected 2013-05-07 | reverse complement strand
ATCCACGCTCAGCGATCGAAGGCCTTGGCCAAAAAATCCCGCTCCACCACCAGTTCGCCGATCTTCGCCTGAAGCCGTGTGATCTGCTCCTCATGCCCCCGATCGGCATGCCTTGCACCACGACTGAACGTCGTCTTCAGCCCCTCCTGGGCCGTGCGCTTCCAGTTGCCGATCATGCTCGGGTGCACCTGATACCGGGCCGCCAGTTCGGCGATCGTGCCGTCGCCGCGGATCGCCGCCAAAGCCACCCTGGCCTTGAAATCAGGTGAAAAATTGCGTCGCTTTGCCATCGTCGTAAGGTCCTCTCATCAGCGCAAATACCACCTTACAACCCTGTCCGAATTTTGGGGACCACTTCTCGCATTGGACCAGGGGCCGAATTTGTGGAAACGCCAATCCGCGCCGGTAAAGACCTTTCCATCGTTTCGACGCGCATTCACCAAGTCGGCGAGGTAGACGTACTTGAGCAAGTGAATTGGTCCGAGCTGGCGATCGAAAGGGCTGTCTTCTTCGCCAGCGACCAACAGTGCGAACTGAAGGACGAGCTCGGTTCGGGCTTGGTCAATCGGCATAGCTAATCGAAGCGGAGTTGGCAATGAGGAGACTTACCACGAATTCGTCCAACGACTGCGGGCCAAGTCGATTCATCCGGAGCGCAATTGGCGCGTCGACCGAATATTCGACGATTAGCGATTGTTTCCAGGGTAACGGTCATTGGCTCAGACCATAGCGCGACCAATCGGGTGATTGTAGGGGAGAAACTGGTGGTTTATGCCAGAAATGGCCACTAACCCGACAAAAGTCGCGCACGCTTCGCCTCGATTTTTGCCCGGCTATAGTATCAAAACTCAAAGCGACGGCTTCGTATTTCACGATGGCAGCGGCAAGACCCCTCGCTTTTACCAGGTCAACGCCATCAACGCGACCATTGAGGCCATTGCCAAGGGACAGGACCGCATCTACAACGTCACGGACCTGAAAACCGGCACACCCCAGCCCCGTCAGGACTGGGCCACGCGAATCTGCTCCTCCCGGCACCAGCTCTCCTGGTCGGCAAGCGAAGAGTGCCCTTTTCCGGCCGCCGACCAGGCCTTCCTGATCTCGCAAACTTCCCGGCTTCGCCACCTGTCGAAGGAAATTGACTTGGACGAGGCCTTCCACGCTTCGACCAGCCCCGCGAATCGATCATCCTCCTCGCGCTTCGCCTCTCGCAGTTGCTGGAGGTAGTCAGAAAGGCCCAGATGGGCGCCGGCGCCTTGTAGATGGTGGAGGAAGTCCACGTAGTGCCCGTCTCGCCTGTGTCCGTCAGTCGGCTCTCCGTTCTTCATCATCAGACCCTTCGGTTCCTTGTAGGTGTAGATCCGGCGCCTGGGCTCCGACCGCCAGACGATACTGCCGCAACTGCCGTCGAATCCGCGGACATCCCCGTCCTGGATTGGGTCGAGCGGGTCCCCGCGCCAAGTCAGGTTGACCGCGGCGTTCTGAACGAAGAACACCATCTCCGAGTACGGCAGATGATCATGGATGAACCACGCCAGGACCCGCCAGTCACGCCCCGCCTTCTCGTTCATCCAGTCGACGAAACCGGGGATGACGATGCACACTGTCGCGCCCATGTAACCGTCACCGTCCTCGTGGTCCCAAATGTGGTTCGCGTAGCTCGCCTTGTTCGAGGAACAGTTCATGCCGTGGCAGTTGCCGAAACCGTTCACGTTGGCGCTGCGGAAAGCCGAGCGGATCGTGATGTGGCCGAACACGTGTCGAAGCGGTTCCAGAAGGTTCCCGCAAAGGGCCTTGCCTGACTTGATGGCCAGTTCGGCGTCATCCGGAACGTTGGCAATGCCGTGAACCGCGGCGATCTCCGAGTAAAGGAAATCCCGCATGAAGTAGTGTTTGGACAGCCGTTGGCGGCCGAAGGCATCGAGGGCATTCAGAATCGAATTGTTGGGCTGGATCGGCGAACCGCACTCGCAGCCCACGGGGCCGTCCTTGCCGCATTGCTCGCCGGCGAGTCTGGAGCACGTCTGAGTCCGATGCTCCGGTGCGAACTTCTTCAGTTCCCAACACTGATTCTTCGTGATGCTGCTATTCAATTGGAAGTCTCCGTTGCTTGTCCTAAAGCCGGGCTCAAATTACGTCCCGCGAGAGAAGATGCCTGGCTTCTATCTGGATATTCGTCAAGTCTCAGAATGGTGGTCAGCGAATCGAAAATTGGTCCGGCGGGGCAATATGCCCAATGCGATTCGATGGCGCCACTGTACTCTGACAACACGCCGACTAAGTGGGAAGAACCGCAATATCGAAAATCAAGAGTGGGCCAAGGTGGGCGGAATCACTCAGGAGAGCCTCTGGTATACCCGGGGAAGGTTCACTTCACTCATTCTCAAGCAGCCGAGAACAGGCCAGGGGCGATGTCACGTTTCCAAGCTCTATGCAGTTCTTTCCATTTCGCAGTGTGTCCACTCAACCCGGCAGCCTGTCTTGGATGGACAAGTGGCAGGTGCTTCAGTCTTCTGCCATTGAAGGGCAAATCGTGCAAACGACCGTATGTCGACTGGGTCTCTCCGTACGCTCTGAGAGACTGTTTGCTTCCATATTCACTTGTGAACCATTTTAGTGGCAAATCACCCAAAGTGATTACCACCTCGGCGGCAGAACAGCGCAGCTCTTCAGAAATTTCTTGGCGTCTGGCTGTATTCGCCAGCTTCCTTGGGACTGCGGGCCACTTGGCAGGTGGTAACGCAAATCTCTCTACAAGCGGTTCATATTCCCGTGCGATGGCTTTCGCCTGGCTCGGGTTCATGCAGCTATGTGGCACCAGATCGCAAAGCCACGCGTCTACACGCAGCATCCCGATCGCTTTCATGTAATCCTCGTCAATCGATCTGCCGGACGGACCGTTGAGATTGTGTTGAGCCGGCCCCAGATACCCGACCCCGGACGGCAAAATGATGTCCGATAGAATCTCTTCTGCCTTTTCACCCCGCCAGAAAATGTACGGCTCCGATGCCACTGCCAATGCCTTGACGACTTGTTTCCCTTGGGGGTTGCGCCAGCGTGCGTGAACCGCGCTCGCGTACGCACCCAGAACAAATACGTGCTTGGGGCCATGGTCCGTCTCAGAAACGCGGCGAATCGGCCCACCGAACGGAAAGTTGCCCACGATCATTTTGTCTTTTAGATTCATTCACTTAACTCCCTTATCAGTTCATCATGAGAGTGTCTAAGTGAAAGAAGACTCTGCAATTGAGGACCGGGTTGTAGCGGGGCGATGACAAAAAGGAATTTCTAGCCGTGACCCTTTTTCCAAATTAGCTTTAGGTGCGATCTCCTGCCGAATTCGTCAAGAAGAAAGCCCTCTTCATCAGTCCTTGCCTCGAGCCACACTTTCAGGTTAGCGGTAACAGCAGCCAAGCGTGGGCCTGAGTCACGTCGTTCGCGAAGATGCATTTCGAAGATTCCTACGCAGTCATAATCTTCCTCGCGCTCCGGCTTGTCGCCTTGGAAGATATTTTCAAGACCTAACACCTCGGGATTTTCTTTCTGCGCGTATACTTTCAGGCTCATTTTTCAGTCTCCTCAACCAATTGTTTCCGGAGGATGCTGACGCACCTCCCCAGTGTATATGCTCAACATTCGCCGGCCCACCTACAGGGCACTACCAACATTTTGGACAACCTAGCGGTATAACCCTAACCCGCGCCCACTTTGCAGGGTCGCTAAGACGTCCTCTGGTTGGTTCTGCGAGCCACTTGCCATATCTCTACCCCTACTAGCTAACGGCGTCCGTTGGCCCCTTCGGTCCTCTCTGTGCGCCTTTGCCACTGAGCAAATTTCGAAATGAAGCGCTCTTTAGTAGGTGTTCGCCATCCTCGCGCAACACGTCCACCAATAGACTCGCCAAGACGCGACCACGATCCACGCGCATCATGGCGCGCAGCACTGTTTGAAAATCCTGTCGTGGTATGACTACCGCAAATCGTGAGCGACGGCGGTGAGTACCAGTCTTGAATCGGAACAACAACGATTTGCCGTCAGCAATTTCAATTGGAGCCTGTAGGATCTTACCGCCACGGAGAATAAAAGAACGCTTGAGTCCTTCGCTAGGCATGACCGCTCCATATGTGCCCGGTACAACGGCGGGCAGCGTAGCACACTCAGGAGTGGGCGCGGGCACGCTCAGTCGTGCTCAGAGCGGATCGCGAACTGGTGCTCAAGTAGCCCTAGCGCTTGGAAAATCGGTCCCGCTGGGCCCAAGAATAGGTCAGCAATTCGCTAAAGACCTGGACTGAAAAAAGGGGGCCGTCAACAAGTAGAGAGTTTTCTGTGCTGAGCGGAGTCATTCTAGGGAGGCGGGTCAGACCCACCAAACGCGTTGCGGAATAAGAGATTGGTGGTGTTTTTCTGCGAGTCGTACAATTTCTCTCATTGCATCCGACATAGCCCGGTTGTGTAGAATCTGATCCGGAACGGCCTCTACTCGGAGAGGAGCCGGAACCTGAAAGGAGGATCATGGCCCGGGCCGCTCTATCGTCTCACCAGCTTCAGGATGGGTCCGACGTTAGTCCTCGACGCCTGTTCGGCGTCTACTACACCCCTGATGACTTGGCGTCCGCCCTTGTGCGCTGGGCCCTGGCGGACAAGCCCGGACCGATCCTTGACCCCAGCTATGGGGGTTGCGCCTTTTTGGAGGCAGCCGTTCAGGTGCTGTCGGAAATGAACGTTTCCAAGGCTGGGACGCGGGTATATGGTGTCGACATCGATCCGAGTTGTGTCAACGTCGCGCGCAGTAGCAAGTGGTTGGTTGAGACCAACTGCCTCCAAGGCGACTTTCTGACAACGCTGCCTCGCGAACTTCCTGGGAGTCCCTATGCCGCCATCGTCGGAAACCCGCCCTACGTGCGGCACCACTGGATCAGGGGAGACCAACTGGAGTCTGCCCGTGCTGTGGCGGCTGAGTCGGCAATTGAGCTACCCGCAACGGCTAGCCTGTGGGCTTATTTTCTCCTGCATGCTCTGAGATTCCTCTCCCCGGGAGGTCGGTTGGCCATGCTGGTGCCGGAAGCCATCCTTCAGACAGACTACGGTGCGCCACTGCGCCAGACGTTAGCCGATTGCTTCAGCAGGAGTTTGCTCGTTTACGTCCGCGACCGCATGTTTGCAGGGACAGATGAGGCAGTGGTTGCCGTTGCGTGCTCCGGGTTTGGCAATCAGGGCGATGTGATGACGCTGGCGGTGGAAACCGTCGAGGATCTCCGGTTAGTTATGGACAATCCCGATTCCAATGGGTGCCAGCACTCCTATCGCTTTCCGGCAGCCTCCAGCGAGACAGGGGCTGCGGCTGTCTCCTTACTCAGCCAACTCAGCAAGAAAACCGCCGTAAGGCCCCTCGGCGATGTCGCCGACGTAAGAGTCGGGGTGGTCACCGGAGCCAACCGCCACTTCATTCGATCTGCGGCGGATCTTGACGCCCTGGGATTGCCGGCCGCTGTTCGCCACAGGATCGTACCGCGAACGAAATGGCTGAAAGGCCTTGAATTCACAGACGAAGATCACGAAAAATTCGTGCATGCTGGAGCGGCTGCGCTGCTTGTGCGCCCACAAGGTGCCGACGAGGATCGACTCGTCGAGCCGTGGATTCAGAAAGGGCGTGAGGGGGGTGTCGAAGGGCGCCACAAGTGCGCCGTCCGAAAGGAGTGGTTTCGAGTTGACATGCCGTCACCGCCAGACGGTTTCGCTACCTGCGCGAGGGCCGGCTCCCCCTTGCTGGTTCTCAATCGGGGAGAATGCCGAAATAGCAATGCCGTACATAGCCTCACCTGGAAGGACGATTTGTCGGTAACGCCTGAAGCCGTGGCCGTTGGTTTTCTGACAAGCGCAGTTTCGGTGTGGGCCGAGCTTCGGGGACGACGCTATGGCGGGGGCGTATTGAAAATCGAACCTGGCACACTAAAACGAATCCCTGTGCCGCTTGTTGAAGGCTCCGAAGACGTGTTCCGAGATCTTGACGACCTGATTCGCCATGGTGAGGAGGAGAAAGCCAGAAGGGTTGCCGACAAACGCGTTCTGCGCGACGGCCTCGGCCTTGGGAATGATGAAATCGATATTCTGAGACGCACCCGCTCCAAGCTCATGGAGTGGCGTCGGCCTTCCCGGAACGGTCACGCTCATGGTTACGTTTACAGTAGACACTCACCTGTTCAGTGAACTCCGGGAACTGCTTGTCGGGCGCGATTCCACAGCGCTGATCGAACTGGTCAAGAACGCGTACGATGCCGATGTAACCGAGGTCATCGTCCATGGCGAGAACCTTGACGAACCAGAGCGGGGACAAATTCTTGTTGTGGGCAACGGTACCGGCATGACTCGGGACCAGTTCATTACGGGATTCCTGCGCATCGCCTCACGTCTCAAAGACCAGGGCCCGAGGCGTTCCAAGGTGTTTGGCCGCCGCTACACCGGGGTGAAGGGGGTCAGTCGCCTGGCTGCCCACAATTTGGCAAGGCGACTTGAAGTCACGAGCGTGCATTTGAACGATTCCGGCGACGACGATGCGACGGAACTCAGTGCGGTCCTGGAATGGGACGACGATCGCACACCCCGATCCCAAATTTAGCCCCTTTTTCGACGCACGCATCCTCGTCCGAGAAGGCCGACTACCGGGAAAATGAGTTGGCGATCTGCGAACGTGGGCAGCCAAGGCCAGCGGAATTCGAGTGTATCTGGAAGGGTTTCGGATCCTACCTTATGGCGACGACGATTGGCTGTCCCTTGATGCAGATTACGCTGTCCGCCCTCGGCAACTGGAAATGCTCAGGGATTTAAGTCTGGCGGAAGAGTTGAAGGACGCTGATCCGGACGAGGGGCTGGTACGCTTAACCGCGACGGCTTCCTCGCGCCCTGCAAAGTGGTCAAGGTCCACATCGACCGCGACATGGAGGGCTACCGCCCGGAAAGAGGAATTCTGGCGAAGGCGTTGTTACGATGTCGTCGTGGATGGGGACGGTTTGCCGCCGAAGCGGGAGGATTGAGCATGCACGCCGCCATTGCTGACAAACGGGAAGAACTGGCTGAACTTTGCCGACGCTACGACGTGGCGAGGCTTGAGGTCTTCGGCTCGGCTGCGCGCGGTACGGATTTCGATCCGGAAAAAAGCGACGCCGATTTTCTCGTCGAGTTTGAACCCGACAGCCGGTTGCGTCCGTTCCACCGGTATTTTGATCTCGTCGACGCTCTGAGAAACACGCTTGGCCGGCCGGTTGATCTTGTGGAGTTCGGTGCCGTCCGCAACCCGTACCTGCGTGCAGCGATCAACAAGTCGCGCGAGCTCGTTTATGCATCGTGACCCTCGCGTCCTGCTGGCGGACGTCGCGCGGGCGGGCGCGGACATTCAGAGCTTCACGGAAGGGATGGAACGCGCCACGTACCTCCGGGATGGGATGACCCAGGCTGCGGTAGAGCGGAAACTCGAGATTATCGGCGAGGCTCTGAACCGCCTGCATCATGCCCATCCCGAACTCGCCGAGAGAATTGTCGATCTGCGCCGGATCATCGACTTTCGAAACTTGCTGGCCCACGGCTACCACCGCGTGGCCCCCGAAAACGTATGGGACTATGCCTTGAATGACCTGCCGGATCTGCTCCGGATTGTGAAGGCCCTGCTTGCCGAGCTTGGGCCGTTGGAGGAATGAACGCCCAACGCCTTCTTGCCCATTTCGACCGGATGGCCGATGCGCCCGTAGCGATTCAATTTTGACGGGACTATTTCGTCGATGGACAGGTAGGAAAGCCTGGGTAGTGTTCGCTGTGATCGCCCTCTTGGTTGTCCATGCCAAGTCTGGTGAGGATTCTAGGCTTGGGACCGAACTTGGCGCCGATGTATCGCTCTTGCATTCGATCGTGCCACGTGAGATTGAAGGCGGCGTTTTTCGAAAAAAAGATCATCCGCGAGTACGGAAGTTTGTCATGAATGAACCATGCTAACGGGCGCCAGTCTTGCTTCTCCTTGTATAGATCGGAGCCGACGAACCAGGGGATGACGATGCAGGCCGTGGCGCCGATGCGCTTCTTGTCGTCGCGATGATCCCAAATGTGTTTGGCGTAGTTTGCCTTGTTGCTGGCGCAACCCATCCTTTTTTGCTTGTGGCAATAGCCGTTTACCATGGCACTTCGGAAGGCAGAGCGTATGACCACATGACCGAATGTGTTTCGAAGCGGTTCCAGCAAGTTCTCGCAGAGTCCTTTGCCCGCCCTGACTGCCAGTTCCGCATCGTCGGGGACGTTGGGAATGCCATGCGCCGCCGAGACCTCTGAATACAGAAAGTCACGCATGAAGAAATGCTTCGACAATCGCTCACGGCCAAAATCTTCCAATGCCCTCAGCAGCTTTCCGTTTGGCTCTGGCATTGAGGATTGTCGTTGTGCCTTTGCAAACTGGCGTAGGGTAAAGGGTGTGTGTGGTTTCATCGTGCGCTATCCAGAGTTGCTACCCCAACAGAGAAACATGGGAGTAGGGGTTAGCAGGCATGGCAAAAAAATAACCCCGCCGGGGCCTTGAAGCGAGTCCGGCGGGGAGCGATTGCGAGTTAGGATAGGTGAACCTGGGATCGGGCGTCAACGCGCGTGCTCGAAGCTAGGTAGGGTGACCAAACTAACCCAGAATGGGTTATCGCGAGACTGAATTTCCCCAATTTCTTCCGAAGTCTCCATCGTGCCAAGTGACTCGCGCACAATCGATGGCCACCCTACGCAGTAATCGTGCCAGTTGGGTTGCTGACGTTGATTGAGTTGACTAACGCACAAAATCCCGCTCGCCAAGATGTGTACACTCTCCGCCTCCACCGCCCGCCCGCGAAGAGCCCATCGATCATGTTCACAGCAAAAAAAGCCTATGGCGACCTAATTCGTCTGAATCTCTCGGCCGACGGCGATGAAGAGCCCCTGACCCGAGTCCCGCTGGGAACCCCATCGGCCCAGGGCGGAATCGACGAGTCCACGCTTCAGAATTTGCTGTTCCGATATCCCCAGACACTACCGATTGCGTCCATTGATGCGGCCTACGATGCTGCGGTTCCCGTTTGCCGGGAACTGTCCACGCCGGCGGGCTATGTGGACGCTCTTTACGTCAACGCCCTCGGCCGCCTGACGCTGGCCGAATTCAAGCTCTGGCGCAACCCGCAGGCGAGAAGGGAAGTCATCGGCCAGATTCTCGACTACGCGAAGGAGATCGCCTCCTGGAGCTACGAGGATCTGCAGCGCGAGGTGTCCAAGTCACTAAAGCGTCCCGGCAACGTGCTCTTCGATCTGGTTCGCGCGACTGATCCCAGCGTGGATGAGGGCGTGTTCGTGGATAACGTCACTCGGCATCTCCGGCGGGGAGAATTCCTCCTGTTGATCATCGGTGATGGCATTCGCGAAGGTGTCGAAAACATCGTCGATTTCGTTCAGAAGCACAGCGGCTTGCATTTCAACCTCGCGTTGGTGGAAGCAGCGCTGTATCGCGACACAGACGAGCACGTCATTGTCCAGCCGCGTGTGCTTTGCCGCACCGAAATTGTGCGTCGCGTGGTCTTTGAGGCGGGAGAAACCCGCGACATTCTCCCGGATGACGCCGAAGGCGAGGACGTGCTTTCGGACCTTCAACGGGAAAACGTTCGTTTCTGGACCGCCGTCCTGGAAAATTTTGCCTTCTCGGACGCCACTGTCGACATTCCCGATGTCACGAAGGAATCGACGCTGTATGTCAAGGTGAGGAACTCGGGGTTCGGCGACTGGGGCCTGTCGTTCGTCGGATTCCTGTATCGTGGCTCCCCGCACATAGGTTGCTACCTGACGTGTCGAAAGGACATTCCACAGGCGGTGCGCGTTTACGAGCAGATCGAGGCGATGCTGGATGAATTGCGCCAGACAATGGGCGACGACCTGCAGACATGGAAGAACAGCAGTGGCAGGCCCAGGATCGGGTATCGGCGCCGCGACGGGTTACTGTTCGGTGCTGCCGATAGCTCTCCTGATTTCCAGGAGTCGGTGCGGTGGATGCGGGGAAAGCTCGATGATTTGATTAGTGACGTCTATCCGCGCTTACAGGAGTTGCTATCTGGTAGAGCATAAGATCGGAATCAGACAACAGATATTCATTATGGCCAACGCTTAATGGATTGCATGAAATTGCCCAGTCGCCGCTTTTTTCCCCTAACGGATGGATGGTATCCAACGAAAACTTCCGCGATCTGGGACAAATCGTTCAACAGCGATTTTAGCGTACGAAATCCCGCACTTTGCAGCACAATAATATCCGGCTTTAGGATTCTCGCTTCTTCCTTAAGGAAGTGTTCTTCAACGCTTTTCTTTAGCTGCACTTTGGCGCCATTGTGGAAGAGAAGAAACTTATAGTAATTTGTGAATGCAATGTAGGATAGCGGATTGCGTATCGGAATGCGGTTTGTGTCGTTCAACAATCTCTGGGGACCCCAGTCCAAGTTTGCACCTTCGAGCCAACGTCGCCACTCGTTGCATTCATCGGCTAGAAAATGCATCGCGGTAATGTAGGTTCCGGACATATGCGGGTTGAGTTTATCGACCGGAAAATTCTCAATATCTTTGCGGCGTTGATCGTACGTGTGAATCTTCCCGGGCGTTGTGTCATCACCAATGTCCATCCCGACAATCATAAGGCGTTTCATTTTGTCGTATCGGGAACCAATATGGGGATAGGAGGCAAACTTCAGATATGGATCTCTTACCCAGCCGGTAGCGGGATCGACATTCAATTGCTCAAAGAATTCGTTATGCGCGTATTGCAGTTCGCGTCGTTGACTTTCGTCCATAGGTTGTTCACCCACACTGTTGTTGTGAAATATTCAAAATATCAATGGTCAACATTGATTCGGTCATAAAACGTCCGGCCGCAAGCCGAACTCACTGCTTCCAAGTCCGTTAGCAGGGCGTAGGTGCACCACAAAAAGCGTCCGGATTGCCCCTTTCCGGCCAAGATAGTACTCTCTACTCGCTTGCTTTTTGGAAAATTGAGCCTAAGCTGGCTAGGTTCTGTTTGAGGATAATGTGCTCCCGCTCTCCTTGAATATTCGCTCTACATTCTAACGCCAATCGGACTCTCTCCAAACTCTTTGCGCTAATGTTACGAATTTTCCACGAATAACTTCGAGGAGAACGGATCCATCTATTCACAGGCGTCAGATGAATACCTAGTTTTTCAATCTGAACAATACTACGCCTTGTTGCCGGTACGCTCCATGCTTCAAAATCCCTTAATGTTGCATATCCGGTACATAGGTCCCTAATGGGACTGTTTGGATCTACTTTCCCCAAAGGTCTTTCTACAAAAAACTTTCCAAGCAAATCACGCACCTCACTTACAGTTCCTCTTGCGTTCGAACATTCCTGGTTTCCCCGGTACGCAACCTTGCCACCCCGGAGTGATTCAAGTAGAGACACCTCATCTACTCCGAGGTTAAAATCTCTTGCAAGGCATTCGACAATCTCCATATAGTCAAAAGTCAACTTATCCCTATCAGCGAGATAGCAAACTCCAAAATTCCTCGCCGCAACATATGCGAGATCAGCGGCAATGAGTTCATCAGAAACCAAGACATCTCCATTAAGTCGTTCCAACGGAAGCGCAAGAAAAACACTTGTTTGGGCATCAATTGAGTATGATTTCTTTGGTTTCGCACCACCAATTTGCTTCGACAACCAACCGTTGGCATCCTCTATGATAATTCCTTCCTTTCGCAAATGTTGAACAAATAGACTCCTAGATTCGATCATTTTAAGTAGTCGCATCGGTGAATAAACCGCTACAGACCATCCCCGCTTGCGCCAATGCTGAACAATATCGTCCCGGCGTTCCCTTTCGCTTGCGACCACCAAAACATCGCGATCACTCAAACAATCCGTGGTCATTCTCGCAAACGAACCAAAGACACAAACACTCTCTATGCTGGTGGTGCTCATGGAGATATCCGACGAAACAACATTGATGCGAACACCGCGAACATGCAGAATCCAATTATGCTTTGCGCGGTAGCAACTATTCGACCTGCGAGTGTGGTCGGTGTTATGTCTCCATAGCCGAGCGTAGTCACCGATATGGTCGTAAAGTACAGTGCGTCCCAAAATGAAACTATCGCTTCATTCTCTTGCATTAGCCCAAAATTGGCACGAAAAATGTAGTTCAAAGTAGAAAGTGCAACGATGACCACAAATAGCGTCACCACAAAATAGCGAATCTTCAACCCAGACCCAAAAAATTTTTCCCATGCCAACCGCCGAACATACTTCAAACACTTCCGGGAGAATTGAAAAGGCTGTGATGTGAGCATGCCTGTCTTCCACCAAGATACAATTTCATACGCATCTTGAAATCGCTTCCAACGCAAAAATAGAAAATGAGCATCACGCTCGAATTCAATTTGTTCGGTCTTTCGGCTATTTCTTAGTAGTGATTGATAAAGACCAACGCCAATATTTTGATGTTTCTTTGGAAGCAAACATTGCGTGAAACTGATCGGGTCGAGGTAGGTATCGGAAATTGAAATTTTGTATGTATTAGTAAGTATAAATTTGCATCCATGAAATTCACAATGTTTTATGCTCGATGCCACAAAAAGACAGTTTTCAAATATGCAGTTCTTGAAGGTAATTCCAGAAATTTCAGTTTTCGAAAAACTAACCCGATCAAACCTTTTGCCTAGGATTTGTGTTTTCGCTTCGTCGCCCCGTTTTTCCAATTCGGGTGGCCGAAATATTGCGTCCTTAAGGTGGTCCGATACGTCTAAATGATCATATAAGTCCTCTTGAGAGTGAAAATCTCGTACATCGTCCAAAGTCCAAAGAATATCTTTTTGTTGTAAGTTCATTTAGCGGTTAGTCTCGCTCCGGTTGCCAAAGAAGCCACGATGGGATTAAGCATTCTGATCAACTAGGCCGATTCAGGGAAGTCCTGTAAGGGATCTCCGTACCCGGCGGTGACGGCAGTTGTCTCTGGTGGAGGCATTTGGGCGGGGATTTTGAGAATTTCAGAACGGTGAAGTGCGACGACGTATGGATCCTTGTGGACGATTCGGTGCGCCGTAACGCGCTGCAGCACTCACAGTTATCGGCGAGCGAAAACTGGTGGACGGTTGGTGACGATGGCATCTTCTACTCCTGTGGCTTGGTGGTCAGATCTAGCAACGTATGGGTGATTTGGCGCGTTATCCATCGCTGTCCATGTTGTCGAAAAAAAGCGCGTGCTGACAAATTCCACCGACAGTGGCTCGGTTAACCTCATTGTAGGCTTCCGACATCAGTCGAGTTGCGCGGTGATGATCGGACGCGTGAATCATGTAGTACATCGTTCTGCCATGGTCTCCATGTTTGTGGATGCTCCAAGGTTGCACATACTTGTATGCGAACTCATCGATAAACCTCTGCTTCAGACTGTGAGCACGAAAGACGTTTTTCAGGGAAAAAAACTCAAGCATATCGTCGCGTCCCCACCAACGCCTCAACGTCTCGCGTTGCTTGCGGCTTTTCCAGGCACGATCGAGCCACGCCTCGGCAAGAAAGTAAAATATTTCGATCTTGAAGTCGTCGTTGCCTTTGTGCTCAGCAACCCTCTTGACCGTCGCCCAGTCACATTCAAATGTCCTCTGGTCCAACAGACAGAAGCTTGGCAGATTCGTTGGAGCTTCGTGGAGAATTTTCTTTACCTGCTCGTTGGCGTCGCCATGATAGATCTTGAACGTGAACGGACGGTCAGCGCAGGTGTCTCGCAACTGTTCGAGTCGTTTGATTTGCTGCGTGTTATTGTCACAAGCAGCGAAGTACCCGAGATTCGGTCCTTCATCCCTTCGTTCGATTACTCGCTTAATTGACCAGCCCTCATCGTAGCTCTCGCTCTGAGGACCAGCGAACAAATCAAGATACGTGCCTGACTTGGTCACATGTAGGAAGCGATGAAGGTACTCCGCAATGAGCCGAGACTTCTGCCCCGTCCAAAGGCGCCCGGAAATCTTGACAGGGTCTGCAGGCTTTTTGTGCGGTTTGGGTCCAGTAGGAACCGGTCCAAACAGGTCGATGTCAGTTGACACTCGGAAGCTCGTCCCATGTCTGGCCGTCGAGGAGCCTGCCGGAACGTACTTTGCCACGACGCTCGAATACGACGTTCTCCGGCGATTCCTCAAGCGGAAACCAGTCGCCCCACTGCTTGAAGTGGAATCCAACACCTGTATCGCGACACTGATCCCTGACAGATCGGAACCAGGCTGGATTGCTCTTTCGTGCGCGCGGTCCGCTTTCGCCCCCGGCGATCACCCAGTGCAGCCTGTCGATCCATTTTGACAGGTCCAACGGGCCCAACAGCGGCTCGCACGACAGGAACCGTACATGCGCACGGATCGACAATAAATGAACCAAGCGTTTCTCAGCGAATTTCTGGTTCTCGACCGTCACGCCCAGCCAGACGTTCTCCGGCCAATTTTCACCCCATGGCGCTAGGCGACTCACGAGGTGTGGACGCTTAGTAAGCAGCAACCAGTCGAGATTCGGCGTGGACTCGATCAACTCCCAGAGCCGCTTTCGGTCGTCACTGAGCCCACTTTTCCACTCGAAGACATCCGCCATTGAGGCGCAGAAGACGCGTGCGCGTATGTTCGACGCGGCTGCGGTCCGGTCCCAGCGAATCGGATTCGACCAGTGCGACTCGCTCATTCGACGTCGTCCTGATTTGGCCCCCCAAACTTCGTGTCCGGTTCGCTTTGCCCATGCCTCTGCGTAGCAGTTGTCGCAGGCTGGCGAGACCTTCGTGCAGCCCCACCACGGATTGAATGTGTGTTCAGTCCACTCGATTTTCGAGTTCTCAGCCATGTCGCGATGCCCTCCGTTCTGCCCGGCGCCATTGAAATACGGCTACTGGAAAGCTAGAAGCGGTCGCAACAATACCAAACAAGCGATTGATGTAAAAATACACTAGACTCGGACTAGCTGTCCGGTCTTCTCAAACATATGCGTCAGCACTGATGAGATCTGCAAATTGTTACGGGAAAATGTACCTACAGGTGATTCAGCGGCACAACCGCCTCGCGCGTAGGTTCGCAATTTTCTTCGATGCGAGGCGGCCCTTAGAAATCTTCACGCCGCCCACCTCGCCGAAAGCACCTCCGCCTGCTGCAATACCGTCTGCACCGCATCATCCTGCAGATCCGGCGGATACCCATGCTTGCGCAGAATCCGTTTCACCAACACTCGCATGCGCGCCCGCGCCGGCTCCCGGTGCTGCCAATCAACCGACACATTACTCTTCAAGCCATTCAACAGCTCAAGCGCAATCACGCGAAGTAGCTCATTCCCCATAACTTCCACCGCGCTCTCGTTCTGCGCCAACGCATCATAGAATGCGATTTCTTCCTGGGTGAGCCCTTCCTCCTCCCCGCGTTGGTGCGCAGCCTTGATGTCCTTGGCAAGCTCGATCAACTCCTGAAGCACTTCCGCGGTCGTAATGGCATTCGTGTGGTACCGCGCAATCGCCTCCTCCAGCCGGTCGGAAAAAGCCCGAGTCTGAACAACGTTGACGCGGCTCCGTGATCGTATCTCCCCGTTGATGAGCTTGCGCAGCGCCTCCAGGGCGAGGTTCTTCTTCTCCATCCCCTGAACTTCGGCGAGGAAGTCGTCGGAGAGGATGGAGATGTCCGGTGTCTCCAACCCGGCTGCTTTGAGGATATCGACGATTTCGGTCGAGACGACGGCGCGGCTGACAATTTGCTGCACGGCCAGGTCCCGCTCAGCGGTAGACCTGCCAGTACCAGACACGTTCTTGGCAAGCGCCGACCGCACGGTCTGAAAGAATCCCACCTCATCGCGAATGCCCCGCGCCTCGTCACTCGCCGCCGCCAGCGCGAACGCCTTGGAGAGCGCCAGCACGGCGTCCTTGAACCGGCGATGCGCCCGCTTCTTGCCCTCCTCGGTCGATTCCCTGGCCGCCTCCCGCTGCTGCATATCGAGGATCCACTCGATCGCGCCGGCGAGCGCCACAAGCCGCTGCTGCGGCGACCCGGCAAGCCCCTTCCGGTAGTCGAAACCGTGGAACATGTCGCACACGATTTCGTACTTCTCCTGCATCACGGCGACCGCCTCGGCTTCGTCGATGCCGGCGTGTCGCTGGTCGTCGCGCGAATACTGGCCGAGGGCCGATTTCAGGTTCTGGGCGATGCCGATGTAGTCCACGATCAGTCCGGCGGGCTTGTCGCGGAACACGCGGTTCACCCGTGCGATTGCCTGCATGAGTCCGTGCCCCCGCATGGGTTTGTCGACATACATCGTGTGCATGCTCGGCGCGTCGAATCCGGTCAGCCACATGTCCCGGACGATCACGAGCTTGAGCGGGTCGTCGGGATCCTTCGCCCGCTTCGCGAGCAGATCCCGGCGCGCCTTGTTGCCGATGTGCTGTTGCCAATCGCTCGGATCCGAGGCGGCGCCCGTCATGACAACCTTGATTTCGCCGCTCTCGTCGTCGTCGCTGTGCCACTGCGGGCGCAGCCTGACGATCTCGCTGTAGAGCGCGACGCAGATCCGGCGGCTCATGCAGACGATCATGGCCTTGCCTTCCATGCCGACGACGCGGTTCTCGAAATGCTCCACGAGGTCCCTGGCGACCATGGCGAGGCGTTTCTTGGCTCCGACGACGGCCTCGACGTTGGCCCACTTGCGCTTGAGACGCTCCTGCTCGCCCTCGACCTCGTCTTCAGTCAGTTCCTCAACCTCCTCGTCGAGCTTCGGCTTCACGTCCCCGTCCAGTTCGATCCGGGCTACGCGGCTTTCGTAGTAGATCGGAACCGTCGCGCCGTCCTCGACGCCCCGGTTGATGTCGTACACATCGATGTACTCGCCGAACACGGCCGGCGTGTTCACGTCTTCCTTCTCGATCGGCGTGCCCG
>MKWU01004353.1_pt1 | contig 16935 bp, 11 predicted proteins | sample 809101 | NCBI WGS metagenome assembly MKWU01 (sample SAMN05860141, study PRJNA318959) | sponge metagenome | host: Aplysina aerophoba | place: Slovenia: Piran, Adriatic Sea, Gulf of Piran | collected 2013-05-07 | reverse complement strand
CCTGCCGGAACCTGCCCGCGATGTGTTCGTTTACGACGGAGCCGGCGTGGGGCGCGCCGACCGAGCGGGGCTTTCCCGGCGGCCGGTTTCTTCCCGTCCATTCCCTATGGAGAACGTATACTTCCACGTCAAGAATTTGGACAACTCGAACTTGCGGCGGCGGCCAGACCCGAGAGACAAGGTCATCTGGTCACGGTTGGTCGTCGGAGGTTTGCTGGGCCTCGTAATGATGATCCTGACCTTCGCCCCGCGGCCGCTATTGAGGCACTCGGGGTATCGCCTTGAGAAGATGAGCGAAACGCACCAGTCCTTGGTTGAGATTCAAGACCAGCTCCGCGTTCGCCAAGCGAGGTTGAGTGACCTTCGCCGGGTGGCGGACCTCGCCGGACGGCAGGGATTGGAGCAGACGCCGCCGGAGCGTTTTGCCTGGCAGAACCGGACGATTTCCCCGGTATCACAGGAAGACGAATTGGCTTGGAACCTGAGGAATGCCCAGCCCTGAACGAGGTGAGAGCCAAAACTCTCTGTGACGGCTCGCCATCACGGCGGCCCGAGTAATCAGAGTCATTCATGGCAGGTCGCCGGAACAGAAACCGATCCCCCAGCGACCGAGGCTTTTGGACGCGGCTGCGCCTGTCGGCTCGCGCACTGAGCGAGTTTCAGCGTCTTCCCCCTTTTCGACTTTTCGTATTCGCTCTGACGGCCGGCTTGTGGCTGGCGCTGATCGTCGTTCGTCTTTGGGACCTGCAGATCCGTCAAGCTCCTCGCTTGACCGAGAAGGCACAGCAGCAACAGGAGGACGTGATCGAGATCGCCGCTCGACGCGGGCGCATCTACGACCGCAACGGCGTCGAGTTGGCCCGCAGCACTCCGGTAGACTCGATCGGCGTATTTCCTACCAAGGTAGGCGACCCCGAGCTTGCGGCAACGCTGCTCGCCGAGGTGCTTCGAGAAAACCCGAATTCCCTCAGAAAAAAGCTGAAGAAGAAGCGCTTTCAATGGGTGCGGCGCTTGGCGGAACCGGCTGAGGCGGAGCGAATCCGGGAGCTTCCGCTGGCCGGACTGCATTTTGAAAAGGAGAGTAAGCGTTATTACCCGAAAGGAACCGTTGCGGCCCACATCCTCGGGGCCGTGGGTGTTGACCACATGGGCCTGGCGGGGCTGGAACAGACCTTCGAGGCCAAGCTTCGAGGCGTTTCGGGGCAGCGCTCGGTACAAGTCGACGCCCTGCAGCATCGATACGCAAGCCAAGTCATCCAGGAGCCGGTTCCCGGCTATGACCTGGTTCTTACCATTGACCAGCGCATTCAAGTCACGGCTGAAAAGGAACTGGGGCGGGCCATCGAGGAAACGCAAGCGGAGGCAGGGACCATCGTCGTGATGGACCCCGTCAACGGGGACATTCTGGGCATGGCGAACTGGCCCACCTTTGATCCCAATGATCGTGAGCCATCGAAGACGGATCTGGAGCATAGGAAGAACTACGCCCTGAGTCACATGATCGAGCCCGGGTCGACGTTCAAGGTCGTGACGGTAGCGGCCGGACTCGAGGAAAAGGTGACTACGCCGGAAGAGATGATCGACTGCGAGCGAGGCGGAATCTACCTGTTGTCGCGTTGGATTCGAGACCACAAGCCGTTCGCACTGCTGAGTGTCGCCGATGTGCTGGCTCGCTCGAGCAATGTAGGGACCATCAAGCTGGGACTGCGGCTCTCCCCCGAACGACTTCACCGCTATGCCCGCGCCTTCGGCTTCGGGCAGCCGACGGGACTGCCCTTGCCGGGCGAGACAGCCGGCCTGCTGCGGCCGTGGGAGCGCTGGCATCCGGCTGCAATCGGCTCGGTGGCGATTGGCCAAGAGGTGGGTGTGACCGCCCTGCAGATGGCGCGAGGCGTCAGTGTCATGGCTAACGGCGGCTCGCTTGTAACTCCCCGCATCATCGAATCCATCCTCAGCCCGCAGGGCGAGCCAACAAAACCAGATGTTCGGGAGTCGTCTCGTGTTCTGAATCCTGATACAGCGGCGATCATGCGGGCGCTCATGGAAAGGGTCGTCCGGGAAGGCACCGGCCGCCGGGCGCGAACGCCGGGCTACCGGGTAGCAGGAAAAACCGGGACCGCACAGAAAGTGGATCCCGAAACGGGACGCTATTCAACCAAGGATTATGTTGCGAGCTTTGTGGGGTTCGCTCCGGTCAACGCCCCCTCGATCGTGGTTGTGATCGTGCTCGATTCACCGGTCGGAATGTACTACGGCGGACAGGTGGCGGCTCCCGTGTTTCCCAGGGTCGCGACCGAGGTGCTGCGCTTCCGCGACGTGCCTCCGGAACTACCGTTGGAGCAAGAGCCAGTTCGCCCGATTCCTGAAGAGTGGTGGGCGGACTTCGCGATCGAGGAGCCCGCTCGTGACTGGCCGGGAAGCACGCAGGTCGAGTTCCCAGTCATCTCGTCGGATGAGGATGCCGTCGTGGTGACCGTCGCTTCGTTGACGGATTCCGCTTCGCCAAGGCTCGGGGATGTGCCGCTGGTCTCCAACCTGACGATGGGCGGGCCGAATGCTGCGTCACCTCCGGAACCGCAGGCGGTCGTCGAAGGCACAATCGAAGAAGCAGAGCCGGCGGACATGAAGCCCGCTCGGTTGACCGTGGTTGAAGCGCTTCTGCCGGATTTTCGAGGCGAGACGGTGGATTCAGTAATTTCGCGAACCTCTTCGCTCGGCTTGGCGGTTCATCTTCGCGGAAGCGGCAGGGCTTGGCGCCAATGGCCACCCGCTGGAACGCCGATCCAGTTTGGCGGCACGGTCACGGTTGATTTCCGGGTCGGAGCTAAACAATGAAGATCGGAGACTTGTTTGACCGGCGCGCCCTCTGTCAGACAGGGCTGCGGCACAAGTCGATCCATGGTCTGCAATACGACTCTCGCAAACTGGAACCGGATGATTTGTTTTTCGCGTTTCCCGGGGAGCATGTCGACGGTCATCAGTTCATCCCGGCGGCCTTGGATGCCGGAGCGGCGGCGATCGTAAGCGAACGCAAGGCACCGGCGCCGCACTCCGAGCAATGGATTCAAGTGCCGCATGACAGACAGGCACTGGCAAGCGCGGCTTTGCGCTTTTATGGTCGGCCCGATCATCAGCTCAAGCTCACCGGCGTCACGGGAACCAACGGCAAGACAAGCACAGTCCATCTGCTCGATTCCATTCTTGAGAACGCCGGGCTGTTGACGGCCCGTTTCGGCACGATCGAGCATAAGATCGGGCGGCGGCACTTCCGGGCAGTGAACACAACGCCAGAATCGTTGGATATCGTTCGCTTTCTTGCCGCTCTCGTTGCAGAAGGGGGTTCCCACGCCAGTTTCGAAGCTTCGTCCCACGCCTTGGATCTGGGCCGAGTCTACGGCTTTGACTTCCACACCGTCGTTTTCACGAACCTGTCTCGCGATCACCTCGATTATCACCAAACCATGGAGGAGTACGCTGCGGCGAAGCGCCGGTTGCTGCAGGGCGCCGGCGGGGAGACTCCCCGCTACGCGGTGATCAACAGGGATGACCCCGTTGGTCGGGAGTGGCTGGATACAAGCTCTTCGGAGACGCTGAGCTTCGGAGTGCGGCCGGGGGCGGATATTGTTGCCGAAAACGTGGACGTACGTCTCTCAAGCCTGCACTTTCGGGCCGCAACACCACGAGGATCTCTGGATGTCCGATCATCGCTCCGCGGCGCGTTCAATATCAGTAATCTGCTGGCGGCGATCACAGCCGCCCTTACATTGGGCATCGACCTCGACACGATTGGTGAAGGCATCGAAGCATGCCGCGCTGTCCCTGGTCGGTTCGAATTGATCGACGAGGGACAGCCGTTTATCGTGATCGTCGACTACGCACATACCGATGATGCGCTACGGAACCTGCTCGAAGCCGCCCGAGAGTTGCTTCGGCGTTCAAATCGGCCGGGGCGCATTCTGACGGTGTTCGGGTGCGGCGGCGATCGTGACCGCACCAAGAGACCGGTGATGGGAGAAATTGCCGGACGTCTGAGCGACTTGGTAATTCTTACTTCCGACAACCCGCGCTCGGAAAATCCGCTCAACATCATCAATGACATCCGCGTCGGACTGGGTCGTGTCGATTCCAAGCATGAAATCGAAGCGGACCGGGCCGCAGCGATCCGCCGGGCTGTTTCTCAAGGGCAGGCCGGCGACATCGTGCTGCTAGCCGGTAAGGGTCATGAGACGACGCAGACCATCGGCGGCGAGGTGATTTCCTTCGACGACCGAGAAACGGTCCGAGGCGTGCTTCACGAACTAGGGTATGGCGTGCATTCCGTGGCTGGGTAACGCCGGACGAAATGGGATCGTTTGATGCGTTTGGACCTTTCGGACATTGCGAACATTCTGGAAACTTCGTTGCAAGGGCGGGCGGGCGAGGCTTCGGGCTATTCCATCGATTCGAGGACGATCGAGAGAGGTGACCTGTTCTTTGCCATTCGCGGACCACAGTTCGATGGCCACGACTTCATCTCTGCGGCCTGGGAGGCGGGCGCAGCGGCTGTGGTGGCCGAGCGTTCCTGGGCGGTCACCCATCAAGTCCGCGGCCCTCTGCTTGCAGTCAGTGAGCCGGCAGCGGCGCTGCGGCGGTTGGCACGTGAAGCGCGAAGACGTAGGAGGCTTCCTGTGATAGGCGTGACCGGAAGCAACGGCAAAACAACAACGAAAGACGCGATTGCGGCGCTGCTCGCGCAGCACTTTCTGGTTGCGAAGACGGAAGGGAATCTGAACAACGAGTTGGGCTTGCCGCTATCGATTCTGAGAATGCACGACGCGGCCGAAGTCGGCGTCTTCGAGATGGGCATGAACCATCGCGGTGAGATCACTGCGCTTGCCGAGATCGCCTCGCCGACGGTGGGTGTCGTGACCAACGTGAGTGAAGCGCACGTCGAGTATTTTTCATCGGCAGACGAAATTGCTCTTGCGAAACGGGAATTGATCGAGGCCCTTCCCGCCGACGGAACGGCCGTGCTCAATGCGGACGACCTGCGGGTGCGCGCCTTTCGTGACGCTCACGCGGGGCCAGTTGTGACATTCGGCGAGAGCGAGAAGGCCGACGTTCGGGCAACCTCAATCGAAACACGCGGAGCCGAAGGCGTACGGTTCACCCTCTTCCAAAGGGACAGTGGGAAGACCGTTGGTTTTCAGAGTGGCTTGATCGGGCGGCACAATGTGCTGAACCTGTCGGCGGCGCTGGCGACGGCTTCGGTGTTCGGTGTCGATTCTCCGGATCTCGTCGATGCCGTGGCGCGGCTGCGCCCGGCGAGGCGGCGCGGTGAGACGAGGCGGCTGGGCGGCGCATTATTGATCGACGATTGCTACAACGCGAATCCGCGGGCCATGGAGGTCATGCTGAGTGTATTGGCGGAAACACCGGCCACACGCCGCATCGCGGTGCTGGGTGAGATGCGTGAGTTGGGTGAGGCCGCGGAGGAACTCCACCGGCGCGTCGGCCGGAATGCGGCCCGAGGCGGCGTCGACCTCTTGATCGGTGTCACCGGCGCTGCTCGGTGGATTGTCGAAGAGGCGGTTGTTTCCGGGCTGCCGCTATCGCGGACTTCGTTTTTTGAAGAACCGGAAGAGGCCGGACTCTTCGTGGCCGAACAGTTGCAGGCCACAGATGCGGTGTTGTTCAAGGCGTCGCGAGGCGTGGCGCTCGAAAGAGCGCTGAGTGTTGTTGAGCCGCTCTGTGAGACTACCGAGGGGAGAGCCCAGGTCTAGGCATCATGTTTTTTCACCTCTTCTTCGAGCAGCTTTTTCCGTATTTCAGTCCGTTCCGCGTCTTCAGCTACATCACGTTCCGTACGGCTGCTGCCAGCTTAATGGCGCTGGGGTTGGGCTTGATTCTGGGGCCCTGGTTGATCCGGCGGCTGCGACAGTTCCAGGTCAGCCAGCCGATTCGCGAGGACGGACCCAAATCGCATTTGAACAAAGCTGGCACGCCGACGATGGGTGGGCTGCTTATCAACATCTCGATTCTGATGCCGACTCTGTTGTGGGCTGATCTTCGCAACGTCTACATCTGGGTTGCCCTGCTCGGGTTGGTCGGCTTCGGCGGCATCGGTTTTCTGGACGATTTCTTGAAGATTCGACGTGGGAAGAATCTAGGATTGTCCGCTCGGATGAAGCTGCTGATGCAAGTGGTTGTGACGCTTTTGATCGTCTGCATCCTGGCGTGGTTGCATGTCGGGGGCAGCTACGACACGCGGTTAATCCTTCCGTTTTTCAAAGGGGTGCAGCCGGAGTTAGTGATGCAATCCGCGCTGGAGCAGCCTTGGACGTATCCGCTGGCGTTTGTGGGCCTTTTTGTATTTCTGTTCGTGGTGTTGGCGGGATCGACGAATGCCGTGAATTTGACGGACGGGCTGGACGGGCTGGCGTCTGGTCTGATGGTGATCGCGTCAGGATCGTTTACGGTGCTGGCGTATCTCGCTGGACATCAAGAGTTTGCGAGGTATCTCGATATCGCGCCCGTGCCGCAGGCGGCGGAATTGACGATCTTCTGCGGATCGATGGTCGGCGCGAGTTTGGCGTTTCTCTGGTACAACGCGCATCCCGCCGAGATCTTCATGGGAGATGTCGGCTCGCTCGGTCTCGGTGGAGCGCTTGGAACCGTGTCGGTGTTGATTAAACAAGAGATCCTGTTGCTGTTCGTCGGAGGCGTGTTCGTCCTGGAGGCGCTGTCGGTGATCATTCAGGTCGTAAGCTTCAAGTTGTCCGGCCGCCGGATTTTCAAGATGGCGCCGCTGCATCATCATTTTGAGGCGCTCGGTTGGCCGGAGTCGAAGATCATCGCACGGTTCTGGATCCTGGGCCTGGTCTGGTCCCTGCTGGCGCTGAGCACGTTGAAACTGAGATGAGGTGGCAAGGGAAACGCGTGCTGGTTGTCGGACTCGGAGCATCAGGGAAAGCGGCAGCACACTTTGCGGCGGCACGGGGTGCCCATGTCACTGCGACGGACCGGCGCCCGCTGAGCGAGTTGAGTGAAGCAGCGGAAGAGATGGGAAAGCTGAACGTGCGACTCGAGTTGGGCGGACACTCCCAGAAGCTCTTTCTGGAACAGGACCTGATTGTGCCGTCGCCCGGAGTGCCTTGGAATTTACCGGAACTCGAGGCTGCTCGACGGACAGGCGTGGTCGTAGCAGGTGAGCTGGAGATTGCTTCGAGTGCTCTCAAGGGGACGGTGATCGGTGTGACCGGAACCAACGGCAAGACGACCACTACCTCTTTGATCGGGCACATCATCGAGACGGCGGGCTTGCCGGTGGCCACAGGGGGTAACCTCGGAACGCCTGTGCTGGAGATGGTCGATGCGTCGAGTGACGAGCACTGGAATGTTTTGGAGCTTTCCAGTTTTCAGCTCGAGGCGACCGCGACGTTCCCTGTACACATCGCTGTGGTCTTGAACGTGACGCCGGATCACCTCGATCGGCATGGAACTCTCGAGGCCTACGCGAAGGCCAAGGGCAAGATCTTCCAAGCACAGACAGCCCGTGACCATGCGGTTTTGCCCTTCGACGATCCGGTCTGCCGTACCTTTGCGCTGCAAACAGCCGGGACCGTGAACTGGTTCAGCCGAAACGGGCGCAATGAACCCGGGGCGTGGGTCGAAAACGGGTGGGTCTTGTTGAACGGACACCCCGTCACTGCTCTTCCATTGCTCATCCCGGGTCACCACAACCTGGAGAACGCGCTGGCCGCAGTGACAGCCTCTTCTTTGGCCGGCATCGGGCTTGAGGCGATGGCCAAGGGGCTTCAGACGTTTAGAACAGCGGAACACCGGCTGGAATGCGTCGCGGAAATCAGTGGCGTTGCCTACTACAACGACTCCAAGGCGACGAATGTGGACGCAGCGATCAAGGCGGTGGAAACGTTTGATCGAGGGTTGTGGGTCATCTTGGGTGGCAGTGAGAAAGGTTTTTCGTACACAGCACTCAGAAGGCCGTTGCGCGACCGGGCGCGCGGCGTGCTGCTAATCGGGGAATCCGCGTCGAGGATCGAGCTAGAGCTGAACGGAGCGGTACCGCTGATTCACGCCGGGACGCTGCTCGAGGCGATGCAGTATGCCCATCGTCATGCCGAGTCCGGCGACACGGTGCTGCTCTCTCCGGCCTGTGCGAGTTTCGACCAATTCAAAAACTACGGAGAGCGTGGCAGGCGGTTCAAGGAGATCGTAAGGGAACTGCGGGAGAAAGCAGAAGCGAGGCTCTGAGGAGACAGTACGGAAGGACATGCCTAGATACCTACATTGCGATCGCGTCTTGTGCGGCACGGTGATTCTGTTGTCGTTTTTCGGGTTGGTCATGGTCTTTAGCGCCACTACGGGTGGCGAGGGCTCGTCGGCTCGATACGTGATCAAGCAGTCAATTGCGTTGGCGCTGGGCCTTGGCGCGATGCGGACGTTCATGTTTCTCGACTACCGGCACTGGCGGCGTCCCCGCTTCGTCTTCCCCGTCATCGGCATTTCCGTGGCCCTGCTGGTTGTAGTGTTCTTCGGCGCGCAGACGGCCAACACGTACCGTTTCCTGCGGTTTGGCGCTATCTCGTTTCAGCCCTCCGAGCTTGCCAAGATTGCCGTCATCGTATTCCTGGCCTTCTATTTGGACAAGCACGGCGACAAACTGAACGAATGGCGTACGCTGCTGGGCAGTTCGGCGATTCTGGGCGTGTTCGGCCTGCTCGTGCTTGGTGGGCGGGATCTCGGCGGGACCATCATGCTAATCCTGATCGCCGCGGTGATGTTCTGGGTAGCGGGCCTGCGGATGAGCTATTTCGTGCAGGCATCATTGGTGGCCCTGCCGCTTCTGGCGATCGCCGTATGGTCGGAGCCTTACCGCATCGAGCGCCTGATGGTGTTCCTTAACCCGGAATCCGATCCGGCCAACTCTGGTTTTCAGATCATTCAATCTCAGATCGCGGTGGGTTCAGGCGGTCTGTTTGGACAGGGTTTGATGGAAGGCCGCCAGAAAATGCGGTTTCTTCCTTTAGTGCATACCGATTTTATCTACGCCTTGATTTGCGAGGAACTCGGCTTCATCGTCGCAACGTTGGTCGTAGTGGCTTTCGGCGTTCTGTTGTGGCGAGGCGTAGTCGTTGCGTTGCGCGCGCCGGACCGATTCGGGATGTATCTGGCGATCGGCATTACAGCGATGATCGTTTGCCAGGCGATGGTGAACCTCGGCGTGGTGCTGGCGATGCTCCCGACCAAGGGCATGCCACTGCCGTTTGTGAGCTACGGCGGTTCGTCGGTTGTCATGTCACTGGCGGCATCGGGCATTTTGTTAAGCGTCAGTCGGCATGCTGGGTAATCGAGTGCCAAGCGAGTCAGTCGATGAAACGTGCGACGTTCTTGATTGCAGCGGGCGGAACGGGCGGACATGTCCTGCCGGGTATCGAGGTCGCTCGCGAGTTACGCGCGCGGGGACACGAATGTGTGTTCGTAGGAACGAGCCGAGGTCAGGAAACCCGGCTTGTCCCGGCGGCCGGATTTGCGCTGGAATTGCTCGAAACGGGTGCGCTCAAGGGTTTGTCGCTGCTCAACCGTCTCAAGACTGTGGCAGGCCTGCCGGGGAGTCTGTTGCAAGCAAGCCGCGTGCTCGATCGATTGCGTCCCGGGGCGGTCCTCAGCATGGGCGGATACGCTTCGGGGCCGGTGATGTTGGTGGCGCGTATGGCAGAGATTCCAGTTGCGGTGCTCGAACCGAACGTGAATCCCGGATTGGCGGTCCGCTGGGCCGCGCCGTTCGTGTCGCGCGGCTTGGTCGCGTTTCCGGAAACTCTTCCCTACTTCGCCAAAGGGCAGGCCGAGGTGATCGGCATACCCATTCGGCGGGAGTTCTTCGATCTGCCCCGAAGAACTCGGCGCGAGCCGTTCGGCTTGTTGATCACAGGCGGCAGCCAGGGCGCTCATACCTTGAATACCGCCGCCGTCGAAGCCTTGGCGCTCTGGAAAAAAAGGGGGAGGCTATCTGACTTGAAAATTTTTCACCAAACGGGAGAACGCGATCTCGAGACAGTGCGAGCGGCGTACGACGACTGCGAAGTGGACGCCGAGGTCGCACCCTTTTTTCGGGATATGCCGCGGATCTTCGGCGAAGTCGACCTCGTTATCTGCCGAGCCGGAGCCTCGGCAGTGGTTGAGCTGTGCGCCGCAGGCAAGGCCTCAATCCTGGTCCCGTATCCCTATGCCGCCGATCAGCATCAACTCTTGAACGCACGCGCCCAGAGCGCTGCGGGAGCCGCGGTCCTTGTTGAAGATCGTGCAATGACAGGCGATCGACTCGTTCGGGACGTCGAGCAGCTTTGGGATCAACCCTCCACCCTTGCAAAAATGGAGGAATACTCCTGTGCCCGTGCAAGACCAGGGGCGGCCGAAAGAGCGGCACTACTGTTGGAGAGTCTGGCTGGCATTGCCGGGAAGGCCTAGTTGGGAGGGTTCATGTTCTTCGAGGAGATTGCTGTTACGCACCGCCACATGCACTTCGTTGGGATCGGTGGGATCGGCATGAGTGGACTGGCTGAGATTCTGCTGGACCTTGGGTACGAGGTCAGCGGTTCGGATTTGCGGTCTACGGACATTACGAAGCGTCTGGAATCACTAGGCGCGACGGTTTTTCAAGGCCACGACGCGGAGAACATCGGCACCGCTGACGCGGTCGTTGTGAGTGCAGCGATCCAGGAATCGAACCCGGAGTGGGCGGCAGCCGTTTCGGCGCGAATTCCCATCATCCAGCGCGGTGAACTGCTCGCGGAATTGATGCGCTTGAAGTATGGGATCGCGATTACCGGCAGCCATGGCAAGACGACGACGACATCGATGGCCGCCGCGATTCTCCATTCGGCGGGCAAAGATCCAACGGTCGTTGTCGGCGGTCGTGTCGACTCCATCGGGTCGAATGCGCGGCTCGGCAAGAGCGACTTGCTGTTGGCTGAAGCAGATGAGAGCGACGGCTCCTTTCTGCGATTGGCTCCAATTTTGGCTGTGATCACAACATTGGATCAAGAGCACCTGGACCACTACGGCACTTATGGAGCACTGGTTGACGGTTTTGTGGATTTCGCGAATAAGGTGCCCTTCTACGGCGCGGTGCTGCTGGGCATCGACGACCCGCAGGTGCGTTCAATTCTGCCTCGGATTCATAAGCCGATGCGCACCTACGGCACGACGCCCGACGCCGACCTGGTCGCGGGCTCGATCACTTGCGGGCATGACGGAAGCCGCTTCCGGCTGACATACCGCGGTGATGACCTCGGGTGGTTCCAGGTCAATAGCCTCGGCCGCCATAACGCCAGCAACGCGGTGGCCGCCGTTTTGGTGGGTTTGGAGCTAGGGCTGGAACCGGATGCGATCCGGAAAGGGCTACGTTCATTTACGGGTGTCGATCGGCGGTTCCAGACCCGCGGCACAGCGGGAGGCGTTACTGTAATCGATGATTACGGCCACCACCCGACGGAGATCGCGGCGACCCTGGCAGCGGCGAAGACATCGGCCTTCGAGCGAGTGCTTGTTGTCTTTCAACCCCACCGTTATACGAGGACTGCCGCACTAATGGACGAGTTTGCGTGTTGTTTCAGCGAGTGTGAACGCCTCTTTGTGGTCGATATCTACAGTGCCAGCGAAGATCCGATCGAGGGTGTGAACTCGGAAGAGTTGGCGCGTCGGATTCAAGCCACTGGCCAGACGGCGGTCCAATACGTAGCTTCGATGGATGCAGCCATAGAGGCAGCGGCCGCAGCCGCGCAAGAAGGAGACGTGATCGTGACTCTTGGCGCCGGAAACATCTCGCAGGCCGGGCCGCGACTGCTCGAAACGCTGGCAGCCGTTAAAGCGAAGGTACGAATCTCGAACGAGGGTCTCAGGTAAGGAGGCGAACGAGAACGAATGCCCAAAAAAGCCAAACTGTCAAACCAGGGACAAGGGAGCGAGGAGTCCGCCTATCTACGCCGCACCAAGCCTGTGAACGTGCGGCGAGGGACGGCCGCGTGGGCGCGGCTGATTGCGCGATGGAGTGTTCAGGGACTCGTTGTGTTTGGCCTTGTCTTCGGGGCTCAGCATTCGATCGGCCGCTACGTCGAAGCTTCGCCTTCCTTCCGGTTTGGAGCCGTCGAGAACTGTTTGCGCGTCAGCGGACTGCGGTTCGTCGGTGAATCAGCGATACGACGAATCTTCGAATCCGAACAAGGACGGAGCATGGCGGCAATTCCGACGGAAACACTTCAAGTCAAGTTGCTGGCGATGCCATGGATCAAGCAAGCACGTGTTCTGCGCGTCTGGCCGAGCCAGATCTGGGTGCACGTCGAGGAGCGGCAACCGGTTGCCTGGGTGCGGAAAGTGGGTTCGGCGGATTTCACGAGCCCCCGGCTCGTGGATCGACACGGCGTCTTTCTCGATCCGACGAGAGATTTTGATCTCGAGCTGCCCGTCGTCTCGGGTCTCGACGACGGGATGTCAACTGCCGAGCGGCTCACCCGTATTGCTCTGCTGCAAGATCTTATGAAAGAGCTGGGTCCTGAGCGCGCCCAGGTGTCGGAGATCGACGTTGCTGACTCGTCCAACGCTCGTGTTCTCATCCTTTATGATGGTGATGTCGTTGAACTGCAATTGGGAGCCGCAAGGTTCCGTCACCGCTGGGAATTCTTTCACAAATACGTGCGAAGTTGGAAGAAAAAGTACGGCCGGATCGGGTCCGTCGATCTGCGCTTCCAGGGACAAGTGGCTGTCCGTCGAGTGGATTCCTGAGGAATGGCAAAGAGTAACGGCTATCTCGTTGGGCTGGACCTCGGGAGTTACCGTACGCGGTGTCTGGTGGCTGTCGAAGAGGATTCGCATCTGCGCTTCATCAGCCATGGATCGGCCCCTTCGCAAGGCTGGGCTCGAGGTGTGATTGCGGACCAGGAACCAGTGCTGGCCTCAGTTGAGGCTGCGATCGAAGAGGCGGAACGAAACGGCGGTTTGGTCATCGACGCGGCGGTTGTCGGCGTGGGGGGCGGTCACGTTAGCAGCAATGTTTGCCACAGTTACGTGAACTTGCCGGCCAGGGGGGCTGAGATTGGATCCGAGCACGTCGAAAACCTCTTCAAAGCAGCCTCGCAGGCTCCTCTCAGCGACGATCGGACCGTGGTACAGGTGGTGCCGCTGGAGTTCACTGTTGACCGGCAGGTCACGGTCAAGAATCCACGTGGTATGAAAGGACGGCGACTCGACGGCCATGCGCAACTGGTGTCGGCTGCCGCGCACGCCCACGACAACATCCACTCGGTGGTGAACCGGGCCGGCATTGTCGTCGAGGAGACGGTGTTCGAGGCCTTTGCGGCCGCGCAAGCAGTGCTGGAAGAACAAGAGCGCGAACTAGGCGTCGCCGTGGCGGACATGGGCTCAGGGTCGGTTGATCTCGTGGTCTACCTCGAGAATAAGCTGCGGCTCGCGACCGGTGTCGCCGTCGGAGGTGATCATTTCATCAACGACGTTGCTGAAGTGCTGCACACTTCCCGAGCCGATGCGGAGATGCTGATCCAGCAATGCGGCTGCGCTGTGGTGGACGAAACCCCTTCGAACGTTTCGGTTGAAGTGCCGAGCTTGCTTGACGGTCAGCCCCAAACCTATCCGCGGCGTCTGCTGAATGGCATTCTTCAGGCTCGCGCCGAGGAATTGTTCAAGATGTTGAGAGAGGAACTCGGTCGTATCGGCGTTCAGGATCGGCTGATCGGCGGCCTGGTATTGACAGGTGGGCTCGCCGCGCTCGCCGGTGGGTGTGACGCGGCCGAGGACGTATTGGATTGCAGCGCTCGCATTGGACTGCCCTTGCGCATGGAAGGTCTGCCGGAGGAACTCGATCAGCCGGGTTGGGCGACAGCCCTGGGCTTGGTACTCTACGGACAACGATTACGTCTTCACGGCAGGGGGCGCCGCGAGAAAGCTAGGGAGTGGCTGAAGGCAATCTTTCGATTGAGGGGTGGGGAGTATTCAAGGGAGCGGGGAACGACCCGATGGCAAATGAAGGCGTGAAGTTTACGTTTGACGAGAAAACAGGCTCCAACACACGCATCAGAGTGTTTGGTGTAGGAGGCGCAGGTTGCAATGCCGTCAACCGGATGATCGAGGCGGGCATCAAAGGCGTGACCTTTATCGCGGTCAATACTGATGAACAGGCGTTGCAGGCTTCGAATGCCGATATCAAATTACAGATAGGCGTTCGGTTGACGCGAGGGCGCGGAGCTGGTGCCGACCCGGAAGTGGGGCGCGCGGCGGCGCTCGAAGAAACGGAAAGGCTGATCGAGTTGCTGGAAGATACGGACATGGTGTTCGTCACCAGCGGGCTCGGTGGAGGGACAGGTACCGGGGCCGCTCCGATTGTCGCTTCGCTGGCGAGCGAATTGGGTGCTCTGACGGTCGCTGTGGTCACGAAGCCGTTCGCTTTCGAGGGCAGGCAGCGTATGGCCGTTGCCGATAAAGGCCTGGCCGAATTGGCAGAGGCCGTCGACACGATCATTACGATTCCCAACGAGCACTTGATAGAGGTTGTCGATCGCGGCACCAGTTTCTTCGAGGCATTCCGCATCGTCGACGATATTCTCCGGCAGGCCGTACAGGGCATCAGTGACATCATCATGATCCCGGGCATCATCAACCGTGACTTTTCTGATGTTCGGGCGATTATGCAAGGCATGGGAGACGCCGTGATGGGCACGGCTGTGGCGGAAGGAACGAACTCTGCGATCGAGGCGGCGCGTAATGCCATGGCGAGCCCATTGCTCGAGGATGCCGGCATCTCAGGCGCTCGGGGGCTGCTGATCAGCATTACTGGGTCGTCGCAACTAGGGCTGCATGACGTGCATGAGGCGACGTCAGAGGTGCAGAAGATCGCTGATCCTGAGGCCAACATCATCTTCGGGGCTGTGCAGGATGAGTCGATGGGCGCCAAGGTTAAGATCACCGTCGTGGCGACAGGCTTCCGCAACGAGGGCATCGTTGAAGAACGCACGGCCACAGCGGAATCAGCGGCGGCCAGCGCCGAGATTCGCCAGATGCTGCAACAGGCTGCGGCGGCGCGCGGCAGCATGAGTGCAGTCCCTGAACCCGAGGGAACCGAGCCGGAGCCGGATGAGTTTCCCCGAACGGAGTCCGCAGAGGGTCAGGCAGAGGAATCGACGCTGACGGAAACGGACCCCGATGATCTGGAGAAGCCTGCCTATCTTCGCCGGCAGATAGGGTTCGACTAACGGGAGTACAACCCGACAACGGAGTTCTTTGCTCCTGGATGCGCTAGGGCGCGGGTTGACCCCAGGCCTCAACCTCCAGGCGAGTGACTTGCTTAAGCCGCCGTTCGTTTACCGCTGAGCTTTGAGTTTGAATCTCGGTTGATCTGCTCAGATGGCTCCTTTATGATAGTTTTTTTGCCGGTAGGACCACTGGGTTCGGGGGGCCTCGTTAGCCCGTTCCCCTTTCTGTTTCGAAGCGTGATTAAATTTTCGCCCATACGGGCATCGAGGTGTTGTCGATGTTGACGAAGCGAGGGTTAGTTGTTGCCGTGACGGCATTGGCCGTGCTCCTGGGTTCGTGTGCGACCGAGGAACCCCGCGATTTGGTCTTTCAGGCCATGGCCGAGCCGTTTCTCTACGAGACGTTGACTCGAAACCCGATATACGCGACGACCTTGGGCTATTACGTTCACTCGCCGGTGGGCGAGGATGGGGAACCCGCCGGACCTGAAGTCCGTCTCGACGAGATGCTGGATGATTTCTCAAGTGAAGCGATTGCCAACAGGATCGCATCGATGAAGGACTTCCTGGTGAACCTCGACGCAGAGATCGATCGGGATCAAGAGCTCAGGATGCATCCGTTCGTAGACCATGCGGTGGTGAACAACTACATCGACCGGACGCTGTTCGAGCTTGAGAGAGAACGAGTTCACGAACACAACCCTAGGATGTATGTCGAGCTTCTCGGAACCGCCCTCCACACGCTCATGGTGCACGAGTATGCGCCTGCGGTCGAGAGATACAAGCATTTGATCGCGAGGCTGCAGAAGGTCCCGGCGTTCCTGGATCAGGCAAAGGCGAACCTGAAGGCGTCCTCCGACGTTTGGATCGACGTAGCTATCCAGGAGAACCAAGGGGTCATCAATCTGGTAGCAAGGGCCATTCCCGCGGAGATGCCAGCGGACCTGAAGGGAGATTACGATGTCGCGGCCGGCCCGGCGCTGGACGCTCTACGAGGATTCGAGGACTTCCTGAAGAACGATTTAGCGAAGCGTGGCCGGCATGACTGGCGTCTGGGCAGTCAGTTGTACGCCAAAAAGTTGAAGGTGATGCTCAACACCGACAAGACCCCGGACCAACTCCTGCAAGAGGCAGAGTCCGCGCTCCAGAGTAGCTATGACCAGATAATCGAGAAGGCGCAACCGATGCACCGTGCCATCTATGGCGGGCAGCGGCCGCCCAACAATATCGCACTGATGAACGAAGTGCTCGAGGTCGTAGCGGACGACAACCGACTTCGGAGCGGCGGCCAGTTCATCGGCCAGGTCCGGAAAGACATGAATGAGTTAAGCAGCTTCGTGGTGGACGCCGGCTTGGTCAATGTGCCGAGGCGCAATAATCTGCAGGTGATCGAAACTCCGGAATTCATGCGCGGCGTATATTCAGTGGCGGGATTCGTGAGTGCTCCGCCGATGAAACCGGAATTGAGTGCCTTTTATTGGGTGACGCCGATTCCATCGGATTGGTCGAGGGCGCGAACGAGGTCGAAGCTGCGGGAATACAACCTTTTCAAGTTGAAGCTCCTCACCGCGCATGAGGGCATACCGGGACACTACCTCCAAACGGAGTTCGCGAATGAAGGCTTCACCGATCCTGAGGCGCCCGACCCGGCTCCCGAGTTGAGCCGGTTGCTGCG
>MKWU01004351.1_pt1 | contig 16948 bp, 12 predicted proteins | sample 809101 | NCBI WGS metagenome assembly MKWU01 (sample SAMN05860141, study PRJNA318959) | sponge metagenome | host: Aplysina aerophoba | place: Slovenia: Piran, Adriatic Sea, Gulf of Piran | collected 2013-05-07 | reverse complement strand
TTTCCGACGCCATGCCAGAGATTATGAGGTGTTGACCCGCCATAGTGAAGCCTTGATCCAGATTGCCATGATCCACTTGTTACTTAAACGGATCAAAAAGAAAAAATAGAGTTTTCAGACAGCTTCTTAGAGGTATTTTTTCGCTTGGCGTAGGTCCTACTCCTTTCGCAAGGTGTCCTAGATCAAGCGGTAACTCCGACAATAGTGGAAAATTCAGTGGATTCAGAAATTGTCATTACTGAATCCTTTTGAATATAGGGTTTAATAAGAGCACTAATACCATTCCTGATACTATTTTAGTGGAGGAATCTCTGATTAAGTGTTTTGTTTATCTTTTTTGCGAGTTGTTCTGTTGTTATATTGTCATAAAAGAGGAGATAACAGGCGATGGATCAACTTAGTTTTTCTGACGCAGCCTACAGCTACAAGAAGAAAACCACCCGCAAAGAGCGCTTTCTGTGCGAGATGGATGCCGTGTTGCCTTGGGACGCCCTGCTGCAACCGATCTTGCGGAAGTATCCCAAGCCCGGTCAAGGGCGTCGCCCGATCCCGGCGGCGACGATGTTGCGCATCTATTTCATGCAACAATGGTATGGGCTTTCCGATCCGGGTATGGAGGATAGTCTGTATGACGTGGAATCGATGCGTCGGTTTGCTGGCGTGGCGTTGGATGCCATTCCGGATGAGACGACGATCTGTAAATTCCGCCATTTTTTGGAGCGGCATGGGTTGACTGAGGTGTTGTTTGAGCGCACTGGGCAGTATTTGTCGGAGCGGGGTTTGATCGTCTGCGAGGGCACCATTGTGGATGCGACCATCCTCGCGGCACCGACTTCGACCAAGAACCGGGATCAAGCCCGGGATCCGGAGATGGGTTCGACCAAGAAGGGCACGACATGGCATTTTGGTCTCAAAGCGCATGTGGGTAGTGATCTTCAGGGACGGGTTCACACGGTGGTGGTGACCTCGGCGTCGGTGCATGATTGGCAGATGATGGATGAGTGTTTGCATGGCGACGAAAAGGTGATCTATGGTGACAAAGCCTATGTGGATGCCCAACGCCAGCAGGACGCCCAAGCCGAGGGGATTGAATGGCGCGTCCTGCGCAAGGCTACTCGCGGTAGGAAACTCACCGGTGCCGACCGCTCGTTTAACCGAAAGAGTAACCGCACGCGAGCCCGGGTCGAACATCCCTTTGGCATCATCAAGCACCTATGGGGTTATAGCAAGGTGCGCTATCGCGGCTTGGCCAAGAATGCCGCCCAGTTGTTCACCTTGTTTGCGTTGGCCAATGTATACCTAGCGCGTAGAGAATTGATGGCGACCTAGGGCGTACTCTGTCCAAAGCCGAACACGGAACAAAAAATAGAAAACATACACACAACAATAAAGCCGTTTGCTCATTCGTTACATGAAAAAAACAAACAGAATCTTGGGACCCGTAAAAACAAAACTTGATCAGAGGTTCCTTGAGGATATTCAAAGTGAATAGATGGATTAAGTTAAGTATAGATTACGCAAATCAAAGGTCGTACTTAGACGATTTATTCCGAGTATATCCGACGATTCCAGAAGGTATCAGAGATATAGATGAAGAATCTTGGCTTAAAATTGAGAAAGCATTTCAGGATGAAGATAACTATACTCTAGTCTGCGAGTTATTAGAACTTGAGTTGTTTCCAATAAAAGATAGCTATATTGCCTATCTGAGAAGAGACAGAGGTGCAATAGACAGAAACCCTAGAACGATAAATAGGATATGCGGTAGGTTGTATGAAATGGGTATTGATAAAATTTTTGAAAGATGCACTGAACCGAAAGAAACCAATAGACAAATTGGCCCTATGTTTCGAGAGTGGTTACGAAAGAAATCATTGGGTGTCAGTCCTGTTGATTTAGCAACTTTTGTATCAAATAATAAAGATGCGGTTTTAGATGGAAGCGATGAAGAAAATATGAATTTTGCTAGAAAGTATTTAGGCTATAAACACAATAAAGGGTTAGATCTTGTGGCGAGATTTAACAATAAGTATGTGATCGGAGAAGCAAAATTTCTTACGGACTTTGGTGGACATCAAAATGCCCAGTTTAACGATGCGATTAGTACTATGAGAACAGAAGGTGTAAAAGCTGTAAAGGTCGCCATATTAGATGGAGTCCTTTATATAAAAGGGAAAAACAAAATGCACAAATTAATAACTGAAGATTATAAAGACTACAATATTATGAGTGCTCTTGTCTTGCGAGATTTTTTGTACCAAATATGAAAGGAGGTATATGCCTGTGAATCTGCTCGTACAAGGAGATAATATCAAGGGCCTAGATTACCTCTTGCGAGAGAGAAATCTGCAAAAAAAAATAGACTTAGTGTACATCGACCCTCCCTTCGCCACTGGTAGTAATTTCACTATTACCGAAGGCCGTGCTGCGACGATTAGCAATTCGCGCAGCGGTTCTATCGCTTATTCCGACCGACTAACAGGTTTTGAGTTTATTGAGTTTTTGCGGCAGAGATTGCTCTTGCTAAGGGAACTATTATCTGTGAGAGGTTCGATTTACTTACATATAGACTACAAAATAGGACATTACGTCAAGGTTATGATGGACGAAGTCTTTGGCATGGAGAATTTTCGGAATGACATAACAAGAGTAAAATGTAATCCCAAGAACTTTAAAAGAACAGGTTATGGCAACGTAAAAGACTTAATCCTCTTTTATAGCAGAACATCGTGTCCTATATGGAATGAACCAAAAGAGAAGTACTCGATACAAGATATAGAGAGACTGTTCCCTAAAACGGACAAACGGGGAAGGCGCTATACTACAGTGCCGATTCACGCGCCGGGAGAAACTCAACGCGGAAAATCCAATCAGCCATTTAGAGGCCTGATGCCGCCGAAGGGTCGGCATTGGCGGACCGATGTCGAGACGTTAGAGCGGTGGGATAAAGATGGCCTGATAGAATGGTCGGCAACGGGTAATCCAAGAAAAGTAGTATTTGCAGACGAGAGAGAAGGTAAGAGAGTGCAAGATATTTGGGAGTATAAAGATCCTCAATATCCAGTTTATCCAACGGAGAAAAATCCCGAACTCTTGGACTTGATTATTCGCACTTCTTCCAATCCGGGAAGTATTGTGCTGGACTGTTTTTGTGGTTCGGGGACAACGTTAAAATCTGCTCAGCGGCTCAACAGAAACTGGATAGGTATTGACCAATCAGAACACGCGATTAAAGCAACGGTCGAAAAACTTGAGGACATCGAAGGTGACTTTTTTACGGGCAGGCTAGAATACGAGTTTCTGAAACTCGCTGTGGAGGATAGAAAGCAACACTCTTGAAAGTGAGTATTCTATGTTAACTGCCTATATCCAATTGGCGATGAGACACGCGACATACGAGATTCTCGACGATCAAACGTTTTATGGAGAAATCGTCGGATTTCAAGGCGTGTATGCAAATGCGGATACCTTGGAACAATGCCGCCAAGAATTGCAGTCCGCGCTTGAAGGCTGGATCATCCTCGGATTGAGAATGGCCCATTCGCTTCCAGAAGCGGATGGGTTGCGCTTGGATAGAGTACCGGAGTCGGTGTGATGCCCAAATTGGGGCCGATTAGCCGCCGCGACCTCATTCGATTATTCCTTTTATTTTTTTTCTTTCTTCCATCCCAAGCCCTAGCTGCCGAGTTCGCCTGCGCGGCGTTGGAGTCGTCGGCGCAGCAGGTTGTGCAGACGCCGGAGCACCTGAGTGCATTAGTTATCTTCGCGCAGTTCCAAGATGAGGGTGCCCCTGCCACTGCGCCCTCGTGGGCCAACGGCCTTTTCGACGACGAGTTGCCCGGCAGTTTTGCCCACTTCTACCGCGAGATGTCGGCTGGACGGCTCCACGTCGATGGCCAAGTGTTGCCTCGGCGCTATCGCTCTCGCGACAATGCTGAGACCTATCTGGCCGAGATCCCAGGAAGTCTAGGCCAATTCGGGCGCTTCAACTTGGAGGTTCTCACCGCGGCGGATGCAGACGTCGATTTAGGTCTCTTTGACAACGACGGCCCCGACGGAGTGCCCAACTCAGGCGACGACGATGGGTACGTCGATATCGTCTTTATCAACTTGCATACCGCGCCCCGCGATTTTTTTGTTGGCGTGGCCACTGGCATCGCCAGCTTGGGGTTAAACGCCGATTACATCAGCGGCGATCCGGCAGCCGGTGGTGGCTTTGTGCGGGTGCGGAGTCGCTTCACGGGTTTCGGCGGTACCACACAGCGGGGCCACACCTTCAGCATTACGGCCGCGACGATGTGCCACGAGTTCGCGCACGTGTTGGGATTGCCCGATCTCTTCGATCAGACGGCGTTGACCGTGGCCGAGCTGGAGCCAGAAGACGATTCCGCAGGTATTGGCAATTGGGGGATCATGGGCTGGGGGACGCTTGGTTGGGGCGTAGAAGATGGCCCCAACGCCTTTTCGGCGTGGTCGCTAGCTACCCTCGGTTGGATCGAGGTGGTGGAAGTGGCAGGGAGCGTCTCAGGGCTAGAGATCGGGGAGATCTTCAGCGATCGGAAAGCGTACAAAATTCCCCTGACCCAAGACGAGTACTTCCTGCTGGAGCATCGGCGCGCCGACGGCTCGTACTACAACCGCAATATCCCGCAAGACGGCTTGCTCATCTGGCACGTAGATGAGCAAGCCGACAACGACGAAGAACGCCACAAACAGGTTGATTTGGTCTGCGCCGATGGGCTTTTTGCCCCCAACGGCGACCCCGATGTAGTGGAAGGACGGGATCATCTCGACTTTTGGGCGCGGGACGTGGCGTACTCCTCGATGCACAACGGCAACAAAGGCGACGCGACCGACCCTTTTGACGGCGTGCGCTTCCGCCGCTTCGCTTGGGACACGAATCCGGCCTTCAGTGGCCACACGGGCTTTGCGCGGAACTTGCCGTTGGGCGTGGCTATAGACAACATCCGCCCGCAAGGTGCCGCGATGGTCGTCGATGTGGTGCAACAGCAACGCCCCGGCCACATTGTCGGCTACGAGACGTGGACGGGGCGGGTGGATTTGGACGGGGACGTGGTGGTGGCACCGGGCGCAACGCTGACTATTGACGCGGGTGCGGAGATTCGCTTTGCCCGTGGCGACGCGCAGGGCACGGGGTTTGATCCAGACCGCAGCGAGCTGATCGTCTATGGCGAGCTCAAAGTCGGGGAGGGCGCATCGTTCGCGTCGAGTGCGCCGCGCACTGGTCCCTTGGATTGGTCGGGCATTTACCTGCTCGATGGTCAAGCGGTCGATCCCACAGCCATCGCCATTGAACACGCCCATCGCGGGATTGTTCGTTTTCGACTATCCCCGGGGCGGACGCAGTGGCTGGGCGAGCGGGCCGTGCACGCGGATTTGGTGGTGCCGGCTGGGTCCGAACTGCACATCGGCCCGAGCGGCGTGTCCTTTGCCCGCTCTGATCTCAGTCGGCGCGGCGTGTCCCCGGACTTCGCCGAGCTAATCGTGGAAGGCGCGTTGACGATTGAGGGGATGGCCGGACAGCGGGCGCAGCTAACCACCGATCCCGGACCGGACAACGACGGCTTGTGGTATGGCATTCACGTGCTGCCGGGTGCCCAAGTCGAGGTGCAGCACGCCGAGCTAACGCGCACGGCTTTTGCCTTTAGCGGCGAGATCGACGAGGAGACGAGCCTGCGCATCGCCGACTCTGCGGTGCGCGAAAGCGGCGGCAACGGCCTGCGACTGCGGCTCAATGGCCAAGCCCAGGTAGATCGGAGCGAATTTACCACCATCTCTGGCCCGGCCATACTCCTCGCCGGCAGTGGGCAACTCGCGCTGCGTAACGTCACCATTGAGGGCAATGGCCAAGAGGGGATCCTGCTCAACAACACATCCTTAGAGGCCATCCGCGTCGCTGTAATCGACAATGGCCGTCTCGACCCAGACGACCCACGGACTGGGGTGTGGGCTATAGGAGGTCGCGGCCAGCGCATTGAGATGTGGGAGTCGCAGATTGAGCAAAATTCCGGGCACGGCATGGATTTGGAAGCGTGGCTGGGGGAGGTGGAATTGCACAACAGCCGCCTCGTCGGCAACCAAGACGATGGCTTGCGCGCCGGGGGTGCGGCGCGCTTGGTCCTTGCGCAGGTGCTGGTCGAGCGCAACTTGCGCGCTGGTGCCGAAATCGCCGGGTCGCTAGTGGAGATATGGAACTCGACGTTCAGGGCGCATGTTGCCGCGGGTCTGCGCTTGGGGCCGGGGACGAGAGGGGTGATTGAGATGGGCTCGTTTGTCGGGGGCCGGAGTTTGGAGCTAACCGGCGTGGAGTCGCTGGAAATTCGCACCAGCGAGTTTGTCCGCGGGACGCCGGCCATTCAATCTGTGGATTCTGCGCCGCATATCGTCGCCAACCGCTTTGTGGACAATACCGGGGCCATCCGGGTCGAAGGACCGCGGATGCCGACGGCGATTCGCGGCAACACCTTTGCGAATAACACCACGGCCCTTGAGAACTTGAGCGCCGAGGAATTGAATGCTCAAGATAACTACTGGAGTGGGGCCGACAGCGCGGCGATTGCAGCGCAGATCGAGGGTGCGGTGGCGTGGGTGCCGTTTCTCACGGAGGAAGGGGCATCTAAGGCGGCGGTCTTGCCGACCGACTTTGCATTGCATCCGGCCTATCCCAACCCCTTCAACGCCGAGGTCGCGCTGCCGTTTGATCTGCCGCAGGCGTCGTCGGTCGCGTTGGTGCTCTACGATGCGCTGGGACAGCCCGTGCGCCACCTTGTGGACGGGCCATTAGCGGCTGGCCGTTATCGATTTGTCTGGGACGGGCGCGACCAAGGAGGGCGGGCGGTGGCTTCGGGGATTTACTTCTATCGCTTGGTGGCGGATTCGTTTGTTGGGGTGGGCCGCTTGGCATTGGTGCGTTGAGAGGCGTGCGTTTGCCAAGCGGGCACGTGAGCCGTTAGCAAGGCTTTGAAGAGCTTGCCGTGATTGGGTACGCGCAGGTGCAGCAGCTCGTGGACAATGACGAAGTCTTGGAAGCCTAAGTCCTGATCGGTAAGGTCAGCGGCGAGGGTGACGATACCCGCAGTCGAACACGAGCCCCACTTGCGCGTCATGTGCTGCACGCGCACCTGCCGTGGCTGGACGTTCAGCCGCTGCGCCCAAGATGCGACGCGCTCGCGCATGACCTCGCGCCGTTCGTCAGGCGTCCGCATCGATGCTTGCTCCCAAAATACCGAGGATGCGCTCTACGACGCGGCTCCGTGCGTCCCTTTGTAGTCGCAGTAGCGGAACATAGAGGGCCGTGCGCAGCCGTCGTTGCTCATCGGCGTTGATGGGTGCGTTGGGGAAGCGATCGATCAGCATTTCCGCTCGTTGTGCCAACTCCAAGGTGTTGATGCCAGCGATCTTCAGCTTGTCGTCGTCCTTTAACGCCCAATGAACGGCGAATGCGCGCGACGATAGCCCGCTATCTCGTTCGGCCCGGATGGCTGCATCCTTCTCCGCGGCGAGATCAGCTAACCGATCCATGGCCGCTAGCGCGGTCGTCTTGCGATTTTCCAGTTCCTTCAGGATGCTTTCGGCGCGTTCCTTTAAGGGCAGCAGCACGGACTCTTTGTCTGGGTTGCTTTCGATTTCCTGCCGGAGGCCGCGCACGAGGTTGAACACCTTGGCCTCATCCAAACCCGGCTCGCTTTGCAGGGCTTTAAGGGTCGCCACGTCAAACGTCGCGGTCTTAGTCAGACGGCCAAGTCCCTCTTGAGTAGCATTCTCCTGTACCAGAAGCCGCGTTTTGTTAGCCAAGTCAACCGTGTAGTTGGTGCCGCTGGCATAGGCGTTGCGCACAGTCTCGTAGAGTCGCGCCAGCCGCCCGAAAGTTTCGATGTGGTCGCGCAACGCTGGCGAAGGCGACAGGATCTCCCAAAGTGCCTCAATTTCCTTGTAGGCTTCAAAGAACTCCTTGCGCTGCTCTGGTTCTAGAAAACGCCCATAGACGAGCCTCTCCAGTCGTTCATCTGCGCCACCGTTTTCCCCAGCGGCGAGGTAGATAGCTTCCGCTTGTTTGAGCTTGTCGAGCAAGTCGCTCAGCAGGAGATCGAGGTCCTCAATTGCGCCGCTGACGTCGGATGAGTCGAACTGCAACGCCTTTTTCAGTTCGCGCAGCACGCCGACAAAATCGACTACGAGGCCGATCCGTTTTTGTGGGCCGCAAGGGCGATTCACGCGCGCAATGGCTTGTAGGAGCACGTGGTCGCGCATGGGTTTGTCGAGATACAGGCAGTAAAGGAGCGGCGCGTCGTAGCCCGTGAGTAGTTTGTCGGTGACGATGAGAATCTTCGGATTTGCATTCACTTTCTTGAACATCAGGCGCGTATCTGCCTCGCGGTCCGGCGAAAGCTGGTACTCCGCAACGAGTGGGCGATTGACGATGTCGGCGGTATTCTCGGTATAGACCGGCGCAGTCCATTCGGGGGGCAGCAGCTTGTCGAGTGCCCGCTTGTACTTGGCACAGGCTTCGCGGTTTACGCCGACGAGGAACGCCTTGTAATGGAGCGGTGCCACGTTATCGCGGAAATGCTTGGCGACGAACGCGGCGACTTTTTCGATGCGGTCGTCAGCGGTGAGGAAGGTGCGCAGGCCGACAGCTCGGTCGAGGACCTTGTTGAGCTCATCGACATCGGTGACGCCCTCCATCTCGGCGAGGGCGAAGAATTCTTGGTCGAGCCGCTCTGCTGGCACCGTCATTTCGCTCGGGGCCATGGTGTGGCGGATCGGCAGCGTTGTTTCGTCCTCAATCGACTCGGCGATGGAGTACTTGTCGAGATAGTTCAACTCGTCATCGACTCCGAATATCTTGAAGGTACCTTCTCCGTAGGTAGTTTGGTCAATCGGCGTGCCGGTGAAGCCGATGATCGTCGCGTTGGGCACGGCCGCCATCAGATAGGTGCCTAGTTCCTTGGCTACCGAGCGGTGTGCCTCGTCGATAAATACGTACACGTTGTCGCGGATATTGGCGTCTTTCTCCAGCCCCTCAAACTTGTGGATCATGGACAGGATCAGGCCGCGCTTATCGGTTTTGAGCATATCCCGCAGCTCTGTCTTGGAGTCTGCACGCCATACTGCGATGTCCTGCTGCTGCATCTCGCCGAGCAGCCGTTCGACCCAGCCCTTGAGTTGCCCTTCGAGTTCCGTTCGGTCCACTACCACTACCACCGTCGGCGTGCTGAATTCATCCTTGCGTTCCAAGATCAGACGAGCGGCGGTAAGCAGGGTGAAGGTCTTGCCGGAGCCTTGGGTATGCCAGATGAGTCCGCGCCGTTTCGCCGGTTCGGCGCAGCGCTCGACGATGCGGTCCACGGCTCGGCGTTGGTGTTGGCGCAGCACGGACTTCCGCGTCTCGCCATCTTCGACGTAGAACAGGATCCAATCGCGCAGCGTGCGCAGGAAGTCGGTTGGCTCAAAGAACGACTGGACGGCGAAGCGGTAGTTTTCCTCCGGCCGCTCCTTCCAACGCGCCATGGACCGGCGCACTATGTTCCAAGTGACGCCATACCAATAGTCGAGAAGGTGCGTAACGTTGAAGAGCTGCGCCGCGCCCATTAGCTCCGGCGTCTCCTGCTCGTAGCGTCGCAACTGGGTGACGCCCCGCTCGATGGAGTCGGCGTCCTTGGGGTGCTTATGCTCGATGATGGCAACTGGTACGCCGTTGACGACGAACATCACGTCTGCGCGGTTGCCCTTGCGCGCTGGTGGCTTGAGCTTCCATTCCCAAGTGACGTGGAAGATGTTGGTGCTGGGCGCAGCGAAATCGACGAGTTGGACGGGGCGGGATCGCTGTTCGGCCTCGTCGTACCACTGCCGCTCTCCGCGCAGCCAAGCGAGCATCTCGCGGTTGCCCTCAATCGTTGGCGGGATCGCTTCGAGTCGTTCGACGATGGCGCGGATGGAGTCGTCTGTCATCCAAGGATTGAATCGCCCGAGTGCTCCTTCAAGCTCATCGCGGAATAGCATTCCGGCTTCGCCGCCGCGCTTTTGCAGGGAGCTAGCGGGCGGAATGGGTGTCCAGCCGATTTCGGCCGCGTGGCGGACCATGGGGAACTGGACGGTGGTGGCTTCGGTGATGTTGAATTCAGTCATGATCGGACTAGGTTTCTAAAAGCTCTTGGGTGAAGGCATTCGACATGACACGAATGAGACATAATAGCGCCCCTTAAGACCCCCTTAGGACCCCCTTAAGACCCCGTACACAGCAGATGCCGTTTCACGATTCTCCCACGATTCTGTGATGGCTTGTCACAGTATGCCATGTCATAGCTCTGTGGCACAGCTTGTCATAGCTTCTGAACCAGATACGTGGGCAGTATCCACGAATAAGCCAGAATAAGCCAGAATAAGCCAGAATAAGCCAGAATAAGCCAGAATAAGCCAGAATAAGCCAGAATAAGCCAGAATAAGCCAGAATAAGCCAGAATAAGCCAGAATAAGCCAGAATAAGCCAGCCTGCGATCTCACAGGCGTTTCCAACGCGCACCCCGGCCGTGTCCCATGGCTGTGACCAAACCTCTATCCTTGAGTATGGCAAGATCTTCACGCAATCGTCGCTCGTTAGTATGCGGCCCTAACTGAGCGCGGATTTCGCGCAGTGCCAGACCATCCTCCGCACGATCCAACAGAGCGAGAATTGCCTTTTGCCGTTCGCTCGTGTCCCCTCTGCGTGGCACGAATTGGCCATGTCGAAAGCGGACGGTCACGCACCCACCGTCATCTTCTATCTCAGGGCTTGGAAGACCCGCTGCGCTCGTCTGTTCCGCCATCTTGAGGGTGCCGCTTCCCCACTTCTCGATGACGCCGCGTCGGTAGAAGGTGCGAGCGATCAGTGGATTCCACGGCCGCGATTCGTGCGGGGCGAATAGCGCCTCTGGCGTCAGGCCAAAGTGCAGTGAGCCAGCAGAGGTTACCTCCAGACGGTCATCGTAAACCGCTACGCCAATGGAGCCGCCGCCGATGGAGTAATCGCGATGGCATAGGGCGTTGGCCAGTGCTTCTCGCGTGGCCAGAGGCGGGTAGAGCGGTTCGTCTATCCGCTCGAAGCGATCCGGCTCGAACCGAGCGGCTATTGGCAAGGTGTCGCGCAGGAAACGTTCGGCGTGCGCGAGCAGTGTGAAGGCGTTGCCGTTGAATTCGCGGTTGTCTAGGAACTTCATCTTGTCGATACCGCGGAAACGGGCGACGCGCAGCAGGCACTGCGGCATCTCGAATTCGAGGCGATCCATGTTGCCGAATAGCACCGCCGCCGCCCGAAGTAAAGCGCCGTCGCGCAGCAGTCCAAGTCCGCGCAGCAGGTCGAATGGCTCCCTGCTCATGGGTTCCTCCAGCCGGCCCTCTTGGACGGCCATCGCGACAGTCCGGCGAATTTCTCCCACATCGAGGTCATCTACCGACCACCCGGTGGCCGGCCGGTTCTCCCAGCGGTGTTCGTTGTGCATGCGCTCAAAGAGCATTCGGTTGTACTCGTCGGCGGTCATGGCCACGGTTGTATTTCCAACACGGCGGTAGGCGGAACCTCGATAGGTGTACGGCCTCACCGGTCCTGGACTCACGCTAACCACCAGCACTTCGCGGTCGCCGGTCACGCGAACCCGTTCCACCGTGGGCAAGGCCGGTGGATCAATCCTCTGGAGTTCGCCGCTCAGCTCTTCGATGGTGTGCTCGCTGACGTGCTGGCCGACCACGCTTCCATCAGGAGCAACCCCGAATAGAACTTGCCCGCCATGTTGGTTGAGCATAGCGCAAGCCGTTTTGGCTGCCTCGCGGCGCGTGCCCGTCGTGGCCTTGAACTCTAGCGTCTCGGATTCGCCGATCTGGGCCAACGCTGAGATTTGATCAAGGGTCATGGGCGCACTTTTTCCTCGTGATGTTTAGCGGGGATGGAGTAGTCGGAGATCATCCTTTTTTCAAATCCTTAGCACATCGGCCTGACCTTGACATGTGCCCGCCTCGGAGAGTACATTTCTCATCAGTTTAAGTCCTCTCCTGACGACGGTATCCCAAGGGGATGCCCCCGGGTGGTCAGGAGGGGCGGTCGGGTGTGATTCATCCAGCCCGACGTCAAAAGGTTCCCCCCCGATGACAAGCGCTCCAGGTGAGAACTCTCCGGCAACGGAGTAGTCGGGGGGGTCATTTTTTCTTTAGCATACGGCGTGTCGCCTTGCGGAGCATTTGATGCTCACTCGCCAAGCTCGGCCGGATGCGATCAAAATGAGTCGTGTCCCCCTGTTCCCACTTCCTGAATACAGCCCAACAGCAATAATCCGCCACCTGTAGTCCGAAGTGCAAGCGGGAGCTATGGTGCATGATGCGGTACTTCTTTGTCTGTGGTAACATCTCCGTCAACGCTCGCTTCACCGCTTTGGCGATGACGTGCCGCCTATTGTGCAGCGGAATGGAATCTGTAATGACGATGATTTCCTTGGCATCCGTGGTCAATTCCTTGGACAGGAGATGCTTCAACAGATAGCCCAGCATTCTCGGGTAGAACTGAGTGTCTCGCCGTAGGTTAGCACTGACTATTGATTTCTCTGTCACCAGACATTCCATACGCATATCCTTGAGATGAGCGGCTATCAGATCGAATACCCGATTACGCACCTCCCTGCGGTCGTGAGCACAATGGAAATACTCGATATTTCGCCCGGCTTCAAGAAGGTCATGCTTGTACGAGTCGAGCGTCCGCAACGCCGGAAACGGTCGCCGCATGCTGACTCCGGTCAGTACGAAGTAGCGGGAACCACTCGCACTGAAGTCGAAGTTTCCAGACTCGTCGAGAAAGATGTAGGCGCAGCGGGCCAAGATAATTCCTTCTTCAAGAATTCGTCTATGAGCCAAAGATGTCACGCCGTAATTCTTCATACACGCTCATTTCTGGTTTGATGAGCGGCGCGAGTGTGTCCCGCATGAAAGCCATTGTAGTATTACCGCATTGGGTAAGACCTAACAGGCGCTTACATGCAACGCGTAATTCACCAGCCAAAGGTTTCAGGTCGTCTTTGGATCCTTCGGTTTCGGCAACCAGACATCGCTTCTTCTCCAGAAGCTCCTCGACTTTATCTTGTCTACCCGTCGATGCTGCGAGCGCCTGTAAGACTTCGTCGTCGAACAGATAAGATTCCAGATTACGCTTTGATAGAACCCGAACGCCTTGCTGCTCTGCTTCTTCGATTTCTACCTTAGTTCGGTCGTCGCGGTCGATCAGCCGCACAACCTCCAATCCAGCGATCAACGAAAGAAGCGCCTCTGCCAGACCTCGCTTGTCTCCAATAACTTCCCGGTCATTGCCCATCGACACGAAGCGCGTCTCCGGGAACTCGGCCTCGAATATGGTCTCGTAGCATTTAGCGTCATGAGAATGGTTACGGTTGCCAACAGACTGACCCGTCAACGGCTCGCCTTCGCATATAACGACTCGACTTGGGGCCACCAATGCGGCTAGGTCGTCAAGCGCGACACTGTAGGCATTCTTCCAGAATCTTCGATCAGGTTTTGTTGGCTCTATAACCTGCGGCTGATCAAAATCGCGGTCTCCGAAATCCAGAAACACCACGCTTCCAGGGTTCTCAGCTTCGATATCCTGCGCCCGGCGCATCATTCCGATGGAATGAGTCGACAGCATTAGCTGGCAGTTCTCAGGAATTAGGTCGTAGAGCACGGACAGAAGCTCCGCTTGAAGGCGTGCGTTCATGTGCGATTCAGGCTCGTCAATGCAAAAGATGGTGTTGTCATAGGTGCGCTTGGCGATGACGAGGTCGAGGATTAGGTCAAACGCGGCCTTTTCTCCACCCGAGAGGTTCTTGAAAGCGAATCCTTGGCTGGTCCCCTTTGTAAAGCGAAAAGTGCCGTCCCTTAAGGGGTCGGCAAGACTGTTGAGTTCTAGGTCGGGAAATAGTCTGTGGACCGGATCTCTAATCTCCCCAACCGTCCGTTCTCGAAACTCATGAAGCGTCATTGATCCATCTACTTGTTCAAAGACATTCCTAAACGCTTCTCCGACTACTCTCTGATAATTCTTACTGACGGCCGCGTCATTATCGATCATGCGCTCGATCCGTATCTCATCAAGCATGTCCCCAGTTCTCCCAAGCTGTGTGATTTGAAACTCGGGGTCGTTTCTATATGCAGACCTCATGTAAAAATATTTCTTCTTCATTTCTGAACCATCATATACTGCAAAACCGTTAGAATGTGTTGGAAGATCGTGAAAATTGACCACGATTGAGTTGAGAAATTCCTGCGAATCAATCTGGGATGAAACCTTGATATAATAATCATCGCTCCAACCATTCCCCCTTGATGATAGTTGGTGCCACCTATTCAAAGCGTCAAAGAAGGATGATTTACCGCACCCATTTGGTCCTGCAAACATAATAAGACGCCCAGTCTCTGGAATATCTTGAACGGTCAGATGCGTGAAACGCCTAAAGTCTTTGATTGTAGCACTTTTGAATTTCATGTGTGTACCTCACTGGCACGTTTGGTTTTAGTAGTGGTAATGTCGGGCAGTTCCGGGAGATTGAGATCGGCGACTCGTACCTCCCCCGTCATCAGCTTGTGCAGCAGCGCCTTGAACAAATCGTCGAGCACCGCCCGTTTCCTGCGATGCAGGTCAATTTTGCGATCAATGGCGTCGAGGATGGCGACGATTTCGTGCTGCTCTTCGATATTCGTAGTCGCTACAACCTCAATCTGTTTAAATGCGCCCTTGCTTAGAATCGGAACCGGACTCCGCGAAGCGTGTTTCCGAACATGATCGGCCCAAAATGCTAATAAATAAAAGGTGAACAGTGGATCGAACCTGTCGTTTGGCAGAATTGAGTTGATCTGCTGATTGGTCGCACAGATCGGAAATCTCGTGTACCCAACCTTGCCGATGGTCGATCCGATGCAGACGAAGCAAGTGGTTTCTCTTGTTATTGGCCGCGAATACTTTAGTCCTTGGTCGGTGATGAACTTCTCGGTTTTCTCAATCCTGAAGCCATGCTCAATGTCACTAGGAGCAATGAACGGAACTTCTCCCTCAGTATAGTTTGTCGAATCTTTAGTCGGTGGTGTATTACCTGTCACGATCTTCCCAAGCGCCGAGATAGGCAATCGCTGCCAGCTCTCCGGCATCGGCCCAATCTCGGTTTCCTTCTGCGCCCCACCCCTGAGTCCACGAGTAAAGAGAGCCTGCATCGCGGCACGTTTCAAATCCTGTGCAAGCTCGGCGCTTTGATGATGTGTCCCGATGGCTTCCCGAACCCGCGAAAGCGCGGCGACGATAGCTAGCTGCTCGTCGATCCTTGGCTGCGGCACCTCAAGTCCTGCCAATCGACTACGTGACAGGTTTGGAATCGTCGTCTTGTTTCCCGCGCCCTCGAATATGCCGAGTTGAGTAAAGGCAGATTGCAGGAAGTACACGTAAAAGCGCGGCTCTACCTCCTCGACAATGGGCCGTAGCCGATGCAAGTGATTCTGAAATGACATGGTTTCGACCTCACCGTTCCATATCGCAGCCCGCCCGATCTCGCCACCCTCGCACACAAGCAGGTCGCCCCGGCACAACAGCTTGGCAGGCAGTTGGTGGTCTGGAATCGACATCTCATCTACAGACGACAGGTCAATTTCATCCCATAGGACATTCGATGTCCGAAGGAATGGAGTCTTGTCAGGACCGTTGCGAGCGGCGGCGGACATGGTCTTTCCCGCGCCGATCTCGAACAGTTCCCCGAGGGGACGCCATGTCCATGCTTCATTCATTGACGTCACGCCATTCCCTTGAGCCGTACCGCCGGCAGTCTCTTTAGCTGTTGATTCACCGGGTCCACTTCTATGCCGACGGATTCCAGCGCCGTCCCGCCCAGCAGCGGCTCTGCGTCAGCGTCGCCGAAGATGACCGTCCCGCCGACGAATTCGCCCATGAACTCGATCTTGGCAACGGCGACGTCCACTGCGATCTCGCTGCCATCGGCCAGCTCATACACGCGCTTCCCCTCGGGCTCCAAGCCGATAGCCTCTAGATGCGGTCTGGGCACAAGGGAATCTGTGGCTCCTGTATCGACCAAGAATAGTCCCTCCCAGTACCTGTCCGAGTCAGCGGGGTTCGTGATCCTGACTGTTACGTGTGTCGCTCCCATCTTCTTGCCTCCTTATGTCATTGAGTGCGCGCTTACTGCAATCGGGCCAACATTTGAGCCATCGACGCTTCAATCTCGCGGGCCTCTTCATCGAGGCGCTGCATTTCAGCAATGATTTCCTTAATCGGGCGCTGAGACACTGCATCCGTCTGCCCCACCCATCGGCTCGGGCTCAAGTTGTAATCCGCCGCCTTCGCCTGCTCCCGCGTGATAACGGCAACCTCCCCCTCCACCGGCTCCCCCTTCGCAAACGCCGCCGCGATCAGCCGAATGTCCTCTTCGGGGATGAAATTCTTGGGCCGTCCCTTGCCCACGCGCCGACTGGCGTTGAGCAGCACGATCTTATCCTTGCGTGCCTCCGGCTTGCGCTTCGACAGCACCACGACCACGCCGGCGGCACTGGTGTTATAGAAAAGGTTATCCGGCAATAGGATCACGCCGTCGATCAGGTCTCGCTCCACAAACCACTTGCGGATGTTGCGCTCCCGGTCCTCGTGCTTGGCACCCGAGCCGCGCGTCACCGCGCCAGTGTCGAGCACCACCGCAGCTCGCCCGCGCTCGTTCAGGCAGGCGAGCGTGTGCTGGAGCCAAGCCCAATCGCCCTTGCCGGTGGTCGCGCCGCCTTGGGTGCGGAAGCGGTCGAATGGGTCATTGGCGAAGAGTTCTGGGCTAAACGGCTGGTTCCACATGGGATTGGCGACCACGATGTCGTGGGTGGCGATCTGGCCGGTCGCGGTCTTGAACTTGGGATTGATCATGGTGTCGCC
>MKWU01004350.1_pt1 | contig 16948 bp, 17 predicted proteins | sample 809101 | NCBI WGS metagenome assembly MKWU01 (sample SAMN05860141, study PRJNA318959) | sponge metagenome | host: Aplysina aerophoba | place: Slovenia: Piran, Adriatic Sea, Gulf of Piran | collected 2013-05-07 | reverse complement strand
ATCGATCCCGATGATGGTAACCTCTTCCATGTGGGTGCCTCCTCCCTCAGATGGTTCGACAACGATCGCTCAGTACCATCTTGGCACATCGCGATGCCGTCGGGAGGGGGCGTCCACTCCATCGGCTCAACTCCAATAGCAGCGCCCAACGAGCCCGTGGGCCGCGTGTCCGGGCACCGTCGTCGGCCGCCGCCAACGCGGTGGCCGAGCACCCCCGCGAGACCTCCGGCGAACCCGTTCACCGGCCTCGCGAAGCGGTGTCGGCGGCGGAATGGAGATCCGCGATGCCGATCCGTCCATGTACCCGGCAAGCCGGAGCGGCGACCCGATCCCCGCCAGTGCCCCTGTCGAGGCGCACTGGGATCGGCTCCGCCATGGGATGGATCAACCTGAACTACGCGTTTCCTCCCGCGTTTCGTCTCGTCTGAGTCGTGCTGCCCCTCACGCTTCGGTGACCCGAAGGGCTTGGACGCTGAAAGAGTGCCGCCGGACAGCTCGTGGTCGGCGAGTTCCGCCAGCATCGGTCCGAGAACCATCCGAGCCTCAAGCCAGCTAAGTCCGCATCCGCCTAAGAGCCCCATTCAGGTGGGCTCGGCAACGTCGCGTGGGCCGTCGAGTGCTACGCGAGGCCAAGGCCGGGAGACGCCGCCAACTCACCGCACCCCTCCATCCCTGCACGGATGGCGAGGTTGGCGAGGTGCTCAACGCCCGAGCGGGAAGGAAATGCCGGCCACCAGCGTCGCGCCGCGGTGCTTCTCCGCGTCTTCCGGCTCCACATCCTCTACGAACGCGTCGCCGAGCCCCAGCGTGTAGAGAAGGTCCAGCGAATACCGGAGAGAAGCGGTGAAGAGTTTGGGTGTTGTGCTGCACCATCCCCAAGCACCGCCTGCGGAATCCGTCGGAATCCGCAATTGGGGAGGCACCGCAGGTGGTCAAGGCTTGCTGGACTTGGATTAGCCGCCTTCCACGATGAGCCTGCACTGTGCTTTCTCGCGGGCTTTCACGGAGCATGCCGAGGGCCGGGCAGATACCGGCTCAAGCTGGTCGTCTTCGGTGTACCGACCCACGGCCTCGATCCGGTAATTGCCCTTTCGGACATTCCGATCAACCCATACGCCATTTTTGTCCGTCTTTCCGGATCGCCGACGTTGGTCGGCATCCCACCGTGCCACGGCAACATCGGCGAGGGGTTCGTCGTGCTCGTCGGTCACCAGCACCTCCATCGCACCCCATTGGGGCGGATCGAGGATTTCGCAGTTGGCAGAGACCAAGGCTACTAGGCCCAAGACGGTGAGGGTGACGGCGAACTTCTTCTTCATTGCGGGCTCCTTGCCATCTGTTCCCGCATCCCCCGACGACGATCGCCGAGAGACGCGAGGACGTTGAATGTCTCGCGGTTCCGGCGTTCACTCGCCCGTTGTGGGGACCCTCAGCCGCCGCTACTGCTTGGTCTGGTGGCTGGCCCGGACATGGAGCCGGGCCATTTGCAGAGTCGCGCAGGTGCAGCGGAATCATCCTGCCTATTCACCCCGGCCGATGGGAGCTACCCGTGGCCTCTAAGGGGCTCTTGTATTCGGACAGGTAACCCGACAAGGGGCACCTGCGCTGAAAAACTCTGCACCTAGACGATAGCGACAGCTAACGAGAATCGCAAGCGGTTTTTCCCGCTCACGAGCGAGACAAAAACCGCTTCTGGCCAGTCAATCCGGCGGAAAACCAACTCCTCGCTTCGGCCCACTTCGCGCGCGCTAGGAGGCTTCCAGGACCCTCGGCGAAGGTGGCACGGCGGTGCGGGAGTCCCGCCATTCAAGTACGATTTTCCCGCTTTCGCGGCACGGTCCAGCACGGTCCAGCAAGACGGCAGAAAACGCAGATCGTGCAGCCCTGTAAGTAGTTAGACGATTCTCTGCCGTGATTCTGTCCTCTGGCGATCCGCCGACGCCACAATAAACATGGCGGACTCGAGAGCCGCCTGTGGCGATGTCGCGCCTTGGGCTTGCCCCGGGGGCACTTGGCGGTCGTTGAGTTTACATATTGCAAGGGGCGATGCTGGACGGATAAGGTAGGGAAAATCCTACCTAGAGCGTTGAAAAGACAGTACTTTACGAACCTTCTTGGAACATCATGGACGACAGTGGATTCAACATGCTTGTGTTGTCCGCCACTTCGGGCCTGTTTTGGCCGACAACGAGGCGTTTCAGCTGAAACGCAGGCTGATTCGCGAAGCTAATTCACCGTGCCGGCGACTTCGACCCAATCAAAGAGTGCCTGTCCGTCAGCAGCCCCACCCATCGGGTCAACCCAAAGTTCAACCCCGGCCACGGCGAAATCGATGTCGGATTCCGCGCGGACCGTCATGCCGTCGACGGCAAGACCGATCCGCCCGTCCTTGACGAAGAAGCCGACTTCCAGGACGTTCTCGGCTTGTTCGAAGGCAGCGTAGTTGCCTGCCAGGATGACGTTCCACTGTCCGGTATGCTGGAAGAGCATTCGGTAGTTGGTCGCTTTGCCGTCCACCAGGACGCCCGGCCCGATATCAAGGGCCAAGGCCTGGATCGGGGAAGACCCGGTGCTCGCTACAATCCTGACGGTCGTGCTGTCCTGAACCCGGGCAAGACGGGTGCGGATTTCCCAATCGATCATCCCCGCATCAAGCGGGCGTGTCGCCTTGCCGGCCCCCGAAGAGGAACTCGTCAAACGGAGGGTGCCCGAGTCGACCTCCGCGCTTGCATTCGTCAGATGCCAGGTCGAAAGCGGTGGTGAGTCGAACTCGTCCCGGAAGCCCACGTCCCCCGCTTCCACCGTCACGCTCAACTGTTGCTCCGCAAACAGCCCGTCGGGATCGGTTGCGGTTACGGTGATCCTGGTGGCGCTTACCCACGGATTGCCGCGGTTCCTTCCGAAGAGGGTGACCTCGGCCCCAGAGATGTAAACCCTCACGAAGGAAGAATCGTCGGCCACAGCCGAATAGGTAAGCGCGTCACCGTCAGGGTCACTGAAATAGGCTGACGCATCCAGTTTGGCTGAGCCATCGGCGGCCAGGACCTGCGTGGGCAACTCGGTCACGACTAACGGTGCACGGTTGGAAATCTCCGGCTCCGTGGCGCCTTCACCACAGGCAACCAGCAGGATGGAAACCGCGGCTGCGGCGGGGAGAAACGATTGCGCTTTGAGCGCACGGACATCACTCGCCAAACGGCATCTCCCCCAAGTCGTACCAGTCGAGCGCACGATCCGGAATCACGGCGTCGTCGTCCGCCCCGACCTGCCGGTCCACCAGGACGACCAGCGTCGAACCGAGGACATCGAAGCCCCTGATCCGATCCCTGACCCTCACCGACCCGACGTACTCGGCATTCTCGTACACGTCGAGGTAGGACCATTCGCGCAGGTCGCGCTGCGTGGCGATCCAGTAGCGGTTGGCGTCGTCGAACAGCTGCTGGGCCGTGGACAGGTGGTAGTTCTTCGGGGTGGTGCGAAAGCGCTGCATCGGCTCTTCGAGGTTCATCGACTCGGGGAATCCCCTCTCCCTGTTGAAGGCCTTGAGCTCCTCCTCGCGCTGCGCCACTTCCTGCTCGTCCGGAACTTGCGGGACATACGTCGGCGCGCGGAGCACGGTGGCGTCGCCGGTGTCGCCAACGAAGATCAGATGACCTTCGCAGGCATTGAAGACCCATCCCCCTGTCTGGTTCGGGATGCCGTCGACGACTTCCCCCATGCCATCGACGACCTCCCCGCATTCGACATCCCACGGCCCGGGCGGCGACTCCACGTCACCCACGACCTCCCCGGAGGCGATGTTCACGTCGTACCGGTTCATCTTCACACCCTCGCCGCGCATCAACGCCATGACGTCCATCGACGCACCCGACAGAATGTCGCCGAACGATGAGAGGGGCGGAAACCCCCCGCCCGGCATCATCACCTGCGACACGTACGCCCCCGATGGCTCAAAGACCGTGAAGCGGCCCAGCCGCAGGTCCGCCACCCCAACCGTGCCCTCCTCGCCGCGCGCCAGGTAGGCGGGGCTGGCAAACTCCCCGGGCCCTTCGCCCTCGCGCCCGAAGACTCCCACGACGGCGCCTTCCCCGTCCACGCAGCGGACCTGGACCTCGTAGGAGTCGATCACGCAGGCCGTGCGGGCGTCGGCGAGGAGCGCGACCTGGTCGTTTGCGCTGGGGGGGAGGGCCGTTGAGGCGATCGGCTCGGGGGTGAAGTTGGGGTCGTCGGGGGTGTCGCTCTGAGTGCAGGCGAGGAGTGCGGCGATGGAGGGGATCCGAACCGGGTATGCGCGCGTAAGGCGGCGCCGGAGGGACACGGGTGCGGAGTGCATGAAGCGGGCTCCCGGTCTGAAGGATGCGATCGGTTGCAGATGAGCTAGAATGGAGGCGGCACGGCACGTGGTCAATGGAGTCCGGGTGGCTGACGCATGAAACTCTTCCTGAAGGTCGCACTGTTCACCGTCGTGGTGCCCGGTACGTTTGCGGGTCTTCTGCCGGTTCTCATCGTGGATGACAGAACCATCGCCGGCGGGGCGACACCGGGATTGGCCTGCGGCCTCTTCGCGTTCGGCCTCGTCATCTATCTGCGTTCCGCGTGGGACTTCGCGGTGATCGGGCGTGGCACCCCGGCACCGATGGACGCCCCGAAACGACTTGTGACACGGGGGTTCTATCGCTACACGCGCAACCCGATGTACGTGGCGGTGCTGACCGTGGTCATGGGGTGGGCCGCACTCTTCGGAGCCGCGGTTCTTGCAGGGTACGCAATCGGGCTGTTCGTCCTTTTCTCCCTCTTCATCCGGCTCTACGAAGAACCGCGCCTTGCCCGGGAGTTCGGCAAGGAATACGCGACGTATGTGTCGCAGGTGGGGCGCTGGCTGCCTCGTCGGTAGGCGCCACGGAGCGAGCCTGGCGGTCAGCGCGGCATGGCAGGGCACCCGGTTGCCCGACCAATTCCCGCCAGTACCTTCAGCACTGCAGCCCAGATCGGAAGTCGGCCCGGTCTCCATCCCGGCAGGAACAGGAGGATAGTGCGATGAAGCAACTGATATGGGTGCTGGCCGTCGCGGCCCTGGCAATCATCGCGTGGCTCGGGTCCGGGACGGGCGATGTGGGAGAGGCCGCCTCCGCCACCGACGGCGGCGTCTTCGCCACCATCGAGCCGTTCAACAGCTATGGCCACGTTCACGACGCCGACAACGTCGAGGCAATGCGGCCGCGGGTCATGGGCACCCACGGGGTCATCTCTTCCGGGCACTACCTGGCCACTCAGGCCGGCTACTCCGTGCTCAGGGCCGGGGGCAACGCCTTCGACGCGGGGGTGACCGCGGGGATGGCGCTCAAGGCGCTCAAGATGGACTACGCGGGCTGGACCGGGGTCGCGCCACTCATCCTCTACAGCGCCGCGGAGGATCGCGTGATCACCCGGGTCGGGGCCGGGACCTCGCCCGCGCTCGCCACCCTCGACCATTTCCTCGAACACGGCAAATCGCCCATCAACAACGCGCTGATTCCCGCGGACGTCGACGTCTGGCTCGCCACGCTCGACCGCTTCGGCACCTTCGGCTTCAGCGAAGCCGCGCGGCCGACCCTGCGCATCGCCGAAGAGGGCTATCACCTCTACAAGATGCAGAAGTGGATGATCGAGGATCAGATGGAGGGGATCCTCGCCTTCCCCTACAACCGCGACTTCTGGTTCCAGAACGGGGTCGGCGACCAGCGCCTGGGCGATCTGATGGTGAACGCCGACCTGGGGCGGCTCATCCGCTACATGATGGAGGCCGAGGAGCAGGCGCTTGCCGCGGGCGGAAGCCGCTCCGAAGGGATCCGCGCTGCGCGGGACGCCTTCTACAAGGGAGAACCCGCGCGCGACGTGGACCGCTTTTTCCGCGAGCAGGGCGGGATCGTTCGCTACGAGGATCTGGCGGGGTACGAGAGTCGTTGGGAGGAACCCCTGGGCACGAGCTTCCAGGGCTACGACGTGTACACGGGCGATGGATGGAGCCAGGGGCCGCGCATCGTCCTGATGCTCAACATGCTGGAGAACCAGGACCTGCGCGCGCTCGGCTACAACACGCCGGAGTACATTCATCTCATCTCCCAGGTCATCAACCTGGCGATGTCGGATGCCCACAGGTACGTCGGCGATCCTGACTTCGTGCCTGCGCCGGAGGGACTCTACGGGAAGGAGTACGCGCGCGTGCGCATCTGGCTCATCGACGAGAAGAGTGCGTTCCTGGACATGCCGCCGTGGGGAGATCCGGCGGCGATGGCGGCGGTGGCGGACGAGGCGCCGACGAGCTTCGTGACGGCGAGCGGGGACGGGGACGTGCCGGCCCGTTCCATCGACACCTCGTCCCTCAGCGTCATGGACGGGGAGGGCAACCTGTTCTCCCTGACCGAGAGCGACGGCCACACCTTCACGCCCATGATCCCGGGATGGGGGTTCGGGCTGGGCAACCGCATGGGCCAGTTCAACCTGGACCCGGAGCTGGCCAACGTGATGGCGCCCGGCAAGCGCCCGCGCAACACCAACGCGCCTCTATTGGTGATGAAGGATGGCCGGCCGTTCATGGGACTCTCCACCCCGGGCGGCGACCAGCAGCTGCAGTCGCTCCTGCAGGTGTTTCTGAACGTGGTCGTGTGGGGGATGTCGCCCGAGCAGGCCCTGGACCAGCCCCGCTTCGGCAGCTACAACTTCCCGGCCTCGGGCAGCGAGGTGAACCTCAGTCCCGCGGTGCTCCGACTCGAGGACCGGATCCCGGCGGAGACGGCGGAAGCGCTGCGGGCGATGGGCCACGACGTGCAATCCTGGGGCCTGTGGAACTGGCGCGCGTGCGCGCCGACGGTGACCTGGCGCGACCCGGTGACGGGGGTGATGATCGCGGCGGGGGATGTGCGGCGGGAGACAGCGTCGGCCGGATTCTGAAGCGACGCACGTGACTCATCGCAGCAATTCGACACCCTCCAGCCGCGCCGCTTTCCGGTCAAAGGTATAGAGCGGGTGCGCTCCAGCCCGCTCCGCCGCGGCAAGAACCATCAGATCCGAGAATCCCGGGCCGCCCGCCTGGTAGCGAAATGCGGCTCGGGCCACATCGTCCGCCGCCTCGACAACGAGACTCTGCGTCGACACGAGTTCCTGCAGGATCGTCGCAATGCGTTCGCGGGAAACCCCATAGGCCCGTTCCAGGACCCAGACGAGCTCGACGACAACCTCGCGGCAGGCATAGCCTGGACGTTCGGTGGTGAGCGATTCCAACAAGGCGCGAGCGGACTCGGCCTGCTGCTCGTCGTCCCGCACCAGGTAGCGAGCAAGGACGTTGGTGTCGAGGGCGATCACTCCTCGGACGCCCCGTCGGCGACGGCTCGCTTCATTTTCTCAACGGTGACGGGTGGCCCGTCGTGCTTCAGTACGCCGAACAGCCGATGGATGGGGCGCACGGGCAGAATGCGCACCTCGCCGTCAAGAACGATATAGCGCACGCGGTCACCGGCCTGCACGCCCAGCGTGTCCCGGACGGGCTTGGGGAGCGTGGTCTGTCCCTTTTTCGTTACCGCGGATTCGAGCATGACTGTACCTCCCTTCGCCTTACAGTGTACCGTGTAGCCTTACTTATTGCAACAAGGTAAGCATTTTCGGAGGTGACCCCCAACCTCACCGCGCCCGCATCTCGAAGCACTGCCGTCCAGAGCCGTGCGCCCACAGGTCCCGAAGCCCGAGGTGCGCAGCCACCGGATCGTCGACCCGGGTCGCAACGGCCGAGCCCGGGCCATGGCAGCCCTGACAGCTCCTCTGAACGATCGAAGAGCTTCTGATTGGCGCCCCGGAGTCCGCGGCGAAGGTGGCGCACACCTCGTAGCGTTCGTCGTCGAGCGCCCGGTATTCGTACATCTCCGAGGTGGTGGGGTCGCTGGTGCTGATCCTCAGGCCGGGCTCGGCCGCCAGGTCGTCCAGAGATGCCGGCAGGCGCCCGTGTCGAGTCCGGTAAAGATCGGTAGCCGCCGCGATTCCGTGCAGGTCGGTCACTCGCCGATCGTCGATCCGGCGCTCGCGCTCCTGCTCGGGAGGTCCCAGGAGTACCAGCCCAACCACTACCGCCCCGACAACGGCCGCTCCTGCGGCTCCCAGCACGATGGATCGCTGTGAGAGTTTCACTCTGCCACCTCCTCTTTGCGCACGTCGCGGAGGAAGTACCCGAATAACGAGCCGGTGATCGTGGCGACAGTAAGGGCCTTCAGTGCGAACCGGACCGTCAATTCGCCGCCGAGGAGGTTGTAGACGATGCCCGTGACCACGCCAATGAGGGTGGCCGCACCAACAAAGAGTGACAGGTACGTCAGCGATTGCCGGACTCGCGAGAGCCGTCGACCCGGGTCTTTCCGGACAGCCCGATCGTTCGTCCAGAAGACGAAGGCGAAGACGGGAAACGTCGCGACCAGGAAGGAGATCGACCACCGGATCTCCTCTCGCACCATCTCCAGGGCCGTCGCGGGGTCCAGGGAAGGATCGGGAAACGCCTGATGAATGAACGCGAAGAGGAGGGCCCCGAGGCTGATCGCGCTGCCGTACAGCGTGCCGAAGAGAACGAGGTAGAGGAAAGCCTCGCGAGCGGACAGGTACGGTGCCGGGCGGGGGACGGGGATCGGAAACGCGACGTCGGCGAAACCGCCCAGGGCGCGCCGAACCCGGTCCTGCGGCCAGCCGGCCTCGAGAAGCACCTCCTTGAGTCGCTCTCGGGGTATGCTTCGCTCCAGGCCCGCCTTCAGGAATCCTGAAATCTCGTCGTTGACGGCCATCTGGTTCTTCCTCCCTTGAGTGGTCGATCCGGGTTCTTGTTGACGCAGCCAACTTAACGAGTGACGTTGACACTGTCAACATTGCTGATCACCTCTGGACCGATCACCTTTTTGGGCATGACCCTCGACGGCAGCGCGTATCACCACGGAGACCTGCGGACGGCACTACTCGCCGAAGCCGCTGCGATGATCGACGAGGGAGGGACCTCGAGCGTGACGATGCGCGCGATCGGGCGGCGCCTGGGCGTATCGCGTTCCGCAGCCTATCGCCACTTCGCAGACAAGTCCGCGCTGCTGGTCGCGGTCGCCGCCGCCGGTTTCGACCGACTTCGAGACCGCCTGGAGGCAGTGGGCGCGGGCGCCCCGGGGGCAGGGATCGAACGGCTCCGGCAGGTCGGTGAGGAGTACGTGCGGTTCGCGCTCGAAAACCCGGGGCACTATCGCCTGATGTACGGAAAGGAAGCGATCACTCGCGAGGATCTACCCGAGCTCCGCGAGGCCGCCGACGCGTTGTTCGACGAACTCGAGCGCATCGTCCAGTCATACCAGCGGAGCGGAACGATCAAGGGACACGAATCCCGCCTGCAGGCCTACGTGGCATGGGGTGCCGTGCACGGTCTGGCGTCGCTGCTGATCGAGGGACAGATCCTTACCGCCGTGGATGTCGATGGGCTGATCCGGCAGACGACCTCGACGCTCCTGGACGGGATGCGGGCCGGTCGCTAGAGGCGGTACACGAGCGAGACGGTGACCGAATAGTACGCGATGTCACCGAGCACCAGATCGAAGGTTGCCGGCGTACGACCGTCCTCGAGCACCGGCGCATGGCTTCGCAGCAAGTTCCAATGTCCGGGCTTTCGGACATCGCGGTAACGTGCATAGCGCCCGCGAAGCGCGAAGCTGAATCGCTCGTTGGACTCCAGGGCCACCCCTCCGACGCGAGCACGACAGTGGATGCGCCACCTCCGACACCGACGAAGGGTGTGAAGCGCGACGAATTGTCGAGGTCGAGGTGTACGTTCACGAACTTCCCTCCGATTCGCGGCGTCCGGCATCTTGAGTTGCCCGGCGGAGAAGGTGCCGACATAGCCCCGTCGCGACCCCAACAGGACTGTTGCCAACAATTCTGTTGGCGGCCCCGGAATCCGCGACGCTCCGGCGACCGGTCCCATTCCACCATGTATACGCCCCGTCGACGATCCGAGACTTCCGGCGGCAGGCAGCACCGCGCCCGCCCGACACCCTGTTGCCCATCACCCCCCGCCGGAGCCCGGATTGGCCCGCAAGCACGACGAGACCTACAAGCTCATCTTCTCCCAGCGCGCGGCCATCGAGGAACTGGTCCGCAACTTCGTGGGCGAGGATCTGGCCGACGAACTCGACTTCGACACGCTTAGGGCCCTTCCCACCGATCGCATCAGCGGCGGCCTGGTTCAACGCCAGGTGGACCTGCTCTGGAAGATTCGTTTCCGGGGCAGTTGGCTCTACCTCCTGATTCTCCTCGAGTTCCAGTCGGAGAGCGACCACTTCATGGCCCTCCGCATTCTGACATACATCTGCCTGACCTACGAGGACTTGCTCCGCCGGAGGGAGCTGAAAGCGGGCGACAAGCTGCCGCCGGTCCTGCCGGTCACGGTCTACAACGGCCAGGCCCGCTGGCGGGCCGCAACGGACATCTCCGAGCTCATCGCCCGGGTGCCGACACCGCTGCCGCGCTATCTGCCGCGGGCGCGGTATCTCCTGCTCGACTTGCAGAGGATCGGCGAGCAGGGCCGCACCTCGACGGACCTGGTCACCTCGCTCGCAAGGATGGAGCGGGAGCCCTCGCCCGAGAACCTCCGGCGGGTCATGCGGGGCTTAGCCGGCCGGTTTCCGGGACCGGAGTTCACGGAGCTCCGCAAGGCGCTGGTTTCGTGGGTGGCGGGTGCTGCGGAAGCGTGGCAGATTCCCGAAGAGGAACTGGTGAGGATGAGGACGTCGATGGAGGAAGAGACGATGTACGAGAGAGTCAAGGAGATGCGAGAGCAGGTTCACCAAGACGGTGTCCAGAAGGGTCTGGAGCGTGGTTTGGAGCAGGGTCTGGAGCGTGGTCTGGAGCGTGGTCTGGAGCGTGGACGGGCCGAAGGGCGGGCGCTCGTAAGGCGTCTGGCAACCAGGAAGTTCGGTGCCGAGACGGCGAAGCAACTGTCCCGGGTGCTGGAGGATATCGCGGATCCGGAAAGGCTGGCCGATGTCGCGGACGCCATCATCGACTGTGACAGCGACGCGGAACTGTTCGCCCGGGTGGGGGGGTAGGGGCAAGTTCCCCACCGCTAGCATTGCGCGAGCATTATGCGAGCATCGCACCGACTAGCTGGAGGCTCTCACGGGCAACCTGACCATACGCAATCTGGACGACGGAGTCATCGACCGGCTTAAGGCGCAGGCAAAGGCGAATCAGCGTTCCCTGGAGGGGGAGGTTCGCCACCTGCTAACGCGCGAGGTGTCCGAGCACCTTCGGACTGCCGAGTTCGTGAGGCGCGCAGACGCTTTGGCGGCGACCACTTCCGGCGCGCAGCAGACGGACAGCACGATCCTCATTCGGGAGGACCGCGATCAGTGAGGGTGTGCCAGCGTGATCTGCAAGAAGGCCCGCCGCGGGGAAGTCAGGCCGGCTCCGCCCTTCCTGGATGAGATCACCAGGCTGTCGAGGGTGCCCGGGTCGAGGCGGCCGTGTCAGCAGCACACGGGCCGCACGGTCCGCAAAGAGGGGGCTAGACAGGGCAGGCAGAGTAAGCCTTACTGAATTCAGTTCGAATAACATATGGGGGCCGACATGCACCGCACTCAAGACACCTATTCGCTGAGCCATTTTCGGCAACGCACGAGCGAACACCTCGACCGGATTCGAGAGTGGCGGGTGGAGACGATCACCCAGAATGGTCAAGCCGCCATGGTCGTCTTGAGTCCCGAGCGCTACGACTTCCTGGTCCATTCGGCTGAGCGTGGACACATATGGCGCGAGGCGATCAGGGCCCACAGGGCTGGAGAGCCAGGGATTCCCGCGAGCGAAGCGATCCGCAGCGTGGCTAAGGAGCTGGACCTGGAGTTGTGAGGCGGTATGAGGTTGTCTTCTCTGCGAGGGCGCTGGTTTCGCTGAGGCAGGTGCCGCTCCAGCGCCTCGATCCGTTCCCGCAGCGTCCCGAAATCGTCAGCCATCGCTCGTCTTTTCCCAAGGAACGCGGTGTCATCGCCAAGTTAGGCTGATTTATCGCGCAAGGATCGGATGGAATCGTGTATAATGAAGGTTTATACACCGAACACGTCAAATCCGGGTCCCCTGCCGACCGAACCGACCGGCATGACCCCCTACGCAAACATTGCAGCCAGGAGATTTCCATGGTCGACCATCTGCCCAGATCATCTCTTCTCCGCATTGTCCTGTCGAGCATCCCCTTGACTCTCGCGACCTACGGCGGAGAAGCCGCCGCCCAGTCGCAGCGCGGGTTCTACTACGCCACGAGCATCGGCGTCGCGTCGGGCGCGTCCACCGTGGCCCACTTGACGGGGATCAACCACCCGACACGGTGCGACCGGCTGCTCTACGCCGATCCCAACGATGCCCCGACGGACCCCGCTTGCCGGAGCACCGAGACCTCGCTCGACTTCGTTTTCACCTTCGAGCCCGAGGGGGGTCTTGGCGGCAATGCTGTCGTCGGCTACGGCTTCGGAGCCCTGGCCCTCGAGCTTGAGGTCGCCCAAAGGCACCAGATCGTTCACGAGGCGCCGCTCACGCTGGGTGCCGGCGCTGGAGCCGCCATCACCGGCAAGGACACCGAATGGAGCACGGGGTTGCCGCCCTGGGGCGACCTCTCGGAGTTCAGGGGCCGCCAGTTGTTCGCCAACGCGCACTACCGGCTGGCCAACGGCAGCAGGTTCATCCCCTACCTGGGCATCGGAGGCGGCCTCACGCTCACGGACTATCGCTTCTATCTCGGGCTTCTCCGCAAGTCGATCGCGGAAGGATACCTCGAGGTGTTCGGCGGCTCCAGGCAGAACCCGGAGGCCTCTCCGGAGTGGCAGCGCCGAGCAGCGGGGAGCCTCAGCCAGCTCGACGCAAAGGTGTCGGAGACCGGAATCGGATTTCAGGTGCTCGGCGGCATCGAGGTCGGCTACTCGGAGCGCGTGTCGTTCGACTTGCGGGCTCGGTGGGTTCATGTCCCCGAGGTGGACATCGATCAGCGATGGCTCACCATTCGCAGCCACGCGCCCGTGTACTCGGATGGGACGACCCCGTTCGTGTCGCAAATCAACTTCTCGAAGCTGGGGTACATCGGGATCACGGCCGGGCTGTTGTTTCGTCCGTAGGCGGGTGCAGTCGGCGGTCCGATTCTGCTACTGCCAGTGCATCCTGACAGGGTCCGCCGTCCCGGCGGGCTGGTTCGGGCTGCGGGCCGACGCCGCGTGGGCGCGGCTCGCGACCGACTCGGGCGCTGAGACCGTGGACGGCCGGAGCGCGGCCTGGGCCTGACGCTCAGCGTCGGCAGGCCGGCCAGCGTCGTGCCCCGGGGGTCTCGCCCTGTTGCCGAAACACTTTGGCACGGGCGCCTGTATCGGCCGAGCCGGATTCTACCCTGTCCGGAGTGGTCTCCACGCGGTCAGAGAGCAGCGGTCACGAACTGAGGGCAGAACTAGTCCTCACCGACCAGGACGCGGATCGCTACTTCGATCTGGTTCACGCCGCCCGGCACGGTGTGGACGAGGAGCACGAGTTCGCGACGAGATGGAATGGTACAACCCCACTCGCGCGCAGCAGCGGAAGATCTACTGGCGCCTTCTGACAGACTTCGGCGATCAGGACCTGCGTACCGACCAGTACCGCTGGCTGCTGGAACGGTCGAGGCGCTCCACCGCGTCCTAGCGCCTCGGGTAAAGGCGCTGCCGGTGCCGGAGTAGCGGCGGTCGAGCCTTCCCGAACGGCCAAGATCCCGGAAATGACAACTATACATGACATTATGTACACCATAGTTGACATTGGGCCGTTCTGGCAGCCGCGTCATGGGGGGAATCGTCGCGGGCATCCCCAGATGGCTGGTTACCGGTCTTGCGGTGGGGAAGCTCGAGGAGTGGCATGGCCGGAGCGCACTCCAACAGCCTCGCGTAAGGGCGCTACCGGTGCCGGCGTGTCGGTCACGCCTTGGCAGTGAGCATTCTCAAGTCGTCTGATATTCGTAGCTCGAAGGTGTCCTTTCGCGGTTTTCCGAGAGTGGACACGGCAAAACGGTATTCGCGCTCTCCGGAGAACCTCTTCTTCTTTGTGAACCAGCCTTTCGGAACCATCGAGGAATCGACAACGTCCTCCACCGATCCCAAGACGCCGGACTGGTCCTCGTAGACCACTGGGCCATGGTACACACGGATGACCTTGTCAATGTGATGCTCGCCGCTCCAAGAACTTGCTCTGTAGCTGCTCTTACGATAAGCCAGTTCCTCGATTGGGCCGAGTTCGACGTGGGCGGACTTTTGGACGGCAAACGCGAAATCGATCCCTAACTGCACCGCGAAGGAATCTGGACACCCGATGGCAGACATTCACCCCGAGTCTGGTATCTGGCAGAATCACTTTAGTTTACGGGATTTCGAGGTCGAGTTCCCGCTGTTTGATTCCCGCCAAATGAGATTCCTTAGTCGCACGCCCCGCGGCGAGCTTCCAGAGCCGTCCGGAGCTGTCCCTCGTCCGGCCTCTGATAGCAGTTGAGCACCGTCTTGGCGTTCTTCCAGCCGCCAAGCTCGCAGAGCACCTTCAGCGGCTGGTCCATCAAGTCGCTCGCGAATTTGCGCCTCAGCGAGTGCCAACCCCTCCGGTGCTTCCGCTCGATCCCCGCGAGTTGCTCGGCCCGGCACCACCAGACGCGCGGCTGCGACGGGCTCACGGGCTTCAAGGGATGCATCTTCGAGGGCAGCACCGGCGCGTCCCCGATTCCGGGGCTCCTCTTCCACGCCTGCTTGAGCACGGCGAGCGCCTTTGCGGACAACGGCGTCCGGTGCTCGTATCCCGTCTTCTCGTGCTCGCTGCGCCACCGGATGGTTTCGCGGTCGAAATCTACATCAGACCACCTGAGGTGCCGGATCGCCCCGATTCGGTGACCGGTCTCGTGGGCCAGCACGAGGGCGACGTGGAACCGCCAGCCGACCTGCCGGGACACCTTCAGAAGCGCCCGGTATTCCTTGTCCGTGACGACGACCCGAACCGGGTTCTTCTCGACGGGCTTCCTGAGCCCCTTGAGCGGGTTTCTGTCGAGAAGCAGGCGGCCGTGCTCGTCCCTCGACCTCGCGGCCCAGTTGAGCACCGCCATCAGGAACGTGAGGTCCCCGTGGATGGTCCGGTTGGACACGGGCTGGCCGCTCGGCCCGATCCTGCCCGCGCGCCGCGCCCGTATGAACCGGTCCCAGTCCCTTCGCGACAGGGTCCCGGGCCTTCGGTTCCGTCCGAGGAAGTCGAGGAACATCGCCGTCGCCGCCCGGTCGTGCATGCGGGACGTATACGCCTTGGTGGGCGTCACCTCCTCTCCGTAGATTTCAAAAAGCCTTCCCAGTGTGAGCGCCTCGGGCTCGGCTTCCGCCTTGCCGTTCAGCTCCGGGCTTGCGAACCCTGCGGCGAACTCGTCCGCCTGCCGTTTGGCTCGGGTCCAGTCCCGGTGACCCAAGGACCTCGTGAGCCTGCGCCCGTTCTCGCGCCACTCTATCTGGTAGATGCCGGTTTTCGCATCAGGGAAGACCCTGACCCGGTTCCGACCCCATTCGCCAGCGCCGTAGGAGCGCCGACTTCGTTTCGTGCGTGCCATCGTTCGATTCCTCTCTCGATGGACTGCACGATCTGCGCAACGGAAAGATCGTGGAGAGAAGCCTTGTCCGCCAGATGTGAGGCTCGGGGCGGTGGGATCCTGCCGGAATCCCGGCTGGACCATGGTGAACATCTACGCCACACTACCAGACCGCCCGAACACCGGCTGGTTCTTCTACGAGGTCACCGGCTATCGGGGAAAGGAGTGACGAATGGACAACCTCGCACTGCTGTGGGTCATGGGAACGTTCCTGTACGTCTTCCACCCGGCGCCTACCGAGATCGGCGTCTACGGCGGGCCGACTTGGCCCGAAGACATCCACCGAGATCACCCGGCGATTCTGATGACCGCCGGCACCACCGCCTACGTTCCGGTCAGCGCACGTTTCGGCCTCCGCTACGGTGTCGCGTACAAGCAGGGGAGCTATTCCGTGTGGTGCCAAAGGGATTGGAGCGACGAGTCGTCGCCCGGGTTCCCTCCCTGCCTTGCAAGGATGCGTGATCAGATCGACCACATCGACTTCTCGATGATCACGGAGACGCGAATCGCGCATCACGACGGACTCGACCTGCGACTGATGTTCGGCCCGACCTGGGGTATACCGGTCGGGTGTCGGGTGAAGAACCTGACCCGCGGAACTGAGGGAGCGTGCGGCAGGACTCAGGAGGATGCGCGCCTTGTCGCTGGCGGAGGAATCGCGGTCCAGGCAACCGAGCGCGTCAGCGTGGCGGTCGAATTACGGTACGGCGTCAACCTGAGAGAGTTGGACTCGTTCCAAGCAGAAGACACCAATGGCACGGGCATCGCAGCGACCCTGATTGCCGGGGTGAACTACCACTTGAACCGCTGAGGACCACGTTCGAGAACTGCCTGCCCACGCTTCGGGCTCCCGCGCCGAGGGCACGATCACGGCTCCCGGGGCAACGGCCGTGGCTGCCCGGAGAGGGTGCGCGGCTGGTCGCCGCCCGCTGGCCCGCTGTTTTTGCGGGTTTCCGTGGAGGATCCAGATGGGTTAACGCTTCACGTTAACCTCTGGCCGGGGGAGCATCCCCCGGACCCCTGAACGACATTCCGGGCGCAACCCAAAGGAAGGCTGCGGGAAGGTGAGAGGCGAGCCGGACCAAGCGCGTCCTGGTCTTGGCCGGCGAGGCCGGACAGCCCGGCGGCCAGCCGGTCCGCCAACACGTCCTCCGCCGCCTCGAAGCGGCGCTCGACACCCTTCCGGACGGACTGTTGGCTGGGAGTGACCCGCAGTGGCGGGGGGGATGGGGCTGTCCGGCGCCATCCCCCTTGGCGCCAATCGAGGTTTGCCGAGATGGGGGGTCA
>MKWU01004348.1_pt1 | contig 16956 bp, 15 predicted proteins | sample 809101 | NCBI WGS metagenome assembly MKWU01 (sample SAMN05860141, study PRJNA318959) | sponge metagenome | host: Aplysina aerophoba | place: Slovenia: Piran, Adriatic Sea, Gulf of Piran | collected 2013-05-07 | reverse complement strand
GGTCGAGTAGCGAAAGTTGAATACCGCCTGCGCGTGGCCGGGAATGACGTTGTCCGCCCCGGTCCCGGCGGTCACGTTCGAGACCTGGAAACTCGTGGGAGGGAAGTGCTCGCCGCCTTCGTCCCACACCGTGTCGGCCAGCCTTGCGAGCAGCCGCACCAGGTCGTGAATCGGATTGTGCGCGAGATGGGGGTAGGCGATGTGACCCTGGACGCCCCGCACCGTGATGGTGCCGCCCAGCGACCCGCGCCGCCCGATCCTGACGGTGTCGCCCAGCCGTTCGGTGCTCGACGGCTCCCCGACCAGGCACCAGTCGATTCGCTCGCCGCGTCCGCCGAGTGTCTCCATGACCCGGCGTACCCCGTTCACCGAAGGTCCTTCCTCGTCGCTGGTCACGAGCAGGGCGACGGAGCCGTCGTGTTCCGGGTGCCGCGCGACGAAGCGCTCCAGCGCGGTGACCATGGCCGCCACGCTTCCCTTCATGTCGGCGGCGCCGCGTCCGTAGACGTACCCGTCGCGGACCGTTGGCTCGAACGGCGGGCTGCTCCACTCTTCGAGCGGCCCGGTGGGAACCACGTCGGTGTGACCGAGCAGCACCACCAGCGGTCCGTCGCTGCCTCGCCGGGCCCATAGATTGTCCACGTCGGCAAAGGGCATCGGCTCCGTGCGGAAGCCGAGCCGGGCCAGCCGCTCGGCGAGGATCGCCTGGCAGCCGGCGTCCGCGGGGGTGACCGAGGGACGACGAATCAGCTCGCACGCAAGCGCGAGGGTAGGGGATGCGCTCATCGACCGGTGGCGCGCGGGGAGGCCGCATGGGGCCGGCCGCCCCGAGCTCGTGCGCAGGCGCGCCGCATCAGTCCGCGCCCCCCGTATCCTCTTCCGGCGTCATGTGCCGCATCATGTAGAAGCCCTGGCCGACCACGAACGCCAGGGTGAGCCCCATCAGCCCGAACAGCTTGAAATCCACCCAGGTGTCGGTGTCGAAGTTGTAGACCACGAACAGATTGAGCGCGCCGCACACCGCGAAGAAGACCACCCAGCTCGCGTTGAGCCGGGTCCACACCGGGTCGGGCAACGTCACCTTGGACTCCATCAGCCGGCGCACGATGTTCTTCGCGCCGATGAACTGGCTGCCGAGAAAGACGAGCGCGAACAGCCAGTTGACGATGGTCGGCTTCCATTTCAGGAAGATCGGGTCATCGAGCGCCAGCGTGATACCGCCGAAGACCACCACGATGGCGAGGACCGCGACGTGCATCTTCTCGACCCGGCGCTCGCGCAGCCACATCACCAGCACCTGGATCAGGGTCGCGACGATGATCGCCGCGGTGGCGTACATGAAGCCCTGGTGCGGGTCATCGTGCATCTTGTACACGACGAAGAACAGCACCACGGGGAAGAAATCGAAGAGCAGCTTCATGGGCAGGCTCGTGGCGCGCCGCCATCGGGCGCGGTGTTCGGGGCGCGCGATTATAGCCGGGGGACGCGGCGACGGGGTGCGTGCCGCGGTCCGCCGGGGCGGGTGTCGCGCCACCGCAAGCGGCTCTCTACAATGCGCGCACGGGTCCGCTTCCCCACCCGCCGCCGGAGAACCACGTGAACGCAAGTACCGTCCCGCGCCAGCACCAGCGCGTCCTCTCCGGGATGCGCCCCACCGGACGGCTGCACCTCGGCCACTACCACGGTGTGCTGAGCAACTGGGTCCGGCTCCAGCACGAGTACGAGTGCTTCTTCTTCGTGGCGGACTGGCATGCGCTGACCACCCACTACGAAGAGTCCGGCGTCATCAGCCAGAACGTCTGGGAGATGGTCATCGACTGGCTCGCGGCAGGCATCGACCCCGGCGACGCGACGCTGTTCATCCAGTCCCGGGTGTACGAGCACGCGGAGCTGAACCTGCTGCTGTCCATGGTGACGCCGCTGGGGTGGCTGGAGCGGGTGCCGAGCTACAAGGATCAGCAGGAGAAGCTGCGCGAGCGCGATCTCGCCACGTTCGGCTTCCTCGGCTATCCCCTGCTGCAGAGCGCCGACATCCTGATCTACCGGGCGGGACTGGTTCCGGTGGGCGAGGATCAGGTCGCCCACGTAGAGCTGACGCGCGAGATTGCGCGGCGGTTCAACCACATCTACGGGCGGGAGCCGGGATTCGAGAGCAAGGCCGAATCCGCCATCGGGAAAATGGGCAAGAAGTACGCCAAGCTCTACCGCAAGCTCCGGCGCATGTACCAGGAGAAGGGAGACCCCGAAGCGCTGGAGACCGCCCGCGCGCTGCTCGACGATCAGCAGAACATCACCCTGGGCGACCGCGAGCGGCTGTTCGGATACCTTGAAGGCGGGGGAAGGGCGATTCTGCCCGAGCCGCGTGCGCTGCTCACCGAAGCGCCGAAGATGCCGGGTCTCGACGGCCAGAAGATGTCGAGCTCGTACGGCAACATGATCGAGCTGCGCGAGGAGCCCGACAAGGTGCGGGAGAAGCTCCGCACGATGCCGACGGACCCGGCGCGAATCAGGCGCAACGATCCCGGGGACCCCGAGAAGTGCCCGGTGTGGCAGTTTCACCTGGTGTACTCGGACGAGGAAACTCGCGGCTGGGCCGGGGAAGGCTGCCGCACCGCCGCGATTGGATGCCTCGACTGCAAGCACAGGGTGATCGACGCGGTGCTCGCCGAGCAGGCGCCGATCCGCGAGCGGGCCGTGGAGTACGAGTCGCAGCCGGATCTGGTGCGGTCGATCATCTCCGAAGGTTGCGACCAGGCGAGGGACGCCGCGCGCGAGACGATGGAAGCCGTTCGCGAGGCGATGGGGCTCGAGTATCGGTGAGCCCGGCGCGCGCGCCCGGTGCGCGCGGACCGGGGAGGGCACATGGACGACATCGAGACCACTGCTGCGCATCCGCTCCCCCGCGAGCCGGGACGGCGGCCCTGGCAGGAGGAAATGCCGTTCGCGGTGGTAGAAGGCGAGCCTGTCGTCGAGCTTCCGAAGGATCTCTACATTCCGCCCGACGCCCTCGAGGTCTTTCTCGAGGCGTTCGAAGGACCGCTCGACTTGCTGCTGTACCTGGTCAAGCGCCAGAACCTCGACATCCTGGATATCCCGATTGCCGGGATCACGCGGCAGTACATGGAATACATCGATTTGATGAAGGAGCTCCGGCTCGAGCTCGCCGCGGAGTACCTCGCGATGGCGGCGATGCTGGCGGAGATCAAGTCACGCCTGCTCCTGCCGCGGCCCGAGAGCATCGACGACGACGAGGATCCGCGCGCCGAGCTCGTGCGGCGGCTGCAGGAGTACGAACGGTACAAGCAGGCGGCGGAACGGCTTGACGAGTTGCCCCGCATCGGGCGCGATGTCGTCGAGATCCGGGCCGCGACGCCCTACGTGCGCATGGAGCGCACGCAGCCGAAGGTCGCTCTCGAGGATCTCCTCACGGCCCTCGCCGACGCGCTCGCCCGCGCGGAGTCGTATCGCCACCACCGGGTGCAGATGGAGTGGTTGTCCGTTCGCGAGCGAATGTCCATCGTGCTGGAGCGTGTCCACGGGGCGCGATTCGTGGAGTTCACCGCCCTGTTCGCCCCGGGCGAGGGCCGCCAGGGCGTGGTGGTCACCCTTCTCGCGCTGCTCGAGCTGCTTCGGGAGTCTCTCGTCGATATCGTGCAGGCCAAGCCTTTCGGGCCGGTCCACGTCAGGTCGGCACGCGGCGACGCGTCCCGGGGCGAGGCGGTGGGACCGTGAGCCGGGACGAGCTCGTCCTGCACGTCGAGGCGGCGCTGCTCTCGGCCGGGCGACCGGTGGCGGTCGACGAGCTTCTGGCGATGTTCGAGGGCAGGGACGATGCGCCGGACCGGAGCACGGTCCGGGAGGCGGTGGCCGAGGTCGCGGAGCGCTGGCGCGACCGTTCGCTGGAGGTGGCGGAGGTCGCAAGCGGGTTTCGGGCTCAGATCCGAAGGGAATACTCGCAGGCGCTCTCGGTGCTGTGGCAGGAGCGCCCGGCGCGCTACTCCAGGGCGTTGCTGGAGACGCTCGCGCTCATCGCCTACCGCCAGCCCGTCAGCCGCGGGGAAATCGAGGAGGTCCGCGGCGTGAGCGTATCGAGCTCCACCATGAAGACGCTGGTCGAACGCGAATGGGTGCGTGTCGTCGGTCATCGCGAAACGCCGGGTCGGCCCGCGCTGTACGGAACGACGAAGCACTTCCTCGACACGTTCAATCTGAAGAGCCTGGAGGCGTTGCCGCCCCTCGCGAAGCTGAGGGACCTGGACGAGCCGCCGCCGGATCTGTTCAGCGGGATTCCGATCGCGGCGGATGACGGGACCGGCGAGGAGGCGGACGAGTCCGATGCCGCCGGCGAGGCGGAGGCGGCCGGGTCCGGGACTGCGCATGATTCGACTCCGCAAGCGGCCTTCGGCGAGGCGGAGGCGGTCGGTACCGGGGCTGCGCAGGACTCGACTCCGCAGGCGGACTTCGGCGAGCCAAAGGCGGCCGGCGCGACTGCGTCCGTCTCGCCGGCGTGGCCGGACTCCGACGAGGTGGAGGAGGCGGGCGCCACCGCCGCAGCGCCCGATTCGCTACCTCGTGCGGATCACGAGGCCGACGACGGCGAGAGGGCGGGCTGATCCGTCCGCTCCGCAAACGAGGGCGATCGGCGCCGGAGGACGGCGGAGCGACCGAGAAGCTGCAGAAGGTGCTGGCCGCGGCGGGACTTGCGTCACGGCGCGAGATTGAGCGCTGGATCGTCGCCGGCAGGGTCAGCGTCAACGGACACCCGGCCACCCTGGGCGAGCGCGTGGCCGCCGGGGACGTGCTGCGGGTCGACGGCAAACCGGTGCGCCGGGCCGGACTCCGGTGCCGGATCATCCGCTACCACAAGCCGGCGGGCGAGGTGACCGCGCGCCGCGACCCGCTTGCGAGACCCACCGTGTTCGAGCGGCTCCCCGCGCTTGGCCGCGCGCGGTGGATCGCGGTCGGCCGACTGGACTTCAACACCACCGGCCTGCTCCTGTTCACCGACGACGGCGAGCTGGCCCACCGGCTCATGCATCCGAGCTCCGGAATCGAACGTGAGTACGCGGTCCGCATACGCGGCGAGCCCGGCCCCGAGGCGCTCGACGCGCTGACCCGCGGGGTGGTGCTGAGCGACGGCAAGGCGCGGTTCGAGTCGTTGCGGCCCGCCGGCGGGGAGGGCGCGAACCGCTGGTTCCACGTCGTCCTGCGCGAAGGTCGCAACCGCGAGGTGCGGCGTCTGTTCGAGGCAGTGGGATGCACCGTGAGCCGGCTCATGCGCGTGCGTTTCGGACCGGTGACGCTGCCCCGCCACCTGCGTTCCGGGCGGTACGAGGACGTGGACCGCGACGAGGCGCGGGCGCTGATTCGCGAGGCGGGTCTCGTGCGGCCGCGGCCGGCGAGCCGGCCTCGCCGTCCGACGCCCCGGACGCGCCGCGGTTGACCGCCGGTTGGGTTCCACGGAGGTGACGGTCCCCGCTTGCTCGCGCACGCGCGCTCATGCGACGACCCGTGGGCCGTGGGATTGAGTACCTTCCCGTGACGACCCGGCGCCCGCCGCGGCATTTCGGTTCCAGGCTGCGCACCGCGCTGGACGGGCTCGCGGCTGCCTACGGCCCGCAGGAGTGGTGGCCCGCGAGCGATCCGTTCGAAATGATGGCCGGCGCGCTCCTCACCCAGCGCACGACGTGGCGCAACGCCGAGCGAGCCATCGCCTCGCTGCGGCGCGAAAACGTGCTGTCGCCGGAGGCTCTGGCGTCTGTCCCCGTCGCCAGGCTCGAAGCGCTCATTCGCATGGCCGGAACGTTCCGAGCCAAGGCAGCGCGGCTCAAGGCGCTCGCGCGGTGGTACGTCGACGCTGGCGGCCGGGACGCGTTGGTGGTGCGTCGGACGGCGAATTTGCGCCTGGAGCTCCTCGCACTCAGGGGTATCGGCCCGGAAACGGCCGACGACATTCTTGTCTACGTCTTCGCGCGGCCGGTGTTCGTCGTCGACGCCTACGCGCGGCGAATCCTGTCGCGCTACGGCTGCGCGCAGGGGGACGAGCCGTACGAGCAGCTCTCCGACGCCGTCGTGCGCGCCATCGGCGCGGACGCCGCGCGTCTCGGAGAGCTTCACGCGCTGCTCGTCGAGCACGGCAAGCGGTACTGCCGATCCACGCCTCGGTGCGAGGGGTGTCCTCTGGCGACCGAGTGCCGGACCGGAAGGCGGCTGGCCGGGAACGAAACCGCGGTTACCGCCGGGCGTTGAAGCAGCGGGGGGAGCGGCCGGTCGCGCGTTGCGTGAACGAATGCGGCGACGACACGCTGCCCGTGCAGTCGCGCGGAAGCGCCACGCTCTCCGATGCGCAACAGCGCCGGCCACTGGGGGCGCGATAGCTGATCGCCTTGCCGGCGGGCTCGCGGGTGGGACCTTCTCGAGGGCGCCCTCGCTGTTCGACCCCGCAGTTTCTTGCCTTCCTTCCAAGCTTGGCGAAGAAATCGCGAATGCTCTAACATCCCAGCCGAACTAGGCGAAAGAACCTATAAGAATAGCTTTGGCTTATGATTCGCTCGATGATCGCAAGACGGCTGGGATCCGTCGGAAGGCGCCCCCTGATGCTGGCGATCGTCACGGGTCTCGTTCTCATGTGGATCGGTTACCGGACCGCGGAGGACTACTATGTCGGGCGCGGCGTCGAGGCCGCGGCCAGACAGGCGGCACCGCATCTGGTGTCTCTGATCTCCGTTCTGGAGCGGTACCAGACGCTTCCGCCGATTCTCTCCGACGACCGGGCAATCATCGAAGCGGCGCTGGGATCGCCCGAAGGCACGCTGAACGAACGCCTGGCGCGGTTCGCGGAAACGACGGGCGCGGACGCGGTCTACCTGATGGACGAGAACGGCTGGACGATCGCCGCATCCAACTGGCGCCGGCCCAAGACGTTCCTCGGACAGAACTACGGCTTCAGGCCCTATTTCAAGACCGCGCTCGCGGGCAGCCCGGGCGAATACTACGCGGTCGGCGCAACCACCGGCGTGCCTGGCTACTTCGTGTCCCACCCGGTCGAAGACGAGCGGGCCGGAATCGTCGGCGTCATTGCGGTCAAGGTCGAACTCAGGAACCTGGAAGCCAATTGGGCGAGCCCGGAGGGAAACATCTTCATCACCGACGGCAACGGCGTCATCGTGCTGTCGGGCCGGGAGTCCTGGCGATTTCGAACCGTGGCCGCGCTGGACGACGAGACGAGGGAGCTGATCGCCACGCGGCGTCAGTTCGGGAACGCGCAACTGTCGCCGATCGACATGGAGCGGCGGGGACGTGTCGTGACCATCGAGGGCGAGCGATTCGTCGAGCACGTTGCCGAGGTCGGGAGACTGGGGTGGATGCTTCACTTCCTGTCCCCGTATCAACAGGTTCGCGAGCGCAGCCGGCTCATCATGGCGATGACTGCAGTCCTGCTCCTGTCGCTTGCGGCCTTCATCCTCTTGCGGCGTTCACAACGCGCGCACGGCCTGCTGGTCAGCTCGGAGCGCGAGCGCGACGAACTCAACCGTCTCAACCTGGACCTGGAGCGCGAAATCGTCGAACGCAGGCAGGCCGAGACCCGGCTGAAGCACGCGCAGGACGATCTGAAGCGCGCGTCCAGGCTCGCGGCGCTGGGCCAGATGGCCGCATCCGTCAGCCACGAGCTGGGGCAGCCGCTCTCGGCCATGAAGACCTATATCGCCGGGGCGCACTTGCCCGAACTCGCCGATGAAGGCGCCGGGCGCCGGGAAACCGATGACAGCGCAGAAGTGCTGCAACGACTCGACCGCCTCGTCGACCGCATGAGCGAAACCACGGGACAGCTCCAGTTCTTCGCGGGTCGGGAGGGCGAAGCCTTCGAAGATGTCATGTTGTCCGATGTCGTTGCGGGCGCGCTCGAGACCATGCGTCCGGCAATCGGAACCGAGGGCGTCGAACTGCAGTGCAGGTTCGACAACCCGGACACCATTGTCCGCGGCGGGAAGACGCGGCTGGAGCAGGTCCTGGTGAACATGATCCGCAATGCGCTTGATTCCATGCGGGACTGCCCGAGGAAGCACCTGTCGATAGCGACTCTGGAGAGCGAGGGAAGCGCAACGATCGTCGTTCGGGACACGGGCAGAGGAGTCGACGCCGGGTTGGAGACGACGATCTTCGAACCGTTCGTCACCAGCAAGTCATCCGGCGAGGGCATGGGTCTCGGCCTCGCAATCTCGGCCGAAATCGTGAAGGGACATGGTGGAACGCTTTCCGCGCGCAACCGCGAGGGCGGCGGCGCCGAGTTTGCGATGGAGCTGCCCGTGTCGGGGAGAGTCGATGACCAGGTCGAGTGAGGCGCCGCCGGTCGTCGTCGTGGTCGACGACGACCGGGAGATGCGCCGGTCCCTGGTCCGGTTCCTGTCGAGGTCCGGGTGCCGCGCCGTTGCTTTCCAGGGCGGCGAAGACGCGTTGAGCTGGCTGCAAGGCGAGGGTCCCGACGTCGTTGTCAGCGATGTCAGGATGCCCGGCATGAGCGGGCTGGAGTTGCTGGCCGCGATGGCGTCATTCCGTTGCGCGCCCGAGGTGCTTCTGATCACCGCGCACGGTGACGTTCCGACGGCGGTCGAGGCCATGAAGGCCGGAGCATTCGACTTCGTCCAGAAGCCGTTTCAGCCGATCCGTCTCCTCGACGCAATCAGACGAGCGACGGCATACAGCCGACTCAAGCGCGAGAACGCTGCGCTCAGGGAACGTCTCAGGCGGATGTCCGGCCTCGATTCCATCCTGATCGGCGACTGCCCGCAGATGCACCGTCTGCGCGAGGACATCGCGGACATCGCTCCGAGCGATGCGCCGGTGCTGATCCTCGGTGAGACCGGCACCGGCAAGGAGCTCGTGGCGCGCGCGCTGCACAATCTCGGTCCGCGTTCGGACCATCCGTTCGTTCCGGTCAACTGCGCGACGATCGCCATGCAGGACGTGGCAGCCGAGACAAGCAGCATCCCCGGCGCCTTCTCGAATGCGGAGAAGGGAACCCTGTTCCTCGACGAGCTGGCGGTCCTCACGCCCGAGGTGCAGGCGAAGCTGCTTCGCGTCATCGAACAGGATGGAGCTGCATCGGCCCCGGGCACGGGTGCGCGTCAGCCCGATTTTCGAATTCTGTCCGCCTCGAACAGGAATCTCGACGCGGAAGTGGACTCCGGCGTCTTCCGCCAGGATCTCTACTACCGGCTGAATACCGTGATCATCCAGATTCCGCCCCTGCGCGACCGTGGCGACGACATCGCTCTGCTCTATTCACATTTCATTGGCCGCTACGCGGAACTCTACGGGGTCGACGCGCCGGAGTCGACGAACGAGGACATCGCAGCGCTGATGAGCCACGACTGGCTGGGCAATGTCCGGGAGCTCCTCCATGTCGCCGAGCGCCGCATTCTTGCATGGAGGCGCGGCCGCGGGTCGGCGAGCGAATCGATCCGCAAGGACGGCGTCATCGACGACGTGCCGCCGACCCTGCGCGGAGCGGTTGCCGCGTTCGAGCGACAACTGGTCGCGAAGGCCATCCGGCGCCACGGAGGACGCATGGACGCGGTTGCGGAAGCACTTGGAATCGGGCGCAGAACACTGAACGAGAAGATCGTCAAGCTGGGGATCGACAAGAGCGATCTTCTCTAGATCCGAAATTTTCGGTGGGCCGTGAAAGGGGCGCAATGAAAATTTTTCGGGTTGGACCTGCGGAATTCCGCAATGCGAAATCTGCCTTTCCGGCAGATTTCATCAGAGATTCAGCGCGATATCCACGCTACCGTCTCCCGAACCTGTCAACGGGGTTGACTGGGAACAGGGGAGAGCGTCATGAAGCGGACATGTCTCAAGATTGCGATCGTAAGCAGCCTTTCACTTGCCCTGGTGGGTGAGGCGGTCGCCACCGAGTGGAACGTATCGTTGTGGGGCAAGCGCCGGGCCTTCACCGAGCACGTGGAAAAGCTGGCCGAGCTCGTCAGTGCGAAAACCGACGGCGCATTCACGCTCAATCTCTCTTACGGCGGCCTTTCCAAGAACCGCGAGAACCTTGATGGCATATCGATCGGCGCATTCGAGATGGCTCAGTTCTGCGCCGGATACCATTATGACAAGAATCCCTCCATCACGGTTCTGGAGCTTCCGTTCCTGGGTGTGACCTCGCTCGAGCAGGAGGCGGAGATTTCGCGGGCCCTCTACAAGCATCCCGCCGTCGTCGCGGACATGGCCCGGTGGAACGCCACGCTCCTGATGCCCTCGCCGTTGCCGCAGTACAACATTGCCGGTGTCGGCGATGCGCCGACCACGCTGAAGGACTACAAGGGACTGGCCGTCAGGGCGACGGGCGGCATCGGAAAGGCCATGAAGGCGGTCGGCGCAGTCCCGACCTCGATGTCGGCAACGGAGGTGCGCCAGGCACTCGACAGCGGTGTCATCAAGGCGGTCGCATTCGCGCCGCATGCCCACATGGCCTTCGGGACCGTCGAGAGCGCCGGATGGTGGACGACGAACCTCAATCCCGGCACGGTCAACTGTCCTGTCGTGGTGAACACCGACGCTCTGAACGCGCTGAACGATTCCGAACGCGAAGCGCTGCTCGGCTCCGTCGACGAGGCGCTCGCGCACTACCTGGGCCACTACAACGACAAGACGATGGCGAAGTGGGGCCCGACGCTCGAGGCAAGGGAGATCGCGCGAATTACCTACACGGACGACGAGCTCGCGGCGTTCCGTGAATCGGTCGCGGGGCCTGCGGCCGCCGCCTGGGTCGAGGAGAACACCGAGCGCGGCCTCCCCGCCGCAGAGCTCCTCGATTTCGTGACCGGCATGGTCGGCGGCGGCTGACCCCCTGGCGGACTCGTCCGTTGTCCCGCCGACCTGCAACGGGCCGACGGGACACTTCGCCCCGGGAGACCCGGAGTGGCGGACACATCGTCGGTCCTCGAGGACAGCACGCTCCTCAGCGCCTTCGACCGTCATCTCTACCGCGTCGAGGCGGTCCTGGCGCTCGCCGGCGGACTCGCGGTCATGGCGTTGATCGCCCTCGCCGTCACGAGCGTCGGTGGTCGCAACTTCTTCAACCATCCGCTACCCGGCTACGTCGACTGGATCGAGCAGGCGATGCCGCTCATCGCGTTCATCGGCATCGCCTACTGTCAGCGGCTCGGCGGACACATCCGGATGAACATGTTCATCGCCCGGCTCCGCGGCCGCGTTCTCTGGGCCGCGGAGTTCGTCGGGACGCTCGCAATCCTCCTGCTGGTGGTGCTGCTGGTCTGGGGCAGTTGGGCGCACTTCGAGCGATCCTTCGACTGGACCGCGCCGTACTGGAGCCGCGATTCCAGTCTCGACATCCGCCTGCCGCTCTGGCCCGCCAAGCTCCTGGTTCCTCTGGCTCTTGCCGTTCTCGGCCTCCGGCTCTCCATTCAGCTCTGGGGCTACGGACGGGCCTTTCTGTCCGGGACCGCGCGGCCCGTCGCGGTGCCGCTCATCGAGGACGCATCGACCATCGCCGCGAGGGAAGCGCGAAGCGTTTCGGACCTCGAGGACGACACCGTGCGCGACCGGGATTGAGGCTCGTCGCCGATGGAACCCATCGACATCGGCCTTGCCGTCTCCGGCTTCCTGCTGGTCATGGTGCTGCTCGGTGTTCGCGTCGCCTTCGCCGCCGCCATTGCCGGCCTGACCGGCCTCGTGTGGATCTTCTGGGCCAAACGCGGATACGACCCGGAACAGTTTCTCTGGGCGCTCACGGTGGCGGCAAAAACGGCGGGCCAGGTTCCCCACTCCAAGATCTCGGCGCAGGCGCTGTCTCTCATCCCGACGTTCATCCTCATCGGCTTCCTCGCCTATTACTCCGGGCTGACCCGAGCCGTGTTCGAGGCTGCCAAACGGTGGGTCGGATGGCTGCCGGGCGGACTTGCGGTCTCGACCGTGTTCGCCACCGCCGGTTTCGCGGCGGTGTCCGGGGCGTCGGTCGCCACGTCGGCGGTCTTCAGCCGCATCGCAATTCCGGAGATGCTCGACGTCGGATACGACAAGCGCTTCGCGGCCGGCGTGGTTGCGGCCGCCGGCACGCTCGCGTCCCTCATACCGCCGTCCGCGATTCTGGTGATCTACGCGATCATCGTCGAACAGGATGTCGGCGCGCTGCTCCTGGCGGGGTTCTTGCCGGGTGCGTTCTCCGCCCTCGTCTATGGCGGCCTGATCGTCGGACTGGCCGTCGCCTTCCCCAGGCTGGGTCCGCCGAGGAGCGGCTTCACCTGGGTCGAGCGGTTCAGGTCGCTGCCGGCCGTCTTTCCGATCTTCTTCGTCATCGCGATCATCATCCTGTTCATCTACAACCCGTTCGGCGGGGATGCATGGGGGACACCGACCGAAGGCGGCGCGCTCGGCGCCTTCGTGGTCCTGATGATGGCGTTCTACCGCGGCATGCGCTGGCAGCAGCTCAGGAGCGCCCTGATGGAAACCGCGAAACTCTCCGTGATGATCTTCACGATCATCTGGGGGGTCCTGATCTACGTACGCTTTCTCGGTTTCGCCGACCTGCCCGGCGTGTTCGCGGCATGGATCACGTCGCTCGACCAGAGTCCCTTTCTCACCCTGACCCTCATCCTCCTGGCCTACGCCGTGCTCGGCATGTTCATGGATGCGATCGGCATGCTCATCCTGACGCTGCCGGTCGTCTACCCGGCGGTGATCGAGCTGAACGGCGGCGAGACCGTGACGGCAGCCGACAGTGCGTTCGGCATGTCCGGCGTCGGCTGCGCGATCTGGTTCGGCATCATCGTCGTCAAGATGGCCGAGCTTTGCCTGATCACGCCGCCGATCGGGCTGAACTGCTTCGTGGTTGCGGGCGTTCGCCCGGAGGTCTCGGTGCAGGATGTCTTCAGGGGGGTAACCCCCTTCTTCATCGCGGACGCCCTGACCATTGCCGGTCTGCTCGCCTTTCCCTCCATCGTGCTGTTCATGCCCAACCTGCTCTTGGGCAGGTAACCGGAGCAGACAATGAATAACCCTGGCTCCCATGCGTCACCGATTTCCCATACGGTCGATATTCCGGACATGCCCGGGCTCCGCGGAGCTGCGGTCACCGACGAGAGAGGCGCCGTGACGGCGAGGGGAACCAACGTATCGGACAGTTCGCGCGAGTTTGCGAACGTCCCACGCATGAGCCGCGCCCGCATCGCCACCATCGAGATCGAGATCGAGCACCCCGACCCCGCCACTCCGGGCCCGGCCTGGACGCTGCTGTGGGACGGCGAAGCCGTCACCGTGCGCACCATTCCCGGTACCGACGCGGGCGATCCCGAGGACTGGGGGATTCCCGACGCGAGCCGCGACGAAATCGACATCTGGCGGACCGAGGGCGAGGTCGCCGTCATCGAGCAGCTCCTCGACAACTTCGCGGGCGGCGGCGCCGAGGCGCGGATCGTCGCCGTGCACGGCAGCGCCGAGGCCCGCAGGCGCACGCTCGAGGCGTTACGTGCCTTCGCCGTGCAGCATCCGCAGTGCGCGGTGGAGATTCGCCGTTTCGCTATTGAGCGGGCAGAGTGACCGCGATGCAGCCCGCCGACGAATTCATCCTCATCCACCATGTTCTTGATTATCAACTGCTGGTTCGACAGTCTTTTCATCGTTTCGCATGGACATCAGCACGGCGATCAGAACAACGGAGCCACCAAGAATCGTCGCCATACTCGGAACCTCGGTGAACACGATGAACGCCAGAACAGGTGCGAGCGGGGTTTCAAGAGCGCCAAACAGGGCCGTCTGTCCCGATGGCACACGCTTTGCGCCTTCCGCCAATGTGACCGAGGCAACCGCAAACAGCAATCCGAACGCGGCCAGGACGCAAATCTCAAACAATTCGGTACGAAACGGCGCGCCCAAGGCGAATGACGGGGGCAGCAGAATCAGCGATTGCAAGACAGACGGCCCTGCACCGGGTGTGTCGGGGCATTTGCGGTAAATGACCATTATGGTGGCCATGGCCGTGGTCATGACAAGCGCAAGGGCATCGCCTTGAATGCTGATCCGACCGATGGAGCCCGAGACGATGATGACCACGCCCAGGAACGCGCAGAATGAGCCGACCAGTGTTCTGATCGTGATGCGTTCGCCAATGAGGCGCCAGGCAAGCACCGAAGCGATTAGTGGGGCAATGGCGTAAATCAGAGAGACATTGGCGATGGATGTCAGCTTGAATGCTGGTATGAAAGCTGCTGTGCCAATCGCGCCGACAATGCCTACAGCCCAGCCACTGTATCCCAAGCCGAAGAAATTGCACCGAAATGTGCCCTGGCTAATGATCCAACCAGTAGTAAGGGCCGCCGCAAAAAGACCGCGCCAGAAAATCACTGCCCACGCACCGGCCACCACGCCCTTGGTGAAAATACCGGCGGTGCTGTAGGCGACGGCGGCGGCGACAAGCAGTATGATTCCAATGCTGTACTCGGATCGCGTTTTCGATGTCATAGGGAGATTTCTACCGATTTCGGACCCATGGCGATAAAGGACGGGATGCCGGATCGCCGAATACTGATGTCTAAACGGTGCCGACCGTTGGACACCCATCACGCTCACAGCCGATTTCGGAATCCCCGTTTGCCTCTGGTATAAAATATGGATGACAAAGATGATTGACAAACGACAAGAATTGGAGTGACGCATTAGATTCTCTCAGGTATAGCAAATGGCTCGCCCACTTCCGCCACTGAACGCATTGCGTGCCTTTGAAGCGGCTGCTCGCCATCTGAGCTTCAAGTTGGCGGCAGAGGAGCTGAACGTGACACCTGCGGCCGTTAGCCACCAGGTGAAGGCGCTCGAAGACCGGGTCGGCATGCCTCTGTTTCATCGACTGACCCGGGCGCTTCGGTTGACCGAAGCGGGTCAGGTGGCTTTGCCTCCACTGACCGAAGGATTCGACAAGCTGGTGGAGGGTGCGAAGCGGATGCGCGCTTGTGGCGACAGCCGGGTTCTGACGGTCAGTGTCAGCCCATCGTTCGGATCAATGTGGCTTGTTCCCAGGCTCGACCGGTTTCGCAGGAGACACCCTGATATCGAGATCAGGATCGACGGCACCGACCGCTTGGTGGATGTCACCAGCGGCGAAGCAGACGTGGCGCTGCGCTACGGGCTTGGCAACTACAAAGGGGTGAAGGTTGATATTCTGTTTAACCAGTACAACACCCCGGTGTGCAGTCCAATTCTTCTGGAGGGTAAAAATGCTTTGTTGCGCCCCGAAGATCTTCGCCACCACACTCTTCTGCATATTGAATGGAAAGACGCGGACGCAAGCTGGCGCATGTGGCTCATGGCGGCAGGTCTGCATGGCATGGAGCCGACCCGCGGTCCGCACTTCACACAAGAAAACATGGCCGTACAAGCTGCACTCGATGGGCAGGGCGTTGCCTTGATCGGGGACAGGTTGGTGGCGGATCATCTTTCCGCGGGGCGACTTGTCTGTCCGTTTCACCCGGACCTCAGGACACCACTGAAATTCTCCTACTTCCTGCTGAGCGCTCGAAATGGCACGACACAAGAAAAAGTCGCTGCATTCCGCGATTGGCTGCTGGGGGAAGTGCAGAGGCATCGTATCGACAGCGAGACGGAAAGTCGCCGATGACGAATGCCCTCTCCATGGTCAGGTACAGGCGTTGACCTGGATGGCCTGTACACCAAACCGCCAACCGTGTTTCCGGATCGTCACGGTAACGACGGCTGTCCATCCGCGGACGTGAGCGTGGAAGTGGGCCTCGATTCGGACGCGCGAGACAGCCTCGCGGTCGCCCCGACGCTCCTGCGATTCCTACCGGTCGACGCGACCGCCCGGACAAGCGACAACGACGAGCTCGACGCGGCGCCGGCGGCGGTATGAGCTGCCGGCCGATTGGAGGGACGGTTTTTGGCGGGAACCCCGAATGGATGCGCTCAGACTGCCGCCGCGGCGTAGTCGAGCATCTCGATGAGCTGGACGAGACGCTCGTCCGGCGCACCAGCGGTGTGCCACCGGGCGTGGCGGTACGCGTCGCCGAGGTCCGAGATCATGTCCGCCATGGCGCGGTACTGGGAGGAGGAGAGCGCGCCTCCGGCCGCGCGGTAGCCCTCGAGCGCCGACTCCAGCGCCGCTACCTGATTGGGACTCAGCGCCTCGCCCCTCGACAGCGCGTTGACCACCAGCTCGCGGTGCGAGAACGGAAACTCATTCCACCCCTGCGCGAGACGGCCGAATCCGGTCTCGCGTGTCGACTCCCAGTGCCTGGGCCTGGGGACGTAGTGCGCGGCGTGAGTCCTGTCGATGGTGTTCGGCAGGTCGTCGGTGCCGAACAGGATCTGGCGCGGGTCGTTGCCGAAGGCGGTCGATGACGTGCGCTGCGCGGTGGCGAACTCGGACCAGCGGGCGTTGGCCTTCTGCACTGCCTCGCTACGACTGCCGGCTCCGCTCCACACGCTGTCCACGGTGTTGCCACTCCACTCGCCCGCGGTCTTGTTGAATTGCGCCTGGATGTTGCGAATGTCGATTGTCGTGTCGCTCACGTCCTGGTAGGTGCCGGGCCCGCGCCGACCATCGGAGTTGCCGGGAACGGCCCCCTTCGCGGGCCCGGCCGCGTCGGGCTCGGCGCGAGGAAGGTCATCGACGGGAACCTCCGCACCGTCGAGCAACCGGGCCAGCTCCTTCGGGTCGTCGGACCGGGGCGTGCCCTCGAGTGAGCGTCCCTCGATCGACACGGGCTCGTCGTAGAGGTCCGAACCAGCGGCGCCCCCACCCGTCTTTGCCTCGGCCGCCGAGCCGCCGCCCGGCGTGGCGTCGGTGCCCGGCGCGTTTCCGGTGGTGCCAGTGGACACCGGATCGGGCGTGTCCGGGGTGACGGGCGAGGTGGTGCCGGAAGGATCCGCCCCGGCTCCGTCGCCGCGGGAAGGAGAGGCGGTGATGTCGTCAGGCTCGGA
>MKWU01004346.1_pt1 | contig 16967 bp, 14 predicted proteins | sample 809101 | NCBI WGS metagenome assembly MKWU01 (sample SAMN05860141, study PRJNA318959) | sponge metagenome | host: Aplysina aerophoba | place: Slovenia: Piran, Adriatic Sea, Gulf of Piran | collected 2013-05-07 | reverse complement strand
AGTCGGCGTTCCAAGCCGTTTCGGCGGTGAAGGCGATGTGCCTGGTGGGGTTCCGCGACGCTGCGCGCCGTTCGGTGCGTCCAGGTTGGCACCTGGTGGAGAAACCACCGCGACAGAGTGGGTTACCACCCATTGCGGTCCGCCCCGGGCCGTGAGTATGAGAAATCCGTGCTAGGCGAGTGCTGGGCGCCACTGTCCGGTGGCGCCCAGCAGTTTCTCTCTACCGGTTCCCCGTGCCCGGTGGGACCCGGACCACCCCCGGAATCCCCTCGCCCTCGAGCATCCGGTTCGCCTCCGGCAACTCGGATTCGAGCACCCGCTGGAGTTCCGCCCGCTGCGTCTCGAGGCGCTCCCGGAGGATCGAATGCACCTCGCGCATCTGGTCGGTCGGCGGAAAGTCCGCGCTCTGGACGGCGATCGCGAGGTAGCCGACCCGGCCGGCGAGCATGTTCGGCCAGCGGATCTGGTCCTGTCCGGTGCCGGTGACGGCCATCGGGATGAGCCGTTCCTCGACCGCGATCAGCGAGCCCTCGAGCCCGTCCACCGCCGAGGCGATGGCCTCGACCTGGTTCGTCTCCTCGGCCAGTGACTTGACGTCGAGCAGTTGGCGGCGCAGCCACTCGATCTCGTTCACCATCCCGGCGACGGTTTCCATGTCGTCGCGGAGTTCGCGGAGCAGCGCCGTCTGGGCGGCGATGTCTTCGAGCGTGCCCTCGCTATGCGGGTCCTTCATGACCTCGAGGCTCGCTTCGCGCGTCTCGTCGCCGACCTGCAGTTCGACCTGATAGGTGCCCGGCGGGGCGAGGATCGCGATCCGGGCGCCTCCGGGCGCCGACCGGGACCGGTCCTCGTCGAGTTCCACCCAGTCCGCTCCCGTGGGCTGGGTCCGGAGCAGCATCTCGGTGGACTCGTCTTCCCGGAGGTTCCACCACACCCGGTTGAGCCCGGCGTCGCCGCTGCCGTCCATGGTGCGGATCGTCTCGCCGGCGGCGTTCTTCACGACCACCTTGACGCCTTCGGCCTCGTCGTCGAGCCAGTAACTGATCGGGCCGCCGTAGGGCGGGTTCTCGCCGGCGGACCAGTCGTCGAACTGCGCGAAGGGAGCGGTGATCGGGTGGAACCGGTAGACCGACCGGGGCTCGAAGAGGTGCACGGACGCCGCCTCGACCTCATCCGTCCACTGCTGGAGCGGCGAGATGTCGTCCATGATCCAGAAGCCGCGCCCGTAGGTGCCGACCACCAGGTCCTTGAAGCGCTCCTGCACCGTGATCCAGTACATCGGGCTCGGCGGCAGCCCGTTCGCGAGCCGCTGCCAGTTGTCCCCGTCGTCGAAGCTCACGTAGAGGAAGTTCTCGGTGCCCAGGTAGAGCAGCCCGGGCCGCACCGGATCCTCGCGGATGTTCCGCGTGTAGCTGAGCGGGCTGTCCTTGACCCCGTTGACGATCAGTTCCCACGTCTCGCCGAAGTCCTCGGTCTTGTAGACGTAGGGCGCGAAGTTGCCGACCTGGTGGGCCTCCACGGTCATGTAGGCCTTGCCGGCCTCCCACTTCGAGGCGTCGATATTCCGGACGACGCCCTCCTCCGGCATGCCGGGGATGTTGGCGGTGACGTCCGTCCAGTTCGCCCCGCCGTCGCGCGTGACGTGCATGAAGCCGTCGTTGGTGCCGGCCCAGATCACCCCCGACTGGACCGGGCTCTCGTCCACCGCGTACACCACGCAGCAGTACTCGACGCCGATGTTGTCCGGGGTGAGTCCCCCGGAAATCGTCTGCCGTTCCTTGTTGTTGGAGGTCAGGTCGGGGCTGATCTCCTCCCAGCTCTGGCCGCCGTTCGCCGTCCGGTGGACGTGCTGGCTGCCGACGTAGACCGTGTTCCGGTCGTGCGGCGAGATCAGCAGCGGGAACACCCACTGGAACCGGTAGCGGAGCGACTCCGCCGGCCAGCCCACGGTGCTCTCGGGCCAGACCTCGACCTGGCGGAACTGCCGGGTGGTCTCGTTGTAGCGGACCACGATCCCGCCGGCCGCACCGAAGCCGGACGCGCTCGACCAGACGATGTTCGGGTCCAACGGGTCCGGGGTGGCGAAGCCGCTCTCGCCCCCGCCCACTCCGTGCCACATGCCGCGGGGAATCCCGGTGCCGAAGAAACCGCCGGTAAACGCCCGGCTCGGGCCCCGGGTCGAGGGGCCGTCCTGCCGGTTGCCGAGGACGTTGTAGGGAATCGCGTCGTCCACGGTCACGTGGTACATCTGCGCGAGCGGGAGCTGGATCTTGAACCAGGTCTTCCCCCGGTTCTCCGAGATCGAGACGCCGCCGTCGTGCGCGACCGCCATCCGGTCGGCGTCCGTGTGGTCGATCCACATGTCGTGGTGGTCCCAGCCGGGGGCGTCGCCGAATCCATGGACCCGGTGCGTCTTCCCCGCATCCAGTGTGGACGCGAAGGAAGCGGTCAGGAAATAGGCCTCGTCGCGGTCGTCCGGCGCTGCCGCGCAGCGCGAGTAGTAGGCGTTCCGCCCCGCGAGGTTGCGGTTGTGGGTCTGGATCGTCCAGGTCTTCCCGCCGTCGCTGGAGGCCCAGAGCTCGCCGCTCTCGACCTCGCCGGTGCTCCAGTCCACCGAGTCCACGCCGAAGTAGGGCACGCCGTCGCTGGTCTCGATGAGCGCGTACACCCGCCGGGAGTCCGATTTGCTCATGCACAGCGCGATCTTGCCGACGTCACTCATGGGCAGGCCGTTGCCCTCGAGCTCGGTCCAGGTGTCGCCGCCGTCCCGGGTCATGTAGAGCCCGCTGCCCGGACCGCCGCTCATCCGGCCCCAGGTCCGGAGCGCGAGCTGCCACATTCCGGCGAACAGGATCCGGGGGTTGTTCGGGTCCATGACCATGTCCGAGGCCCCGGTTTCCTCATCCACGAAGAGGACCTTTTCCCAGGTTTCGCCGCCGTCCATCGTGCGGTAGACCCCGCGCTCGGGCTGCGGCGAATAGGCGTGCCCGATCGACGCCGCGTAGACGATGTCGGGGTTCGTGGGATGGATGATGATCCGGCCGATCCGCGCGGTGGCGTCGAGGCCCATGTGCTGCCAGGTCTCGCCGGCATCGGTGGACTTGAAGACCCCGATGCCGATGGAGACGTTGGCCCGGATGAAGGTCTCGCCGGTGCCCGCCCAGACGATGTTCGGGTCGGATTCCGAGACCGCGAGCGCGCCGATGGCGTGCACGTCCTGGTCGTCGAAGACGGGCCGCCACTTCAGGCCGGCGTCCTCGGTTTTCCAGATGCCGCCGGTGGCGGCGCCCGCGTAGTAGACGTTCCGGTCGCCGGGAACGCCGGCGACCGCGAGGGTGCGGTTTCCGACCGGACCGATGTGGCGGAACTTCAGTCCGCCGAGCTGGTCGGGCGCCGGCTGGGCGAGCGCCGCGGCGGGAAGTCCGAGCGCGAGGCTCAGGAAAAGGCTGATTCCAAGTCGCATGGGGTTGTCCTCCGTACGGGACCGGGGCCTACGCGGCGTCGTCCGCTGGCCGGCGCCCCGCATTCTGTTTTCGGAAATAAAGGTATACGGGAATTCCCGCCGCGGTGATGCCGAGGCCGATCAGGGCGTCTCGCGGATCGGTGATCAGGGTGTTCACCAGCAGTACCGCTGAGAAGATGACGAAGATCGCGGGCAGCAGCGGGTAGCCGAAGGCGCGGTAGGGCCGTTCGAGGTCGGGCTGCTTCTGGCGCAGCACGAAGAGCGCGGCGCTCCCGAGCCCGTAGAAGAGCCAGGAGACGACCACGACGTAGGTGAAGAGCTGGTCGTAGGTCCCGGTCAGCGCGATCCCGGCGGCCCAGAGCCCCTGCACCAGGGTCGCGTTCTTCGGGACCGCGCCCGCGCTCAACCGCGCGAAGGACCGCAGGAAGGCGCCGTCGCGCGCCATGGCGTAATAGACGCGGGCGCCGGTGAAGATGAATCCGTTCGCGGCGGCGAAGCAGGAGACCATCACCGCGAGCGAGACGAGCTGGGCGCCGAGGGGGCCTCCGGCAAGCCCGGCGGCGTCGGCGGCGACCGTCTCGGTGCCGACGAAGCCGGTGAACGGCAGCGCCTTCAGGTAGGCGAAGTTGAGCAGCAGGTAGATGCCGATCAGCAGCAGCAGGCTGAGCGAGATGGCGCGCGGCAGGAAGCGCTGCGGGTTCTTCACCTCGCCGCCCACGAAGGTGATGCTGATCCAGCCGTCGTAGGCCCACAGCGCCGCCACCATCGCGGCGCCCCAGCGGGCGGCTGCCGAGCCTTCGAGGGGAAGCCGCGACCGGGTGATGGTTTCGACCGACTGGTCGCCCAGGGATACGCAGAGCACCACGATCGCGCCCGCCATGACCAGCTTGGCGATGGTGGTCAGGTTCTGGGTGTCCGCGGAGGAGCGGACGCTGCGGCAGTTCCAGAACGAGAGGCCGAGGATGAGGATCACCACCGCTGCCTTGGCGGCGACCGGACTCAGCGGGACGAATTCGGCGCCGTACTCCACGAAGACGACCGCGACGGCGGCGATGGAGGCCGTCTGGATGACCGCGAAGAGGCTCCAGCCGTAGAGGAACCCCACGAGCGGGTGGTAGGCCCGCTCGAGATAGACGTATTCCCCGCCGGCGTGGGGATAGAGCGCCGCGAGCTCGGCGATGGCGAAGGCGCCGCAGAGGGATATCGCCCCCGCGCCCACCCAGATCAGCGCCGCGCCGCCCGCCGAACCCGTCGAGGCGATCACGTAGGCGGGCACCACGAAGATCGCCGACGCCAGGATCGTCCCGATGTTGACGAAGAGCGCGTCACCGAGACGCAACTCCCGCCGCAGTCCCTGAGCCAAGGATTCGAGAGTACCGGATCGGAGCGTCGGCCTCCGGCCGGCATCGCTACGCGCCAGCGGAGCGAAAGCACGCATGGCTCCTCTCCCGCCCGGCCCGTGGGCTGGGAGCCCCCACCGGGAGACCTGGGCCGGCTTCCAGCCGGCACGCGGCCCGCGGGGCCGCAGAGCGCGTCCGGCCGCTAAAGCAGGCGCAGCCCCCCTTCGGCGATCGCCCGGAACAACGGATGTCTTTCCCGGCGGCGCCGCTCGAAGGTCGCCGCAGTGACGACGATGGGCTCCACGGGAAGGTCCGTCCGCCGCAGCACCTCGCCCACTTGCTCGAAACCGCGCCCGGGCAGGTCGCCAACCACGAGCAGGTCTATGTCGCTGCCTTCGTGCTCTGCTCCGCGCGCGAACGAGCCGAAGAGGTAAACCGACGTAACCGCAAAATCGCGCTGCAGGCCCGCCGCGAGGCGGTTCAGTTCCCGAAGAGTTTGCTGACGCGCTCCAGGATCAAGCGAGCAGACCGCAGGCATTTCTCGGCGTCCCCCTCTTCGTAGTAGGCCGCCGGCGCCATCGCCGTGTCAAGTCCGTTGGGATAGCGCGTCGGGATGTAGTGCTGGTCGAGCCATCGCGCGGCCTCGTCGAGTTCGGTGAGCGTTGCGTCGTCAGTTGCGGCTTCCCGAACGAGGCGGCGGAGGCTGTGGGTAATCACGCTGGTCCGTCCGTGGGAGTAGAGAAACGCCTTGAGCGCCTTCTCGCCCGACTGTTGCGCCTGGAAGCAGGCCCATTCGTAGTGCCCCGCGGCGCTGCTGGCCTGCGCTGCCGCCAAGTCCGCCCGCGCCTGTTCGTACCACGTCTGCGCCAGGACGTCGCGGCCAGCCATGCCCCGCGATACTACCGGGAGTCGTGCACGAAGACGGCGGATTGGCGAGCCTCGACCACACCCTCATGCGCGCCGCCCTCGCGGAGGCGGAAGAGGCCGCCCGGCACGGCGAAGTCCCCGTCGGCGCCGTCGTCGCGCAGGACGGCGAAATCCTCGCCGCCGCCCGCAACCGCGTCCTCGAGACCGGCGACCCCACCGCCCACGCCGAAATGCTCGCAATCCGCGCCGCCGCGGAGCGGCTCGGCAACTACCGCCTCACCGGGTGCGACCTCTACGCCACCGTCGAACCCTGCCTGATGTGCGCCGGCGCCAGCGCCCACGCCCGCATCCGGAGGCTCGTTTACGGCCCCCCGGAGCCCAAATTCGGTGGAGTAGAATCGAAGCTCGCGCTGGACGGCTTGGGACTGACGCACCACCTCACGGTGGTTTCGGGAGTCCTGGCCGACGAAGGACGCTCGCTCTTGCAGCGTTTCTTCCAGGAGCGCCGGCGGGCTCAAAGCCCTGCCGAGTGACTTCCGGCGCACCTTGCCCAACCAGGCCCGGAGAGGTACCGAAGTGGCCGTAACGGGGGCGCCTCGAAAGCGCTTTGTCCGGTGAAGAGCCGGGCACGTGGGTTCGAATCCCACCCTCTCCGCCGCCGGGGCTCGAGCGACCGCGTGTTCCGAGCCGCTACCAGGGAGACGCGGTGACCCCGAGGGTCGCCGAAGCACCCCCTGAGTTGTCGCCGAATCCCGTCCCGGCGCTTCACCGAAGCAATCTCACGCGCATCGAGTCGCTCTCTGGTCGTGCCGTCTGCGAAGGCAGGTGACCGATCCGCGAAGTGGGTGGAGTTCTGGCGCTGAACTTGGTGTCTGTCACTTTGATGATCGGATGGAGGAATTGACAAGACCCGAGAGTCCGTAGAAGATTCGCGACGTGGTTCCGCGTCACCTCACTCCCGCTCTCCGTCGTGCGGCCCGGACGAATCCGGTCGTTACGCTGACGGGACCACGCCAATCGGGCAAGACAACCCTCGTTCGCTCGGTCTTTCCCGACCACCGCTACCTGTCCCTCGAAGCGCCCGACGTACGGGAGCGGGCGCTCGCCGATCCTCGGGCGTTGCTTGCGGCATCGGACCACCTAGTCCTCGACGAGGTCCAGCGGGCGCCCGAACTCCTCTCCTACCTCCAGGGGCTCGTGGACGAGGACGATCGCCCGGGCCGGTTCATCGTCACTGGCTCCCAGAACCTGCTGCTGATGGAGACGGTTTCCCAAACGCTCGCCGGACGGACCGCGATTCTCCGGCTCTTTCCGTTTTCCGTCGCCGAACTCCAAGGCCGATCCCCGCTCGATCCGTTGGTGCTGGACCGGCCCGAAGCGTTCCCGCACGAAGTGACCGCTCCGCCCCTTCGCGCATCCGGCCTCTGGGACACCCTCGCCACCGGCTTCTACCCCCGGCCCCACGACCGGGACGAGCCGGCCTTCGAATGGTTCGGGGACTACGTGCGCACCTACGTCGAGCGGGATCTCCGTGAGGTCCTGCAGGTTGCCGACCTCCGGGCCTTCGAGAACTTTCTGCGGCTCGCCGCCGCGCGCACGGCGTCGGAACTGAACCTCAACGGTCTGGCGAGCGACGCCGGGATCTCGCAGCAGACCGCCCGCCGCTGGCTGAGCGCCCTTGAGATCGGACATCTGGCGACCACCCTTCCGCCGCACTTCCGCAGTTACCGCAAACGGCTGCGCAAACGGCCGCGCCTCCACTTCCTCGACTCCGGACTCGTCTGTTACCTGCTCGGCATCCGTGACGGGGCGACCCTCGAACACCATCCGTTGCGCGGCGCCGTCTTCGAGTCGTTCGTGGTGGGCGAGCTCGTCAAGGCGTTCCCCGCGATGCGGCCGGAGCCGCCACGGGGTTTTTGGCGGCCGCCCCTGTTGCGGTGCGTGCGTGTGGGGCGCGCCGGCAAGGGCGTTCGCCGCGGTGCGGCGGGCCCCGCCGCTGTTTTTCTGGCGCGACGCCACGGGTCACGAAATCGACATCCTGATCGACGCTGGCGAGCGGTTGATTCCGGTCGAGGTGAAATCGGGCCGCACCGTGAAGCCGGAGGCCATCGACCCTCTCGCCTGGTGGACGGCGCTCCCCGGAAACCCGAATGGCGGGGGAGTGCTGGTCCACGGCGGAGACGCCGCCTTCACGCTCAAGGGCTTTCGCGTCGCGCCCTGGTTCCTGAGCGGTGGGAGTCAACCGGGTGAGCCATGAAGACCCACCGGTGCTTCGGCATCCTCGGCCTTCCCTCGCCCGGCGCCTGCGGCAACGCCGCGCGCGACGCATCCCCGCCCGGCGCGCCCCCGCCGCGGTCGAGTCGGCGCTGCTCCCCACCCCTGTCATCCGGGGTCAGCCGACGCCGGTGAAGTGTGATGTTTGACCTCTCCGCAGCCCAGGTCTCGCTTCGCGACGAAGCGCGCGAGCTGGCCGAGCGGGAGATCGCGCCGCGCGCCGCCGAAGTGGACCGCACCGAGGCCTACCCCTGGGCCAACGTGGAGGCGTTGACCGCGGCCGGCTTCATGGGCCTGACGATCCCGAAGGAATACGGCGGCCCCGGCCTGACCTGCCTGGACGCGGTTCTGGTCATCGAACAGGTGGCGCGGGTCTGCGGCGTGACCGCCCGGATCGTCGTGGAAGCCAATCTGGGGGCGATCGGCGCCATCATGCGCTACGGCTCCGAGACGCAGAAGAAGCTCGCCGCCGAGCTGGTGCTCGCGGGGGACAAGCCCGCGATCTGCATTACCGAGCCCGACGCCGGGAGCGCGGCCACCGAGATGACGACCCGCGCCGACCGGAAGGGCGACCGCTACGTCCTCAACGGGGTCAAGCACTGGATCACGGGCGGCGGTGTTTCCAGGATCCATCTCGTCTTCGCCCGGGTGTTCGAGGATGGGATCGATCAGGGGATCGGGGGCTTCATGGTCGTCCGCTGCCCGGAGTCCGGCGCTCCGGACGGCCTCCGCATCGGCCGCCGCGAGCCGGCCATGGGGCTTCGCGGCCTCCCCGAAACGGAGATCCTGCTGGAAGACCTGGAAGTGCAGGACGACATGATCGTCACCCCGCCGGGGGGCCTGCGGCGTGGCTTCGCCAGCCTGATGAACGCCTACAACGGCCAGCGGGTCGGAGCCGCGGCGGTGGCGCTCGGCATCGCGCAGGGCGCCTACGAGCTGGCGCTCGACTACAGCCGGACGCGCGAGCAGTTCGGGCGGCCCATCTGCGAGTTCCAGGGTCTGCAGTGGATGCTCGCCGACATGGCGACGGCGCTCGACGCGGCGCGGCTGATGATCTGGCGGGCCGCGGCCGGCGCCGGCAAGTCCGGCTTTCCCGACGCCATCGAAGCGGCCCAGGCCAAGATCCTGGCCTCCGAGACCGCCGTCAAGGTCACGAACGACGCGCTGCAGATGTTCGGCGCCGCCGGCTACTCGCGCAACCGGCCCCTCGAACGCATGGTGCGCGACGCCCGCATGTTCACGATCGGCGGCGGCACCGCGCAGATCCTGCGGACGCTGGTGGCTTCCCGCCTGCTCGGGCGCAAGCTGCCGCAGACGCGCGACGGCTACGTCCGGCCCCTGACGGGGGGCGAATAGCCGCGCCGTCGCTAGAGCGACAGATCGGAGCGCCCCGATCCGGGACCCACTTGACGCTGCCGCCCGAACAACCAAGAATCCGCGCCATGAGGCCGAACTGGCGCCGGGTGCTTCCGTGGGCTGCCCTCGCGGCGCTCGCGCTGCTGGCTCTTGGCGTCGTCCCTCATCTGCACGACGAGGTCGATGGGCAGGGGGACCGCTGCGTCCTCTGCCACGCCCAGGACGCGCCGTTCCTCGCGTCCGGCCTCCCGGCGAGTCCGGATCCGGCCGTCCGCGCCGCCGTCCTCCCGGTTGCCGTTCCGCGCGTCCACGGGATCACGCCCACGGGGGGCGGCTCCCGGGCGCCCCCCGCCTGACTCCGCAACAGCCATAGCCAGCCCCACGGCTGGTTGTTCCGTCCTGTTGTTGCGCCCGCGCCCGTTCCGGTGCGCCGGCGTTCCCTCATTTGGGAGGAGAGTCAGATGTCAACCCAGGCAGTCCTGGAGGTGCCCGCCACGAGCGAGGCCCCTCCCATTCCCATCCGCGAGGCCGAACTCGAGGATCCCGTCCTCGAGGCCCGCTCCCTCGTCAAGCGCTACGGCGCCCTCGAGGCCGTTGCCGGTCTCGATCTGTCCATTCGGCCTGGCGAGGTCTACTGTCTGCTGGGCCCGAACGGCGCCGGCAAGACCACCACCATCCACCTGTTCCTCGGATTCATCGAACCGAGTTCCGGCCGCGTCCGGGTCTCCGGCTTCGATGTGGCAGAGAGCGCGCTCGAAGCAAGACGGCGCCTGGCTTACGTGCCCGAGCAGGTCATGCTCTACCGCAACCTCAGTGGACTCGAGAACCTCGAGTACTTCGCAGCCCTCGGCGGCAGGGAGACGCTCACCACCGAGCGGCTGACCGACATCCTGGTGGATGTGGGATTGCCGCGCCCGGCCGTCCGGCGCCGGGTGGCGGAGTACTCGAAGGGCATGCGCCAGAAGGTCGGGATCGCCATCGCGGTGGCGAAGGACGCCGAGGCGCTGCTGCTCGACGAGCCCACCTCCGGCCTCGACCCCAAGGCCTCCCGGGAGTTCTCCGAGTTGATCGAAACGCTCCGGAGCCGGGGGGTGGCGGTGTTGATGGCGACCCACGACCTGTTTCGCGCGAAGGAGTCGGGGACCCGGGTCGGGATCATGCGGCACGGCCGGCTGGTCACCGAACTGAGCACCGGCGAGATCGGCCACGCCGACCTCGAGCGCATCTATCTCGACCACATGCAGGAGTAGGGGGGACGTGATGATCCGGCACATTGTCAGAAAAGAGTTCACCGACCTGCTCCGGGACGGCCGCTTCCGCTGGTGCGCGGCCATCGTGGGCGCGCTGCTGCTCGTCTCGCTGGGAAGCGGGTGGGTCGAGACCCGGCGGGCCGAAGCCGCCCACTCCGCGGCGCGGGAGACGGCCCGCGACCACTGGGAGTCCCAGGGGGAGAAGAACCCCCACTCGGCGGCCCACTACGGCATCTACGCCTTCAAGCCGCGGCTTCCCCTGTCGTTCCTGGACCAGGGAGTGGATCCCTACACGGGGACCTCGGTCTGGCTGGAAGCCCACCGCCAGAACGACTTCCTCATGCGCCCGGCGCAGGACGCCACCGCCGGCCAGCGGCTCGGCGCGCTCACGGCAGCGCAGGTCCTCCAGTACCTGGTGCCGCTGCTCATCATCCTGCTCGCTTTCGGCGCCCTCGCGGGGGAGCGCGAACAGGGCACGCTGCGGCAGCTCCTCGCCACCGGGATTTCCCGGCGGGACCTGGGGCTCGGCAAGGCGCTGGGGGTGGCGGGGGCCCCCCCCCCGCTCCCCGGTTCGGCGGGGGGCGGGGGGAGGGCCGGCCCCGCCCCCGGCCGCCCCGGGCGCCGGGGGTGGCGGGCGCCCTCGCGCTGCTCCTGGTTCCGGCGGCGATCGTGGGAAGCGCTGCCATCGCCATCGGCAGCCCGGGGCCGGGGGCCACGCCGTTCGCGCGAGGCGGGGTCCTGGCCGTCAGCTATTTGGCCTACTTCGGGGTCTTCGTGGCGCTGTCCATCGCGGTATCGGCGTGGGTCCGGTCGGCCCGAACCGCGCTCGTGGCGCTGCTCGGCATCTGGGTACTGAACGGGCTGGTGGCGCCGCGCGTCGCGGTCGACCTCTCGAAGTGGTTGCACCCGACGCCTTCGGCCGTCGAGTTTGCCCGCACCATGGAGCGGGAGATCGGTTCGGGCGTTCCGGGAATCGAACGGCCCGACCGCGGCGAGACGACCGCCCGCCTGCTCGCGGAGTACGGCGTGGAGACGGTCGATGACCTCCCCGTGAACGTCATCGGCGTCTACCTCCAGGAGAGCGAGGAGTTCGCCAACCGGATCTTCGACCGGAACTACGGCGCCCTCTGGAACCGGTTCGAGCGGCAGGGAGTGGTTCACGAGGCCCTCTCCGTCGCGGCGCCCCTGCTCGCGGTGCGCACTCTCTCGATGGGGCTCGCGGGAACCGACGTCGAGCAGCACCGGCACTTCGCCACCGCGGCGGAGGAGTACCGGCGCGACCTCATGCGCCGGATGAACGGCGACCTGGCGGAGAACTCGCGCACCGGGGAGACCTACATCGCCACCGCGGACACCTGGGCGGAGGTTCCGCCCTTCCAATATGACTCCCCCTCACTCGGATGGGTGCTGCAGAACCGGACCCTGTCCCTCGCCATGCTCGGGCTGTGGCTGATTGGCGCGTTCCTGGTCGCCGGGTCGCTGGTGCGGCGCGCCGAGGTGGCGTAACCATGACCCTGAGAACCGTCCTGCGGAACGAGTGGCGCCTCCTCCGGGCCGACCGCGCGCTCGGGCTGGTGCTGGGAGTGTTCGCCCTCCTCTTTGCCTACGCGCTGGCGAACGGGATCGCGTGGGTGAACTTCCAGGAAGGGACCGTTGCCGCGGCCCGGGAAGGGAACGTCGAGCGCGTCCAGGCCCTGGAAGCGGAGCTCGAGCGCATCGAGGAGGGCGGCCGGCCCTCCTCCCCGTTCCGCGACCCCCGGTCCCCCAGTGTGCTCGGGGGAGCTCCCGGGGCCCACACCGCGGTACTGGACCCGGGTCCGCTGACCGCGCTTGCGGTGGGACAGACCGACCTCCTGCCCTACTACTACGACGTCAGCATCCAGACCAACGAGTCCTCGTTCCTGCAAAACGGCGAGATCGAGAACCCGCTGAACCTGCTGGTGGGGCGCTTCGATCTGGCCTTCGTGGTGGTCTATCTGCTGCCGCTGCTGATCCTGGCGCTCAGCTTCAACGTGCTCTCGGGCGAACGGGAGCAGGGAACGCTGGCGCTGACCCTCTCCCAGCCCGTCTCGGTCCGCGGGGTGGTGGGGGCCAAGCTGGCCTTCCGGGCGATCCTGGTCATGGGGCTGGCCCTCGGTGTCTCGCTGCTCGGGGTCCTCTTCACGGGAGGATTCGGGTCCCCGGGCCGGGTGGCGCTGTGGTGCGCCGCGGTTGCCGCCTACGCGCTCTTCTGGTTCACCCTCGCCGCCTGGGTGAACGGTCTCGGCCGGTCCTCCGCCTGGAACGCCACCGTCCTGGTGGGCGCCTGGCTCCTGCTGGTGGTGGTCCTGCCGGCGGGCGTGAACATCACCGCCGGGCTGCTCCATCCTTTGCCGTCCCGGGTGGAGATGATCACCGCCCAGCGCGAGGCCTCGAACGACGCCGTGAACCAGCGGAGCGAACTGCTGGCGCGCTATCTCGAGGATCACCCCGAGTTGGCCGGCGGGGTGGCGGCGGACGAGGCGAATCGCGCCGCGCTGGCGTGGGCCGCGACCGATGCGGTGAATCGCCGGCTCGAAGAAGTGACCAGCGTGTACGACGAGCGGCTCGCCGCCCAGCGGACCCTGGTGCGCCGCTATCGCTTCCTCTCGCCCGCGCTTCTGGCCCAGGAGTCGCTGCTGGACGCAGCCGGCACGGGAGACGCGCGCTTTACGCGCTTCCGGTCCCAGGTCCGTGAATTCGCGGAACACTGGCGGACCTTCTTCGTCCCCTCCATCCTCGCCGGGGAACGGATGACCGCGGAGGTCCTTCCCGGGCTCCCGTCGTTCCGGTTCGTGGACGAGCAGATGCGGGAGGTCACGGTCCGGGCCGCGGTTCCGCTCACCACGCTCGGGGCCCTGCTGGTCCTGGTCGGCGCCGGCGCCGTCCTGCGCCTGAGGAGAGTGACCGGTCCCGGGTAGGGGCGGGGGGTCGTCGCGCGACACCAGAGGTAACCTGAACAACCGTCCCCGGCTGGCCTTCTTCGGAAGCTGCTGGCCGGGTGACGCCCGCGCCGCCTCCCTCCCCCCTCACGACCTCTCCCCATGACCTCGCCCCTCCATGACGCCATCGTCATCGGCGTGGGCGGCATGGGCAGCGGGACCGTCTACCACCTCGCGAAGAGCGGCGCCCGGGTGCTCGGCCTCGAACGCTTCGATATCCCCATACGTTCGGTTCGTCCCACGGCCTGACCCGCATCATCCGCCTCGCGTATTCCGAGGGCTCCCACTACGTCCCGCTCCTGCGGGAGGCCTATCGCCTCCGGCGGGAACTCGAGGACGTCTCCGGCGAGTCCATCCCGCGGGTGACCGGCGGGCTCGACATCGGGCGGGCGGCCGCCGCCGACCGACTTCCAGAGCAACCTGCTTGCTCACCAGGCCCGGAGAGGGAGCGAAGTGGCCGTCACGGCGGCGCCTCGAAAGCGCTTTGTCCGGTGAAGAGCCGGGCGCGTGGGTTCGAATCCCTCCCTCTCCACCGCTGAGCTGTTCCTGCGCCTTCCGACGCAGTCCCACTCTTCCCGTACCGGCTCGCGGGGGTGGTCCGGTCCTGCCTGTCGCCCGGCGGCCCGGTTTCAGACTTCGGTCGCGTAAGCCTGCGATGCGAGCAGGCGATTCGGCGCGCCACCCGGGTGTCGGCGCGAACTGGATTTCATCGAGCGCCCATCGCCGCGACCGGGTAGGACGAGTGAGTTACGGTAATTTTTGAGTGACAGCAAGACCTATAGTTCGTTCTAGTATGGTGACTTTGGATCGGTCGCGACATCGTGCGGCATGTCGCACGGTGCGACGCTCCTCGGACCCGGCGGAGGTGAGTCAGTGACCGAGAATCCGGAACAGTTGCAATCGGCAATCGATGCCCTCCAGGAGCGGGTAGCGAGACTGAGTGCTGCCGTCCTGCGGATCAGCGCGAGCCTCGACCTCGATACCGTTCTGCACGAGGTTGTCGACAGCGCCTGCGCCCTGACCGGCGCCCGCCTGGGCGTAATCACTACGGTGGACGATGCCGGGCGCATCCGGGAGTGCGTCAACTCGGGCTTCACATCCGAGGAACGGAGCCAGTTGGTGAACTGGGCCGACGGACCGCGGCTCTTCGAGCACTTCCTGGAGCTCGCCGCGCCGTTGCGGCTGCCCGATCTGACCGCCTACGCCCGGGCGCTCGGCTTTTCGTCGGAGCTGCCGCCGATGACGTTCCAGGGCACCCCGATCCGGCACCGCGACGTGCTGGTGGGCAACTTCTTTCTCGCCGAGAAGGAGCGCGGACAGGAGTTCACCAGCGCGGACGAGGAGATTCTGGTGTTGTTCGCGTCCCAGGCGGCGACCGCGATCTCCAACGCCCGCACGCACCATGAGGAGCGGCGCGCCCGGGCTGGACTGGAAACACTGATCGAAACCTCGCCGATGGGCGTCGCCGTCTTCGATGGCGCAACCGGGAAACCCGTTTCGTTCAACCGGGAGGCGCGCCGGATTGTCGAGGCTCTGGGTACGCCGGATCGCCCTCCTGACTACCCTGTGGAGCGACTTCTGGAAGGGGTCACCTGCCGGCGGGGCGACGGGCGGGAATGCGCGTTGGCGGACTTCTCGCCAGCGCAGCAGTTTGGCTCCGTGGAGACGATCCGCGCCGAGGAGATGACGCTCTCGGTGGCGGACGGCCGCAGCGTAACCATGCTGGTCAACGCCACCCCGATCCATACCGCCGACCGCGCGGTCGAGTCGGTGGTAGTCACGCTGCAGGACCTGGCGCCGCTGGAGGAGCTGGAGCGCCAGCGCGCCGTGTTCCTGAGCCTGGTGGCCCACGAGTTGCGGGCGCCTCTGATCGCCATCAAGGGCTCGACGGCCACGGTACTGAGCGCCACCCCGGCCCCGGACCCGGCCGAGTCGCTTCAGTTTTTCCGGGTCATCGACGAACGCGCCGATCACATGCGCCGCCTGATCGTCGACTTGCTGGACCAGGGGCGCATCGAGACCGGCACGCTGTCGGTTTCGCCGGAGACCACGGACCTGGCGACCGTGCTGGACCAGGCCAGGAACACCTTCCTGAGTGGTGGGGTGCGACACGCCGTGAACATCGATCTGCCGGAAGGCCTGCCCCCCGTGATCGTCGATCGGGGACGCATCGTCCAGGTTCTCAACAACCTCCTGTCGAACGCGGCGAGGCATTCCCCCGAATCGTCTCCCATCCGGATTGCGGCCAGCCGGGATGGGGTGTACGTGACGATTTCGGTGACGGACGACGGCCGGGGCGTTCCCCCGGACCAGTTACCGCATCTGTTCCGCAAGCACTCCGGAGCCGTCGGTGGCGACCGGGAACGTGCGCCCGCACGGACCGGCCTGGGCCTGACCATTTGCCGGGGGTTGGTCGAGGCTCACGGGGGGCGCATCTGGGCCGAGAGTGGTGGTACGGGCCGCGGCACGACGTTCACCTTCACGGTCCCGGTCGCCGAGGACGCCGGCGAAGACGTCTTGCCCGCAATGGCCGCGAGGCAATTGCGCTCGTCGCGGGAAGCGCGGGAGCGGACGCGCATCGTCGTGGTCGACGACGATCCCCAGACGCTGCGATACGTGCGGAGCACGCTGACCGAGGCGGGCTACGCCCCGTTCGTGACGGGCGACCCGGGGGACTTGCCCGACCTCATCCGAAGGCGGCGGCCCCAGTTGGTGCTGCTGGATCTGCTGCTCCCGGGCACCGACGGCATCCAGTTGCTGGAACGGATACCGGAGCTGGCCGATCTACCGGTCATCTTCATTTCCGCCTACGGCAGGGACGAGACGATCGTAAAAGCGCTGGACGCGGGAGCCGTCGACTACATCGTCAAGCCTTTCTCTCCGTCGGAGCTGTCGGCGAGAGTGCGGGCCGCCCTCCGCCGGACGGCCAAGCCCGAGCCGTTCTCGCTTGGAAACCTGGCGATCCACTACGGCCAACGGCGGGTCGCCATCGACGGCCGCCCGGTGCAACTCACGGCCACCGAGTACGAACTGCTCCGCGTACTCTCGATCAACACGGGGCGGGTCATGACGTACGACGCGCTGCTCCGCCAGGCGTGGAGGGGCCGAAATCGGCGCTCAAGCGACCCGAAGCTGGTGCGAGCCCTGGTGAAGCGGCTCCGCAGCAAGCTGGGCGACGACGCGGCAAACCCGACCTACATCTGCAACGAGCGCGGGGTCGGTTACCGCATGCCGGAGTCAGGCGACGCGGGTGAGTCCGCCCCGTTGCAGCAATGACTCGGCAAGGCCTCCGGAGTGGCAGGCGCGCTCGCGCTGCTCGTGATCCCGGCGGCCATCATGGGAAGCGCCGCTGTCACCATCGGTAGCCCGGGCCCGGCCGCCTCGCCGTTCGCCCGGGGTGCGGTGCTGGCCGCCGGCTATCCCTGGTACCTCGGAGTCTTCGTCGCGCTGTCCCTCG
>MKWU01004345.1_pt1 | contig 16968 bp, 12 predicted proteins | sample 809101 | NCBI WGS metagenome assembly MKWU01 (sample SAMN05860141, study PRJNA318959) | sponge metagenome | host: Aplysina aerophoba | place: Slovenia: Piran, Adriatic Sea, Gulf of Piran | collected 2013-05-07 | reverse complement strand
CCGGTTCGACGGGGAGGGGCTGGAAACGGCCATCAGCATGGTGCGTGGAGTTGGGCGCCGCCGGGAAACCGGCTCGGGCTACGCGCCACGACCTACGGTTCGGACCGCGCCAGCCCCTTACCCAACCCACCCTCGACAACTCCTCTTCCTTCGCTCGGGGAGGTCATGTTCGCCCGAGCGTAGTCACTGGATCGGTCGGGGGTGGGGCCAGATCAGAGGATCAAAACGGCTCCAGGTGGGGCCAAATCAGACTAGCGTTCCCACTCACACGACGGCCGCTTCGCGCTCCTACGCGCGCTCCAACCACCGCGTCGGTGGATCCGGGGTTAAGGACCCGCTTCGCGCCTCCGACGACTTCACGCGTCGCAGACGACGCAGCTGATAGGGGCTCTGGCGGCGGTCGGCGGATGCCAGGCATAACGCGCGGAGGGGGCGGGCCCGCGCAGAGGTGCAGGGCGCCTTCTCTCAGGTGACAGATGCGATCCTTCCGAGTTCCCCGAAGAAGGAGGGAAAGGTCTTCGCAACGCAGCCGGGGTTGGCGATCGCGACGCCGGGGACGCGCAAGCCGATCAGGGCGAAGCTCATCGCGATGCGGTGGTCATCGTAGGTGTCGACGACGGTCGGTCGCGGCAGACCCGGGTAGACGGTGACGCTGTCCCACTCGGCCTCCACGCGGATCCCCATCTTCCGCAGCTCAGTTGCCGCCGCCACCGGCCGATCGCTCTCCTCGTAGTGGGTCTGCGCGATGCCGCGGATCGTCACCGCTCCGTCGGCGAACGGCGCGATCGCCATGAGCGTGGTGGCGACATCGCCCATCTGCGTGAAGTCGGCATCGCCGGCGTGAAGCTGCGCGGGACCCCATACGTCGATAGCGTCCCGTTTCCGGGAGACCGTGCATCCCATCTCCTCCAGCACGTCGAGCAGGCCCAAGTTCCCCTGAGCGGAGTCAGTCCCGAGGCCGGGCACCCTCACATGGCCACCGGTCACGGCCGCGGCGGCGAAGAAGTAGGAAGCGCCCGACGCGTCCGGCTCGATCCCGTATGCACGGCCCCGGTAGCGTTGCCCTGCGGGGATCCGGAAGCGGCGGTCGCCTTCGCGCTCGACATGCACCCCGAACGTCTCCATCGCGTCCAGGGTGAGGCCGATGTACGGCGCCGACACCAGCTCGCCCTCAACCTCGAGCGAGACGTCTCGCCGCGCATAGGGAGCCGCCATCAGGAGCGCGCTCAGGAACTGGCTCGAGATGTTCCCCTGCACGCGTGCACGTCCCCCGGAATACCGCCGGCCCGGATATCGACCGGGGGGCGCCCGTTTGCGAGGCGGGCGCTGGCGTCGACGCCGAGTTGCCGCAGCGCATCGAGGAGGGGCTCGATCGGTCGCTCTCGCATGCGCGGGGATCCGTCCACCGAGAAGACGCCCTCGCCGATCGCCAGGGCAGCGGTCAGGAATCGCGCCGCCGTGCCGGCATTCCCGACGGAGAGTGCCGCGCCGCGAGACGGGAACGCGCCGCCACACCCCTCCACCTCGTATCGCCTCAGGTGCTGGTCGGCCCTGATCCGGGTGCCGAGCTGCGTCAGCGCCTGGTGCATGTAGCGTGTGTCGTCGGAGAAGAGCGCCCTGGTGAGCTCCGAACGGCCCTCCCCGAGCGCGGCGAGCAGGAGGGCACGGTTGCTGTAGCTCTTCGATCCCGGAAGATCGATTTCGGCTTCGACGCTTGCCGCCGGGGAGATCGTTATCGCGTCGACGGTGTCCTCCACGTCCCCGGAGCGTTCTCGCCCGATCCTAGCGCGCGGGTTCACGACCATCCTGCGGGTCTTGCTGAGCACGCTGTCGTGGACGCCGCCACCGGTCAACGCCCGGTCGGGGCGACAGCCGGCTCGTCGCTTCGTACGCGTCGTTCCCTGGGTCTGGTGATGTGTCCTGCAACCGATGCCCTCGGGCCACGTGAGCTCCGCCAGCAGGTCCGCCGCGGGTGCCGCCGATCACTCGATGGGCAGCTCCGGCAGCCCTAGCTCGCGAATCGCCCATGGAAGAGCGCTGCGGAGGCAGGCGAGCTGCAACTGCCGGCCACGCCTTCCGCTGCCGGCCGGCGGCAGCCCGGCCTGCGACGCCCAGTACCCGCTGAACAGCGCCGCGAGCCCTCCCCAGTCCTCGACCACGTCCCCCGGCAGGCAGCGTTGGGAGCCATGACATGACGTCGAACACCCCGCTCCCGCGCCCGCACCAGTTCCAGTCGACGAGCATCACGCGACTGGACGAACCGCCGGTGACGAAGCAGAGGTTGTCGCTGCGCAGATCGAAGTGAACGAGCGAGTCGCCCCCCAGTTGTGACGATCGGGCCGACTCGATGAGGGTTGGAAGGCACCTGCGCAGCCACCTCTCATCGGCCAGCTCAAGGCCAAGGAACGGCGCGGGATCCTCGCTTACGCGAAGCCACCCGGAGAGGTGTCCCCGCTCTCTTTCCTCGATGTCCTCCGCCCACGCCGGTGGTGGCGTCCGCGCGACGGCATCCGCGGCGGATCGGACCAGGGCGATCTGCTCGGGGTGCCACGGAGGTGGCCACTCGGCGTAACTCAGGTCCTCCAGGACAAGCAGGGGATGACGACCGTCGTCGTCCCAGCCGAGCAGCTCCGGCATGAACGGCGCGGCGATGTCCCGGTAGGCGCGGTATTCACGGCGGAGCCAGGTCGCGACCGCGGAACGCGGCGTGTCTTCGCCGCTCTTGGCGAAGACACGTCGGCCGTCCGCGAGGACCAGGGACCACCGCGCGGCCGGGGTGTAGCCCCGCGGCGCGGGACGTCCGGATTCGATCGCCGAGCCCATGAGCCTCGCGACGCGTCGTGACAACCAGGAAGGCGGGGCACTCTCGTTCACCGGAGGATCCTACAGGCGCCGTTCGTGCTGGGACGCGCACGCAGGATGGGTGAGCGCCGCCGGATACGCGACGGTTCTCAGCGACGGCCCGCCCGGCGGGGGTGCGCTCCCGGGCCGGGCGGTCGCTACGCCAGGATCCGTCGCAGCGCCGCACCCTGGGCCTCCGTCTCCCGCATGTACTGGAGGTCCCGGCGGATGGCAGTCGCGGGGTCCTCGCCATTCGCCTCTCGCATCCGGCAGATGGCGGCGAACGGTGCCTCCGAGAGCTCGGCGAGAGCCGGCATGGCAGCGAGTTCCTCGCGGGCGATGTCCCTGCGCTCCCGGTACCCGTCGAGGAACCCGCGCGCGAAGAGCGGGCGCAGCACGCGGGAACCCCGGCGCTTGCGCCCGAAGCTGAGAACTCCGCGGACGATGTCAGAGGCTCGTGGGCCACGTTCCAGCTTGTCGAAGTCAAGCAACGCGGCCATGGTGTCACCCCTGAAGAGTGTGTTGCGCCCGTGGTAGTCGTTGTGCAGCCAGCCAGTCGGAAGCGCATCGAGGCGCCCGGCAGGGAACGGCACCGCGATCACCTCGAGCCGTCGCCGGAAATCCCGCAGGTTACGTTCCAGCGACCCGTCGCCGAACGCGGCGCGGAGTTCATCTACCACCTCTCGCGGCGCCGCGACGAAGCGACGCACCTCGTCCTCCAGCAGGGAGGCCGTGACGACGCCTGTGAAGCGATCGGCCAGGTCGTGGAACTCGGCGAGGCGACGTCCCGCTTCCCGTGCTTGGTCGAGCCGCGAGAAGTCGAAGTGCTCGCCGTCGACGAGCTCGAAGAGGGTCCACGGGCGGCCTTCCGCGTCCAGCACGACGGGAGCGGCAGTTCTCGAGTCGACGACGGGTGCGGTTGGGAAGCCACGCGCCTCGAGGTGCCGCTGGAAGCGGATCTGGAAGCGCACGCGCTCGGGATCGCGATTTCGCCGGTGCCGCCGCAGGACGAACCGGCGCCCACCGGCATCGACGATGCGCAGGTTGTCGTTGCGGGTACTCGCGTCGAACGCCCCGACCAGTTGCGGTCGGTCGAGTGCGTAGAGGCGAGTACGGGGCCGAGGGTGGCTGGTGCTTCCACGGTCTCTCGATGTTAGGGCCTGCGACCGGGGGAGCGGGCTGGTGAGGCTGCTGCGCTTCTTCCAGTACCCCCGGGAGTTCGCCGAACGGTGCGAACTGCCGACGCTCGGGAGCACTACGCGCGACATCGTGCTGGCTGTCTTGCCGGAGATACCCGCGAGCGCCTACGACCCGCTCTGCGGGGGACCTCAAGGACCGGCGTCTGGGCTAAAGAACACGCGTTCTATTAGACTATCGACAGACCGACCGGACTGCTTCCCCGCCGGTGTCTACAGCACCCTTGCTCTCCGCTCGCGAGCGCCGGGGAATGCGAGAGGTGGGTGGACATGGCCAAGAAGCGGCGTAAGAGCCGTCGGGGTTCGCGCCGCGTGCAGCGCCTCCGCGGGCAAACCACTCAAGCAATTCGCGCAACAGCCCCCAAGGAGTCGGTGGGGACACTGCTTGGGAAGCACGTCATTACGTATGGAGAAAAGAAGGAGCCCTACAAGCTTCAGCGATGGGACGTACCGGGCGGACGCTTACTGACCTGCGACCCCGGCAAAGTCTTCGAGGCACGGGTTGAGCCGTACTCGCTCGACTCGATAGCCAATGCCGCGGCGGTGATCACGCGAATCCGTGCCCGAGACGAGAACGCGTTCGTTGGGCAGTTGCGCGACGCGGGTGTCACCCCCGCAACGTTCCATCCGCACACCATCCGTCGAGTCGTGACGCAGGCGATCGCCGGACGCGAGCTCCCAGACACCGCAACCGGCACGATGGCATCACAAGCCTTCCTGAGCGCCGAGAGGGTGCTCATGGACATCATCTCCGTAGCCGACCGGCTGCCCGCAGGTGCCGATCCGCGTGACCGGTGGTCGATGGCTATGCGACTCCTCCAGCACCAATACGTCGATCATCTGGGCTACGGAGCCTACGTTCGGGAACTCTGGCTCAACTTGCGCGTGGTGGAACGGGCAGCTGAGCTTTGCGTCGACCTCGAAGACGCGTATCGCCGCAGATTCGGGCTCACGTACTCCGAGTTCGCCATGTTGTCCTTCGCCGCATACGCGACCGTGATCGGTGACGACTCCACCGGCGTCCTCGACAGCGAAACGTGGCTCTCGCCGCGGTCGGCGTTCTCCGTCCGCCCGGAGGCATTGTCCGCGTTCTTTGAAGTGGCAAGCTCGGACTATGCCGCGGTCAAGGTTTGGGCGAGGGATCCGGCCGTTTCTGAGGCAGGCTTTGAGGGGTACGCCCTCTCGCCCCTCGTTCATTGGCCCTTGATCAAACGGACCGATGGCCGCTATGTGGCGCCAGTAGCCCGCGACCTTCTCGTGCGACCGACCAGAGGCTTCCCGATCGATGTTCGGGAGGCAGTCCAGTCCGAGAGCCAACGAGAGGTCGTGAAGCGGGCAATGAGTGAAGTGTATGAGGACTACGTCGAGAGACTACTCCGTGCGGCCTCCCCGCAGGCAAGAGTCTTCAGGGGCGCGGAGATCCTGCCCGAGGGTCGTCTCAACTGTGATTTCGTCGTGGTCGACGGTAGGCTCGTTACGCTCGTCGAGGTGAAGGCCGTGCACATCCGCCTGAAGGCGGACATGACCAAGGACTTTGAGCTTCTGCGCTCCGAGTTTGCAGGGAAGGGGCTCGGGAAGGGGCTCGCCCAAATCAGCGAGTCGGCACGTGCCATTCGAGAGGGTGCGACCGACATTCCCAGGAACTCGATCCTAACCGGTCTGCTCGTGGTCCGCGGCGAGCAGGTCTTTCTGAATTCGACCGAGATGCGGATCCTGATGGAGGAACTAGCCTCGGAGCACGCCGACCGTCCTGTCTTCGTGAAGTACCAGGTTGCGAATGACGAGGGCCTGAGCATGTTGGCGACCGCGGCGGCCGAGCGCGGCGGTCTGGGCACTCTTCTTCGCGACAAGGTGAAGAACCCAGTGGAATTCGAGGAGGACTTTGAGGAGTTCGCCTCTCGGCGACTCGATGGTGACGGATCCCCGCCGCCGCTTCACGATGAGTTTCACGGCGCTGTGCGTACGCTTCTAGTGACGCTAGGGGTCCCTCCGGATCACTCGACTAGGGAATGAGATTCGGAGACACGAAGTTCGCGAAAGCGACTCCGAAGGAAACCGCCGTCGGCCGCAGCCGGGCGGCCCTTGGGCCACGTCCATTCAGACTGCCGCGAGCGAAGCAAGTCCGCAGCAATGCCGCACACGGCTCAGCGCGTGCCGGCCGCCTCCCGCTCCGCGTGGAAGAGAAGCTGGTTCGCGTAGCCGGCGTACGGCCCGAAGGTCCGCAACGCCCACGCGACCAGCTTCTGGTCCGAGGGCACGCGGCCCCCGAAGTAGCGGTTCCGGAGCGCCCGCCTCACCCACCTGTCGACGGGGAACGCGTCGAGCTTGTCGAGGGCAAAGAGCGCGATGCAGTCGGCGATCTTGGGACCGATCCCCTCGCAGCCCATGAGCCGGAGCCGGGCCTCACCGTAGTGGACGCTGGGCCCGGCGAGCTCCTCCAGGTCGAGGTGTCCGTCCGCGATCTCCCGAGCGGCGGCGACGATCTTCCGGTGCTTGTCGAGTCCCAGCCGCAACCCCCCGAGCCCCTCCTCGCCGGCCTCGAGCACGCGCTCCACTGAGGGAAAGATGTGGCGCCGGTCGCCGCCGAGCTCGACGGGCTCCCCGAGCGACTTCGCGATCTTCTCGACCGAGGCGCGGGTGCCGGCGACGCTCCTGTTGGCGGAGCAGATGTAGGAGACGACGCATTCCCAGCGGTCCGGCTGGCGGCGCAGCCGGACACTCCCGTGCTGCGCGTGGAGCTTGCGCAGCGTCTCGTCCCCCGCCGTCAGCTCCCCCCAGATGGCATCGAGATCGTCGTCGACCCGGAAGTAGGAGCCGAGCAGGGAATCGAGATTCCTGTCGGCGCGGTACTCGAGTCCGCCGTCGATGTGGCGGACGTGGACCAGGTGCCCGCCGAGCACGCCGGAGTGCCAGCAGCCCGCCCGGGGGAGCCAGCGGAAGTCCTGCTCCCCGTTGAGCGTTGCCGCGAGGTCGAAGGACGCGTCGATCGCGAGCCGTCGTGTCACCGTGCGGCCTCCGGATCCCGCGACGCCGTCTGGCCTTCCTTCAGCATCCGATGGGGCGTCCAGCGCCGCCTTCGCCGGTTCAGCGCCCATCCGCGGGCTGCCTCTCCCCGCCACGGTACGAGCGACACTCGAATCCGTCCGTGCTCCAACCGGCGAGCAGCCACCAGCCCTCGGCGCCGCTCTCGGCGGCGCGGAGCCGTGACTCGATCAGCTCCCACCCATCGCCGATCACGCTGCGGTTCCACACCATCACGCGGATGTCGGCGCGTGCGCAGAGCAGCCTGTGGAGGTCGGTGAGCAGGTGCCACCGGGGCCACGATGGGTTGAGTTCGCTCTCGAGCGCCAGGACCAGGCGGGTGAAGGGCGGCACGTGACGGGCGGTCTGGAGGTCGCTCGCGTACTCGGTGTACTCGCCGCCGAACTGCGCCCACGCCACGTCGTACTGGAACTCGCGGAAGGGAGACTGCTCCTCTCCCAGCCAGAGGTGCGCCGACCTCGCGGCGAGTGCATCCTCCGCGACGCGGCCGGCCTCTTTGGGGAGGCCGTTCGCGAGGGGATACAGTCCGGGGACGCCGAGCTCGAATGCGAGCCTCCAGATCTGGAACTTCAGCGCCTGCGTCGCCTTCCCCCGCAGCGCCCATTCGCCGTGCGCCCGGTCCAGAGCCTGCTCGAGGCGCCCGATCAGCGCGGGCATGTCGGGCAGGGCGGCCGCGTACCCGACGGGGCTGTCCCGCTCATCTGGCGTGGTACCCATGCGATGCCGTCCCCCTCTCGACCGGTTGCGGATCCGCGAGCCCGACATGGGCCAACGCGACGAACTCGGGCCCGGATGCCGCAACGGGCGTTCGACGGCGGATCGGGGGCGTGGGCCCGCATCTCGCCGACCGTCGTTCTCACAGGCGGCGCCCCACGCGTCAGGCCGCCGCCCAGCCCTCCGAGAGCACCTCCGCCTGCTCGAGCACGGTCCGCGTCGCCTGTTCCTGCTTGTCGGGCGGGTAGCCGTGTTTCCGCAGGATCCGTCTCACGTGCCGGCGGAGGTTGGCGCGCACGTTCTCGCGCAGGGTCCAGTCGATCGTCACGTTGCGCCGGACGGTCTCGACCAGCTCGCGGGCGATCGCGCGCAGCGTCTCGTCGCCGAGGACCTGGACCGCGCTGTCGTTCGTCTCGAGCGCGTCGTAGAAGGCGAGCTCGTCCTCGCTGAGGCCGAGCTTCTCGCCGCGTGCGTTCGCCTCACGCATTGCGCGCGCGAGCTCGATCAGCTCCTCGATGACCTGGGCCGCCTCGACAGAGCGGTTCTGGTACCTGCGCAGCGACTGCTGGAGCATCTCCGAGAAGGAACGTGCCTGCACGACGTTCTTGCGGCGGCGAGCGGTCATCTCGCCCTCGAGGAGCTTCTGCAGCACTTCCACGGCGAGGTTGCGGTAGGGCATCCCCTTCACCTCGGCGAGGAACTCCTCGGAGAGGATCGAGATGTCGGGCCTGTCGAGGCCGGCCGCCGCGAAGATGTCCACGACGCCCTCGGGCGCGACGGCCCGGGCGATGATCTGGCGCACGGCGTGGTCCAGGGCCTCGTCGCTCTGCACCTCGCCGGCGGTGCGCTTGGCGAGCGCCGAGCGCACCGACTGGAAGAACGCCACATCGTCGCGGATGCGGGTCGTCTCCTCGTGCGGCACGGCGAGGGCGAACGCCTGCTCCAGCTCGCGCACGACGGCGATGAAGCGCTCCTTGCCGTTCTCCTGCGCCAGGATGTGCTCCTGGGCGGCGGGCAGCAGCTCGAGGCGCTGCGCCGGCGTGCCCGTCCACGCCGACCAGTCGAAGCCGTGGAGGATCCCGCAGCAGACCTCGTGCTTCTCGATCATCACCGCGACAGCCTCGTCCTGGTCGACGGCCGTGCGGCCCGTGCCGCCGCTCTCCGTATAGGTGGCGAGCGCGCTCTTGAGCTCGTTCGCGAGCCCGAGGTAGTCGACCACCAGTCCGCCGGGCTTGTCTCGGAAGACGCGGTTGACGCGGGCGATCGCCTGCATCAGCCCGTGGCCGCGCATCGGCTTGTCGACATACATCGTGTGCAGGCTCGGCGCGTCGAAGCCCGTGAGCCACATGTCGCGCACGAGGACGATGCGCAGCGAGTCGGCGGGGTCGCGGAAGCGCTTCGCGAGCGCCTCGCGGCGCGGCTTGGTGCGGATGTGGGGCTGCCAGTCCGGGGGATCCGAGGCCGAGCCGGTCATCACCACCTTGATGGCGCCCCTGCCGTCGTCCAGGTGCTCCCACTCGGGGCGCAGCCGAACCAGCTCCTGGTAGAGGTCGATGCAGATGCGCCGGCTCATGCAGACCACCATCGCCTTGCCCTCGAGGGCATCGAGGCGCCGCTCGTAGTGCTCCACGATGTCCTGGGCGATGAGGCGGATGCGCTGCTCGGCGCCGACGATGGCCTCGAGCTGCGCCCATCGCGTCTTGAGCTTCTCCTTGCGCTCGACCTCCTCGCCCTCGGTCGCCTCATCGAACTGCTCGTCGATGAGGTCGTGCGCGCCCTCGTCGAGGGCGAGCTTGGCCAGGCGGTTCTCGTAGTAGATAGGCACCGTGGCGCCGTCGCGGACGGCCCGCTGGATGTCGTAGATGCTGATGTAGTCGCCGAACACCGCCCGGGTGTTCGCGTCCGCGCGCTCGATGGGCGTGCCGGTGAAGCCGACGAACGACGCGTTGGGGAGGGCGTCGCGCATGTGCCGAGCGAAGCCGTCGATGAAGTCGTACTGGCTGCGGTGCGCCTCGTCGGCGATGACGACGATGTTGCGCCGGTCGGAGAGCGAGGGATGCGAGTCGCCGCGCTCCTCCGGGTAGAACTTCTGGATCGTGGTGAAGACCACGCCGCCCGCGGCGACGGACAGCCTGCGGCGCAGGTCGGCACGGCTCTCCGCCTGCGCCGGCGGCTGGCCGAGCAGGTCCTGGCAGCGCGCGAAGGTGCCGAAGAGCTGGTCGTCGAGGTCGTTGCGGTCGGTGAGGACGACGATGGTCGGGTTCTCCATCGCCGGCTCGCGCGCGATCGCACCGGCGTAGAAGGCCATCGATAGGCTCTTGCCGGCGCCCTGCGTGTGCCAGACCACGCCGATCCGGCGATCGCCGGGGTCGCCGCCGGGGCGGCGGTCGGGCGCGCCGCGGCCGGACTCCTCCGTGGTACCCGAGGGGTCCCGCATCCTGGCTGCCCTCAGCGTCTCGGCGACGGCGGTGCGCACGGCGTGGAACTGGTGGTATCCGGCCATCTTCTTCACGAGCACGCCGCTGCCGTCGTCCTCGAAGACGGTGAAGTCGCGCAGCAGGGGCAGCAGCCGCTCGGGTGCGCAGACGCCCTCGAGCAGTACCCGCAGCTCCGGCGCGGTGACCTCCGCCCGGCCTTCGCCCCCAACGGTGCGCCACGGCTTGAACCATTCCTGACCTGCCGTGAGCGTCCCGAGGCGCGCCTCCGTGCCGTCCGAGACGACGAGCAGCCCGTTCATCGCGAACAGCGAAGGTAGCTCGGCCCTGTAGGTCTGGAGCTGCCGCCACGCCGTCCAGATGTCGGCGTCCTCGTCCGTCGGGTTCTTGAGCTCGATCACGCCGATCGGGAGACCGTTCACGAACAGCACGATGTCTGGCCGGCGCGTGTGGTCGCGCTCGGTGACGGTGAATTGGTTGACCGCGAGGAAGTTGTTGGCGGCCGTGTTGCGATAGTCGATGACGGTGGCCTGCGCGCCGCGAATGGCGCCGTCGGCGGTGTGGTACTCGACGGTGACGCCCTGGACCAGCATGCGGTGAAAGGCTCGGTTACGTGCCTCAAGGGTCGGGCCCTCGGGCCTCGTCAGCTTGCGGTAGGCGTCGTCGACCGCCTCGGCGGGAAGATCCGAGTTGAGGCGGGCGAGAGCGTCGCGCAGCCGGTGCTCCAGCACGAAGGCGCCGTAGTCGGCACGCTCCTCGCTCGTGCCGCCGGGGCCGATATCGGGGCCGTGGGCGGTCTGCCAGCCGAAGGCTGCCAGCCACTCAAGCGCGGCCGCCTCGACATCGGCTTCGACGAGGGTGGTCATGCGGCCCTACGCCCGCATCAGGCGTTCAGACCGGAGGTCCGGGACGGATTCCTTCAAGTTGCGCGCTGTTTCGATCCAGGCGTCGATCACTTGCTCGACGCTCTGCGCAGTGGCTGCAGTGACCTCACTGTGGGCGCTGCAGCCGGGAGGCTCGGGCAGGCGACGGAGGTGTCGCCCTCGCTGCTCCGGTAGCTGACGACTTCGTACTTGTGCATCCAGCTCCTCACCTGGGGGTCCTGTAGACGCGCTCGGTGAAGCCGAGGGGCTGTCAGTCGAACGTGATCTCGGTCGCCATCGACGTAACGGAGGTGCCGTTGCTTACGGTCCTCGACGGCGGGCCGCTCTCGCTCCGCCTCCGCAACTCTAGCTCGATACTCGCGATTTGCGGCATCGACGGCAAGGATGAACGTGTCATGGTGATAGTCCTTAACCTCTTCGATCATTGTGCCCTCAGGAAGGACCTTGTCGCCGCGAACTCGTCCTATGCGCGGAGATACATTGGCGTGTCCCGCGAAGAGGCCGTCCCATGCTACCGGGGCGTGGCCGATAGCCGAAGCGGACGTTATACAAGGTGCTGCTAAGCGCTGTGGGGGATCTCGATGGTATTCCTAGGTGCGGACCCTCACCCGGAGTTCTCCCGAGAGGAGATGAGGGAGCAACGCATCGCGGAGCGCGCCGAGGGAGCGCGAGTCTTCTGACATCGTGACGCGCAAGGCTAGCAGCGGATCCGTCTGCGCACGGAAGTACTCGTGAAGTGCGGCAGGGGGGGCGACGAGTCGAAACTCGTCGATGTCTCTCTTCAAAAGGTGGATAACAGTAGTGGCGGACTTGGTGAGTTCTTGCTCCCGCAGCAAGTCTTCCAAGCCGTACAACAAGAATGCTCGGGAGACTGGCGGTCGCTCTACGAATTCACAAACTCGCTGGTTCATGTACGCCGGTGTCCCCCGCCACAGGTAGGCTCGGAACTCCCCATCCATGCCGACCAGAATGCGACCCGGCTGTACGATGCGAGCCCCGGGCAGGATTTCGTCGGTAAACACTCGCGGGGCTCCCGAACGAAGATCGCGGATGCGAATCAGAGGCAGTCCCTGTCGATCTTCGTTAAAGAGCTTCGACGAGAATGGCGCACCATGAATGACTTCTGCGACTGCGTATACGTCCTCCACCCCCCACCCCGCCGGAATCTCTCCCAGCTCCGATTCCTCGAACGACGCCGGGAACAGCGCGTCGAGGTCGGGCGGCAGGCCTGAGGGCCGGCCTTCGGTCTTCGCGCGGACCGGGTTGAAGTCCACGAACCATGCCCGGAACAGAGCCCGCGCCATCTCATCGAGCGTCTCGCTCATGCGCCGGTTCAACTCGATCTTGTCATCGAGCGCTCCGAGCACTCTCGCGATGCCGGCGCGGGCCGACTGCTTGCGGGGCCACGCCAGAGTCAACGACTCGATGTCCCGCCTCGTGGCGTTCCCAAAGACCGAGCCGCTAGTCTCCAGCGACACCCAAGAGGGCTCCAACTCTCTAAGGACATATTCGAGGAATCGACCGTCAGCTGGCGCGCGAGCCCTCACGATTGCGATGCCCCGGCCAGTTGCACATTCCCTATCGGCAACGTTCACGCGCCCGATCGGAGCTCGCACGCTCAGCAGGATGTCACCTGGAAACGCGGTTCGCTTGGGCGCCGAACAAAACACTCTTGCGGTGGGGTGGCGATAGTTGAAGTCCCGCACCCCTTGGAAGAAGGGCAACCCCTCGCCAGCGACGTTGAAAGTGGCACTGGGCGGTGACTGCCCCATGGTGACTTCCGCAATCTCGCCGAGCGCGGCCGTGTCCCAGCCATCAGCGGGCGCTCTTGTCTTGTTCACCGGAGCGCTGTGTCTCCATCTCCGTACCCAAGCGCCTCGAGGTTCGCCTCGATCGCCGCGTCCAGCCGCTCCGCCTCGGCGCGCTGCTCACGCCACTGCGCAGCGAGGCGCGCCATCTTCTCCTCGAACGGCTCGCCGTCGTCCTCCCTCGGCGCGGCGCCGACGTAGCGGCCGGGCGTGAGCACGTGCCCGTGCCGCCGCACCTCCTCGAGGTTGGCCGACTTGCAGAAGCCCGGTACCTCGGCGTACTCGCCGGCGCTCTCCTCGCCACGCCAGGCGTGGTAGGTCCCGGCGATGCGCGCGATGTCCTCGGCGGTGAGCTCTCGGTGCGTGCGATCGGTCATGCGCCCCATCGCGCGTGCGTCGATGAAGAGGGTCTCGCCTTCGCGGCTCCGGTAGTCGCCGTCGCGGCCCTTCGAGAGGAACCAGAGGCAGGCGGGGATCTGAGTGGAGCGGAACAGCTGCCCCGGCAGCGCGACGATGCAGTCCACGAGGTCCGCCTCGACGAGGTTCTCCCGGATCTCGCCCTCGCCCGACTGGTTCGAGGACATCGAGCCGTTGGCCAGCACGAACCCCGCCGAGCCTCGGGGGGCTAGGTGGTGCAGGAAGTGCTGCACCCAGGCGAAGTTGGCGTTGCCGGCAGGCGGAACGCCATGGACCCAGCGCTGGTCTTCGCGCAGCCGTTCCCCGCCCCAGTCGGAGACGTTGAACGGCGGGTTGGCGAGGATGTAGTCGGCGCGGAGGTCGGGATGGCGGTCGTTGTGGAAGCTGTCCCCGTGCTCGATCTGGCCCTCGATGCCGCGAATAGCCAGGTTCATCCGCGCCATCCTCCAGGTGGTGTAGTTCGACTCCTGCCCGTAGATGGAGATGTCCCCGGTGGCCCTGCCGCCGTTGCCGTTGCCGGTGGCGTGGGCGCGGATGAACTCGACCGACTGCACGAACATGCCGGAGGAGCCGCAGCAGGGGTCGTAGACCCGGCCCCGGTAGGGCTCGAGCATCTCCACCAGGAGCCGCACCACCGATCGCGGCGTGTAGAACTCGCCGCCCTTACGGCCCTCCGCGAGCGCGAACTGCCCGAGGAAGTACTCGTAGATGCCGCCCAGTACGTCGGTGGCCTCCGCCTCGGCGCCCCCGACCTGGATGTTGCTCACGAGGTCGACGACCTGTCCGAGGCGGGTCTGGTCGAGCGCCGGCCGCGCGTAGTCCTTCGGCAGCACGCCGTCGAGCGCGGGATTGTCGCGCTCGACGGCAGTCATCGCCTGGTCCACCAGCTGCCCGATCGTGGGCTGACGGGCCTGTGCCTGGAGCGCCGGCCAGCGTGCCTCGGGCGGCACCCAGAACATATTGTCGCCGCGGTACTCGTCGGGGTCCTCGGGGTCGGCGCCTTCGCCTCGCAGCGCCTCGATCTTCCGTCGGGCCTCCTCGAAGGCGTCGGAGACGTACTTGAGGAAGATGAGCCCGAGGACGACGTGCTTGTACTCGGCGGCGTCCATGCTGCCGCGCAGCGCGTCTGCCATGCGCCAGAGTTCGGACCGGTAGTCGGCGCCGCCGCCGCTGCCGCTTGAGCCCGGCTCCGCGCTGGCTCCGCGCCGTCCGCGTCGGCCTGTAGTCATCGCACTTCGCCGCCCGCGGCGCGCCATCGCTCTACCTCGTCACGGGCACTCTTCCCGCCCGGGCCGAAGCCATGCTCCGCGAGAAACTCGGGAACTCCGCCGTACTCGACGGAAATCACGGCGGACTCGGCGATCCTGTCGTGGCCGGGGAGGAAGAAGGAGCCGGTCCTCGTCCCAGCGCCGCAGCCGCACCAGCAGTCGCCGGTCGGCAGCGGGCGTTCGGACGGCTTCATGTCGCGGGGCCTCCAGGCAGTGGCGCACACCCTCGTCGATGGGTGCACGAGGATAGGCCGATAGCCGCGGCGCCGTCCACGGGACGGGGGTGCCCCGACCCCTTAACCGGCGTCTCGCCGAAGGCCCCACTGATCCCGGTCGCTATCGAGAAGCGCCGCGGGACATCGCCCATCGCCCTCGCCGGTGCCGGTGCCGGTGCCGGTGCCGGTGCCGGTGCCGGTCCGGACGCTACGCGGGCCTCGCGCTGCCTGTCGTAGGTGCGAACGCGGTGCTGCCGCGGGCCTCGGCGTGCGAGTACGGGGCGGAATTGCGGTCTTGGTGCGGTCCTGATGCGGTCCTCGGGTACCTGGTGCGGTCCAGGGGTCCTGATGCGGTCCTCGTGTGGTCCTGATGCGGTCCTCGTGCGGTCCTGATGCGGTCCTCGTGCGGTCCTGATGCGGTCCTCGTGCGGTCCTCGTGCGGTCCTGATGCGGTCCTCGGGTACCTGGTGCGGTCCAGGGGTCCTGATGCGGTCCTCGTGCGGTCCTGCCCCGTGGAAGACTGCTCGGCGTCGTCCCGTGGCGGCCCGGCGGCCCGGCGATGTGGAGGAAGCCGGTCTATGCCTCGAGCTCCCATCATTGCTCCCGCCAGCCCGGGCCCCGGGCTCCGGGTGGAAGCCGGCGGCGCCCGGGTCGGGCTCGCCGCAGCCGTTCCGACCGAGCTCGCCCGAGACGAGCCGGCAGCGCCGCCCCGGCGCCGGGCGTGGCCGGAGTCGCGGCCGGCGGTCGGTGAGCCCGACGGCACTGTCCTGACTGCGACTGCCGGGGTGCGTCCCGGGCTCGATCTCTCCGGCGTCGCGATCCCGTTCTCGCTCCGTGAGCTGACGCCCGCCGCCGCCAGCGTGCGGGTCGCGGCGGGCCGGAAGCGCGCGATGCTCCGCACCGGTGCCGGGGTCACGGTCCCGGCGCCGCGTCGCCTGATCCACGCGGGCGTGGGCGTAGCGCTCCTCCTCGTGAGCTGGCTCGGGATCCCCGCGACCGCGGTCGCAGGGACTCCGTCGCCGATCCCGGCAGCGGCCGGCCCGGAGGTGCGGGAGGGATTGCCGTTGTCCGGGCGCGTCCTGCCGTCGCACGACCCGGGCAAGCAGGTGAGGGCCGGAACCGCGGCGGGCGGGGCGCGATGGGGCCTACCCGCGGCGTGGTCGCCTTCCCCGGGCCCCGCCGGCCTGGCTGCTGCCGGCCTGTTCGCCGCCGGCGGCGCGGCCCTGCTCGGCCGGCGGCTCTGTCGTTCGCTTCCCCTCCCTCTGCGCCGGACCCGCGACCGCCAGCCGGGCGACGCAGGGCCCGTCGCGCTCGCGACCGGCGCCTTGGCCGCGGCGCTCGCCGAGCGGGGTTTCGGGGACTCGGCCCCGCTCCTCGTGCGCGAGGGCGTCCGCCGGCTCGACGTCACGGTCTCGTGTCCCCCCGGCGATGCGGAGGCGCTCGCCGCCCGAGGCCCCGCCCTGGGGCGTCGCCTCGGCTGCGACGTGAAGGCCGCGGTATCCGGGCCGGTGCGCGTGGGCATGACTCTCTCGTGGCGCGGCCGGGCGGTGCCGGCAACCGCGAACTGGGCGATCGCGCCCCCGTCACTCGTCGTCCCGGTCGGGGCGAGCGGAGGCGGCATTGTCTATCTCAACCTGCCCGGGGCGGGCACGGTGCGGGTCGAGGTCGGCGGCCGGGAGCGGCGGCGGCTGCTCCGCGCGTGGATCGCGACGCTCTCGGAGGGGTACTCGGCGGAGGCGCTCACCCTCCACCTGGACGGTGAGTCCACCCGGCTGCTCGGGGCGGATCCGCGCGCCCCGCACGTGGCGCGTCTCCTCGGGGAGCTCGACTCGATCGTGCGCCGCCGGGCCCGCGGTGCGGACCGGCGCCACGCCGTCGTCGCGATCGTCGACCTGGCCGGGGACACGCGTGCGCCCCCGGTGGCGGCGATGCGGGACGGGCCTGCACGCGGCGTCTACGTGATCTGCTGCCTGGAGCCGGGCGATGACGTGGCCGGGCTGCCGGAGCCGGGCGCCTCGATCGGTCTCGGCGCAGCCGCTGCCGAGGGCGGCGGGGAGGGGTCCGCGCTGGTCCTCTGCACGCCGGGCGACCGGCCGCTCCCGCTCGAGCCGGTGATCGTGCGGGGGGAGGTCTCCCCCGGCGGGGCGG
>MKWU01004344.1_pt1 | contig 16970 bp, 20 predicted proteins | sample 809101 | NCBI WGS metagenome assembly MKWU01 (sample SAMN05860141, study PRJNA318959) | sponge metagenome | host: Aplysina aerophoba | place: Slovenia: Piran, Adriatic Sea, Gulf of Piran | collected 2013-05-07 | reverse complement strand
CAGAAGTCAGGCTTCCTAGAGTCCGCCTGGGCGATAATGATGGACAAAAGAGGCGCCGCCGCCAATAACAATTTCGCGGTCGAAAACCTCGCGATCGCGGCCTGAAAATTCATGCCTTCTCGCCATCGCGCAGGTTTTACCATAAGAGAATCGCACCCGCTCCGACTGTTCAAGAAGCGATTTCTGGATGCGAATGGTTTGATAACTACCGCCGTCGGTAGCGGCTTGGACCGATGCGTACCCGGCTGCGGAATGTAAAGCTGCAATTGCTCGCGAGAGGGTAGGGAATGAAGAATAGCGTCTGCCACCTGCCACCTCTGACAAGCGAGCGGAACATGATCGAACACATACTGTTCTCATGCATCAGCATGATGTGCTCCATGCGCCAGGCCGCGTTGCAGGACACGCCGATCTTGCGCAAGAGATCCATCGTCGAAATGCCCGTCTTGCCCTGCGTTATCAGGAAAATGGCCTGGAATAAGGGTCGCAAGCGGAAGCTTCGTGTGCTCGAAAGGCGTTCCGGCGGCGACGGATGTCTGTCGCCCGCACTCGGCGCACTGCCGCAGGTCCCTGTGATCGAGCCGGCGGTGCTTCGTGCAGCCGCAGGAGGGGCAATTGAATCCAGAGGGCCAGCACAGCCTTGCCTACGCTTCGGCGCATTTCTCCTCCGTGCCGAAGTCCTCCAGGAACATTGCGATGCTCATTCCATTCTGGAACTGGACCAGGTTTCTCTTCGCCATGGATTCTCCCGGAGTGCTTGTTCCGCACTTCTGCTTATACTCTTAATGTTTTTGACAAGCATGTGTTGTTCGCGAAAAATTTCTTAAGCAGGGTGGCAATCAGATACATTTTTTGCTACAGGCGACGGGAATGACAGGATAGCGATAGGTTTAAGGTGATGGTTAACGGATCAGGTTTTTGTCGGACACGGCTTTGGAAAAAGGCGTTCGAAGAGCCGCGACAAGACAGCACTCCTCTCGAGCAAAACAATTTCCGAACACAATATCTATCGGTCCGAAAACGGGCGGCACACCTGGCTTCCCGAATCTCGAACGATATGCCAAATCTGACCGTCCACGGTATCGACCATCTCGATGCTCTTTGGGAGATGGCGTCGTCGGTAACAGAAGACGAGGTCAACATTAATCCTGCTGAGGCGTTCGTTCTAGGCGCCAGCATCCTAATTCACGATGCGGCGATGAGCGTGGCGGCATACCCGAATGGCTTATCACAAATCAAAGAAACAAAGGCTTTTAAAGATGCAGTAGCTTGCCGAGGATTGGCCTACGAGGACGCAGGAAAAGAGCGCTTTGACGTATCCGACCCTCCAAAGGACATCATCGACCAGGTTCTACCCGGTGTACTCCGCGCGCTTCATGCAGAACATGCGGAAACACTGGCTGAACAGGAATGGCCCGGTGCCGATGGATCACCGGCATACTTAATAGAAGATTCAGACTTGCGCACTTTTTATGGTCCAACAATTGGTAAGATAGCCCATAGCCATTGGTGGCCGGTACAGAAACTTGAGCAAGAATTTTCGAGTAGACTTGGTGCATTTCCAAATTTCACTCAAAATTGTGTAGATACATTAAAGCTTGCTTGCCTATTGCGGATAGCAGATGTCATTCATCTGGATGCTAGCCGGGCACCGCGTTTTCTTCGAGCGATCACACAGCCAAGCGGTGACTCTGCACTCCACTGGACCATGCAAGAGCGGATGGCAAGACCATACATTGAAGGAGATGCAGTAGTTTTTACAACAGGAAAGCCATTTGGACGAGGAGAGGCAAAGGCGTGGTGGTTGGCACACGACATGTTGAAAACTGTTCACAACGAACTGAATGATGTGAGCATGATGTTGCAAGAACATAATTGCAAGTTTCTCAAAGCGCGGCGAGTAAAAGGAATAGGGTCGCCCGAAACACTGGCCCAATTAGTCGAGACAAAAGGCTGGAGGCCTGTTGATGCCAGATTCCAGGCTTCAGATATACATGGTATTGTCGATCGCCTTGGCGGATCAAAGCTCTACGGGAACGATCCAACAGTAGCCCTTCGCGAACTAATTCAGAATGCGGCTGATGCAGTACAGGCACGACGTAAATTTCAGGAGCGTCCAAATGATTGGGGGAATATCCTGGTTGAAATTCAAACACGTGTGGATGGGGTTTGGCTTATCGTAGAAGACGACGGTATCGGGATGTCAGAGCAAGTGCTGACGGGACCGCTTCTCGATTTTGGAATGTCTTTCTGGCGGTCACCGCTGGCAACGGAAGAGTTTCCTGGATTGATGGCTGCCGGGATGAATTCCATTGGCCGCTTTGGCATCGGTTTCTTTTCAGTTTTCATGCTTGGGTCTGTTGTTCGCGTTTATTCACGTCGTTGTGATATGGGTCAGGACACAGGTCGGTTATTGGAGTTTAGCGACGGAACTTTCGCGCGGCCGAATCTATCTTCGTGCACGAGCAATCCAGTACCAATCGACGGCGGCACGAGAGTTGAGGTCAAATTGAATTCGGGTCTGAAGGAATCGGGCGGCTTGCTAGAGACTAGATCGGGCACTTCTGGCACCATCTCATTGGAATCATTGGTTGCAGCGATTGCGCCATGCCTTGATGTAACCATTTTCACCAAGCTCGAAGGAGAACAGGGTCAAGCTGTTGTTCAGCCGAGCGATTGGTTGGAGATAAGCGAAACCGCGTTGCTATCTCGCCTGAATCCAGTGGAACCGTTTGATTTTCTAGAAGAAAATACAGTCGGCGAGGAGGACAAGGCCGCAGCTTTGATGCGGCCGATTATAGGTTCTTCCGATCAGAGATTCGGCCGAGCGTTCATTGCGGGCGATCATTATTTGTTTTCAGATGAGGAGAGCGGGTGGGTAACTGTTTCAGGGCTGCGGGCGGCCCCCTTAGACAATATACGAGGCGTATTGCTAGGAGAGGCCCTAACCGCATCCAGAAATTCCGCAAAGCCACTTGCGTCGGCGGAAGCCATTGCTAATTGGGCAACCGAACAGGCCGAGTTGATTGCTGACAAGGTGGAGAAGGACGAACGAAGGCAGGCACGCTGTGCCGAGGTTGTCTTGGAGTGCGGAGGGAGAATTGGAGACCTGATGATAGTCCAATGGGGATCAAAGTGGATGAAAGAACGTGATTTTGAACAGCAGCTTCGCAGTAGAACAAAGTTGGTGATCAGTTTTGATGGAGACTTTCACTATGACGGAGATCGAGACCACGTTTCTTCAATCCAATTCATGCGCGACTTCGAATTGTTGAAAGATGTTGCGGTGGTTCAATGTCACCGTGGGAGTATTCTGACGATTGGGAACAGCCGTTGGCCCGGATCTCTTTTCGGGAATGGCGCGCATCGTCCTTCAAATTTGGAAGCATATGTGACGGCCATTGTTAAAAGTTTATGGGGAGATGGCGTTGAGGAAATAATCGAGGAGGGTGTGGTAGGCACAGTCGCAGAAACAGACATTTGGCGTGAACTTTCGGTATTTCATAAACCAGATCATGACTGTTGAGTGTAGCTCTCATGGGCTAGGTTGACCGTGTTGACGGCACTGTCCACCAGATGGATCCCCTGTCCCCCTGAAAAGAAAATGGCACAGCAATCCTTCGCAAAAGGACCACGGTCTGGAAGGATTTGGGGGTCCACTGTTACCTTGGAATGGAACAAAACCACCGAGTTGGGGTCGGCTCCGGCCGAGTGCAGGCGGTTGCCACCGCCGGCTGCCTGCACGCCCCGGTCGCGTTATCGGCGGTGGGAAGGCTTCCGTTCGCGTCATGGAATTCTTCTGGCTGAACACCGTCATCGACAACGCCGAGACGGCGCTTCGGAGCGCCCACCACTCCATGAAGGGCAAGTACGCGCAGCGATACCTGAACGAGTTCTGGCGCCGGTTCAACCGCCGCTACGACCTGCCGAGCATGGTGCCGCGCCTCGCCTCGGCGGCGGCTCGCACGCCGCCGGTCCCGGAGAAACTGCTCCGCAAAGGCACCGCCGGGCGGCTTGAAGGCTAGCGGCGCGCTAACGCCGCTGAATCCGGTGCTCCTCGGCGGGACTGGCCCGCCAATTCACTCATGAAGACCACGAATCCGCCCGGACGATGCGCCCGGACTCGCTCCCGGGCGCCGTTTCGCCGGTTCCGGTCTCGAAAAAGCTTTCCGTACTTGGCTATCCAGGATTTCAGGCGGCGAATCCGCGAGCACCGAGACTTCCGCGAGGCTGCGCCGGGGATCCGGAATCGCGTCGGCCAGTTCGTAGTGGCCGCGGGCGACACGTACGACAGTTCCGTCCCGAACCAGGCGGGCGACGGTCTCGGGCGCTACGCCGGCATCGCGTAGATCGGGCATGTGCACCAGCCCCCTTGGCCGAAAAGGTGCAAGGCCGTGTCGCGCTGCTTTGCTGGCGGTGGTGACATTTGCTCGACTTCAATGCGTAAGAGCAGAGGTATTATCACATAAGTGCAGAAAACCCAATGCATTTTGTACAAGGGATCAGATAGACCTTGGAAGTACGCCGCTAGGAGGCTCCGAGCTCCACGGGGGCCGTGGCATAGCAGACAGGCTGAACCGGGGTGACCAATCGGGCCAGCAAGTGGGGACTCGGTGTCGACTCGCAAATTGCCGCGCTTGGCGCATAGTAGCACTGTCTGACGGAATCCAAGAATAAACATGCCTGACAAGGTCTTGTATTCTTGGCAGAATGATCGACCGCACAAGACCAATCGGGGTTTCATCGAGGATGTACCGGTGCCGACGATACGAAATCTCGGCAGGGAGAGGAAGGAGATCTACGCGGCCTTGCGCGACCCGAAACTGGACAAGGATACGAAAAGCATCCCCTGCAGACTGAACGCGCCAGATGGAGTCGGTGGCGGATAACCCAGGGCACCGGCGCCGACTCCCGCCGCAAACACCACGGGTGGTAGGATCGTCCCGCCCCTCGATCGCGTCATGCACGAACTTCCAGAAGCGAATCAGATGAGCATTTGGGAAGAGTTTTTGATCGAAGCACGCGTGCGTGGGGCGCTCGGAAGAAAGAAGGATCGAGAGACATGAACGTTAAAAGTACGGTCACGGCCATAGGCTACAAAATTCAATCGCAAGGCTGTGACAAAGTGGGCATAAGGATGGGCTACGATCTGTACCGCGAACTCTGGAGCGCTGGCCACATCACCAGGGAAAAGTTCGTGGTCGAGGGTGCCAAAGTTCTCTTCCCGGGTGATTTTGCCCGCCTACAAGCGACGTTACGCTGCTTGGATAGACCCAGACATGGCTGACGACGCCTTCGAGGTCGGCGTGCCTGCCCCATAGTCCCGATTTCCACTGCCGTGTTTCGGCTGACAAGGAATTTTTTGGCAGGGGATAGGCGGGGTCACACAGGGACGGACAACATCCTGCACAGGCCCAAGCTATACGGCATTCAGTTTAGGCCGCGTATGTTTCCGTTGCCGGTTCGGCATGCAGAACTGTATACGGTGCGGGATGGACACCCGGATTTCAGCTTGACGGAGGCCTGGAGTTCCAGGGCAGGAGCTCGTCGATGCGGCTGTTTGGATGGCCGGCGGCGATGGCTTTGAGGGTGGCCTTGAGGTATGAGCAACCACATTAAATGAAGCAATTGGCGGTTCCCGCGTTCACGGTATTTGGGGAACCCCGGCACGATTGCGCAGTTCGCGCAGCGCGCGCTCCGGACAACCGCTCACGGCAGCGTCCAGGGCGTCGGCGGCAGTCGGACAACACGGATCGCCACCGCTGGACCGAACGCTTACCCACCACCCATCACCGGAAAAGTACCGCAAATCCCTTGATTTCCTTTGGTTTTTCAACAATCCTGATCAGGCTCGACGCCAGCCCCTCGAGCGCGGCACGCAGCTTGGGACCCGCGTAGCCGCCGTCGGCGTACAGCATTGAGACCTCCGGGGCTTTGCCCAGCAGTTCGACGATGACATCGACCGCTCCGTCGCGGTCCTGGATATCGGCGCTGTGGACCCGGATGACGATCGGCAATCCGTCCGCGTCAACCGCTAGGTGGCGCTTGTGCCCCTTGATTTTTTTGCCCGCGTCGTATCCGCATGGGCCGCCGCTTTCCGTCGTCTTCACGCTCTGGCTGTCGATGATATGGCCGCCGCGGGCTCCGCGCGGCGGCGCGCCGTGGCGCGAGCCATGGCGCGAAGCGAATCCAGCATGCGCTCAAGCGCGCCATTGCGCGACCATGCATAGAAGTAGTTCTGGACCGTGGAAAACGGCGGATAGCAGGCGGGGATCAGGCGCCACTGGCAACCTGACGCCAGCATGTACTGGATCGCGTCGAAAACCCGGCGTGGATCCGTTTCGCGGGGCCGACCCACGCGACCCTGCGCCGGAATCATGGGTTCAATCAGCGACCATTCCTCATCAGTAAGATTGTTTTGACGGCAATCGTCCGTCCGTTTATACTTTGCCTGATTGGCCTCGGTCCAAGCCATGATAGCCTCCATCTGGTGTTCCTTGCCTGATGGAATACCATGGTTCGGGGCCAATGGCTACCTTAGGAACAAACTCTAAGGCCGGATGGTATCTTAGCGGACAAAACTGATGAGTCTTTGGCGTTGATCGGAACAAAGCGTTTCACTTGCAGAAGATTGGTTTGTCAGCAGACATATACCATGCTACTTTCTCACCAACTGAGAGGATCCGCCTTGAGCCCGGAGACAAGTGCACGACTACTCGCATCCATGAACGCAGGACGCTTGCTGGTGGTTTGCGGAGCTGGTCTGTCGATGGCCGCACCAAGCAACCTGCCCTCCGCACGAGCGATTGCAGAAAATTGCTTTGACAAGTACAGACTCGAATCTGACCCCAATTGCGACCTCGCATTGCGTGAGGATCTGGAAGCACTTGCGGAGCATTTTGCTGGCCTGAACACACTAAAGTCCGTGTTCATTGAGCACTTGGTCCCGTGGCCGGATTTCGTTCGACCGGCAAATGTCGGCCACGCCGCGATCGCGGACTTCCTTATCACCCGAGCCGCCGTTGCCGGTATTTCCAGCAACTAAGACACGCTTATTGAGAGGTGTGCTTGGGACTATGGTTCCGATTTTCGCGGATCGTTGGATGGCGACGAGGCTACAGTCGATGCCACTCTCCGAGGCCCATTGCTCAAGTTCCACGGGTGCTCACAGCGGGATCGACTTTCGACGGTCTGGGCGCCATCGCAGCTTGGCGATCCGACGATCGCCGAGCGCACAGAAAAATGCAAAACGTGGATGGCCGCAAACCTGAGGCAAAAAGACCTTCTGGTCGTGGGCTTTTGGTCGGACTGGGACTATCTAAATTCGGTTCTCGGCGCAGCGCTCGTCGACGTGCAACCGCTATCCGTCACCGTCGTCGATCTATCCCCTACCGACACCTTGGAAGAGAAGGCTCCTGATCTTTGGAACATTGCTCACGCCGACCATGTCCGATTCGAGCATGTGCTGGCCTCCGGTGCTGACGTCCTTGATGAACTGAGGCGCGCATTCTCCACGAATTATCTGCGGCAGGTCCTTGCCGCCGGTCAAATCGTTTTTGAGCAAGACACCGGCGCTCCTTGCAATCCCGACTGGCTCAAAATGGAGGAATTTGACAGCGAGACACTTTATGCATGGCGAAGAGACGCCGAGGGTGTCTCCAGCGCCAAACCCGTCACTAGAATCCGTCCAGGCAACTGTGAAGCACTCGGATTCTTCCATCTTCTTTTGCGGCAATCGGGCGCCATTGAAAAAGAGGAGGGCTACGAATTGAATGGGCGAGTAGTGCGTGTCATTAACGGTGCCGAGAGCATCCTTGGCTCGCTTCGCGCCCGCTTTGTGGAGCCCCCGGCGGTGATCGCGGCGGACATTGTGGTCGCCGTGGGCGCCACCGACCTTGGAGTTCCTAGCAATGTCGTGCGAGGCCGGCGTACTGTTGACGTGGTACGGCCAGGGTCTGCTGGGGCATGGCTGGACGTGCAGGGTGCGCGGGAGAAGCTAAACATCTGATGGATATTCCAACGCAAGTAGAAATCGTCCTGAGGGATGCCCATTACGATACTTGGGTTTCAACCGGTACATCATCGCCGGTCACATGCTTTGAAAGCGCCGCTCTTATAGGCTTTGTGCACGTTTTTGACTCTGCCCGCGCTTTGCTGGACGATTGGGAGACGCGGCAAAGACATGTTCTCGCGCGGCATGCGGCTGCACTGCGCGGTGCCGGTACGAAAGCCTGGAACGTCTATTCCTTGTTTCTCACAGCTGATTCAGCTCCTGACCAAGCTCGCGCGATCCAAAGGATAGATGAAGACTTCGAGCTCACCCGCAAGATCGCGCGTGAGTCTGTCCGTAGCGCCGGCGATGTCGAGCGCGCGCTGCTGCCGCTGATTTCCATTCGTTCCAAACCGTCATTGGGCGCGTCAAATTTCAACGATCGACTTCGCGCTAGACTAAAGGACTTGCCGCAGGATGCCGTAACAGCGTTCCTAAGCGATACTTCGAGCATTGAAGTTTCGCGAATTCTCGGAGCAGAGTCGTGAGAATCTACTTTTTGGAGATGAGCGGATTTCGCGGTTTTCGAGACAAGGTACGGGTCGAATTCGGTCGCGGATTTACGATTATTACCGGACGAAACGGTGTCGGCAAAAGCACGCTTTGTGATGCCGTCGAGTTCGCCATTACAGGATCGATCAATAAGTACACGGTCGAAAGAGCGGCAAAAGAAAGCCTCAATGACTATCTGTGGTGGCGAGGGGAAGGGACACCGGCCTCGCACTATGTCACTGTCTCGTTTCTCACAGATGATGACAAGCCATTTACGATCACGCGATCCAGAGAGAGAGGTGCCGATCGTACGTTCGAGGAAATCCGCGCCGCCTTATGCGACGGCCCCGCTCCGGATGACGCACTCCGGCAACTTATGCGGACATCTATCATCCGAGACGAATGGATCGCCGCTCTCAGTCTCGACCTGACCGAAACCGAGAGATTTGATCTCGTCCGCTCAGCTCTTGGGGCAGTCGAGGACACGGAATCCGCGGCCAGGGCCAAGGAAGTCGTAGTCGCTGCGGACAAGGCACATGCGCGCAATGAGGAAAAATATGCTGCCGCACTATCAAGGCTGTTCGACCGCATCGAGCAACAAGCTGAAGCCCAAGCTGCATTGAGCCGATCAGGCGATCTTGCGGCTGCGCTGCGAAGAGTTTCCGCCACAATTCCTGATGCATCATCCGATGTCACTTCCCAGTTGGAAAGCGGTCGAAAGGTTCTCGCCGAACGGCGAACCCGGCTCGCACACATGGGTGAAGCGCTGCAGTTGGCGCGCGAGCTTGCGATAAAAAAACAGGCGTTTAACAGCCAGGGAGCGGTCGCCGAGAGGCAAGGGGCTCTCACCGATTGGGAAGTCGCGCGAAAGGCAAAGGATGCGGCTTTCGCTGCCGTTACCGAGGCTGAAGAAAGGCTCGCACAAGAAGAAGAGACCGACGCAATCGCTGCATCCCTCACACATCTCGTCGAGCATGGTGAGCGACTAGGGCTACATGACGATCACTGCCCATTGTGTGCGGCATATCGGACTTCGGAGGAGTTTTCGGCCGGTTTGGAATCCGCGCGTCGGCGCATCGCGACACTTTCATCCGGCGTTCAAGCGGCCCGAGACGCTGTTGCTGCAGCAAGAGAAAGCGCACGACAGCCGTCGCTCTATCTCGAAACAACCGAGGCACAGGTTCGCTCCCACACCGAAGCGGAGCAAAGGCTTAGGGCGCAGGAAGAAGCGCATGTCGAATTCTTCGATCGGAATGGCTTGGACCATAGGTTTATTGGTGATGTCGATAGTCTCGAAATGGAGTTCGGTCATGAACGGGATCTGCTGATCGATCTCGAACGTGCCCTGCACGTCCTGGATGCATCCCAGACCGTATCTCGTATTTCGTCGATCGAATCAGATATCGTTGAGCTCCGCTCCAAGATCGACAATCTTGCCGACGCCGTCAGCAAATCGCAGAGCGCCGCAACCGCAGCCCGCGAAATCGAGCGAAGCGTAAAACGGGTGAGTGCAGAGATAATCGACGAACGTCTCGCCAAAATCAGTCCCTTGCTTAACGAGTTGTACCAGCGTCTGCGTCCTCACTCCGATTGGCGCACCATTGATTACAGCATCCGGGGTGATGTTCGCCGATTTCTTAGCCTCAAAGTCGGTAATGGGCTCAATCCTCAGTTTATCTTCAGCAGCGGCCAGCGCCGCGCTGCCGGTTTGGCATTCCTGTTGTCCGTCCATCTTTCGCGAGGCTGGACACCCCTGAGAATGCTCCTTCTTGACGATCCAGTTCAACATATTGACGACTTCAGGGCACTGCAGCTCGTGGAGGTACTCGCCGCCTTGCTAGTCGACGGACGTCAAATTGTTTGCGCGGTTGAGGACCCTGCGCTCGCAGACCTATTGTGCCGTCGTTTGCACAGCACGCAAACAACGGAGGGCCGCCGTTTAGATGTCGATCTCGGACCAAATGGGTCCAACGTTGTCGTTGGCGAAACGGATATTGCTCCGCTGCCAGTTGGCGTTCTGCGTCGCAACGGAGGTCTTCATGTGGTTGGAGTCTGAGTGGAAGCAGTGATTGGATTGCTGGATTTTTCTGGTACCACACAATTGGGGTCCTTGCTGATGCAGCGACGAGAGCATCCTGGACTGGACCATCCGTAATCTGCAGTTTTTGGCCGTTACAATCCCCGGAAGCTCTGTCAACGGCCGAGGGCACGTTGGGTAGCACGTCACATCAAACCCTGAACAGAGCTGATTGATAATCGCGAACTTCGAGGGGAGCAGGTCAAACTCGACTGAAGACCATGTGGCGAATTGGACAACTAGACGGAACTGTAAGCGTTCGGTCGAGCGTGCGCCGTGTAAAGGCGCTTTCTTCTAGCGGGTGCGAATCCCGCCTAGTAACTATCGCTCCAGCTAGTAGCAGCCGGGCGGTTCGTGGAGGCAGCGACATGGATTGAAGCACTCGGTGTCAAAGGACTGCCTTGGGCAGTTCAGCGACCATGCGGGCCGGAACGCGAAGTGAACGCCGAGCAGGCCTCGAAACAAGCTAATGCGGAAGCCGACCCTCCGCTGCCTAGGGGAAGGCCGAAGGCGGGCCGGGAAGAGAGCGATGCATGCACCGACCTGCTTCCGCCGGGGTACTGGCGCCAGCACGCATGGAATATGAAGAAAGCAGCAACACGGGAAGCCCTGCACGACGCTGCGCACGCAGCAACCGGAACCCCGCGAGGCAATGGCCTTCGGTTATCCGCAGCGGTTGATCCCAAAATTTTTTTAGCCGTTTCAGCCGCCCGATTTTTCAGTCAAGCAAAATTTTTTGTCTGTTTCCGAAATTTTGAAAAAAAATCGCTTGACATGCTGCCGCGCATCGGCATGATTGCGTTCGACCGATTCGGAGCGTCGGCATGGATACAGACATCGCAAAGCTGCCAGTGACCACCTTCTCGGGACGCCGGGTGAACCGCCGGCAGCTCGAGGACGTCAAGTGGACGGTCGAGAACATCACGCATTCCAGCCGCAACGACCTCGCCCGCACCATCTGCGAGCATCTCAACTGGCGCACCAAAAAGGGCGACGACAAGATCAAGGCCTGCCTGGCCATGCTCGAGACGCTGGAGGCGCAGGGGATCCTGACGCTGCCGCCGATCAAGGAGAACATGGTTCGCAAACCTGCCGGCAAGCCGGTCTGTGAATATCCCTCGCGAACGCCTTTTCCTAGCGATAAAAGGGGCATTCATGAGGCGGTTATCTAACAAACAGAGCAGCTTAAACTGAACCTGCGCTGCAGAGTCCTCTTCTTTGCCCGAAATCCGGCATTTTGCATGCGAAGCACCGAACGCAGGACGATATTGTCAATAGTCGCAGCGTTAGGGCCGATTTAAGAAGCGCAAACGACTTCGCGACATGAAACCGCCGCGTGTACGAACCGCTGCCGCTGAATAGAGTCGTTTCTAGAATTTTTTAAGTCTCTCAAACATTTCCCGGATGCCGTCCACATCGCTGTTGGCGAACGCGAATCGGATGGGCTTTCTACCGGACCGGCTTAAGGAAGGAGGCACGAACATCGAGCCGGGCAGGGCGAGTATGCCAATTTCGGCAAGCATGCGCCGCACGACGCTTTTCGATTCTTCTTCGAAGGGGTGCTCGGCATAGGCGAAATACGCTCCGCATCCCTTTAGATGCCATCCGGGCAGGCTTTCGAATTCCCTTGTCATTGCGGTCTTGCGGCGAAGAATTTCCCTGCGCTCCTCCGCAAGCCATGGACCTAGATGCCGCAAGCCGTAAAGCGCCGCCCTCTGGCCAAGCTGATTGGGGCAAATCGACACCGTGTCGAGAAACTTCTCTGCTTCCGCCAGGATTTTTTCCGCCGCTATCATGGCTCCGACCCGGTGCCCGGTCAGGCGATAGGCCTTCGAAAAGGAATAAAGGTGGATGAAAGCCGAGTCCCAGCCGTTGTTGGCAAATAGGGAATGTGGAGCCGCGCTGCGCGAATCAAAATCGCGATAGGTTTCATCCAGGATCAGCGCCACGCCCCTCTCGCTCGCGAGCCTGTAAAAGTCTTCGACGACCCTTGACGGATATTCGATTCCCGTCGGATTGTTAGGCGATACCAGCACGATCGCCTTTACATTGGGAGACAGAATGGACTTTGCCTTTTCCGGGCACGGTATCAGGTCGTCGCCGGTCTCAAGCAGTCGGGATTCTATTCCCATCATGTCGAGCCACATCTTGTGGTTGAAGTACCAGGGAATCGGAAGCACGACGGCGTCGCCCGCCCGAGCCACGGCGGAAATCGCAGCCGTGAATGCCTGGTTGCATCCGGACGTGACGGCGACCTGGCTCGGCGAGATTTCGCCGCGATAGTACTTGCCCCACATATCGGCAATTTCCGCTCGCAATTCCGGCAGCCCGAGCACGGGCCCGTAGAAATGCGAGGCGGGATCGTTCGACATCGCTTCAGCCATCGCTTCGATCAGCTGGGGCGGGGGAGGGGCGACCGGCGCCGCCTGGGACAGATTGATAAGAGGATATCGGCTGTTTACGGGTGTTTCATCCAGCCAGCGCCGCGCTTCCATGACCGGAGGCGACATTGAATCCGCAATGCTAGGGTTTATCTGAATATTCACTTTGCTTGCTCGTTTCAGGCCGGCAGAATCCGCGAACGAACTCCCGGCGGCCGTTTCGTTAGGCTGCCATCATAGCAAGCCCGGTAGCCAAAGAACAATTCCGGGAAAGGCAATGAGCACGCCGACCGTGACGACATCCGCGATGAAAAAGGGAGATGCGCCTCTAAATACGTCCTCGGCCGGAATCGCATTGCCCGTTTCCTTCGTTACGCCGGCGACAACAAAGCAATTCAGCCCGATCGGCGGCGTAATAAGGCAAAGCTCCGCCATCTTTACGACGATTATCCCGAACCAGATCGCGCATTCCTCCGCACTCATGCCTAGCGCGGACGCTTCGCGCGAAACGTCCGGGCCTCCGTTAAGCGCAATGACGGCCGGAAACGCAACGGGCAGCGTCAATATCAGCATGCCGATTGCATCCATGAACATGCCAAGGACAACATAGACGAGTAAAATCAGAATCAATGTAAGCAAGGGCGGCTGGTCCAGGCTACCAATCCATTCGGAGAAGGCATTGGGAAGGTTGGCAAAGCCGAGATACCGAACATAAATTAGAACGCCCCAGATCATCGTAAAGATCATGGCGGTGAGTTTAGCCGCCTCTATCAATGCGCCTCGAAGCTGAGTCCATTTCATGCCTCGGCGAAGCGCTATCACCAGGACGATAAATGCGCCGAGCGAGCCGGCCTCGGTCGGGGTCGCCCATCCGAAGTAGATCGAATAGATGATTATCAGGACGACAGCCAGGATCGGCAGCGTTCCCGGCAGGCTCTGGAATTTGGATTTCCAGGAGTATCCGCCGACAGAGGGGCCCAGATCCTTCCTTGCGGTCGCGAGGCAAATTACCAGCAGGCCGTAGATCACGGCGGAAACGGCGCCGGGAATAAAACCGGCCAGAAGTAGCTTCCCAACCGATTGCTCGACGATAATCGCGTAAATCACAAGTATCGCGGATGGCGGAATGAGCGAGGCGAGGGTGCCGCCGGCCGCGACCACTCCGGCGGCGAAGCGCCGGTCGTAATTCAGGCGCAGCATTTCCGGAATCGCGATCCGCGCGAAAACCGCCGACGTGGCGACGGACGCTCCCGACACGGCGGCGAATCCGGCCGTCGCGAAAACCGTCGCGACGCCGAGGCCGCCGGGCAGCCACCCCAGCCATCGCTTCGCAGCCTCGAACAGCTGTCCGGTGAGGCCGGCGAAATAGGCGAGGTAGCCGATAAGTATGAATGTCGGAATCAGCGACAGTGCGTACGTCGTCGTTTTCGAGTGCGGTATCTGCCCGGTAAGCTTCGCAGCCGTCAAGAATCCGCGCTCGAATCCCTGTTTCTGCATGAAAAACATGCACAATCCCAAGAAGCCGACGAAGGCCGTGGCGAAGGCGACTCGCACTCCGACAACGACCAGGACCAGCAAGAGACCGGACAGCCAAAGCGAAACCGTAAACGCGTCGACGCTTTCGAGAAGCGCCCTGACGTCAAATAGGCTATCCACTCTCCGCGCCCTTTACGGTATCGGCTTCCTGGGCGGCTTGCGATGCGGGATCCAAAATCGAGGGAACGCCGATTGCCGTTTCCGAATTGGATAGGAATGCTAGGCAAAATGCCCTCAACTGCAAGACAAGCCTAAGCCAAAGCAACAGAAGGGCGAGCGGCACGATTAGCTTTGCCGGCCAAAGCGGAAGAGCGATATCGATCGAGCTGTCACGGCTCCAGAAAGGCGACCCGAAATCAAAACTGCGCAGGAAATGGAACCAGCTGCCGTAGATTAGTACTGTCGTGACGAACAGCATGAGCGCCCCGCCCAGAATTTCGGCAAGCCAAAGTCGCCGCCTTGCCAGCCGCGCGACGACGAAATCCATGCGGATATGGCTGCCTCGGAACTGGCAATAGGCGATGCCGAAAAAAGCGAACACCGCCATGAACTGCTCCGTCCAGTCGATATAGCCCGGCACGGGCGCGTTGAAGAGCTTTCGCGCAAGCACGTTCGTAGCGGCCAGGAAAACTAGAGCGAAAATGACGATGCCGCTGGAAAGATTCAGAGCGGACTCGGCGCCGGCGACAATGCGCTCCATCCGCGACGGCGGCTTCGCGGCCATCAAGTCATCCGCCTTTGCGTTAGATGGATTGCCGACCGTCCCGGCGGAGCGCCGGAACGGTCGTCGCGCCGCGGAATTACCGCATCGAAGCCAAAGTCGAGTGCACTATGTCAAGCAATTCCTGAGCCGGGATTCCTTGTCCCATCATCCTTTCGCGCCACTCGTCAAGAATCGGTCCGGCGACTTGGCGGAACTTTTCGATTTCGTCCTCGGAGATACGGACTTTCGCCACGTTCTTCTCTTCGAGAATACGTTCCCAATCTTGAAGGAGGGCGCCGTAATTGGCGAGGTAGTGCCGGATGGCCTCGTCGACAGAGCCGTCGAGAGCGGCCTTGTGCTCGTCCGACAGGGCTTCATAGGCGTCGATGTTGATGACCACGGGGCAGTTGACGGTGCCCGGATTCAAGTTTTCGGTCCACCAGGTGGCAATATCGATGGTCCTGAAGGAAAAGTGCGCGTGCTGCGCGAATGCGACGGTGTCGACGACGCCCGATTCCATCGCGTTGTAGGCTTCGGTCGCGGTAACGGAGGTCGGGACGGCTCCAACCGCCTCGAAGGCCTTGCCGAGGCCGCCCGTCGCTCTGACGCGCATGCCCGAAAACTCGGACAGCTCGTCCCTGGGGTCTCCGGTGCCGACGATGTTGTATTGCGGCATGGGCGAAGTCATAAGGAGCTTCGCATTCCATCGAGCGAGGTCCTCCCGGGTCGCCGGATGCTCGTATACGGCGTGGCTAACCGCCACTTCCTCTTCAAGGGTTTGCACGCCGAGGAACGGCAGCTCCAGCACGGTTATGGTTGGGTTCTTGTCGACATGGTAGCCGGCGCAGAACTGAGCCATTTCGAACGCGCCGATTTGGATGCCGTCGAGGTTTTCCCTGTTTTTCGAGAGCCCGCCGTATGAAATGTTGATGGTGAATTCCCCGCCGGTTTTCTCCTCGACGAGTTCGGCGAGTTTTTCGACGTGCTCGGTAAAGGCGCGGCGCTTGCCCCATAGTGACGCGTTCCACTCGACGGCGGCCGCTTCCCCGGCCATGGCGGCGGCCGCTATCGCGAGGGCGGCCTTTGAAATCGTGCAGTTCATGAGTAGCCTCCAGAATTGGAATAATGAATCGGATGCTCTTTCAATAGCCGCTAGGCCGGTCGAGTTTCAATGACTTCTCATAGAGCTGGTTCCAGCAGTCGGCAAATGATCCGAATATTGGCCGAAAAAGAGCGATTCGGATCGCGGAGCCGATCGAAGTCTCCACGAGATCGAGCAATCCCGCGATCTCCGGCAACTGCGGGTAAATGCTGTCGAATAATCCTTGCTCCAGTGCGAATGGGTGATCTAGACCAATTTTCCGAACTCTCCCTGTCGTTCAAGCCGCGCCATCGCGGTCAAGGGGGCAGGCGGCTGCGACAGTGGCTCTGCCGCAAGCACAAGGTGAAGAGCGGGAAATACGTGCGCTTCCCGGATCAAAGGCTTTGAACGAAGGCCGCTCACGCGGCCAGTTGTGATGCTTCCCCGGTTTTCCTTTTTTGGATCGCGGCTTCATTTTCTGTGTTGATACACAGGTTGTGGGTTTCCCATGACCTCGGGTTGGTGTTCAATCTCCCCGGCGCCCCGGATGTTCGGGGCCATTTCGAACAAGGGAGTTGAGCATGAAAGTCAAGATAACGCCAGCCCGCGGGAAGATGATCGAGGTCATGACCTTGAAGGGCCTGTCGCCG
>MKWU01004343.1_pt1 | contig 16970 bp, 5 predicted proteins | sample 809101 | NCBI WGS metagenome assembly MKWU01 (sample SAMN05860141, study PRJNA318959) | sponge metagenome | host: Aplysina aerophoba | place: Slovenia: Piran, Adriatic Sea, Gulf of Piran | collected 2013-05-07 | reverse complement strand
GCAACGAGAGGGTAAGGGCCCTGGAAGCGTCCGTTCCGGAACTCCTCGGGAGCGGCTTGCCTGCCTCGACCACCGTTCCCTGGATCGGGAAACCTGAGGCGGAGCGTACGGTTCCGCTGATCTCCCACCCTGGATCGAGCTGGATGTGGAGTTCATTGTCGCCTGGCTCCAGCTCGATGTCCCTCGATCGGGAGAGCAGGTTCGGGTGTTCGGCCTTGGCGGTTGCTGGTCCGGGGGAGATCCACAGGTCGACGTGGCCTCCGGAGTCAGTATGTCCTTGAGGCCGCTGCTGGCCGCGACCTTGTGGACTCACGACGACTCGGGCGTTCGTCACCGGCTCGCCGAGTTGGTTCGTGACGTGCACCGTCAGTCGATCGAGAGGCTGCAACCGGAGTTCGATCTCGCGGAGTGCTCCAGCCGTGAGTCCGATCCCGTCCTCGGTCGCTCCACTCTCTTCGTTGTTGGCTTCCGCGGTCCATCGCGCTGGGGTCAGGTCGTTGAAACGGAAGCGTCCGTCGGCGTCCGTCCGGCCTCGCTTGAAGAAATCCCGCCACAACAGGCTGGCGCCGGTGCGAAACTGCTCATCCATGGACAAGGTCAGCCGCACCTCGACATCGGCGGCGGCGGTTCCGTCGGTGCCCAGAACCCGGCCGGCGAGCGATGCGCCTTCCCCGAGCTCGATCACGATGGGCTCACCGGTAGCCGGTCGGACCGATTCGACGACGGAACCGATGTAGCCGTCCGCCACGGCCGTGAGGTCGGCCAGGACCGGCAGCAACCCGCTCAGCCGAAACCGTCCGTCCTGGTCGGTGGTCGTGGTTCGTTCTTGTCGGGCGAGGGCCTGGCCTCGCTGGCTGGTCTGAACCTCGGCTCCTGGCAGGGGCCGGCGGCTCGAATCGACGACCATGCCGTGGATCTCGGCGCCGGGCGTCAGCGTGAAGACGCCGAGGTCGCTGTAGCCCTCGCCGTGGGGCACGCCAGCGATCTTTCCCGTCAGGTCGAGGTGTTCGGGGTGGGAGATGGCCAGACCGTACGGGCCTGGTGCGACGAGCGGAAACTCGAACTCACCCCGGTCGTTGGAGTGCACCGGCTCGGCAGCGTCCCGGTCGCCGTCGGCCTGCCCTGCTACCGGGTCATCCGGTGGCCAGAGCAGCCGGACCTGGGCGCCTGCCACCGGCGTTCCCTCCGGATTGACGACCGTGCCCCACGGCTGCCGACCTCCCGTCAGGACGATGTGGACCGGGTTCGCCGGGGCACTCCGCGCGAGGGCCGGCAAGTCGCGTTGCACTGCCGCGAACGCGGGGGCCTCCACGGTCAGCCGGTAGCTGCTGCCGTAGATCGCGTCGGCGATCCAGAATGAACCGTCCGGCCCCGAGGTCGCGCGCCCGGATAGCCCCCAGATCGCGGTTTCGAACTGGCCCCGACTCCGTGGCTCGACGTAGACGTTCGCGCCGGCGACCGGGTGGTCGGAGGCGTCCACGACCCAGCCGGCCACGGGCGCGGCAGGCACAAGTCCGATCGACACTTCCTTCGAGCCCTGGAATCGATCTCCGGTGACCCTCGCCTTCGCCGTGCTGTAGCCGTCTGCGGCGACGCCGAGTTCGAGCCCGTCTCGCGGTAGCGGGGCGTCGAGGTCGAAACCACCCGACCCGCCGGCGACCGTGCGGCGCCCGGGGTCGGAGCTGATCCAGACGACCGCGTCGGGGACGGCGAATCCCGTCTCAGTGTCCGCGACGCGGCCGGGAAGCGCAACCGGCGGTTGGAGTTGGACTTCGACGATGGATGGCTCGGGCGCGCCGCCTCGAGTGGGGTGGGCTCGAGCGAGTGTGCGGTTGAAAGCGCCTCCGGCCGTTTCCACCAGGAAGATCGCCTGGCCGTCGGAGGTGGTCCCGATGGTCGTTTCCCCGTGCTCATCGGTCAGGGCCAGGGGAATCGGTGGTTCGCTCGGCGTGCGGACTAGCGCGCGGCCTGCGGGCTGTCCGTCCGGTCCGCGGACGCGCAGCGCGACCGAAGGCGCGGGATCGAGCCGGAATGCGGCCCGGTCGCCGGTCACCGTGCCCACGCGGTGAGCGAACCCGGCCGCGGCAACGGCAACGCGTGCCTTGCTGGCGGGCATGAGGAACCGTGCCAGACCCTCGGCGCCGGTGGGCATGGCAGCGCGGTCGAACTCCGGGTGAAGCCGTTCCGGTTGCTCATGCGCTTCTCGGTAGGGCGGATCTGCCGGTTGTTCCGGTACGGCCTCGACGACCACGAAGGCTCCCGCGATCGGCTGGCCGTTCGGGTCCAGCGCCCTCACAGTCAGTAGGTGCCGGGCCGTCAGCTCGATCGGTTCCAGGTGCAGCGGCACCCTGAGCGGCAGGATGTCGCGGTAGACGAGCGGGACGGTGACCGGGGCTTTGTCCGTCGGCGGGTTCGGCCGGATCTCCAGGCGATACGGGCCAATCGCCGGCGCCGACAGAGAGAAGGTCCCGTCCGGTCTGGTCAGGGCCCGGTCTGCCGGCTCCGGCAGGGCATCCGCTTCGCCCAGCAGGTCGAGGTCGATGGCGTAGGCGCTCGGATAGGGCCGGAGCGTGACCTCGACGTCGGCGGCGGGAGTGCCGTGCTCGTCGAGGAGGGTGCCGGTGACGATGAGCGGCGGAACCGTCGCGGCCTGGGCCCACAACGAGGTGGCCGAGAGCACCGCGAGGGTGAGAAAGGCCTGCATACGGAGCTTTCCGAGGCAGAGCCCGCGCACCATTCGGGGCGTTTCGGTCCGCACGTCAGGGGTTCGGATCTTCGGACGGAACTGGCTGCAGTTGGACTACCAGCGCCTCCTGGCGCTGCCCTGGGGCTATGTTCAGAGAGACCAGCGCACCCTGGTAGCCGTCGTGCGTGACCCATAGCAGCTCGGCCCTGGGGCCGAGGCGGATCTCGAATCTTCCTCCGGTTCCACTGAACGCGCTGCCGGCGATCAGGGCTGACCGATAGGCGGCCTCCTCGTCGTCGGCTCGGGCGAGGGCGTCCACGCCTGTTGCATCGCCAGCCACCAGGGTGACGTCCCGGAGCGGCAAGCCTGTCGTCGCGTCGAGGACGATTCCGGACAGGATGGCTTCGGGCTGAAGATCGATCCGCAGGTCTTCCAGATCGGTCTGCAGTTCGATCGACCGGTACTCCACGCCGCCGAAGGTCGTGCCGACCTTGAGGCGGTAGGAGCCGGCTTCCAGTCCGTTCATCTCGAAATGGCCTCGTTGATCGACATCCGCGCGCCATGAGTCCTCGTGCTCCTGGCGGTCGGCACGCACTTGCCCGCCGACCAGCGGCGTGCCGGCGGTCAGAACTTGCCCGGCCAGGCGGAGTCCGCGGGCGAACTGAAGCTCGACGAACTCCTCCGCACCAGCCGTGCTGATCGTCACGGTGCGTTCGACCGAGCGGCCGGTGTAGGAGTCGCCGCGCCGGGCGACGACCTGCCAGGCGCCGGCCGCCAGGTTCTCGATGGTGAAGTTGCCTTCGGTGTCCGGTGTTGCGGTTTGCCACTGGGCCTGCCGTGTCGCGGTGATCGTCACCTGCGCCAGATCCGCGGGCTGCAGGCCGGTTACAGCGCCCCTGAGCAAGGCGCCGGATTCGAGCACGATCTCCAGGCCGGATACCCCTCGGCCGTCGACGTCGATCGGTTCTTCGGGACCGCTCTCCGGGTACCCGACCGCGCGGGCAACGAGGAAGTAGCGGCCTGCCTCAAGACCCGTGAGGCGGAAGAAGCCGTTGCCGTCGGCGACCGTCGTGGTTGGCGGATTGATGTACCGGCGCTGGGCGACGTCCGTGTCCGCCGATTCCTCGGGATGAGCTTCGACGGTTGCCGATGCCGGGGTGCCGTTCGGCGAGCGGACGAAGCCGTTGATCTCGGCGCCTGCCTGGAGCTGGACCGCCAACTCGGTGCTTCCCGGCCCGACGACGATCTGCCGTGTTTCGTCCAGGTGCTCCGGATGCTCGATGGTCAGGGTGGCTGGGCCGGAACGGACCTCGAGTTGCGCGCGTCCGCTTCCGTCCGTGATGCCGAAGTCCCGCGACCGGGCGGCGTCTTTCGGCTTCAGTCGAACCCAGGCTTCGCCCACGGGTTGCCCTGAGGAAGCTGTCACGATGACCGTCAACTGGTCCTGAGCGTGAAGTTGCAGCTCGATCGTCTGCTCGGAGCCGGAGACGAGTTCGAGGGGGTCGGTTCGCGCGGCTTCGATTCCGGCACGCGCTTCAAGGGACCAGGTTCCGGGGAACACGTGCCCGAAACGGAACTTGCCGTCGCCATCGGTTCGCGTCGTCGAGTATCCCGAAGAGATGAGGCCCTGCATTCGGGTTCGCATGTCGGGCTCCAGCGAGACCCTGGCGCCGGTGGCAGCGCTTCCGGCGGTAGTCAGGATGCGGCCCGAAAGAGTGGCTCCGCCGACCAACTGGATCCGGATCGACTCTCCGGTCCCCGGTCGTGCCCCTCGAAGCGCGAACGGGGCGTAGCCATCCGCCTCGACGGTGAAATCGACCTGCTCGTGCGGAAGTCCGGCGAGCGTGAAACTGCCTTCCGTATCGGTCCGGGCCGTGCGTTCCTGGTCTCGATCCCGGCGGTAGCTACCGAACTTCACGAGAGCGTTCTCGACCGGTTCACCGTCGGGGTCGACGACCACACCGAGAATCTCCGCTCCCGGCACCAGCGTGAACTCCCCGAGGTCGACCTCTCCCTGACCCTCGGGAACCTCGACAGGGAGATCGCCGGCGCTTACGTACTCGGCGTGCAAGACCTGGACGCCGTACTCGCCGGTCTGCACGGCGGCGATAGAGAACACTCCCTGCTCGTCCGTCGTCGCGGGTTCCGTGGCGTCCGTGTCGCGGGGGCTTCCGAACAGTGGCTGCTTCTCTTCCGGCCACCTCAGCTTGACTTCTGCGCCGGCCACAGGGCTTCCGTCCGTGTCCACGACCCGGCCTCGGGCCTGGCGCCCCCCTTCGGACAGCTTGATGCGAACGGGACCGGCGATCGCGCCAGACTCGTAGGGCGGCAGATCGATGGCGGTGCTGGCGAATCCCTCGGCGCGGATCGTGAGGCGGTACGGGTTGTCGTAGACGATGCCGGCCATATGGAAGGAACCGTCTTGGGCCGAAGTCGTGCGTTGCGGCCGTATCGCGATCATGTTGGCAATCGACTCCGCTGCTCGGGGCTGAGCCGAGATGTCGGCGCCGGCAACCGGCTGATCGGTGGAGTTCGTGACGAAGCCGTACAGGGGAGCAGCCGGCTTCAATGCGACCGCCAGTTCGTCGGCAACTCCGTACTCCGGGCTTCCGGTGTTCACGCCCGTGGAGATGTAGCCGCCGGCCTGGACCCAGAGGCGGGCGGATTCCTCACGGGGCCGCGACTTCAACAGGAACTCGCCGGTCGTGTCGCTTAGGGCGTTCTCGCCAGGCGAGCCGACGACCCAGATCGCCGCGTTGGCGACCGGAGCGCCGGAAGTACGGTCGACGGTACGACCTGAAATACGGAGCGGAACTTCGAGGCGAACATCGACGATCCGTTCGCCGGCAGGGGGCCGAGCGGGCGCGGCGCTGGGCCGGGGAACCCGGGCGAAGGCGTTGTCCCAGCGCTCCAACTCGAAGGCAGCCTCGGCGCCGGCGACGATTCCGGCGATGACCTCGCCCTGTTCGTCGGTTACCGCCAGGGGCGCCTTGACCTTGTCGCCAGTTCGGAGAACGACTCCGGGAGCCGGCGCCCCCTCCGGGCCGCGGACTCGAAACCGGATATCCGGGTCGGGCGCCAGGACGAACGTCGCGCGCCCGGACTCCGTTGTTCCCGTCTCGAAGCGAAATCCCTTGGCCACGGCGACGACGTTCGCCTCGGCCGTTGACATCAGGAAGCGGGCGACACCCTGGGCGTCCGTTCTTGCGGAAGCGCGCTCGAAACGGGGATAGAGCCGTTCCGCCTGCGCGCCGGAGGCCGACCTTCCCTGACGGGCGGACCTGGATCGGGTGGGACTTGCGATCACCAGAGCTCCCTCGATCGGCCGGTCGTCGGCGTCCAGGACCCGGGCTTCGACGAGGCGTCGGTCGGGCAGTTCGTTCGCTTGAAGAACCCGAGACCCTTCCAGGGGCGCGAGGTTTCCATAGACGAGGGGCACGACGGCGTCGGGCGATTCGGCCGGCGCCGCGCTCCGCATCTCCAGTCGGTAGGGCCCGGGAATCGGCGCTTTGAGCGCGAACGTGCCGTCCGGGCCCGATTGCACCCGGTCCACGGCGGCCGGCAGGGCCTCATAGCCCAGCAGATCGAGGTCGAGATCGTAGGCGCTCGGATAGGGCCGGAGGACGACCTCGACACCGGCGGCGGGTACGCCGCGTTCGTCCACGAGCGTGCCGGTGACGGCGAGCGGCACGTCGGCTGTGGGCTGCGCGAGGACGCCGGCGGCAGCGAACAGGCTGAGGCCGAGAGCCGTGAGGAAACGTAAGGCCGTCATTCGATATCGATGGGTGACTTGGGGCGCAACGAAGGGCGCGGCGGTTGCTATTGGTCCGGTGACTCGTCCGCCGGTTGCAGGCGGATCACCAGCCCTTCAAGATGCTCACCCGGCGTGATGTCCAGCGGAATCTGAGTACCCTCGTACCGGTCGCGGGTGACCCACAAATGGTCGACGTTCGCACGCAGCTCGAGCGTGAACTGGCCTGCGCCCCGAGTGAGAACGGAACTGACGCCGACGAGTAGGGCGCCAGCGGCCCCGTCCTTCGCGATGACGCCGATCGTCGCGGCGTCGGCGGCCATCAGGCTGGCGTAGTCGAGCGGCTGGCCGGTCTCGGCGTCGACGACGACGCCGGCGACGGTGGCCGCGGCCGGTTCCAGTTCGATGCGGACGCCTTCCGTATCGGTCTGCAGATCGATCGACTGGTACTGGGTGCCACTGAAGTCCGGCCGGCTGATGATCACCTGGCTCGGGCCGGGTTTGAGTCCCTCCAGAGCGAAGCGCCCTTCCTGGTCCGTCCGCGTGGACTGCTCTTCTACAAAGAGCCTCGCGCCGATCAGTGGCACTCCGGCTTCAACCACCTGACCGGACAAGCGGAGTCCGCGTTCGAAAGGCAACTCGACTAGAACCTCGGTCGCGCCCCGGTCGATCGTCACGGTCCGTTCGACCGTTCGCTCCCAGTCGCCCTTGATCGCTCTGACGTTCCATGTTCCCGGGCCGATTCCCTTGATAGAGAAGTTCCCCTCCGTGTCCGTCGTGGCGTCGCGGGAACGGGACCCCCTCCTGGCGTAGACCCGCACCTGGGTCAGATCGGTCAGCGACAGCCCGGTCACGGTGCCGACGATCGAGACTTCCGGTTCCAGCACGATCTCGATGCCTTCGACGGAGTCGTCGCCGATCTCGATCGGCTCATCCGGACCGCCGTCGGCGTAGCCGGGCGATCGGGCGGTCACGATGTAGCGACGTGGTTCGAGCCCGGTGACGCGAAAGGCGCCGTTCTGGTCGGAGACGGTGTTCGTGCGGTGAGACTCGGCACCGAACTCGTACTCGGTTTCGGCCGCCACGGTCGCCTGAGCAAGACGGGCGCCGTCGTAGGAGCGGACCGTGCCGGTTATCTCCGCGCCGGGCCGCAACTCGAGCCGGAGTTCGTTGTCGCCTGGCTCGAGTTGTACCTCCCGCGACTCGTCCCGAAGCTTCTGGTGAGTGACCTTGACCGTAACCGGGCCTGCGGTGATGTCCATCTCCGACCGCCCGCTGCCATCCGTCCGGCCGTAGCCACCTGGAATGCGCTCGCCGGCGGACTGGATCCTGATCGCTGCATTCGCCACCGGCTCTCCGGCAGATGTCGTGACGATCACCGTTAGTCGGTCCCTCGTCTGCAGCAGAAGCTCGATCTCCCGCTCAGCGCCCGGGGCCAGCTCGATCTGGTCGAGCTTCGCTCCGTCCGTTCCTCTCTTGGCCTCGGCCGACCACGTGCCGGCCATGAGGCCCTCGAAGCGGAATCGGCCCTCGGCGTCCGTTCTACGGCGCGGAAACGTGTCCGCTGCGTCCCACAACTGCGGATCCCCGCCGGCAAGGTAGTCAAATTCGATCCGGAGGGATACGACAGTGCCGGCGACTTCGTTGCCACCGCCGTCCAGTACCCGGCCTGTGAGGGAAGCTCCGGGCTTGAGTTCCAACAGGACCGGATCATCATTGTTCGTCCGCACGCCCGCACGAGTGAGCACCGGGTAGCCAGTTGCCCGCACCCCCAGGTCTACGAGGGCGGAGGAAAGGCCTTCGATTCGGAAACGACCGTCGCCATCGGCAGTGGCAGTCCTGATCGGGGCCCCGCCAGTGCGGTACTCGCCTATGGACTGGATCGAAGCGCCGGCCACCGGTGTTCCTTCGGGGCCGGTGACGATGCCGTGGATCGTGGAGCCGGCAACCAGGGTGAGGTCGCCGATCTCGAAGTCCGATTCACCCTCCGGCAGGTCGACCAGTGTCGTTGGTCGTTGCGCATACTCGGAGTGGCTGGCGTCCACTCCGTACTCGCCTGCGGCGGTTGCGGGGAGGACGAAGGCGCCCTGGTCGTTGGTCGTGGCCGCCGTTGCGGGGCTCTCCGCCAGTGACCGGAAGTCGGATGGATCCAGCGGCCAACGCAGTTCGACCTGGGCTCCGGTGACCGGGTTTCCCTCGGTGTCGACGACCGTCCCGACGACGCGGCGGCCCCGGCTCAGCGTGAGATGAACGGGCTCGATGACTCGGCCAGGCTCAACGGGCGGCACGTTGAGCAGGGTCCTTGCGTAGCCCGGGGCCTCAGCTGTCAACCGGTAGGCTTGTCCGTAGAGGGCTCCTTCGACTAGGAAGGAGCCGTCGGCCGCGGCAAATGCGGGCCCCGCCTGGGAGGAAGAAAAGCGGGCGCCCCCCCTGCCGCGTGGTTCGGCCCAGACTTTCGCGCCGGCGACAGGTTGACCGGAGCCGTCAGTGACCACACCCGCGATCTTTGCTGCGGGTGTCAGCCCGATCTTCACTTCGGCGGGGTTGAAGGCTTCGGAGGCGGCGACATCGATCCTCTCGTCGAGGTAGCCGGCGGCCGTGACGAGCAGGCGCGTTCCCGTCGAGGCAGGACTGGTGGTCAGGTCGAACGCGCCGCTCGGTCCGCTGTTCACGTTGTCGCCGGGGGAGGTCTGAACCCAGATCGCAGCCCCGGCGAGCGGCAGGCCCGATGCGGTATCCACTACCCGGCCCGGAATCCGGCGCGGAGCATCGAGCCGCACCTCGACGATCTGTTCGGCTTCAGACGCGGCTCCTGGCTCCGGCGCGGGCACCGACACTTCGGCGAAGGCGCGGTCGGCTCTGAGGAGCTCCCAGGTCGTTTGCGAAGCGGAGACTCCGCTGACGACGGCCTCGCCGTCTTGGTCGGTGACCGCCAGAGGCGTACCGGGAGTTCCGAGGGCACCGGGGGTGCGGAGCATCGTGAGCGCGGTGGGAGCGTCGGTCGGGGGAGGGGGCTCTGAGGTGCGGATCAGCACGCCCGACACCGGTGCGCCGTTTGACCCGCGAACCCGGAACCGGATTCCGGGGCCGCCCTCCAGGCGGAACGCGGCGCGGCCGGAGGTCGTACCGGCTTCGCTCTGCTTGAGTCCCGGCGCCGAGACGAGGACGTTGGCCTCCTCCGTGGGCATCAGGAAGCGGGCGATGCCCTCGGAGTCCGTTCGAGAAGCAGCGGGATGGTAGGTGGGGAACACTCGCTGTTCCTGTGGGCGCGAGTAGTTCCCTGCCCGCGCATCGCGGAGCATCTGTGTCATTGAGTTCAGGTAGCGCGGCGACATCCAGAGAGTTGGGTGAGCGATCACCAGCGCACCCTCTACGGGCCCACCGTCGGCGTCCAGCACCCGGACCGCGACGAGATGCCGGTTCGGCACCTCGATCGTTTCGGCGAGTCTGGACCCCTGGAGAGGAGCGAGGTTGCCGATGACGACGGGCTGGGCGGGAACCGGCTGGTCGGCAGACGCCGAGTAGTGGAACTCCAGCCGGTAGGGCCCTGGCAGACTCGCGGAGACCGAGTAGGAGCCATCCGCGCCGGAGCGCGTCCGATCGACCACCCCGGGCAGCGCATCGGGCACGCCCAGGAGCTGAAGGCCGACTTCGTAGTCGCCCGGGTAGGGTCTGAGCACGACCTCGACATCGGCGAGGGGGGCGCCGCGCTCGTCGACCAGGGTGCCGGAGATGGTGGTGGGCGAGTCGGCGGGTTGGGCTTCCAGGGGGCCGGCGGCAAGCCCGGCGAAGCCGAGACACAGCAGCACTCGGGGCATGTCCGACTGCAACCAACGAGCTGTGCAGGTCATTCCGGGAGTCTATGGGTTGGCCAGGCGCGCTCCTACTGGTACGGAGCGTCGGGAGGCGCCGGTTGCAGTCGTACCACCAGCCCTTCCAGGTGTTCGCCCGGCGCAATGCTCAAAGGAATCTGAGCACTTTCGTACCCGTCGTGGGTGACCCACAGGCGGTCGGCGTTCGCGCGCAGCTCGAGCATGAAATGGCCTGCGGCTTCACTGTAAGCGGTACTGACCCCACCGAGTGGACCGTCGTCCTTCCCACCTGCCGCGATAGCGCCGATCGTCGCGGCGTCGCCGGCCAGCAGACTGGCATCGTCGAGCGGCTGGCCGGTCTCGGCGTCGACGACGACGCCGGCGACGGTGGCCGTAGCCGACTCGAGTTCGAAGCGGACGCCTTCCAGGTCGGTCTGCAGATCGATCGACTGGTATTGCAGACCAGTCAAGTCCGGTCGACTGATGACCACCTGATTCGGGCCGGGTTCGAGTCCCTCCAGGGCGAAGAGGCCCTCGCGGTCGGCGCGGACTTCCGCGTCGCCCACCCACAGCATTGCTCCGCCAAGCGGTGCATCGTTTTCCACCACTTGCCCGGAAAGCCGCAGACCGCGCTCGAAGGGCAGTTCGACGAAGACCTCGGTCATGCCCCGCTCGACCGTCACGGTCCGTTCGACCGTTCGCTCCCACTCGCCTTTGATCGCTTCGACCTGCCATGTCCCCGGGCCGATTCCTGCTACCGAGAAGTTCCCCTCGATGTCCCTCGTGGCGTCGCGGAAACGGGGTCCCTTCCACGCGGAGACCCGCACCTGGTTCAGATCGGACGGCGACAGCCCGGTCACGACGCCGACGATCAAGGCTTCCGGCTCCAGCACGATCTCGATGCCTTCGACGGCCGCGTCGCCGATCTCGATCGGCTCATCCGGACCGCCGTCGGCGTAGCCGGGCGATCGGGCGGTAACGATGTAGCGACGTGGTTCGAGCCCGGCGATGCGAAAGGCGCCGCTCTGGTCGGAGACGGTGCTCGTCTGGTGCGAGTCGGCATCGCGGGAGTACTCGGTATCGGCCTCGACCGTGGCCAGGGCCAGAGGGGCGCCCTGGTGCGAGCGAACCGTGCCGCTGAGTTCCGCGCCGGTCCGAAGTTGGAATCGAAGCTGGTTGTCGCCTGGATCGAGCCGCACTTGCCGCGACTCGTCGCGGAGCGTGGCGTGGCTCACCTTGACGGTTACGGTGTCAGGGGTGATGTCGATCACCGCTCGCCCGGCGCCGTCCGTTCGTCCGCGACCGGTCGAAAAGCGTTCGCCTGGTGTTTCCAGACGGATCCGCGCGTCGGCCACCGGCTCGCCGACCTCTGTCACGACGGTGACGATCAGGCGATCTCTGGTCCGCAGAAGGAGCTCGATCTCCCGCTCTCCGCCGGGAATCAACTGGATCCCGTCGAGCTTCGCCCCCTCCGCTCCCTTTGTTGCCTCGGCCGACCATGTTCCGGTCGCGAGACCGTCGAAACGGAACCGGCCGTCCTGGTCCGTGACCCGCGTGGGGAACAAGTCAGCGGCGTCCCACAGACGCGGGTCGCCGCTGCTGCTGTAGTCGGGTTCGATCCAAAGGAAGACGGGAACGCCGGCAACGCCATTGCCGCCGTTGTCGAGGACGCGGCCATCGATGGAAGCCCCGGGTCGTAGTGCGATCAGGACCGGGTCGGCATGGTCGACGCGTACGTTCGGCTGAACGTGGACCGGGTAGCCGGTAGCCTGGACGCCAAGGTCCGCGAGATCCGAGGAGAATCCCCGGAGCCGAAACCGGCCGTCCGCGTCGGTTGTGGCCGTTCTGGCTGGGAATTCGTACCGATCCCTTTCGTAGGCCTGAATCGTCGCGCGGTCGACCGGCTCTCCGTCGGGGCCGGTGACGGTCCCGTGGATCGCTCCGCCGGCTGCCAGCGTGAGATCGCCGAGATCGAAGTCGGATCCTCCAACCGGCACGTCGATCCGCGAGGGTGGCCGATCGGCGTAGTCGGCGTGGTTGACCCGGACCTCGTACTCACCTGGTCCGATGGCGGGGAGTGCGAACCCGCCCCGACCGTCGGTCGCTGCGACAGCGGCGGGGGCTTCGAGCCCGGACCGGAAGTCGGATGGGTCGAGAGGCCAGAGCAGCGAGATCTGTGCCTCCGCCACCGGGTTTCCGGCGGTATCGACGACTGAGCCGAGGACGCGCCGGCCCTTGCTCAGCACGAGATGAACGGGGTCGACGGGCATGCCCGGCTCGAGAGGCGGCAGGTCGAGGACGGAAGGAGCGTAGCCCGCCGCTTGTGCGGTCAAGCGGTAGGTATGTCCGTACAGGGCTTCCTCCACTCGGAAGGACCCGTCGGAGCCTGAAGTGGCCGGAGTGGATGAGAACGAGAAGCTTGGCGGGACTCCGGCGCCGCGGGGTTCGGCCCGGATGCCGGCGCCGGCAACGGGTTGACCGGCGTCGTCCGTGACCAGGCCCCGAATGGGCGCTGAAGGCGTCAATCCGATTCGCACTTCCTCCCGGTTGGACAGGTCCACAACGCGGATAGCGACTCCTTCGGGAAGGAAGCCAGCCGCCGTCGCTCGGAGATACGTTCCTCCAGGAGCGGGCCGGGTGCTCACGTCGAAAGCGCCGGTGGAGTCGCTGAAAGCGTGGTGGCCGGGGACCGCCCGGACCCAGATTGCCGCGCTGTGGATTGGCAGACCGGACGCCGCGTCGACGATCCGGCCTGGAATCCGGAGGGCATCTTCGAGCTGCACGTCGAGGATGTGCTGGCGTTCCTGCGATTCGGCCGGACTCGCTGCCGGCAGCGACACCTGGGCGAAAGCACCGTCCGCTGCTTCGACTTCCAGGGCGGTCTCCGCGCCGGGCGTGCGGCCGATCACTGTTTCTCCGTTCTCGTCGGTGATGGCCAAAGGCGTGTCGGAGCCGCCGAGGGCGCCCGGGGTGCCGAGCGTCCTGAGGGCGGTGGATGTGCCGTCGTTCATCATCCGGTCGCGGGCGCTGGCAGTCCGGATGAGCACACCGGGAGCGGGTGCGCCGGCTGGACCGCGGACGCGGATTCGAACACCGGGGTCTCGCGCCAGTCGCAGCGCGGCACGGCCGGATCGCGTCTTGCCCTTGCCGAGGACGAATCCGCTCGCCGAGACGACGACGGTGGCGTCGGCGGTCGGCATGGCGATACGGGCGATTCCTTCGGCGTCGGTGCGAGACGAGGACGGATGGTGGGTAGGCAAGATCAACTGAACCGACGGGAGTGAGTAGTTTCCCAAGCTGTCTTCGTGAGCCATCCGGGTCAGAACGCCAAGGGTGCGAGGCGATACCCAGACGGTTGGGCTTGCCACGACCAGTGCTCCCTCGATCGGCTGATCGTCCGTACCGAGCACCCGGACGGCGACGAGATGGCGATCGGGCACGTCGATCGTGTTCGTGACCTTGGCGCCCTTGAGCGGGAGCAGCGCGCCGTATGTCAGCGGCATGGCGTCGCCCGGCTCGTTCGGGGGCGTCGAGCGCCCGAACTCCAGTCGGTAGGGGCCGGGTGCGGGCGCCGAGAGGGAGAAGATTCCATCCGCGTCGGACCGAGTCCGGTCAATCGCCTCCGGCAGCGCGTCCGAGTGGCCGAGAACGTACAGATCCGCTTCAAAGGCGCTCGGATGGGGTCGCAGAACGACCTCGATGTCTGCGGCGGGAGCGCCGCTGTCGTCGACGACGGCGCCGGTGATGGTTGGCTGGGCCTGAAGCGCGCCGGTGATGAGCCCGGCGAAACCGAGGACCAGCAGTGTTCGCGGCATACCTGACCGCAACGCCTCCCTGAGACCAGTCATTCCGAAAGGGTAGGTGATGGGGCTGCCATGGACCTTGCCTCCGCTACGGCGGGACTGCAAGGTAGGCTGTGGATCTTGCCGGGCAATTCGGGTGATGATCGCTGTCGTGAGAAGACTCGCAGCCGAACGGGTGAAACACCGCTGCCGATGGTCGACGTTGGCGATCATGGTGGTCTTCTTGGTCGTCGGTGCCTGTTCCTGGGTGGATCCTCAGTGTTGGGCGCCGGGCTTCCGACAAGGAGATTGGCTGATCAACCTGACGTTGCGCTTGGAGCACTCGATGGCAGTTTGGCCGTACCGTGGTAAGACGTTTACAGAGCGCTACGAGCTAACGATCGATGCCGGCGGTGGCCTGGAGTACACGGAAGGGTATGCCGAGGTCGTGGTTTGTCGGCGGGTTGCCGAGCAATGGCTCGGAGCCTTGGCCGATGTCTGGACGAGTTCGGCACTAGAGAGCTCCGGGCCGCTGTGCGATCCCGGCTATGCGTATCTGCCTTTTGGTCATGAGCAGGCTTGCCGCCCAGCACAGGCCGAGATGCGACGACGTTCTCTGGCCTATCTCCCCTCCCTGCAGATGACCTACTATGCTGAGGACGGGCCGGTCACCGTCTCTTGGGATCTTGAGTCTCAACTGCCCGAGGAACTCGACGAAGCCGTGACCGGCATGCTGGGGCTGCTTTGTGAAGACAGCCGAAAGCTCGCCAGGAACCTCAGCCGGAGTCTGCCGGAACTGGCCGCGAGAGCGGGCTGCCTGAGTGGTTCGGCTTGAGCTTGTTGAGCGGCCAGATGGCTGGGCGGCACGGCCTCGGCCGTCTCTTGACGGTTTCGATGCTTCTGCTTGGCGGCTGCGGCTATTACTTGCCGCTAGGGCCGTTCGCAGCGGCCGGAGATGCCGGTTGCGTCAGCGCCGGCGAGGGAGCGGAGTCGCCGCACCGCGGGACGCGGATGACGTTGAAGATTGCTCCACTGGATCGCGACTCGGTCCAGCAGTTCGGGCTCTTGCTGGACGCCGACGGGCGGGCGAGCTACTCCACCGGCGTCCGTGTGAGCAGTTGTCTGTCCTTCCCGATGTCCGACCTCGAAGAGTTGAATCGACTCTGGGCGAACGACGAACTGCTCAAGGGCGCGCCTCAGGCGTGCGGGCCGCGGTTGTCCCTCGTGGATGGCGGGCCGCTTCCAGAGCGTTGGAACTTCAGGAACTGCGGTCCCCACTACCGTTTGGACGATGCCGACACTTGCCGGTCGGCCGGCGCGGCGATGGCAGGTCGGGCGGCATCCTCGATGCGCAATGTCTGGCTTGAGTATGTCGGGCCAGGGGAGGACTCTCACCTGGACTTTCGGTGGGATCTGGCTGCGCCACTGCCGGAGCTATACGAGGAGACGTTGATCGAGACTCTCGGCGTCCTTTGTGCTCGGAGCGGGGAGTTGGCTGCAGCGGTCCGGGAGCGTCTCCCGGCACGCTTGGCAGAGCGGGTCGACTGCCGGCCGGCTGCGCGCTGAGGTTCCACGGCAGGAGTCAGCCGCCGTTCGCTGCCTCGAACGCGGCCGCGATGGCGAGCGTCATCCGATCGCTGCGGCGCGTGGTCACGATCTGAAGACCGACCGGCAGACGTGACGGTCCGACTCCGAGCGGCACCGAGATGGCCGGACAGCCGGTGACGGTAATCGAGTAGCAGGAGGCCATCCAGTCCGTGTAGGTGGACATGACGTGGCCTTCGATCTCTGTGGGGTAGGGCCGGTCGATGTCGAAAGGGAGCACCTGGACGGTTGGGAGGAGCAGGGCGTCATAGAGCTGGAAGAAGTCGACTACGCGGCAGTGGAGGCGGGTGCGTTCGGCCTGGGCGCCGGCGACGTCAGATCCCGTGAGAGCAAGGCCGCGTTCGATCTCCTCGATCACGGTGTCCTTCATCTGGTGTCGGTGGTCGGCGAGCAGGGGGCCGAGCTTGTCGGCGAAGAGGTTCGCGCGCAGGGTGCGAAAGATGGAGTCGGCGTCGGAGAGGTCGGGCGCGGCTTCTTCGACTTCCGCGCCGAGGTCCCGGAACACGGGCAGGGCCGCCTCGCAGATCTCGACCACTTCGCGTTCGACCGGATAACGGCCGAGGTTGGGGGTCCAGGCGAGGCGCAGGCCGCGAAGATCGGCAGGCTCGACCGGGTGGAAGGGTGTGGCCGGCGGGCCGAGTGAGATCGGGTCCCTGGCGTCCGGTCCGGCGATGACGGAGAAGAGAAGCGCCGCGTCGGCGACGGTTCGGCCCATCGGCCCGAGCACGGCGAGGTCGTCCCACCCCTGCTCGGGGGGCACCCGGGGGACGCGCCCGGGGGTCGGCCGGAAGCCGACCACGCCGCAGAAGCTGGCCGGGTTGCGCAGCGACCCGCCGAGGTCGCTGCCGTCGGCGATGGGCAGCATGCCGCTCGCGAGCGCGGTAGCCGCGCCGCCGCTCGAACCGCCGCAGGTGCGGCTGGGGTCCCAGGGGTTGCGGGTTTTGCCGAAGACCGGGTTGAAGGTCTGCGAGCCGGCGCCGAACTCGGGCGTGTTCGTCTTGCCGATGACGATCGCGCCGGCGTCGCGGATGCGCTCGACGATCAGGGCGTTGACGTCGGGGATGTTGTTCGCGAAGATCGGCGAGCCGAAGGTGGTGCGGATGCCCTTCGTCGGGACGAGGTCCTTGACCGCGGTGGGCAAGCCGAGGAGAGGTTTCGCGGCCGCGGCGTCCGGGTCGCGGCGGCGCAGGTCGTCGGCGGCTCGCGTGTCGGCGCGGGCCCGGTCGCGGTCGAGGGTGCAGATCGCGTTGAGTGCCGGGTTGCGCTGGTCGATCCACTCGAGGTGTGCGTCGAGGACCTCGACGGCGGAAACCTCGCCACGGGCGAGGAGCGAG
>MKWU01004342.1_pt1 | contig 16972 bp, 11 predicted proteins | sample 809101 | NCBI WGS metagenome assembly MKWU01 (sample SAMN05860141, study PRJNA318959) | sponge metagenome | host: Aplysina aerophoba | place: Slovenia: Piran, Adriatic Sea, Gulf of Piran | collected 2013-05-07 | reverse complement strand
CGTTCGTCGTAGAACTGCCGGGGGATCCACGCCTCCGGGTCGAAGGCGCCGTCCACCAGCCGGTTCACATCGTTCAGGGTGTTCCGGTTGAACGCCGCAGTTGGGTCGGCCCGAAGACGGCCGGAGCGTCCGATCCCTGTCGCCCTCACCTCACCCGCGGTGATGCCGCGGGCTCAGAGGGCGAAGCTCATCACGTAGAGGCCCACGCCGGTCACGCAGGTGAACCACAGGCCCGCGAAGGTGAGCCGGCCCCAGCGTTGGTGCCGCGGACCGAAGGAGCCCGGCAAGACGCCGGGGAACCGGCGCCAGGACAGGACGGCCAGGAAGCACCAGGCGACGAACGTGGGGACCGCGACCACGAGATGAACGGCGAAGAGGCCGGCCAGCGTCGCCGTGCCGTGGAAGGCGCTCAAGACGAACGCGTCCATGGCGTCCCCGAAACGGATGCTGCCCTCGAGCAGCAGCACCGCCACGATCGCGCCGAGCAAGACTCCCACCTGGAGTCCGCGGTGGGCGCGGTAGCGGTGTTGGGCCGCCAGGCGCAGCGCAAAGGCCATCAGAAACGGCGCGGCCACGAAGAACACCACCGCCACGTCCACGAAGGCGTCCGCCCGCGTCCCGAGAAAACCCGTCGCCGGCATGGGTTGGGAACCTCACCACGAACGGTGGCCCTCCGGAAATGAGGATTGCCCGTCGTCCGTGGTGCGAAGAGCACGAGCATACCGGCGAGCATCGCCGACCCGCGGGGCGGCCGTACCCGGTGCGGAGTCCGTCGCCGGCGCTCTTCTCATCCTCCGAACAGGAAGACGCTGAACCGCTCGTCCGGGTCGCACCAGACGTGGAGCGGGGTCCAGGCGGGCGCGGCCAGGGACAAAACCTCGTCCACGTCGTACTTGTAGGAGTTCTCGGTGTGAATCCGGTCGCCGGCCGCAAACCGAAACACCTCCCCGGCCACGTGCACCGTCTGGTGCCGGGCGCTCTCAAGCCACAGTTTGATGCGTCCCCGCCCCTCGTCGTAGAACTGCCGGGGGATCCACGCCTCCGGGTCGAAGTCGCCGTCCGCCAGCCGGTTCACGTTGTTCAGGATGTTCCGGTTGAACGCGGCGTTCAGCCCGCCCGGGTCGTTGTAGGCGCGGTCGAGGATGGCCTTGTCCTTCTTCCGGTCCACCCCGAGCAGGAGGCGGGATCCGGGCCCGGCGGCGCGCGCGAGCCGCGCGAGGAACGCCGACGCCTCTCCCGGCTCGAAGTTCCCGAGCGACGAACCCGCGTAGAAGACCGTGATCCCGCCGTGGTCGAAATCGAACGCCGGGAAGGCGAAGTCGTCCGAGAAGTCCGCGGCCACCGGGATCACCCGCAGGTCCGGGAAGTCTCGCCGGACCGAGGCCGCCTGGCCGGCGAGCATCTCCCCGGCGATGTCCACCGGCGCGTAGGCGGCGGGAGTTTCCAGTCCGCCCAACACGATGCGCGCCTTGCGGGCGCTGCCGGCCGCGATCTCGGCAAGCACTGCCCGCGGCCCGATCCGCGCGGCGATTTCCTCCAGGTTGCCCTCCAGGATCCCTATCTCGGTCGCGGTCAGGTAGTACTCGGGCGTCCGGGTGATCCGCTCGAAGAGATCGGATCCCACGCGGTCGTAGAAGTACTTGGGGGAGATGGAGGGCGGATCGCTCAGCAACCCCTTCCGGATCTCCGCCCGGGCGGCCTTCCGGGTGACCGCGAAGTCAGCCATCGGCAGGGTGGCCGAGTGACTTCACGCTGGCGTGACGACTGGCCATCAGCGCTGGTTTCGCGCTCCCGCGCGATGCCGGCCAGAGGCCGGCGCTCCGAGCCGTACAGCGCTTCCGCCCGGTTCGTGGTCCTCCATTTCGAGTGGCCGCACTACCCGTCGCGGGCGATCCGGATTCCCGTCGCCTGCCAGCGCGCGTCGGGCCGGAGGACGTGGCGATAGCTGGCGCGGATGTGGGAGGCCGGGGTGAAGCAGGACCCGCCGCGGAGCACCATCCGCCCGGACATGGACTTGCCGCTCGACTGGCCGAACCGGCCCGAGGGGCGGAACCCGGGGTAGGGGAGATAGGCGCTCGCGGTCCACTCCCAGGCGTCCCCGAAGAGCTGCACGGGACCGGAAGCCCCACGATACGCCGCGGCCGGAGTGGGCTCGGGCCGCAGGTCACCGTTTTCGAGGAACGTCCCGGCGACCGGCTCGTCGGCCGCCGCCGACTCCCACTCGAATTCGGTGGGCAGCCGCGCCTCCCGCCAGCGCGCGAAGGCGTCGGCTTCGAAATGGCTCACGTGGGTGACCGGCGCTTCCGGCGCCAGCGAAACCAGCCCGCCGAGGGTGAACTCGGCGAATCCGTCGCCCTCACGCACCCAGTGGAGCGGGGCTTCCCAGCCGCCCGCGAGCCGCGCCTCCCACCCGTCCGAAAGCCACAGCGAACGCTCGCGGTAGCCGCCCTCCTCCATGAACTCGAGGTATTCGCCGTTCGTGATCAGCCGCGAGCCGAACTGGAAGGGAGCGATCCGCCGTTCGTGGCGGGGCCGCTCGTTGTCATACGCGAACCCGGTCCCCGGACACCCGATGGGCAGCGTTCCCCCGGCGAACGAAACGAACCGTAGCGGCGGGGGGACGGCGCCTCCCCGCGGCCCGCCGGAGGCCTCCCGATAAGCGGGATAGAGCGGATTCCGCGAGAACAGGTGCTTCAGGTCGGCGAGCAGCCGCTCCTGGTGCTGCTGTTCGTGATGCAGCCCGAGCTCGACCAGCTCCCGGACCTCGCCCGGAAGCTCCCCGGCAAGCAGTTCCGACATCGCGTCGTCCACCCGCCGCCGGTAGTCGAAGACCTCGGCCACCGTCGGCCGCGTCAGCGCTCCCCGGTCTCGACTGACCACTCGGGGATGGGGGATACCGGCGTCCGACACCCCGAAGATCGCCTGGTACTCGGGGCGGGACGGGGAAAAGCGCGTCTGCTCGGCGCCCGGGACGTCCGGCGCAACCAGGACGCCAGACGCCGTCAGCACGAATGTCTCGAAGTACCAGGAGGTGTGACCCAGGTGCCACTTCGCCGGCCTGGCGTCCGGCATGGACTGCGCGACGTAGTCCTCGATCGCGAGGGGCACCGCCAGCTCGGTCGTCTGCCGCCGGACCCGAAAAAACGCCTCTCGAAGTTCGGCCGCCGGTTGTCCTCCGGTCATCCGGAAGCGGCGGCGTCCGCTGCCGGCGCCACCCGCACTCCGTCGTCGACGCTGTCTCCCGGATACACGACGACCTGATCGCCGACCTCGAGGCCGCCGAGAACCTGTGCCTCCTGGCGGTTGCGCTCGCCGATCTCGACCGTCCGTTCGCTCGCCATGCCGTCCATCACGGCGAATACGGCCCAGTTCTCTCCCCGGCGGAAGAGCGCCCCGACGGGCACCTTCACCTGATCTTCCGCTTCCCAGACCACGACCCGGGTCTCCACCCGGTAGGCGTCACCGAGGCTGGACCGTGTTTCATAGGGCTCTTCGAGTTCCATGACCACGTTCACGCGCTGCTCCTCGACGCCGAGCGCCGAGATCTTGGTGAACCCCGAGGGCTCGACCCGCAGCACCAGGCCGCGCAGCGGACGGTTGCCGCCCCAGCGGTCGATGAGGGCCGTCTGGCCAGCCTGCATCCGCACCGCATCGTTCGAGAGGTAGTCGGTCACGACTTCGAGTTCGCGCGGGTCCCCGACTTCGAGCAGCGGCTCCCCCGCGGGCACCACCGCCTCGCTCTCCCGGAGGCGCCGCAACACCACGCCGTCCACGGGCGAGAAGATCTGGATCGCCTCCGGATTGCCGGTCCCGGCGTCGCTGGCGCGGAACCGGAACCGCTGCAGCCGGGCCCGGGCCACCGCCAGGTTGCCCCGAGCATCGCGCACCGCGAACTCCGCGGCCTCCAGCGCGTCCTGGCGCGTATCCAGTTCGAGCTGCGCGATCTCGAGCTGCTCTTCCGAGGTGACCCCTTCTTCCTGTAGACGCCGCAGCCGGTTCAGGGTGGACTCGGCAAAGGCGCGCTCCTGCACCGCCTGCTCGTGGAGCGCCTCGGCCTGGCCCACCATGGCTTCGGCGGCCTCGACCGCGGCCCGGGCTTCGGCCCGCTGGCGGGGGTCGAGCGGCAACGGCGACGCTGGCAGGAAGGTGGCGAGGACGCTTTCGCTGGCCAGCACCGGATCGCCGGGCTCCAGTTCGATGCGGAGGACCCGCCCGGCCACCGGCGCCGAGATCTCGAAGCGGTCCCGGACCCGGGTCTCTCCTTCTTCGTCGAGCGTCACCGAGAGCGTCCCGCGAACCACCGAGGCGATGTCCACGGGGATCGGGCGGGGACGCGAGCCGAGGGCGATCAGCGCGATCAGCGCCGCGAGGCTTACGGCCCAGAGAATGAGTCGCCGTCGTTTCTTCATGTCGCTCCCTATTCGCGGGTCTTGAGAACTTCCACGAGATCGAGCCGGTTCAATTTACGGCGAACCACGAGCGCCGAGAGCCCCATGGCGACGGCGATCGCCACGGAGGCCGAGGCGAAGGTGCCCGGTTCGGCGACCAGCGGCATCCGGAACAGCTCGGTCTCATAGGCGGCCACCATACCCGCGAGCATGGAATATCCGAGCGCGAGCCCCACCGGAATCGCCGCCGCCGTCAGGATGGCGAGTTCGCCGAAGAGCACGACGCCGATCTCCTTGCGGGTAAAGCCCATGACGCGCATGCTGGCGAGTTCCCGGCTCCGCTCCGAGAGGGAGATGCGGGCCGTGTTGTAGATCACCCCGAACGCGATCGCCATCGCGAAGAGCAGGTTGATCGCCAACTGCGTGTTCACGTTCTCGGCCACGAAGGTCTCGAAGCTCTCCAGCATGGCGTGCTGGAGCGCGACGCCCGCCACCACCGGCATCCCCTTGAGGGCGGCGTAGACCGACTCGCGCGCCGCCGGGTCGATCCCGAGCGCTGCGCCGCTCATGGTCGCCGTGTCGCTGAGGAAACGCTGCAGCGCGTCGGGTTCCAGGTAGGCGGAGACGCCCATCAGGTCGTCCACGGTGGCGCTCACCACCATGTCCTGCTCGGGCCGGGTCCCCTGGAGCGCCTCCACCCGCAGCGTTTCCCCGGGTTCGACACCGAGCACGTCGGCCAGCTTCCGCGAAAGGATCAGCCCCGCCCGGTCGAGTTGCACCGGCTGGTAGTCCGCCCCCACCACCCGCTGCAGCCGGGCGTCGGGCTGGAGGGCCTGGATCCCGACCTGGCGGTTCCGGTTTCCGTTCCTCAGACGCGCCGACATCCCGTTCAGGGGTTCCACCTCGGTGACCCCGGGTACCGAGGCCAACTCGTAGAAGGCGGCGCGGCCCTCCGGTTCGAAGAAGGTCACCGTCACGTCCTGGCGCTGGACCACGTTGAATTGGAGCTGCATCAACTCTTCGAGCGAGTCCATGGCGGCGCTCGCCATCACCATGATGGCGGCCGAGAACGCGATGCCGACCACCGACATCGCGGCGCGCGCCGGACGGCGGGACAGGTTGCGGAGGACCATGCGGAGGGGCTGGGTCAGCCACCGCCGGAGGCCCAGCCGTTCCAGCAGCGAAACGCGGAAGGTGTCCGGCAGGGCGGGGCGCATCGCCTCCGCCGGCGGCAGCTTCACCACGCTCTTCACCGCGGCGTAGGCGCCCAGCACCGACGCCGCGCCGCAGGCCAACAGGGCGGCGAGGATGTGCCCCCAGCTCCAACGCATGATCAGGTCCGGGAAGCGGAAGTACTCCATGTAGAGACTGAGCATCCCGGCGCTCATCAGCGCCCCCAGCGCGATCCCGAGCACGCCCCCCAGCACGGACACGACGACCGCCCACTGGACGTAGTGCAGCCCGAGGCGGAGGTTCGAATAACCGATCGCCTTGAGCACCGCGATCTGCTCCCGCTGGACCGCGACCAGCCGCCGGAGCACCACGTTCAGGAGGAACGCCGCGATTCCCAGGAAGATCATGGGCATCAGGAGCGCCATGCCGCGGAGCCCCGTCAACTCGTTCTGGAGGTACCAGTGGGAGATCTGCTGGGCGCGGGGGATGGCGCCGAGGCCGCCGTAGGGCTCGAGCAGGGTGTCCAGTTCGGCGATGGCGGGCTGGGCGGAGGCGCCCTCGGCGAGCGACAGCGAAATGTCGTTGAAGCCTCCCTCCATGTCGAAGGCGGTCGCGAGGTGCCGGCGCGCCATCCAGAAGACCCCGAACCGTTTCGGGTCCGGCAGCAGGTCGCCGCCGGCGATCGCGTAGACGTACTCCGGCGAGAGGACGGTCCCGACGATCTCGAGCTGCTGCTGCCGGCCGTTGATGACAGCGAAGACCGGGTCGCCGAGTTCGAGCCCGTGCCCCTGAGCGAAGCGTTCGTTGACGAGCGCCTCCTCCGCCCGCCCGGGATCGGGCCAGCGGCCGCTTCGGAGCGTCACGTCGTTGAGGATCGGGCGGCCGCTGTCCGGAAGCGAGATGAGGCGGCCGTTGACGGGCTCGGTGCTGCCTGGCACGTCGAGCGTGACGCCGGCGACGACCCGGGTGTCCACCCGGTCCACTCCCGGCAGTTCGTCGAGGCTCGCGGCGACCCACCGCGGGACCCGCTTGGCGTTCGCGAAGACATCGCCGAACTCGTTCCTGGCGTAGTAGCGGTCGCGGGTCGTCTCCAGCGAGTCGAAGCAGATGAGCGACGCGATGAGCAGCGCGATCCCCGACGCCACGACCACCGCGATCGCGAGCCCCATCGAGCGGACCCGCCAGAGGTCGCGGAGCAGCTTGCGGTCGAGCGCGCGGATCACGGCGTCTTCACCACTCGATCGTCGAGGCGGCGGCCCGCGTCTCGTTGGCGTGCTGCCGGGAGATGCGCCCGTCGGCCAGGGAAACGACCCGGTCGGCGATGGTGGCGATCGCGGCGTTGTGGGTGATGATCGCGGTGGTGGCGCCGTACTCGTTGTTCACCCGTTCGAGCGCTTCGAGCACCTGGATGCCGGTGGTGATGTCGAGCGCCCCGGTCGGCTCGTCGCAGAGCAGGATGTCGGGCCGCTTGGCGATGGCGCGGGCGATGGCGACCCGCTGCTGTTCGCCGCCGGACATCTGCGAGGGGAAGTGGCTGCTGCGGTCGGCGAGTCCCACGATGTCGAGGGCCTCCTGCGCGGGGAGCGGGTCCTCGGAGATCTCCGTCACCAGTTCCACGTTCTCCCTGGCAGTGAGCGAGGGGATGAGGTTGTAGAACTGGAACACGAAGCCCACTCGGCGCCGCCGGTACTGGGTCAGCTCCCCTTCGTCCGCCCGGGTCAGATCCTGCCCCCGGTAAAACACCTGTCCCGAGGTCGGGACGTCGAGCCCCCCGAGGATGTTCAGGAGGGTGGACTTGCCGCTCCCGGAGGGCCCGAGCAGGACGGTGAACCCGCCGATTTCGAGGTCCACGCTCACCCCGCGGAGCGCGTGCACCTCGACCTCGCCCATCTGGTAGACCTTGGTGACGTCCCGCATGGAGACTGCCAGGGCGCCTTCCTGCGGTGTGGCGGCTCCGTTGCTGCTCTCGTTCATTTCCGTGTTCTCTTTTTCACGGATGACTACGTTGCGCAGCCTACCCTGTTCCGTCGATTGGGAGTCCGGCAGCCAGCTTGGAACGCCGCCACAAGCACCGGCCCCCGAGCCGGCATCGTGCCGGTTACTGTGCAAATGCGAGTTGGCTGAAGTAGCAGATTTCTGACCGAGCAGGACGGCAGAAGCAGCCTGGAACGCCGGGTTCCCGAGCTACGAGGAATGGATGCCGGCTGGCGCCGTCTTCCATCCCTCGTGCTCAAGGGGTCTCCGCAGAGCTATCGCTCTGCTCCGGAAACAGCCGGCACCGCGGCCGCAGGCCGCGAAAACCACTGCTCCCCACGCACCGCTATAGCGGTAACTCCTCGGAGCGCCGGCCTCTGGCCGGCATCGCGGCCCGAGAGGGCCGCGAAACTGCCCAGGCTGATGACGGCGGAGGGAACCGGCTCGCGAATCCCGTTCGTGCCCCGCGGAACTCAGCCGCGGAACAGGAAACCGAAAACCACGGTCAGCAGCGTGACCAATGCCCACAACGCCCCGGATAAGCCGCAGCTCCCACCGGATGCCGTCCAGCTTGACGTCCACGATCTCGTTCGTCCGGCGGATCGCTGCGGACGGGGTGTCTCGTGCGCCCCCGTTCGGCGATCTGCCGCCAGTGGCCGGGCGCAATGGTTCGCGAAGTGGTCTAAGATATATATCGACTGATATCTTTTTGATGTTTGTTCGATACTAGTTTCGACACTTTCTGGAGACATTGCCATGGGAAAGACTGAACAGATGCACATCCGAGTGGAACCGGAACTGAAGGCGAACGCGGAGGCTGTATTGAGCCAGCTTGGTGTGAGGCCGACGGAATTTGTTCGCATGGCGCTACGGCAGGTCGTCCTTCAGCGAGGGCTTCCGTTCGCGGTGCGCATCCCGAACGCCGAAACCATCGCGGCACTGAACGAGCCTACGCACGACCTCAAGCAGTTCGGGTCGGTGGACGATCTGTTCGCGGACATCGAGGCCCGTAGAGATCCGAGAACAACGGAAGAAGGAACGGAATGACGGAACCGCCGGCAACGGCCCCGCAGCGGAAGAGAGTCTCACGAGTCACCCGCTTTGACCGGGACGTCCGCCGGCTTGCGAAGCGAGGCTGGGAGATCGGAAAACTCCGCTCTCTCGTGAAGAGCCTCGCTGCTGGCGAACGCCTACCTCGGATTGCTCGGCCGCACAAGCTGGCCGGCCAGGAGCGGGACCTATGGGAAGCGCACGTGGGACCGGACTGGCTCCTGATCTACGAAATCTCGGACGAGTGCATCATCTTGCGTCGAACCGGAACGCACTCGGACCTCTTTCGGTGAGCGCAGTTGGAGCGCGCCGGTTCTGACTTTGGGAGCCAACCGGGTGATTGCCTGTCGGCGCGACGGCTTCGGGTGGTTTATCGGATTTCGATAAACCCGCTAATCTCGCCATAAGTCAGAGGAAGGAATCTGTGTCTCAAGCGCGCTTTGCGCGCCGCGACATTCCGGGTTGAGCGCGACCTGACGATCAGGAAGCCGTGGCCGGTTCCGTCGCTGGCGCAGCGGCCCCCGCCGCCTCGCCGCTCGCGCGCCACACCCGCCGCAACTTCATCGCCAGGTCGTCGAGCAGCGTGTAGAAGAAAGGCAGGATGACGAGCGTCAGGATCGTTGAGGCGGCGAGTCCGCCAATGACCGTCCGGGCGAGCGGAAAGTAGTAGAGCCCGTCGAGTCCGGTCCGTCCGATCGCCATCGGGAGGAGCGCGAGCATGGTGGCGCCCGCCGTCATCAGGATGGGCCGGAGCCGGTCGCGGCCGCCTTCCAGCAGCGCCTCGGTTCGCTCCATGCCTTCCCGGCGGAGCTTGTTCACGTGGTCGATGAGCACGATCCCGTTCTTCACCACGATGCCCATCAGGATGAGCATCCCGATCTGAGCCATCAGGTTGAAGGGGCTGTCGGTGAGCAACAGGGTCCAGCTTGCGCCCCAGAGGGCGTAGGGGATCGAGATGAGGATCGCGAGCGGGTGGATGAGCGACTCGAACTGGGCGGCCATCACGATGTAGATCAGCAGGAGCGCCAGCAGGTAGTTCACCGCCATGTTCTGGAGGTCGGTGTCCTGCCGGCTGATCCGGTCCCCGAAGGACCACGAATACCCGGCGGGCAACGCCATCGCGTCCAGGTCCTCCTCGATCTCTCCCCGGGTCTCTTCCCATGCCTCGCCCTCGTAGGCGGCGCGGAGCGTGGCGACCGCCTTCCGGTCCGACCGCTGGATCGTCCGGCTCCGTTCGACGATCTCGAAGTCGGCGAGGTCCCCGAGCGAAACCGGAACGCCGCCGTCGGCGATCAGCGTGAAGTTCCGCAGGTCCTCGACCCGCGAGATGTCCTGCTGGGACATCATGAGCAGCACCTCGGCTTCCCGGTCCTCGGTCTGGAAGCGGCGGAGCGGCCGCCCGCCGAGCGAAAAACCGAAGATCTCCGCGAGATCCCGCGGACTGATTCCCAGCCTGGCGGCCTCCTCGGTCCGCGGCCGCACCACGACTTCCCGGCGGGGGTTGTCGCCGGCGTTGCGGAGTTCCGCAACTCCCTCGACCTCCGCGAGGCGCTTCTCGGCCTCCCGGGCGAAGGCGGCGAGCCGTTCGGAGGCCTCGCCGTAGAGCCGGACCCGGAAGCACATGCTGTCCCCGCCGGTCTCCTGATCGTCGTCCCCGAAGACGATGCGGGCACCGGGGAGAACGGGCAGCACTTCCCGGATTCGCTCGCGCATTTCCCTGCCTTCGGCGTCGGAGATGTGCTGCTCGCCGAACGAGATCACCGTCTGCGCTTCGTTCTCGGCGAAGTAGCTGTACACCGATTCGAACCCGAGTTCCTCCCGGAGGTCGGCGAGCCGGCGTTCGACCGCCACCACCGCGCCCCGCGCGTCCTCCTTGTAGTGGAAGTCCGAGAACTCGTAGGCGAGAAACACCATGTTCCGGTTGAGCCCGGCGAAGACGGCCGTCGAGAGCCCGAGAAAGAAGGGCAGGATCGCCGTGACCAGGAACGCGGCCGCGATCCCCGCCGTGACCCAGCGGCGCCGCAGGGTGAACCGCAGCGCTCCCTGGTAGAACGCGCCGAGGCGCTCGGTCCAGCGCGGCGCGACCGACGGCTTCCGCGCCAGGATGCGCGAGCTCACCAGCGGGATCAGGGTGAGCGAAATGAAGAGCGAACAGAAGATCGTCAGCGTGATGGCGAGGCCGATCTCCCCGAGCCAGATGGACATCTGGTTCTTCGGCCCCACCACCGTGGGCAGGAAAACCACCGCGGTGGTGACCGTCGAGGCGATCACCGCGCCCGAGACCGCTCTCGCGCCGGTGACGGCCGCCACCCGCGCCGGGATCCCCCGCCCGTGCTCCTTGACGATGGACTCGAGGACCACGATGGCGTCGTCCACCAGCAGTCCGATACCGAGCATCATCCCCATCATCGACAGGACGTTCAGGGAGCGCCCGGCGAAGTAGAGGACGATCCCGGTGGCGATGATGGACATGGGGATCGTCAGGCTGACGATCGAGGTCGTGTCCACCCGCCGCAGGAACAGGAACAGCAGGATGACGGCGAAAAGCGCCCCCAGCAGGCCCTCGGTGCGGATGCCGGCGAGGCCCGAGGTGATCTGGGCGGCCTGGTCGTCCCAGACGAACAGGTTGATGCCGGCGAGCGCCGGGTCGGCGGCGATCTCCGTTTCGATGAGTTCGGTGACCGCGGTCGCCACCTCGACGGTGTTCGCTTCGGCGCTCTTGTACACCGTCAGCGCGATCGCGGTCTCGTCGTTCAGGTGCCGCCCGAACGGGATCGGCGGCTCCTGGTAGGTCACGTCGGCGACGTCCCCGACCCGGATCCCCCGGTCGTTCAGCGGCAGGCTGCCGATCTCGTCGATTGCGGAGAGCGCCCCGAACCCGCGCACCGGCGTCACCTCGCCGTCCGTCCGGATGCGTCCGAGCGACACGTTGCGGTTCATGTTGGAGACGCGGTCCGAGATCTCGCCGAGGTCCATCCGATGCGCCGCGAGCCGGTCGAGGCGCAGGTTGATCCGCACCTCGCGCGGTTCCACGCCGTTGAGGTCCACCCGCGCGACCCCGGGGACGCGCCGGATCGGGTCGGCGATCCGCCGTTCGAGGCGGTCGTAGCCGGCCGAGAGGTCCATCCCGGGCGCGGAAATCCGCGCCTCGACGATAGGGATCTGGGTGGTGGAGAAGGTGTTGACGTATATCTCCCGCACGTCATCCGGGAGATCCGGGCGCGCGTCCTCCACAGCTTCGAAGACCTTGGCGCGGGCCACGTCGACTGTTTCGCCCCAGGTGAACTCGAGCTGCAGGTCGGCGCTGTCGGCGGTGGCGTTCGAACGGATCCGGCGGGCGCCCGGGATCGTCGCGAGCGCCTCTTCGAGCGGCTGGACAATCTCGCGCTCGATCTGGCGGGGGCTCGCGTTCGGGTAGGGGACGGTCACGAAGACGCCGGGAAAGTCCACGTCGGGGAGGAAGGCCAGCGGAATCCGGGTGAACGAGATGCCGCCCAGCACCAGCAGGCTGAGCAGCACCATCGCGGTGGTGACGGGGCGGTTCACCGCCAGCTTGGGAAGACTCATGCCGTCGCCTCCGGTGTGAACTTCTTCCGGTCGAACACCGAGTACGCCGTCGGGATCACCACCAGTGTCAGCAGCGTGGAAACGAGCAGCCCGCCGATGACGGTGATCGCCATCGGGCCCCGGATCTCGGCGCCTTCACCGAGTCCGATCGCCATCGGGGTGAGCCCCAGGATGGTGGTGAGGGTGGTCATCAGGATCGGCCGGAGCCGGATCTGCCCGGCCTTGACGATCGCCTCCGCCTTCGCCATGCCTTCCCGGCGGAGGCGATTGATGCAGTCCACCAGCACGATGGCGTTCTTGACCACGATCCCGGCCAGCATGACGACCCCGATGAGCACGATGACGCTCAGCGTGGACCCGGAAAGGAGCAGCGCCCACACCACCCCGATGGCCGCCAGCGGGATCGTGAACAGGATGAGGAACGGGTGGAGGAGCGACTCGAACTGGCTCGCCATCACGAAATAGACGAGGAAGATCGCAAGGCCGATGGCGAGCGCCAGGCTCGCGAACGAGCGCTCCATTTCCTCGCGCTGGCCGCCGAACCGGGTGGAGACGCCGGGGCCGAGCCCGAGTCCGGCGATATTCGTCCCGATGGCCTCGGTAGCTGCCTCCAGATCCGTTCCGTCGAGGTTGCCCGAGATCACCACCGCGGGCCGCTGTCCGACCCGGCGCAGTTCGGCGGGACCCTCGCCGACCTCCGCGTTTCCGAGCGCCCGCAGCGGCACCGGGCGCGCCTCCTCGGCGTGGACGATCAGTTCCGGCACCGCCGCGGTGCGGGAGCGCAGACCTTCGCTCCCGCGCACCACGACGTCGATGCGCCGGTCGCCCTCGTCGAGCCGGGTGGCGACCTCGCCGCGCAGTTTGGAGCGAAGCCCCTCGGAAGCCTGGTCCACGGTGAGCCCCATGCTCGCGAGCCGGTCGGCGGCGAACCGGACCCGGATCTCGGGACTGCCGGCCTCGGCGGTGGAGCGCACGTCGGCGAGCCCCGGAATCTCGGCGACCGCCGCCTGCACCCGGCGGGCGCTCGGCACCAGCAGCGACCGGTCCTCGGAATAGACCTCGACTTCGACCGGCTGGCGGAAGCTGAAGTAGGACGGCCGGCCGAACTCGTAGCGGATCCCGGGCCGTGCGGCGAGGTCCGCGCGGACCTTGTCGATGAGCGCCGCCTCGGCTTCCTTGTCGCCGGGGTTCGCCATCGCCACCTGGACTCGTCCCTGGTGTTCGGCGCGACCCGCACCGCCCGCGAAGCCGCCTCCCGCGGCAGTGCCCGCCTCGGTGGTCACCCGGAGCACCGCCGGGTCCTTGAGGGCGGACTCGGCGACCGCGTCCACCACCGCGTCGGTGGCGGTCACGGCGGACCCCTCGGGGAGGTGGACGTCGAAGTGGAACTCGCCCTGGGAGAGCGACGGGATCAGTTCCACGCCGACGCCGGCCCGGCCCACCGCGAGGGAGCCGGCGAGGAGCCCGGCGGCCAGCGCGAAGACGATCACGGGGTGGCCGAGGGCTGCGCGCAGCACCGGCGGGTAGGCGCGGGCGACGGCGCCTTCCGCCGCGGTAAAGCCCGAAGCGATCGGGCGCAGCGGGTACATCAGCGCCCGCCCGACCTTCCGGAGGCCGGTGCGCAGTCCGCGGAGCGCCTTGACGGTCGTCGTCGCCCGCTGCTTACCGACGTTCCCCGGCGCGATCACCCCCCGGCTCGAGAGCACCGGAATCAGCGCCAGCGAGAAGCCGAGGGAGGCGAGGATGGAGATGGAGACGGTGAGCGCCTGGTCGCGGAAGAGCTGGCCGGCGACCCCTTCCACGAACACGATCGGCAAGAAGACGGCGACGGTGGTCAGGGTCGAAGCCACAACGGGGCCGGCGACCTCCACGGTGCCCTTCACCGCCGCTTCGCGCGCGCCCTCGCCGCCGGCGTGGCGGCGGTGGATCGACTCCAGCACCACGATCGAGTCGTCGAGCAGCATGCCGACCCCGAGCGCCAGCCCGCCGAGCGACATGATGTTCAGCGAGAGCCCCATCTGCTGCATCACGAAGAAGGTGGCGATCACCGAGACCGGAATGGCCATCGCGACCACGGCGGTGCAGCGGCGGTCCCGGAGGAAGAGCGCGATGACCAGGATGGCGAGCAGGCCTCCCTCCCAGGCGTTCCGCACCACCTCGGAGATGGCGCCCTCGATGAACTGGGACTGGTCGAAGAGGACCGCCAGCGAAAGGCCTGCGGGAACCGCGTCCTCCACCGCTTCGAGCCGCGCGCGGACGGCGTCGGCAACCTGGACGGTGTTCGCGTCCCCCTCCTTGAAGATGCGGACCTCGACGCCCTCGGCGCCCCCCTGCCGCAGGATCACCTCCTGGTCCTTGAACCCGGAGCGGACCTCCGCCACGTCGCGGAGCCGCACGAGCCGTCCGTCGGTGTCCTTCACGATTACCGCGCGCATGCGGTCCAGGGTGTCCAGCTCGTTCAGGGTGCGGACCAGGTAGCGGGCCTCGTCTTCGTAGACGCTGCCGCCGGCGAGGTTCACGTTGTTGTCGGCGAGCGCGGTCCGGACCTCCGGGACCGTGATGCCGTAGGCGGCGAGCCGTCCCTCGTCCACGTCCACCTGGATCTCCCGGACCAGACCCCCTTCGATCCGCACGGCGGCGACCCCATCCACCGCGTCGAGGTCCTTCTTGAGGTCCTCTTCGGTCCACTGCCGGATCGCGGAGAGCGCGAGGTCGCCGGAGACGCCGATCCGGAAGATCGCGTCCGATGCCGGGTCGAAGCGCAGCAGCCGCGGCCGTTCGGCGTCTTCGGGAAGGAGGACGCTGTCGAGCTTCTCCCGCACGTCGAGCCCGGCGAAGTCCATGTTGGTGTCCCAGACGAACTCGAGGGTGACTTCGGACGTCCCGGCGCGGGACCGGGACGTGACGCGCCGCAGGCCAGGAACGACCGATGCCGCCTCCTCGATCGGCCGGGTCACCAGCGTTTCCACCTCGATGGGCGCGGCGCCCGGCATCCGGGTCTCGACCGTCAGGGTGGGATACGAGATCTCGGGCAGCAGGTTGACGGGCAGCCGGCCGAGGGCCACGAATCCGAAGACGCAGGCGGCCACGGTGAACATGGCGACGCTCACCGGGCGCCGGATGCAGGCGGCGATCAGGGACTTCACGGGGCGGAAACCGTCCGGGGGATCAGTGGTTCAGGATTTCGACCGAGGTTCCGGGATCAAGGGCGCCGTGGCCGGCGACCACGATCCGCGCTCCCGGTTCGAGCCCGTCCGCGAGTTCGATGAGCGCCCCTTCGGGGCTCTCCATCTCGACCCCCACGGTCACCTCGCGCCGTACGGCCCTGCCTTCCTCGACCACGAAGACGTGGGCCCCGGACTCGCTCTGGATGACGGCCCGCTTGGGCGCGAGCACCGCGTTCTCCCGCCGGCCCGTCTCGATGCTGACCCGGGCGAAGGATCCGGGGCGGACGACCGCGCCCGCCGGCGCGGGCAGCGCCACCGTCACCTTGACCGTGCCGGTGCTGCGATCCACGACGGGGCTGACTTCGCGGATATGGCCCGTGATCCCCGTTCCCGTCGCGTCCGACTCCGGCCGGACCACCGCGGGCTGGCCCGGGACGAGGCCGGCCACGTCCCGCTCCGGTACGTAGAGACGGGCGATCAGGGTGTTGAAGTCGGCGAGGGTCAGCAGGTGTTGCGCCGGCTCCAGGCGCCCGCCCTCGACCAGCAGCACTTCCGTCACCTTGCCGGCGAAGGGGGCGCGGATCTCGGTCCGTTCCAGCTCCAGCCGGGCCGTCTCCAGTTCGGAGGCCGCGAGGTCCCGGTCGAAGCGCGCCTTCTCGTACTCGTACTCGGCCACCAGGTTCTGCTCGAAAGCCCGCTGCTGCCGGGCGTGCTCCGCTTCGGCCCGGGCAAGCCGGAGTTCGGCCTGCTCGAAGGCCAGCCGCCGTTCGCGGGCGTCCACGCGCGCCAGCACCTGGCCGGCCCGGACCGAGTCGCCCTCGCGGGCCCGGACTTCGGTCAGGACGCCGGACGTTTCGGAGAGGACCTCCGCGGTGCGTTCGGCTTCCACCGCGGAGGTGGTGGTGAGGTGCAGGGCGACCGGCCCCAGCCGCGCCTCCGTCACGCTCACCGGGGTCGGCGCCGTTTCCTCGGCGGCGGGTTCGATCTCCCGGGCCTCGCTCACTTCCGTCAGCGAGGGAATGACGAATGCGCCGACCGCGGCGATACCGAGGACCGTGGCGGCAAACAGGGCGATCAGGGGCTTGCGCTTCATGCTCTCTCCTAACGGCAGGGACTCCCTTGGAGTTCCGGCGTTCTTGCAGGGAAATACGCGGCGGGCCGCCGAACCCTTCATCGGCAATCCCGCGCTGCTGCGAGAATCCGCGCGGCATCTCCGGAAATGCGCGGTTAGCTCAGCGGCAGAGCGCCTGCTTTACACGCAGGAAGTCACAGGTTCAAATCCTGTACCGCGCACGGGCCGGGCCGTGTCGTGGCGGGGGCGGACGATCAGGCGCGTGCGGCAAGACTGGTCGGGTTGCGTGCCCCCGCCACCACGGTTCGCGCGGGAATCGCAAATCCCTTGCACGCCGCGGGCGGCGTGCGGCGGAGAGTCGCGATTCGGCCTACCTGTCTTTTCGTGAGAGGGGGGCCAGCCCTGGGGCCAGCCCCCCTTTCACACTTCCCACCGCTCACGAGCGCGGAAGGGGCCCCACCGGGAGGACTGGCCGCCGGGCCTTCAGGCCGGCACCCGCTGCGCGAAAGCGCAGCGGAACCGCACGACCTCGCCCTCCCTGACAACCCACCCGCTACGGGAACGCCGACCTCCGGCCGGCA
>MKWU01004341.1_pt1 | contig 16978 bp, 16 predicted proteins | sample 809101 | NCBI WGS metagenome assembly MKWU01 (sample SAMN05860141, study PRJNA318959) | sponge metagenome | host: Aplysina aerophoba | place: Slovenia: Piran, Adriatic Sea, Gulf of Piran | collected 2013-05-07 | reverse complement strand
GGGTGGCGCGGCGGCTTCCCGCGTTCCTCGAGCCGGCCCAGGAAGCGCAGCCAACGCACGGAGTTCGCCACAAAGCCCACCCGACCCCGGGCCGAGGCCAGCCGATGGTATCGGAGAATCCCTGGCCGCGACCACTCCCTGGCCGCTTCCTCCACCTCTCGGACGCTCACCACCCTGCGCCCGGTCAGATCGAGGAGGCCGACCAACCGCAGAGGGTCGGCGGCGCGCTTACGCAGGGTGCTGGAACTGAACCCCCCGTCCCGAAGATGTCGGAGGTGCTTCAGCCGCTCCTCCGCCAAAGCCGCCGAACGGTATCTCTCGATTGACGGCGAATGCCTGAATAGTTCTTCCCACATGATCGTGTCTCCTTTCGTTGGGATCGCGATCATGCGTAACACCATCCGCACACTATGTTGCGTTTCAGGCGCTGATCTCACGTTTTGACCAGGAGTTGCAGACTCAACGCAACATAGTTCTCTACGCAACATTAGGGGGCAGGAAGGCGGGGGGCGCCCAGCGGGTACGGTCGTCGTGGTCGCGCCAGGGGATGCCGCGCAGGTCGACCGGGTCGAGCAGCAGCGCGTGGACGTCCGCGTACGAGCGGTTCGTGGCTGCGGCGACCTGCTGGGCGACCTGGCTTTTCGCAGCCCCCGGTGGCCCCCATGCCACAGTCGGCTGGCGGGCCTCGACCAGGAGAGCGAGCACCGGGGCCAGCTCGCTCGGGCGTAGCGTGTAGTCCGCGGAAATGTTTTCGTGTAGGGGCATGGGAACCTCCGTGCGTGGCGGGAATTCGGAGCGGGCGGACGCTCTCCAGGACCGCCCGCCGCGCCCCCCGGAAGCCGACCCCCGACTCCTCGGGCCGTCGGAACATCAGGGGCGGATCGCCGGGAGGTTCCGCGGCAAGGCGGGCCCCGTGCTCCTTCGGCATCCCGATTGCCTGACATGAGCGGACGTGATGTTGTCTATCGGTCGCAGCCACGCTACAGTTCGCAAAGGTGGAGTGGCGAAAGGCTCGTCAGGCGGAGGCGCCGCAACTTCTGGCGACAGAGAGAGTCATGAGGGGTGAATCGAGAAGAGTTCGGACGAAGCGTGGTCGGCGCAACTCCGTGGCCGGGCCGACCGCTTTGTCGGCGAATGCGGACGGCATCCCGATGCCCCGGACGAAGAACGCCGATGAGGACGAGGGCTTCAGCAGCGCGGCAACGTTCACCGCGACCGCAAAGATCATCGAAAAAGGGGGTTCGCTATTTCCGATCACGGGGATTCTGTTTGCGGTCTTGATCTCCGTGGCATCTCCACCGGCGGCCGGCTCGACCGGTTGTGCAGGTTATGTGAAGCCGTTGAATCGTGCCGAGTCCTTCTGGCGCGAGGCTGAAGAACAGCAGGTGCGAGCTTGCATAACGCGATTCGGGGCGGGTCCGAGCGGTATGACCCGAGACCTTACCCCGCTGCATCTGGCCGCCTATTTCAGCGGCAGCCCCGCAGTGATAGCGGCGCTATTGGAGGGCGGCGCCGATCCCAATGCGAAGTTTGCTCAGGGCGCTACTCCCTTGCATCTTGCTGCTCAGCACAACAGCGACCCCGCAGTGATAGCGGCGCTATTGGAGGGCGGCGCCGATCCCAATGCGAAGTCTGCTCAGGGCTTTACTCCGTTGCATCATGCTGCTCAGCACACCAGCGACCCCGCAGTGATAGCGGTGCTATTGGCGGGCGACGCCGATCCCAATGCGAAGTCTGCTCAGGGCTTTACTCCCTTGCATTCTGCTGCTGTGCACACCAGCGACCCCGCAGTGATAGCGGCGCTATTGGCGGGCGACGCCGATCCCAATGCGAAATCTGCTCAGGGCTTTACTCCCTTGCATCTTGCTGCTGAGCACACCAGCGACCCCGCAGTCATAGCGGCGCTATTGGAGGCCGGCGCCGATCCCAAGGCGAAGTCTGTTGAGGGTATTACTCCCTTGCATTTTGCTGCTCAGAACAACAGCGACCCCGCAGTGATAGCGGTGCTATTGGAGGGCGGCGCCGATCCCAATGCGAAGTCTTCTCAGGGCGGTACTCCCTTGCATTCTGCTGCTCAGCACACCAGCGACCCCGCAGTGATAGCGGCGCTATTGGCGGGCGACGCCGATCCCAATGCGAAATCTGCTCAGGGCTTTACTCCCTTGCATTCTGCTGCTGAGCACACCAACGACCCCGCAGTGATAGCGGCGCTATTGGCGGGCGGCGCCGATCCCAATGCGAAGTCTGCTGAGGGCATTACTCCCTTGCATCTTGCTGCTGAGCACACCAGCGATCCCGCAGTCATAGCGGCGCTATTGGAGGCCGGCGCCGATCCCAAGGCAATGTCTAGGGGCAAGACGGCGTTCGACCTCGCGGGAAACAACGCGAAGCTAAGAGGCAGCGATGCCTATCGGCGGCTCCGGGAAGCGCACGACGCAAGACAGGCGGCGGTGGAGGCGCCGGAGACCCTCGACCTGACGCGGGATGATTATCGCGCCATACAGCGCTTGCTCAACGAGAAAGGATTCGGGGCCGGCCCGGAGGACGGCCGATGGGGGTCGAAGTCCCGTAGCGCGCTGCGCGCCTTTCAGGCTCAGGGAGGGCTAGGCCAGACCGGTGTGCCGGACAAGGCGACGAGGAAGGCACTCCGATTCCGGAAGGCCGCCGGATCGGCCACGCGGGATGCCGTTGGCAGTGCCAAAGACGACGTGGCCCTGCACGACGCCTGCGGGGTGGGTCAGGAACTCGAGCCCGGGCAGGGATGCAGGATACCGGGCGGCGGGGAGTTCCGTGTCGAATCCGACGGATGCGTCAAGACTGTACCGGATATCCCCGGCCCTTTATCGTTGGTATCGTTGGGCAAGATGTCTTTCAATATTCACCAAGGCATAAGGTCCCTATGCATCCGGGGACATGTGGTCAAGGGAAAGTTCAACGCCAGAGAAGATGCGGAAAAGTCCCTCTGGCGAATCGAGTCGTTGCCCGAAGCGAACTAGAGAGAAGTGCGGGACGGCGCCACAGCCTCGATGGCCTCGTGTCGGAACTGAACGCGCGTCCCGTCGAGAGTCGTCAACGAGAACGAAGGGGAGATGGTGCTGGTCGGCTCACAGCTTTCACCGCGTCGCGGCGCAAGACGCTACGCGACGCGGAATTCGCTTCCGGCATCGCCGCCCAGATGCCGCCTCGCCCCGCACCGACCCGGGTGAGGACCGCCCGGTGCGTCTCGACGTCGATCCGATGCAGCGGGCGCGGCACCGTCCAGTGGTCCGGTGCCGTCTCGTGCAGCGCAAGGTCCAGGCATCGCCGCAGGCTCGGCGAGTCGGCCGCCTTCTGGCCCTGGTCGGCATCGCGACTCTGTCAGTCGCAATTTGGGCTGTGGCGGCGCGCGGGAGTTGGGGCGGGTCGAAGTGGAACGATGTCACGGGCCCGACGGCTGGGGGTGGCAGTGCGACACCACTGGCCACCTAGACCGCGTTTACTTCGTTTTTCCCAATGCGGAGGAGTCGGATTCCACGGTATGGAATAGCACATTCCGCGTCCGACGAGGTCTTGGGGCACTTGGTTTGGACTTTGGCCGACACCGAGCAACACAGGCAAGATGGAATTTATTAAGTTGCAACGGAAATTCCGCCGCGTGACCGACTCGGAACTCGAAGACACCACGGAGAGTTTCGCTTACTGGGACCAGCAAGCCTTGAGCCGGGGAATCGGTTGGTCCGATCTCTTGGAGCATCGCCGCGTTGTGTTGTTGGCGGAGGCAGGCGCCGGGAAGACCGACGAAATGGAAGAGCAAGTGAAGCGCCTGGTTCAAGAAGGCCGGTTTGCTTTCTTCCTTCCTCTTGAGTCCCTTGATCGGGAACCAGTAGTCGATATGCTCTCGTCGGCGGAGAAGGAGAGGTTCGTAGCGTGGAAGGCGGACCAAGTTGCGCCGGCATGGTTTTTCCTCGACGCCGTGGACGAATTGAAACTTACCAAGGGCAAGCTCGACCGAGCACTTCGCCGAGTGTCGAAGGACATCGAGGATCACCTCCAACGCGCCCGAGTCATCATCTCGTGCCGTCCCAGCGACTGGCGTCCTGTTACCGATTTGGCGACGGTAAAACAGCGGTTGCTGGTACCCACTGAAGATGGTCACAATTCCCCGCAATCTTCCGACGATTTCTTCATCAAGGCACTCAAACATGACAGCGAGCAAACGACCGGTTCGACCGAGCAAAACGCCGATCCCGCGACTTCTGCAACCGTGCAAACGGTAGCCATGCTGGCCATGAACGATGCCCAGATTAGACGCTTCGCGGAACACGCCGGCGTGACCGATGCAACCGCGTTTCTCCAGGCGATCAGTCGACAGAATGCATGGACGTTCGCCGGGCGCCCCTTGGATCTGTCTGATTTGATCGGGAACTGGAGAAGGTTTGCGCGCCTCGGCACTCGAACAGAGCAACACGAGACCAACGTCAAGGGCAAGTTGAAGGACTACCCTGATCGTCTCGATCACGGTGTTCTGAACGACACCAAGGCTCAGCTTGGCGCAGAGCGTCTTGCTCTTGCCTTGGCCCTTACTCGTACGCGTTCCATCCGGTCGCCGGAGCAGTCGCCGGACATTGAACGGGCGGACAAGGTCCTTGACGCGGCAGACATTCTTAGCGACTGGACCGAAGAAGAGCGTCAAGCGTTGCTTCGGCGTGCGCTTTTCGACCCTGCGACCTACGGTCGCGTTCGTTTTCATCATCGCTCGGTCCAGGAATACCTAGCGGCGCGGCACCTGCGGACGCTGCGCAACCAGGGCATGTCTACCAAGGCGCTACGGCGGCTCTTGTTCGCTGAACCATACGGCGTCGAGGTCGTGTTCCCCTCCATGCGCGCGATTGCCGCTTGGCTGGCGCTTTGGGACGATGCTGTGCGCAAGGAGTTGATCAAGCGCGAACCCGAAGCACTCTTGTTGGAGGGCGACCCCGAAACCCTGGATCTCGCCGCGAAGGGCGACCTCTTGCGGGCATTCGTCGCGCGGTACGGCGACGGCAATTGGCGTGGGTTCCGCTTCGAGATCAACCAACTTCGCAGGCTGGCACACCCGGACTTGGCGCCGGTTATACGTCAGTGTTGGAGAAACGGTCCCGTCAACGACGATGTTCGCCACCTGCTGGTGAGGATAATTTGGCTGGGGCCTGTTCCTGACTGTGCCGACTTGGCCCATTCCGTCGCATTTGACACGTCGTGGTCCGACTACGACCGCATTGTAGCGGTCCGAGCCCTCGTTGCTTGCTGTTGGGATAGTGCTGTTCGCAAGGTTGCGGATGACATGTTGGCTCAGCCGGAGTCCTGGCCCGATAAAATTGTGCATGAGGTCGCGGCAGACTTGTTCCCAAGGGTCCTGGCGGTTGACGAGTTGATCATCCTGATGGAGCGAACGCCAGAGCCAAGGAACATCGGGAGTGGCTTCGAATGGACATCGCTGGAGATCATCGAGAACCTGGATCCCCTTAGTGAATCGGCCGTTTCCTTGAGAGAGAAACTAGCCCAGCTCATCTGGGAGGGACGCGCAGAGACGCAGAAATTCCATGAGATTCGCAGCCGGTTTGGCCACCTCGCGCCGGCTCTCATAAAGTTGTGCGAGCGGCAGTTGTCCGAGGCTCCAAGTCTGCACGATGCCGCGCTGGTCCGTTGCTGCGTGATCGCCTCACGGTTCTGTAGGGACAATTTGAGTGTGCGTGAATCGGTTGGCAAGCTCAGGGAACACTTCAGGGTCAACGCGGCACTGAGAAGGGATGTGTTTTGGGCCGAACTGGTGTTCATGGACGATGTGGTCCGGGCGGAAGACGACTGGAAACGCTTCTATTACTCCTCGTACGACAGCCTCGTCGGAAGTCTGACCGAAGCGGATCAACCTTGGCTCGCGGAAGCCCTCGCGGACGAAAGCCGACCGGGGCGACGCGCGGTGGTGCTCCACGCCGTGATTGATGTTTGGCGTCAACGGGGACGGGTTCGGTCCGAGCTTGAGACAATTCGCGCAGAACTCAAAGGAGACAAGAAACTTGGCCGACTCTTGGAAGAGCGCACGGCGCAGTTTAGGCGAAGCAACAAACGAAACAGGAAAATGGAGCGCAAACATAGACGGCAAGAACACGTCCAGGCTCGTCGAGAAGAGCGACGCCTGGAAGACTGGACGAAGTGGCGTGACGAATTACTCGCGGATCCAGTGAAAGCGTTTTCATCCGAGGAACAAGGTGCAACCGTCGGTACCCTTTATAGGTGGCTTGACCAGTACAAGAAGGGATCGAATCGTTCGAACATATGGGACAAGGACGCACTCACAGAGGCTTTCGGCCAAGAGGTCGCGGACCTTGCCGAAACGGCGTTCCGGATGCTCTGGCGCAACGAGACGCCAGTCCTGTGGGCCGAACGGCCAGCCGCTGCACGGAGCGAAATACCTCAGTGGACACACGGACTATTGGGCGTATCGGCCGAGGCATCGACTCCAAGGTGGACCGCTTCCTTGTCGTGCGCCGAGGCCCGCAAGGCAGCGGCTTACGCGACCATTGAGGTGGGAGGCTTTGCGCCGTTCATTGCCGACCTTGCGAACTCGCACCCTGCGGAGGTGAATGAGGTGATAGGCAGCGAAGTGAGTGCCGAGATCCGCGCCGGTGGCCATGAGAATTATCTGCCGGCCCTTCAGCATTTGACTGGTGCGGATGGGAAACTCAAACAGATTTTCGTACCCCGACTGCTTGACGAACTGAAATCCTGGCCGAGCATCGTCACGGACGAGACTGGACCGCGTTGGGCACAACACCTCGACTCGGTGTTGGCTATCCTGGGTGAGACGAGGAGCGCAGCGGATCGGGACGCAGTTGCCCAGGAGTGTCGTAGACGCTACGATGCGGACCCGGTCGGCCCTCTTGCGCTCGTGTGGCTTAAGGGATTGTTTCGATTCGACGCAGTGCGGGGTACGCAGATGCTTACCGAAACAGTTGCAGACAGAGATGACCCCGACACTTGCAAACGCGCGGAGAAGGTCTTCGCCAAGCTTTTTGGTGAGCACGATGCTGTCCAAATCGAGATCGCGAGTCCTCCCCAGTACGCCCAAGTCCTCGGGCAACTCGTTCGGCTTTCCCACGCACTGGTGAGGCCAAAGGATGACCAAGTTCATGATAGCGTGTATTCCCCGGACGCGCGTGACCATGCTCAACGTGTCCGACATTTCTTGTTCTCAAGCTTGCTCGACACTCCGGGCCCGGAGGCACGCAGCGTCGTTATGGAACTCGCGGGTGAGGACGACTTCGCTGACTTCCAGGACTATATTCGGCTGCGCGCGCGGCAACGAACGGCGGAGGACGCCGAGTTCACCCCGTTGACCTCCAAGGACGTGGCCGCACTCGAGAACCGCCATGAAGCCCCTCCACAAGACAGAGACGGCTTGTTCGACGTCATGATGGGCCGCCTGGATGATATCGCATATGAACTGGACCACCACGACTTCACGTATCGGCCAACCTTCCGACGCGTCACAAGGGAGTCGGAGATGCAGCGTTTTCTTGCGCGGCACCTGAGCGATAACGCGAACGGTGCCTACCTTGTGACGCGAGAAGAAGAGGTTGTGGACCAAAAGTATCCCGACATCCGGCTTTCCACCGTCAAGGGAAATCAAAAAGCAGTCGTGGAAGTAAAGATTGCGGATAATGGCTGGACGCTCAAGAAACTTGAACAAGCGCTCCGGGACCAGTTGGTCGGCAAGTATCTGCGAGACGTGAACTGTAAAGCCGGATGTCTGCTACTGACCTACCACGGACGAAAGAAGTACTGGAGGCACCCCGATACCGGCAAACACCTCAGTTTCGACGAACTTGTCGCACATCTCAAAGACAGAGCGCTCAGTCTTCAGGACGACAAAACTTGCCCAGAAGTCCTTGTCACAGTATTCGGGCTCGACCTTACCGACCCAAACTCCCGACCGTGAGACGCCATCCACTGTATTCCGCCATGTCCAGTACTATGTACCATGGCGGGTGTTTCATCGATCTCCCCACCGCAAGCACTCGCCGAGAATGCTTGCACCGCGTGATCCTCCAGCTTATCGAAGCGGCGGAAAGGATCGGAGATCTAATCGCGCAAGCTATGGACATAAGCGTTTCTAGCTCAGCTTCCCTATGCTGTTACCCAGACGAGCAATCCGCCGTTTCACACCTATCTTCGGATATATTGACTGCGCTTCCTCAAAACACTTCAGGGCCTCTCTTTCGTCACCGAGACGTTCCCACAAATCGCCCAGCGTCTTGAGTGTTCTTGAATGTTCAAAGGCGTTCTCATCAACGCCCGCCGCAATGGCTTTTTTGAGAATAAATGCAATTTCGGCCCCTTTCTCTACGTCTAGACCGCTCCCGGCAGCTTCAAGGCGTTCCTGACCAATTCGCGATAACTCGAACGGATGTGCCCAATCTATCCTTTCATCCTCCCAGCGATCCAGATCCAAGAATGTACCATCCGTCATCGAGAAGGAGTAGCTGCCCTTACCCTCATAGACAAGCCACAAGCGCGCTCTAGCAGCATCAAATTGATATCGATCAGGTATTCCTGACTGCGGCCACTTGGACCACAGAAGCGTTGCAGCCTCAACGTCAAACAGTGACATTTTGTTGGAATCTTCATTATCACTGCGAGCTGTTACAAAAACAGCAAACTGGCCATCAGGCGAAATGTCGCTATGTAATGCATTTGCTTTGAATTCTTTAGAGACAAGAATCTTTCCTAGACTGTCAAAAACATAAAAGGTGCTTCTCAACGCAGCTCCAAAACGCCAGTCGGACAAGGCAAACCTACCGGAATTAGAAACTCTCCCGTCATTTGGGCGTTCCATCCTTCCCTCGGCGATGATTTCACCGTCATGAACAAGTAGGTAATCGCCTTTACCACTATCGCGATATCCTCCACGACCGCCCCGAGGGTCGGCGTCGCGCCATGCCAGAACAAATTCGCCGTCCGGTGATTTCGAATATCTACCAAAATAATTTCGATCGGCTATGGAAACCATGAGGTTGTCGAATTCCAACCTCAAAGAACTGCTCTTGGTGCCCGATGCAGGCCGCCTAGATGACCGTCGTGAAAATGGCCAGACCACGGTGAAGCTCCTTTCGGACATAGGATAACTATCGGTCACATTATGGTGGAGCTTCGGTCAAGGCACGAACTCCCGTGGATGATGTGCATCCCACGGCACGGACGCGAGGCAGTATCATAGGTGCCATGCACCCGCGCGCCGTTGTGGGCGGGCCGGTAGCTCGCGTGCATCGGCATCCAGTGATCGGCGGTGCTCCAGCCGATCTCCTCTTTAGAGGACCGAGGGCTGCTCACACACAGAATTCTGTACAGGACCGACTTCAACTTCGAAGAACGTTGGACGCTCTCGGCGCGATCGGCTTGCAAAGAACGCCAGTAGTCGTGCTACCACATCCCCACGCTTCACTGCCCAATGTGTACGAGCGCGCTCCCATCGCTCGAACGTCAGATTCAACCCTTCGAACACGTCTTGCGAAGTAAGCTCATCGGTTTCGAGGTGCTGGTATTGAAAGTGGACATTCGGCCCCTCAGCATGAATGTCCATGACCCGGCTCAACCGGGCGCGTGGCCGACTTCCCCAGCCGGTCTCCGCTACGACCAATGCGGGGAGCCCCGCAAGCCTGCCGAGGTCTTCGCCGTAGCGAGCGACTAGCTCTTCGCCCGTATACTCCCCACTTCGGAGGACTCGCTCACGGGGAAAGGCACTGGTGCCAGCCTGGCTGTGGAAGATACCCTCTTCGTCAGAGCCATAGCAAATCAGATTGTAAAGGGACGTGGACCAAGTTGCCGATTCCAAGAGGTCACCTTCTCCTGTCTCTCAAGAACGCTCGGGCACAAGCTAGGATCCGTATGATACGTCCTGACACGGGTGCCGGCAACACTTTCACGGGTGTCGGACGCCGCAGGCGGTGGAATGTTCCGCGATTCAACGACACCGGCGGGCGGCGATGCGTGCCGATTCGGCAAGGGAAGAGCCAAGACGCAGTCCGACGATGTGAAGGCAGAAAGCGAGGCCCTGCGCTGGCGCACCGTCCCGGGTTTGCCTACCGCGCCATGCCGGTGCTGTCGGATCCTGAAGGAGCACCAGCTCCTGCCTTGCCTCACAACCGGCGGGCGATCCGCCCTGGGTGCACCGACGGGAAGAGGAGCCCGAGGTTAGCGGTGGGCGGGCGCACGGCCGGGCGATCCTGGGGAGCGTCCGGCCGCTCCGAATTCCCACCATGCACGGAGGTTCCCATGCCCCTACCCGAGAACATTTCCGCGGACTACACGCTGCGCCCGAGCGAGCTCGCAGAGGTGCTGGCCCTGCTGGTCGAGGCCCGCCAGCCGACCATCGTCTTCGGGCCGCCCGGCGCGGCCAAGAGCCAGATCGCCCAGCAGGTGGCCGCCGCCACGAACCGCCAGTACATCGACGTCCGGGCCCTGCTTCTCGACCCCGTCGATCTCCGCGGCATCCCCTGGCGCGACACCACAGACCGCACGCGCTGGGCACCGCCCGCCTTCCTGCCCCGGTCCGACGACCCCGGCCGCTGGCTCATCAACCTCGAAGAGCTGCCCTCCGCGGTCCCGCTGGTGCAAGCGGCGCTTTATCAGTTGGTTCTCGACCGCAAGGTCGGGGAATACGAGCTGCCCGAGGGAGCGTCGCTCATCGCCTGCGGCAACCGGGAGACGGACCGCGGCGTTGTGCACCGTATGCCCACTCCTTTGGCCTCGCGCTTCGTCCACCTGGAGATCCGCGTCGACGCAGACGACTGGCTCGACTGGGGGGCGGCCAACGGCATCGCCCCCGAGGTGCTGTTCTTCATCACCTACGAGCCTGACCTCCTGCACCGCTTCGATCCGCAATCCAGAGATCGCGCCTTCCCGTGCCCCCGGACCTGGGAGTTCGTAAGCAACATCGTCAAGAACCGCAACGGCCTCGATCCGGCCGCCGAGCGCGCCATCTTCCGGGGCGCCGTGGGCGAGGCGGCGGCCGTGGAGTTCTCGGCGTTCCTGAACGTCTGGCGGGAGTTGCCCCATCCGAGGGCGGTCCTGAACGACCCCGGGAACGTCGACATCCCTGAGAACACCAGCGCTCTTATGGCGCTCTGCGGCTCGCTCTACCGGCTCGCGACGGACGTCACCATGGACGCCATCGTCACCTTCGCGGAGCGGCTCCGGCGGGAGGTCGGAGAGTCGCTGGTGGGAGCGTGCGTGCGTCGCGACCCTTCGCTCCAGCGCTCTCCCGCCTTCATCCGCTGGGCCGCCGCCAGGACCCGGTGAAGGAGGGAGCCGTGCACTGGATGAAAACCCACTACCCCGCGAGCGATGTCCGGTCGCGCGAGTACGCCGTGAAGGCGCGCAGCCGCGAGGCCGCACGGCGGAAGCTCGCCGCCGTAATCCAGGTCCCTTTGGGGACCCTCAGGTAGCCCGACACAGGAGGAACCCCCCATGGACCTCAACCGAGATGCCATGCTGGTCGGCCTGCGCATCAGCGCTTGGTCCGGCCGGCTCTACGACCGCGAGGCGAGCGACCACGTCGCCGCCCACCACGACGCCAGCACGAGCGCCGGGCGCTACAACAAGCGCCTGCTGTCGAAGGCGGCGTTAGCCGCCCTCAACGCCACCATGAGCGAAGCGCGTACCCGGCACTATGCCCAATCACTGCCATGGGACGACAAGGGCTCGCGTCTGCTTACGGTCGCCAACTACGAGCAATACACTGGGATCATGGACGGGCTCCGGGAGCACCTGGTGCGCGAACGGGCCCGCTTTATCGAGGACTACGACGACCACGTAGAGCAGGCCCGGCTGGACCTGGGCAAACTCTTCCGCATCGAGGAGTATCCATCGAAGGAGGATCTGCGGGACAGGTTCTCCATCCGCTACCGCATCACGCCTGTGCCGGATGCGGAGCACTTCATCGCCAAGCTCGCCACGGACGACACCAATCGGGTGAAGCGCGACATCGAGCGCCACATAGAGGAACAGCTCCACGACGCCGTGGGCGATCTCTACCGGCGGCTAGCCGAGGCGGTCGACCGGGTCTCCGAGCGCTTGACCGAGGACGACAACGGTAAGCCTCTGGTGTTCCGCGACACCATGATCTCCAACATTCGGGATCTGGCCGACGTCGTTCCCCGGCTCAACATCTTCGGCGACCAGAGGCTCGCAAGCCTCTGCGAGCGGGTGAAGGACAAGATCGCGGGCGTGGAGCCGGACTCGCTCCGGCCGTCGGGAACCTTCGACCCGGCCGTTCGGGCGCGGGTGAAGCGCGACGCCGACGCTCTCATGGAGCAGTTCGCTGGCTACTTCACGCCGCCAGTACAGGAGGTGGCGTGATGGTTGGCAACGCGCTCGACGAGTCCGCGCTCAGGGTAAGCGACTGCGTGACCGAACTCCTGCGGAAGCAGCCCTTTTTCGGAAGCCTCGTTCTGAGGCTCCCGCTCCGCGCCGATCCCACGCGCCGGACGCTCGCGAGCGACGGACGGGAAATCCGCTACTCGCCCGACTGGGTGGCGGAGACCGACTCGCACCTGATCGAGACCGCCATGGCGCGGGTGGTGATGGCGTGTGCGTTAAAGCACCACACCCGCCGGGGCGAACGGGATCCGGAACGGTGGCAGGCGGCCTCGCAACTCGTGACCCATGCGCTCTTGCGCGACGCCGGCTTCACGCTCCCGCCCGAAGCCGAAGCCTGGGAGGACCTGAGCGTGGAGCAGGCGTACGAGCGGTTGCCGGAACCAGGGGACGCCGATCCCGGCGATGACGGCGACCCAGCCCAAGGCGGCGACGGCGATGAGTCCGGAGATCCGTCCGATCCAGCCGGCCAGGACGGGAACGGCCAGGGCGAGGACGGCACGCCGCCGAGCCACGATCCCTCCGGCACCGGAGAAGTCATGGACGCCGCCGCCCGCGCGGACGACTGCTCCGGTTCCGGCGATGCCCCCGTGGACACCGCCGCCGAGGAGCAGGCCTGGGACGAGGCCATGCACCAGGCCCTCAGCATCGCCAGGGCCGAGGGCAAGGCCCCGGGCGGCGTCGAGGAGACCGTCCGGAACGCCCACGCAAGCGCTCTCGACTGGCGCACGCTGCTCCGCCGCTACATGACCGACGCCGCCAGACGCGACTACAGCTGGAGCGTCCCCAACCGCCGCTTCATCGACTCGGGCCTCTACCTGCCCTCGATCCGTTCCGAAGGCATCGACACGATTGCGGTCATCATCGACACCTCGGGCTCGCTCCCGGCCCAAACCCTTGCCGGGTTCTGGGCGGAGCTCCGCGAGATCGCGGCCGAGATCAGGCCGGAGCGAGTCGTCGTGCTCCAGGTAGACGCGGCGTTGCAGGACGCGGCCGAGTACACGGCCGACGAGCTCCCCGAGGAGATCACCCTCAAGGGCCGGGGCGGCACCGACTTCCGCCCGGGCTTCGAGTGGCTCGACGAGCAGGGAATGCAGCCGGCGGTGTGTCTCTACTTCACCGACATGGAGTGCTCCCGCTACCCGGAGGCCGAGCCTGCATTCCCTGTGTTGTGGGTCGACCATTCGACGCCGTCATCGGAGGCGAACACCCAGCCCTGGGGCGAGCGGATCGCCGTGGGCGACTGATGTCCGGGAGAGCGGCGGGGCGCCTGCTCCTTCTCCGCCGGGCCACGACGGAAGCGCGGCGCCGGCAGCGGAACGGGCCGGGCCCGCCGGCAGCATGGAGGCCATGAACCATGACGGAAGAGTTCACAGATCAGGACGGCGGTCCGGACCGCCCCGCGCGCCGGATCGTCTGGCGCGCCCGCGCCTTGGTGCTCGGCGGGCTCGCCCTCGCCGCCGTCTGCACGGCCGCAACCTTCATTCTCGACGCGGGCGCGGAGCAAATCGGCCCGCTCTGGATGGCGGCGATTGCCTGGACCGTAGTTTCAAGCCTTGCGGGCGCCCTGTGGCGGGGATTCCGCCGCCATGATTGGTCCGCCTTCTCCGGCTACGAGTTGCCGCAGGACGACGGCGAGTCACACGAGTTCACGTTCAAGACAGGCCGCTATTCCTCGCTTCGCGACATGGAAGAAGAGCTACTCCACCACGACGATCACCTTCGCTGATCCGCTGACGGCCACCGTCCCGCCGGCCGGGCCCGGGCGCTTCGGCCTCCACCGCCGCGCCGTCCGCCGCCGGGAGGTGGTGGCCATCAGGGAATGGGCGAGTCCCGGGGGTTCGAGGCCGGGCTCCACCATGTCATCCCACGGAGGTCGCCGCCATGCCCGACACCAACATCACGGAAGAACACCGCCGCGCGTTCACGGCCCTTACCAGCGGCCGATTCGACAACTTCTGCCTCGTCTCATGTTTTGTCAACGGCGAGCCGACCGCGGCCATCGCCACGGTCAACATCAGTCCCCCCACTGAAGAGGGGGACGAACCGGACTATCTCATCAGCCCGCTCTTCGTCTGCCCCACCGCGGCGATGACCCTGACCGACCACGACGGGAGGGATGCATGAGCGCCACCCCGCGACGCGGCCGGCCCCCCGCCGACCTCTACATTCCGCCCGAATGCCGCGACATGATCCGCCGCGGCGCCCTCGTCGCGGTCAGTGTCTATGTTGAGCGATTGGCTATGTTGAGTGGATGCGGTAAGTCCTTGAATTGACTGAGCAGTATGCCCAAATCACTTACCATAGTTAAACTCTCGCAACGTCCTTGAGCATGGTCACGAGCCTGTCCGGGGCATCATCGAATCTTCCTTTCCTGATCTGCGGTGCGGTTCTTGTTTCGAGCACTTCGAGCCTTTCAAGAGCGTCCGTGCGGACGTAGATCTCGGTGGATTTCAGGCCGAGATGTCCCAGCATTATCGAAACCTTCCGAACGTCGCCTTTGGTTGCCTTGTACGTGTTCATCGCGCAACTGTGCCGAAGAACGTGCGGTGTGACGTTCTTCTGGGCCATCGACGGCATCCTGCGCTTTGCTGCCGATACGTGGAGTTCAAGCCGGTGTGCAAAACCATGCCGGCTCATGGGACGTCCCCTCGAATTAAGGAAGACACGGTCCACCGTGGCAGAAGGTCGGATGTGGAGCCACTCCTCCAATACCGACCGTGTCTCGTTCCAGAGAGGCAAGACACGCTCACGTCGTCCCTTTCCAAGCACATGGACAGTTTCAAGATTGCGCCCCAAGTCTACGGATCTTAAACCGACCAGTTCCGAGACCCGCAGTCCAGCAGCATACGCAAGGTGCAGCATTGCCCGGTCCCGTACGCCATTTGTGGTGGAAGTGTCTGGTGTGTCGAGAAGTGCTTGCATTTCGTCCTGATCGAGGTATTCGATCAATCGGTGTTCGAATCGCTTCGAGGGTATCGCGTGTATCTGCCGTGACAGTTCAAGGCATGACGCATCGCGACACTCCATGTATCGGAGAAACGATTTGAGCGCGACCAGACGAAGGTTGCGCGTGCGAATGCTGTTTTCCCGCTCCTTCTCGAGTGAATCGAGGAAATCGAGGACCAGCTGAACGCTCAGTTGTTCGATGGCGATTTGACTCGGCTCCGTCGACAATCTTGTCGCGGCGAAGCTACCGAACTGAAGAAAGCTCTGCGCGTAACTCGCCCTCGTGTGAACGCTCGCCCGCAAGTCACGCGCCAGGTGTACGCGCAGATACGTCTCAAGATGTGGTGCGAGGTATGTCATCGACCCGTCTCCCTCATGTGTGTTCTCTCCGAAGCTTCAACGATGGATCGCAAAAGCGGTGGCGTTGCTTCCAGGTACCAATAGGTGGCTACTACGCTGGAGTGACCCAGGTAGGTAGTCAGGGCGAGCATGTGCCGGCTCACGTCGGCGCGGCTCGAATGGCTTGCAGCTTCCAGGGACCTGACCGCAAATGAATGGCGCAAGCTGTGAAACCGGGGGCCCGGTTGGCCTGGCCCCCCGCGGAGACCCAGCGAACGCACAAGGTGAAGAAAGGTCCGAGTCAAATAGTTTGCGGTCGGCGGCTTGCCGCTCGCAAGCGCAAACAGGTGGTCATAGGCGCCGGCAATCTTCATTCTGCGCGAAAGATACGCCTGGAGAACCGGGGGAACGCTCTGGTGAAGTGCAACCAGCCGCGACTTGCCGAATTTGGAGTCCCGGATCATCAGGCCGTCCGCGGTGAAATCGGTCAGCAACAGCCCAACCACTTCCGACCGACGTAGCCCGGCCGTGGCGGCAAGGCCGATCATTGTGCGAACAGTATGCGGTGTAATGGATTCCACTGGCGGCAGGAGCAGGGCGGCGTCCATCACCTGCCGAATTTGCTCTCGCGTCAACAGATATGGGGTAGGTCTTCTTCTTGTATTCCTCCCGAGTGCATGATGAGCAGGAACCTCGTGTCTAGCGTCTTCAGCATGCAGCCAGGTAGCGAAGTTTCGGAGAATGGCCAGTCTCGTTTGTGCCCTTCTGACTGACGGTGCGCTTGATGCCCACTCGACTACCCGGGTGCGGAAAATAAACTGATCGTGGTGATCGTCTGCGAATGCAGCGAACGGTAGTACAATCTCGTCACCTGCCGTGAACTTGTACCCAAGGTGGCGTTTCAGCTCGATGTATGCCTTGGCGAGGCCGGTAATGCTCATTTGGCACCTCCAACCCACGGCTGCGCGACTTCGTGGAGCATCCGTACATCCGCCTTTGCATAAACCAACGTGGTATCCGGCGATTGGTGGCGAAGTAGCGTGCCGACAAGGTTTAGCGAAGCGCCCGAGCGAAGAAGGCCGGTGGCGACAGAGTGGCGAAAGAGATAGGCGCCGCCCTTGCTTGGAGTGACGACGCCGGTGCGCCTGATGGCACTCGAAACTATGTCTGTTATGGTATGGGAGCTACCGAGCGGCCCCTTCGGCGCGCGAATGCGCAGAAACACTGTACCGGTTGGAATGTCTGGACGAACGGTCGTGATATAGTCCAACAAGGCATCGCCAGCGTCTTGGGGAAG